>Ga0233425_10000025_pt1 | contig 359654 bp, 296 predicted proteins | sample Watercolumn_Towu_2_FD_181712 | JGI IMG/M metagenome (GOLD analysis project Ga0233425, IMG submission 181712) | Freshwater microbial communities from Lake Towuti, South Sulawesi, Indonesia - Watercolumn_Towuti2014_140_MG | ecosystem: Environmental > Aquatic > Freshwater > Lake | place... | reverse complement strand
GTGCACGCGCGGGTGCGATTGCCGGCGCAGTTGTTGGCTCGCCGGCCACGTCTCCAAATTCTCACGCACCACTTGATACGCCGCACTCCGTTCCGGCCGCCGGCGTACATACACCGCAGCCCGCTTCAGCTTGCAGTTACTGCCTAAGCTTGTCCCCGGCACCCCAGCAGGGCTGCTGAAATGAGGGTTAGGTAAGTTGGTTTTATTTTTCTCACTAAAGAATTCGGGGCATATTCGGAAATGATGCGCGGCAGCCACAGCATCAAGAAGGTGCTCGACGCCATCTGGTCGGATGCCCCGCACCTGTGGGCTGACCCGTGGTTCGAGTCGTACTTCGTGAAGGATGCGGCCGGCAACGTGCTCGACCCCTACCGCACTCTGGCCGCCGCCCCGATCGGCATCGACCCCGTGGCCTGGGCTTGGGAAGCGGTGCGCCGCGGCGCAGGCGAGGTCCTGCTCTGCGACATCGACCGCGATGGATCCGGGGACGGGCTGAACCTTGACATCGGCGCCCAGGTCACGGATGCATTCGATGTACCGGTGATTCTCTCCGGCGGGTGCGGCCGAGCGGAGCACCTCGTCGAGGGATTCCTCGAGGCCGGTGCCGACGCGGTCGCGGCAGGGACATACTTTTGCCTTCGCGACCAGAATCCGCTGCAGGCACGTGCCCACGTCGCCAACGCGGGCGTCCCTATCCGGATGGGCACCTAGCTAGGCCGGCTCCGGGCGCTCGACGGCAGACCGCCGCGCCTGCCACTCCTCGCGAAGCAGACCGAACCAGAGGTGGTCCTCCCATTTCTGGCCGATCCTCAATTGGCGGCGCCAGCACCCCTCGGCGCGAAAGCCATTGCGTTCGAGCGCCTTGATGCTGGCGAGATTCGATCCATAGACGCCTGCCTGGACGCGATTCAGGCCAAGGAACCGAAAGCCGAAGTCCGCCGCCAGGCCGATCGCCTCCGAGGCAAGCCCCCGCCCCCAGCAGGATTTCTCGCCGATGAAGTAACTCACATCCGCGCAGAGGTGTCGCGGCGACACCGGTCCGAGCTTGATGTTCCCGACATGGCGACCGTCCTGACGATCGATGATGCAAAAGAGGTACGACCATGGGTCGGCCTGCATGGCTGCAACGAACGAGCGTATCGACTCCTCGGTCTGCGGCTGCCACCTAGTCTCAAGGTAACGGTTGACCTCGGGGTCGCTGAGCCACGAGAGGTACCTAGGGCCGCAGTCAGAAAGCTCAACGAGGCGCAGCCGCGTGCGAGATCCATCGAGGAACTCACGCGGCCCGATGGGCTTCGGTGATACCGGGTCGGTCGCTCTCATTACCGAAAGATACGGCGCCTTCGATCAATCGTTCACGGGAGTGCCGACGGGAGTCGACGGCCAGAGGGCTTGCCGCACTCCGTTCCGGCCGCCGGCGTACATACACCGCAGCCCGCTTCAGCTTGCAGTTACTGCCTAAGCTTGTCCCCGGCACCCCAGCAGGGCTGCTTTTCAGACGGACGCCGCGATGCGCGCGCCTGCGCGAACATGCTGGCCTCAAATACCAGCGTCTTGAGTATTGACTGCGTGGGCATAGTCTTCAACGCCGCCTCGAATGCCTGCGCGTTCTCGATTGAGATGCTGTTATTTGATGCTGTCATTAATACACTGTACCCGGCGGGTCTTTCAGCGACAACAGATAAGCGCCACTGGTTACAACAGCACCCATGCTGACCGCTGCGCTCACCAAAAGATGCTCAGCACTAAAATTGGCTACGCCCTTATTTACCAATGCAAATGCTTGCAGCTAAATATTTTTTTGTCCTTGCGCTTCGACTTTATCTTGTCCCCATTTACTATAAAGGTTTCGCCATACAGCTCGAATTTAGTCATTTGAAAATCCTCGTAATGTATTCACCACAAACTTAAAATGGGCAGGGTCATCTGTGGCGAATTTGATCGTGTCGTCATATAGTTTTTGCATTCCCATAGATAACACTTCGCTGCTTGGTGCATCTTGATAAAGTTTGCCTGTGTAATCATCTGGAAAAGCGCCTTGGCAGGTTACTTCCTTAGCGCGATATCCCAGCTGCGGCTGCAGCATTCTTAATTTGACAAGTGTTTTACCTTGCGCCCTTTCCATCAAATACTCTTTGCTGCGCCTGCCAGTCTGTATGTACTTCTGATTACTTTCTGATTCTTGCACAACGCATTGGAAGTCTATATTATGCCCGACCTCGTGCCTGAGCGCAAGCGAGTTTCTGGATCGGATTGCGTTATTGGTACCGCCACCGCGCAAGCATCGGCACCGCTACTTTGGGGTACTGGCGCCGAACTCGCCGTGGCGGGAACTGGTGACGGCGCAGGCTGGGCGGAAGCTGGCTGCGGGGCGTAAGCCACCGCGGCCAAAGGCAGCGGATGCAGACAGCGGCGCTGCGCGGAGCGGACACCCGGCACGATATTTGTGGGCACAGTTGCTGGCGCGCATCTACGGGGTGTTTGCGCTCAAGTGCAGCGGGTGCGGCGGGCGGGTGGTCGATCACGCGCACGCCCACGGTGTCGCCAGCGAGCACGATGGCGCGCGCCGCCAATGCGGGGCCGTTCGGCGGCCGGGCTCATCCCGCACGTTCGGTTACGCGCAGCGACCGCGGATCGTAAAAGGGCTGCAGGCAAGCGCGGGCCGGCACGCGTTGCGTCGCCACCTCAATCTCATAGCGCCCGGCCGCAATGAAGCCAGCTGTGACCGGCTCGCTGTGGCGCACGTAGCCCATGCCCACGGCTGCGCCCACCGTATGGCCGTACATTGCGGAAGTAATGTGGCCCACCATTTCGCCATCGCGCCAGATGGGTTCGTTGTGATACAGCAGCGGGGAGGGATCCTCCAGCGCAAACTGCACCAGCCGCCGCGTCACGCCCGCCGCTTGCTGCGCCAGCAGCCGCTCGCGGCCGTTGAAGGCGAGCTTGTTCAGCTTTACGGCAAAGCCCAGCCCGGCTTCCAGCGGTGTGTCTTCATCGCCGATGTCGTGGCCCCAGTGGCGGTAGCCCTTCTCCTGGCGCAGCGAGTTGAGCGCGTGAAAGCCCGCCAGCTTCAGGTCAAACGCGCGCCCGGCATCCTGCAGCGCCTCAAACACGCCCAGCGCAAACTCGGTTGGCGCCAGCAGCTCCCAGCCCAGCTCGCCCACATACGTCAGCCGCGTGGCGCGCACCATGGCGTAGCCCACATCAATCTCGCGCGAGGTGCCAAACGGAAAGGCTGCGTTGGAAAGGTCGGCGCTGGTTACCTGGCTCAGCAGCGCGCGCGCTTGCGGGCCCATCACCCCCAGCATTGTGTAAGCCGAGGTGACATCGGTTAGCGTGGCAAACTCCCCCGGCTGAATCTGGCGTTGCAGCCACGGGCCGGTGCGGTTTTGCAGCGCCGCAGCATCCAGGATCAGGAAGCGCTCAGCATCCAGCCGGTTGACGGTTACATCCGCCTCAATTCCGCCGCGCGTGTTCAGCAGTTGCGTATACACCACCACGCCCACCGCCACATCAATCTGGTTGCCGCACACGCGGTTGAGCACGGCCAATGCATCCCGCCCCTGCATCAGAAACTTGGAGAACGAGCTCTGGTCAAACAGCCCCACGTTCTCGCGCACAGCGCGGTGCTCCGCAGCCGAATACGCAAACCAGTTCTGGCGCCCGTAGCTGTACTTGTACTCCGGTTCCACGCCCGCCGGCGCGTACCAGTTGGGCCGCTCCCAGCCGGCCACGCTGCCAAAGCACGCGCCGGCTGCTGCCAGCCGCTCATGCAGGCTGGAGCGGCGCACATTGCGCGCCGTCTTGAATTGCTTGAACGGCCAGTGCATGTCGTACAGCAGGCCCAAACCCTCCACCGTGCGATCCTGCAAATAGCGCGCGTTGTTCTGAAACGGCTGATTGCGCCGCAGGTCCACATCCCACAGATCCAGCGGTGCATGCCCGTTCACAATCCACTCCGCCAGTACCTTGCCCGCGCCGCCGGAAGATTGAATGCCGATGGAGTTGAAGCCGGCCGCCACATAAAAGTTCTGCAGCTCGGGCGCTTCGCCCAGGTGGTACGCATCATCCGGCGTAAAGCTCTCCGGCCCGTTGAAGAAGGTGTGAATGCCGGCTGTGCCCAGTACCGGCATGCGCCGCGCCATCACATCAAACACCGGATCCAGGTGCGCCCAGTCCTCGGGCAGCGTAGTGAACTCAAAGTTCGCCGGGATGCCGTTCATCCCCCACGGCTTGGCCACCGGCTCAAAGAAGCCAGCCAGGATCGCGCCCACCTCTTCGCGGTAATAGGTGTAGCCGCCCGGATCACGCAAGGTGGGCAGGCCCGCATGCACGCCGGCGATCGGCTCGGACACAATGTAGAAGTGCTCGGCAGCATGCAGCGGCACACTCACGTCCGCCCACTGCCCCACCTGCCGCGCCCACATCCCGGCGCAGTTCACCACCACCTCGCACTGCAAAACGCCCTGCTCCGTGCGCACGCCCGTAACGCGCCCGCGCTCTTTGAGAATACCGGTCACGGCAATGTTTTCAAAAATGCGCGCGCCGCGCTGCTCCGCGCCCTTCGCAAACGCCTGCGTGGTGTCCACCGGATTGGTGCGCCCGTCCTTGGGCAGCCACACTGCGCCCACCACATCGCTCGCATCCATCAGCGGCCAGAGCGCTGCCGCCTCGCGCGCTGTAATCACCTCCACCTCCAGCCCGAACACGCGCGCCATGGAAGCGCCGCGCTTCAGCTCCTCAAAGCGTTCCGCGTTGTTGGCAATCGACACCGAGCCGTTCTGCCGGAAGCCGGTGGGCTGGCCGGTGTCGGCCTCCAGCGTGGCCAGCAGGTTGGAGGTGTACTGCGCCAGCTGCGTCAGGTTGCGTGTGGCGCGCAGCTGGCCCACCAGCCCGGCCGCGTGCCACGTGGTGCCGGACGTCAGGCGCTTGCGCTCCAACAGCACCACATCCGTCAGGTTCAGTTTGGTCAGGTGATAAGCCAGGCTGCAGCCAATGATGCCGCCGCCGATGATCACCACGCGCGCCTGCGTCGGGAGGGTTGCGTTCTTAGCCGGCGTGTTCACATGCGCGGCCGGGCGTTTTCCGGATCATAAACGGGGCCAGCCAGCACGCGCGCCGCGCGGCGCTCGCCCAGCAGCTCAATCTCCAGCGGGCAGCCTGCCCGCGCATACGCCGGCAGCACGTACACAAAAGCCAGGCTCTTGCCCGTGTGATGGCCATATCCGCCGGAAGTAGCCACGCCTGCCAGCGTTCCGCCGGACCACACCGCCTCGCCGCCAAACACATCCGCTGTTGTGGCATCCACTTCCACATACGCCAGCTTGCCTTGTACGCCCGCAGCCTGCACGCGCTCCAGCGCAGCCTTGCCAACAAAGTCCTTGTCCAGTTTTACAAAGCGCTCCAGCCCGGCCTCCGCCGGCGTGATCTCACTCGTGAGCTCAGCTCCCCAGCCGGCATAAGCCTTCTCAAGCCGCAGGCTGTTCATCGCGTACAAGCCGAAGTCCGCCAGGCCCAGCTTTGCCCCGGCTTCCCACAGCGCTGCGTACACCTTGCTCACCGCATCCATCGCAACATGCAGCTCCCAGCCCAGCTCGCCCAGATAGTTCACGCGCAGCGCGCGCAGCGCCACACCGGCCACGCTGATCTCCCGGCCCGTGAGCCACGGAAAGGCAGCGTTGCTTAAATCCGCCGCGGTCAGCGGAGCCAGCAGGTCCCGCGCGCGCGGCCCGGCCACAATCAGCACGCTGTAGTCTTCGGTCACATCGGTGATCGTCACCGCGTCCTTTGCCGTGCGGCTGAAGTTCAACAGATCCAAGTCGCGCAGGTGCGCCCACGCGCCGGAGAGCAGATAAAAGCGGTCGGGCGCAAGCCGCGTAATGGTGAACTCGGTTTCGATGCGGCCGCCGGCAGTCAGCGCGTGCGTCAGCACAATGCCGCCGCTGCGGCGCGCCACGCGGTTGGCCGTGATGCGGTTCAGGAAAGCCTCCGCCCCGCTGCCGCTGACATCAAACTTGGAGAAGGAAGCCAGCTCCATCACGCCCACGCGCTGGCGCACCGCCCGGCACTCGGCAGCCACCACTTCAAAGACGTTGTTGCGATGAAAGCTGGGTGTTTCCTCGCGCCCGTCCAGCGCAAACCACTTGGGGCGTTCCCAACCCAGCGTCTCGCCAAACACTGCGCCACGGCTCTTGAGCGTGGCGTACAGCGGCGTGATGCGCTTGGGCCGGCCGGCGGGGCGCTCTTCGCCCGGCAGCTGCAGCGCATACATGTCCCAATATTCCTGGTGGGCCTTGTCCGCAGTGTACGCGCGGTCCGCATACGCGCCAAAGCGCCGCGGGTCGCACGCCAGCATGTTGATCTCGGCTGCGCCAGTCATCATCCACTGCGCCAGATACTTGCCGCAGCCCGCGCCCTGCGCAATGCCAATGCTGGAGCCGGTGCACATCCAGAAGTTGCGCACGCCCGGCGCCGGCCCCACCAGCGGGTTGGAGTCAATCGTATGCGAGATGGCGCCGTTCACCACGCGCATGATGCCGGCCTCCGCCATCACCGGCATGCGTTGCATCACATGCTCCAGCCAGGTCATGATCGGCCCGTACTCAGCAGGGAAAAGCTCACTCGCAGATTCCCATGCCGGCCCGGTGCCCGCCCACGCCTCGCGCGTGTCGCTGCGCTCGTACAGTCCAATCAGCCCGGAGTTCTGCTCCTGCCGGTAGTAGGCCGAAGCGGAAGGGTCGCGCGTTACCGGCAGCTCCACGTCGCGCGCGGCAAATGCGGGAATCTCCTCCGTCACCAGATACTGGTGCTTCATGTTGATGAAGGGCACTGGCACGCCCAGCCACGCGCCCACGCGGTCCGCATAACAACCGGCTGCATTCACCAGATGCTCGCAGTTGATCACACCTTGCTCCGTCGCCACCGCGAACTCGCCGTTGGGCTGCACAGTGACGCTGGTAACGCGGTTGTGCTGGATGATGGTCGCGCCCAGGTTGCGCGCTGCGAGTGCCAGCGAGTTGCAGCAGCTCGCAGGGTCCACATGCCCGTCATCCAGCGTCCACGCGCCCGCGTACACGCCCTCCAGCTGCAGGAACGGGTTCAGGCGCCGGATCTCATCCAGGCCGATGATCTCCATGCGAAAGCCCACGTTGGCTGCCACGCCCTGCACCAGGCGGAAGTAATCCACTTCCTCCGGGCGCGTGGCCAGCCGGATGCCGCCGCACCCATGCCAGCCCGTGGCATGGCCGGTCATGGCTTCCAGCTTCGGGTAAAGCGTGTTGGAGTAGTGGTGGATCTTTGCGAGGTTGTAATTGGCGATGAAGCTCGGGCACTGGCCGGCCGCATGCCAGGTGGAGCCGGAAGTGAGCGCGCCCTTCTCAATCAGGACCACATCCGCCCAGCCAGCTTCAGCCAGATGGTAGAGCAGGCCCACGCCCATCATCCCGCCCCCGATAATGACAGCCCGCGCGTGCGTTTGCATTGATGAAGCCCGCGCGCTTACCACCGGCCGCTGGGCCGCATGGCCGCGCGCGGCAGCAGGATATTGAAGCGCTCGCGGATCCTGGCATCCACGGCTGGATCCAAATGCTCCGGGTAATGGGTGGCCAGCGTCTGGCGCACCTGTGTGCGCGCGCGTTCGCGCACATCCTGCGCGCCCTGCTCCGCCCAGGCCGCCGTGGTCTGGCGGTCGCCCACGCCGGGATACACGTAGTCCGTCTTCATGCGCTCAATGGTTTGCGCCTCGCCCAAAAAGTGCCCCTCGCCATGCACCACGCTCTTGATCACGTCAAAAGACAGCGTCTCATCGGTAACCTCGATGCCGCGCACTGTGCGCTGCACAGCGCCGAGCGTGTCGTTGTCGATCACATAACTTTCATAGCTTGCGCCCAGCAGGCTGGCGTGCATGCCGGCGCTCTCCATGATCAGCGTGGAGCCGGCGTTGGCAGCCAGCGCCAGCGTGTAAGCCTTCTCTGCGCCCGATTGCGCATCGGGCAGTTTGGAGTCGGTCATCCCCGCCGCCACGCTGCCGGGCAGATCGTAGTAGCGCGCCATCTGCGCGCAGCCGGCCACCACCAGCGCCAGCTCCGGGCTGCCAGCGGACATCGCGCCAGTGCGCAAGTCCGAAACAAACGGCCACGTGCCCAGGTTCGCGCGGCACAGCGGGTCAATCAGATTCACAAACACCAGCCCGGCCAAAGTCTCGGCCACGGCCTGCACAATTGTGCCGGCCAGCGCAGCCGGCGCAGTGGCGCCCGCTTGCGCAGCGGACAGCAGCGTAATGCACATCCCGCCGCGCGCCGCTGCCTCCAGCGCCTCGCAAGACTCCACCGCAAAGCGCAGCGGCGGCACCACGTGGCAGCAGGAGATCGAGCAGAACGGGCGCGCGCGCCACTTGTCTTCTCCGCCGCTGGCCAGTGCAAACAAGTCCAGCGCAGCGCGGCAGTTATTGCCGTTCACATAGCTCACGCCGATGTGCTTGCTTGTGCCAGCCAGGCAGGCGTATGAAGTGTTCAGGTCCAGGTCAAGCGTGGTCTGCGTATCCCGCGCCACCACCGGCCGCCAGAAGTAATGAATGTTGTCCAGCGTGTCCACCAGGCGCGCCAGGTCGTACACATCCATCAGTTGCGATTCGCGATAGTGGCCGGTGTGAAAGTCCATCACGGTGGGGGCGGCCCCGCCCGTGCCGGTATGCACGCGGCTGCCTCCCACTTCCATATCGTGTTCGGGCAGGAAGCCGGGCATTACAAAGCTGCGCTGCGCGCCCGCCACAATATCCTCCACCAGCGCGCGCGGAAAGCACAGCCGGCCACGCTCGTTGACCCGGCCGCCCTTGGCGGTCACCAGCTCCACCATCGAGGGAATGGCGTCGGCGAAACCCACCTGCTCCATCAAGTCCAGCACAGTGTGGTGGATGCGCTCCACTTCCGGCTGGGCTAGCGGCTGATAGCGCCCGCCCACCATGCCGGGGCGCACCGGCCGCTGATCCACTGTCTTGCGCGCAGCCAGTTCCGCAACGCGCGCCGCGCGGCCGCGCCGCGTTACCGTTTGGTCAACCGCCATGCTGATCTCCAGTGGCCGGGCCAAGACACAGCACTGCCCCGGCGGGGAAATAAGATGAAAGGACTTGAAAGTTCAACCACCTGAGATCGCGAAAAACCGGCAGAATTGTAATTTTGGTTTTCGGGCAAAGTGTCTGACCGGCAAGCCAAACCAGTTGCACATTCATCGTAAGCGCTGGCCGCCCGCCCGTCAAGTACCCTTTACGGCAGCCTGCAAACACAAGTATGGCGCAGCCAGCTGCCCCCCGCTGCCTGGTGAAATGAATTCCGCGCACCAGCGCCAGCTGTCCGGCATCAACAAAACCCCCCGCATCAATCCCTGTACCGGGCCCGGCAGCGCTGCGCAACTTCGGCGCTGTGCGCCAACCGTCGCGCACGCAAAGCTGCCACGCAAGCCCCGCCATTGTGCGCCACGCAGCCAGCCCGCCACCCCGGCCGCCTGCTATCATGCACGCTCTAGCGCAATTGTGTGGCGCAATGTCATGTAATGAACCTTCTATCCCCCGGCAGCATTCTGCTCCGCCACGAGACCGCCAACGCGCATCATTTTTTTCTGAAACCACCCCGGATCGGCAGCGCTGCTGCCCAAGGAGCGCAACCATTTGACCACAGATAAATTATTCCAGCACATGGCGTGGGCCAACCAGCAACTGATCATCGGACTGCTGCAGCTGCCAGACGAAGCCCTCACCGCATTCGTTGCCAACCCGCAATGGGACGTTGCCACAATCCTGCACCACATCGTTTCCGCAGCGGATTGGTATGTCTACCGGCTCACTGGCAGGCCCGCCACTGAGTTCACCAAGGCGCGGCGCATGCTGGAAGTAACTCCATATTTGGAATTGGCAGCCCGTTTCGATGAAGAGCTGCGCCACGCGGCACAAGCACCGGACGCAATGCTCGAGTACCTGAGAGACGGCCAGCCGCAAATGTGGCCGCGCTCCACCATACTCTCTCAATCAATTCACCATGCCACGGAGCACCGCGCACAGCTTGTGGCCGCGCTGGAAGCCAGGGGCTTCAACGGCATCAATCTGGACGATATGGATGTGTGGAGCTTCACTGCCCGGTCCAACAAGTAACGCTGGCGCTCTCCGGCAGGTGGCGGCAGCATTCGGCTCCTGCCGCGCGCCTTCCCCGCTGGAGCAGTGCACTCCAGCAAGCAAGCATTCGCAACCAATCTGCAGCGGGGCTTTGAAGCAGGCCGCGGGCCACGAGTAAACATCGCACTCGCGCATCGAACGGGCTTTGGCGCAGCCACCGCCCTTTGTGGCCGCCGGTTGCGGGCCCTTCTCACTGGCGGCGATCCACACTCAACCGTTGCCCTCGCCGCTGGCAGCCGGGGTTTGGAACTCCGCCGAAATTGGCCGGCGGTTTGCACTGCGCTGTACTGCCTCCACGCTGGCGCTTGCACCTTCACCAAAGGTTCCATTCCACCGGTGCTGACGGTGAAAAGTAACGCCCGCAGCATCCAGCCGCTGCAGCCACTTTCGCAATAGCGGGCTGGCCTTCATTTCCACTGGAAACACGCGCCCGGAGCTGCCCACAAAAGTGTGCACCCCAAGTGCGTGCACCCACTCGCGCACATCAGCTGGCGCAAAAGCATTCAACCAGCTTTCCACCTGCGCCTGTTGATCGCCGTAGCGCATCCCGAATTTTTCACGCGCTTCCGTGTGCGTCAGGTTCAGCCCGCCCCTGCCCGCCAACAAAAACTTGCGGCCAATGGATGGCATGCCATCGCACACATCAGCCTTCACGCCGTGCTGTGCCAGCACTTCAGCCGCCATCAACCCCGCCGGCCCGCCGCCAATGATGGTTGCTGAACGCTGGTAAACGGCGGCGCTGGACATGCACTATTCCCCGGAGCCGGCTTCCGGCAGCCAGCCTAAGGGTTGCGCTGCGCAGCGCCAACCATTGCCGGAGTTCGGCGCACAAAATAGCGGCACAGCGCAACTCTAACCCAATCAGCTTGCAGCCGGCGTGCCAGTGCGGCCATGCGCAAACCCTCACACAGCGCCGGCAGGCAGCTGGCAATGCTAGTTGGTTGTGTATTGATGGGGAAAGTGCTGGCGCGGATGGATATAATCATGAAAATGCCGGAGCAGCACTCTCTACAAAAAAATATATCAAGGAGTTCAGGATGCCAAAGTTAACAGTGGATGGATACGGCACATTTGAGGTTGCCAAAGGCAAACGGCTGGTCTTGGCGCTGGAGGAGGAAGCCGGCGTGGATCAGCTTCACGCCTGTGGCGGCAATTGCCGCTGCACGACTTGCCGAGTGGAGTATGTGGCCGGTGAGCCGCAACAAATCACACAGGCTGAGAAGGACAAGCTGGCCGACATGGGATTGACAGGCGTGCGCCTGTCCTGTCAAATCCAAGTGGACACCGACATGCATGTGCGCGCCATCAGCCGCCTCGAAGGCAGCGGCCGCGCAGATGCCGGCTCCAAGCCGGATGCGGCAATTCAGCCGCCACCGGTCTGGGTGGCAAAGAGTTAATCCGCGCGCTCTACAATCGCCCGTAACAGTCAGCGCGGCCGCAAAAGCGGCCGCGCTGACTGTTTAATCCCTCTGCCATTATGGGCGAAACTGCCTGCCACCTGCGCTGCCTCTTTTTGAAGCGCTGCTTAGTGGCCGCTACCCCCCGTTCTTCAATCTGCATTTTTTACCCGAACTTCGCCCATGCGGCATGCACCTGCCCAACCACCGGTTCCCGCCCGCACTGCCTATGCGCCCGTTCAATTCTCGCGGAACATTGCCCAGAGCACCGGATTGGAGAACGGCGACCATCCCGTATCTGTTTTGGATCTGAACACCGACCATTCGAATTGGTACACGCTGTCAACTCCAATCGGATCGTCAGTCCATCCGCGTGGAACAAAGTCCGTCAACTGTGCAGTCGGCGGGGTATCAGGTGCGTCAGCACTAACTGTTCTTTGGTAGATGTACTCGACTTCAGCTGAGTCCGCTCCGGCCGCGGCAAGTTTCGCCCAGACCACGGGAGAGGAGAACGCAGACCATACGATGCCGGTTTTCGATCTGGCCGCTGTCCATTCAAACGGGAAAAAGCTGTCTATCCCAACCGGATCGTCTGTCCAGCCAACCTGTGAAAATTTGTTCATCTGCGCGGTAACCGGAGTGCTGGGCGCTACTAAGCTTGTAGTTCTTTGGAAGATGTACTCGAGTTCATCGCTGTCCGCTGTGGAATTACTAAATTGAGCCCGCAGTACGGGATTGGCGAAAGCCGACCAACCTTTGTCTGTTTTCGATCTGGTCGCTATCCATTCGTACTGCCTGAGGCTGTTGGTACCTAAAGGGCGGCGGGATCAACCGCTTGGAACAAAGCCGGTCCCCGGCATGTTTGCGGGGGCAGAATGCCCGGTTGTTGAAGAAATGATGTGTTCGATGTCCGCGCCGGCATTGGACTGGGATGTCAAGCCCGCGGACCCAGGACCGGATTGAGTTTGAGTGCCCAATTATTTCGAGCCCTGATACAAAACTGACAATATGCCAAACCTGTCGATTAAAACAAGAGCTGTAAAACCTTTAAGTAGCCCGACTTTTAGCGGGTTCTGCTGCACATAACGGCCATACAGGCGGCGCGTTTCGTCAGCGACGTCAAAAACTGGTCTCAGAGAATCGACCACGGCTTGACCCTGCAGAAACCATGCCCCCGTCGAAAAGTAACTTTGAGCTCCAGCGGCTCGAATGAATGCAGGCAAGGAGGGAAGCAAACGAAGGAAAGCACCAAGCGGTGCTGTTAGTCCTGCATTCCGGCCTTGCCACAAAACGGAAGACGCCTTGCGGCAGGGCTAGTCCGCAAGGCGCTTTGTTTATCGGGTCAGGCCCGCGGGTTTGGATCAGCAGTGGGAGCCCAGCCAGGTTTCCACATCCTGCAAGACCCGCGCGCGGCCGGGCTCATTAAAGACCTCGTGATAATACCCATCGTAGATCTTGATGGTCTTGTCGGGTGAGCTGGCCTTGTCGTAAAGCATTCTGGCGCCATCCGGGTCAACCAGTGAATCGGCGCTGCCCTGCACCACAATGAAGGGCAGGCGCAGGGCACCCGCCTCAGCCGTGACACGCTGGATTGCATCAAGCAGCACAGCGCCCAGCCGTGCGGTGGTTTTGCCACGGTACACAAGCGGATCGTTGATGTAGTCTTTGACAACTTGCTGGTCGCTGGATACCGCGCTGGCATCCACCCCCTGCAGGCCTAACTTGGGGAGAATTTGACCAAGCAGCTTGGCCAAGAAGATGGCCACCGGGGGAATGCTGGCGCCGACTTTCACCGCCGGAGCCGATATGACTGCACCTTTTAGTTTGTCCTGGTAGTCGAACAGAAAACAGGTGCCAATCAATCCGCCCATGCTATGCCCCAGCATAAAGATTGGGGTGCCGGGGTGCCAGCCCTGAACCATGTCAAAATAAGTCTTCAGCGGGTTGGTAAAGTCCGCCATCCCATCAGCGTAAACGCGCGTGCCATCGGATTTGCCGTGCCCGGGAAGATCCAGCCCAAACACGGCATACCCGCGCGGCACAAAGTGGTTGACGACATTCATATAGCGACCGCAATGTTCCGCCAGCCCGTGCACCACCAGCAAAATCGCCTTGGACTCGCCTTCCGGCCGCCACGACTGATAGTAAATACTTGCGCCGCCAACCGTCTTGAATTTGCCCTCGGTATGGATCATGCGGTCACTCCCTTTGTCACGACGCATAAGCAACTCGGTTCCAAATCAGTAACCCCCACCCTTAACTGGATCGGAGGGTTCATCGTCGTCGTTGACCAAATTCGGGGCAGCCAGCGCACAGCCTAGCAGCCCGTTGCCCTGTACCTGAATCATCTGCGCGATCTTGCGATACTCCGCAGATCGTTCTTCAGGCGGGAGAAGTGCGGCACACGGCGTGCCGAAGCGCGGTTTGGCGAAGCCCAGGTGCGTATCGCCACGAGCGAGGATGTGGCTGGCATTGGTCATACCGGTTATCGGGTCGACGGTAGGCGCGCGGTGCACGTCAGGTGCCTCTGTGCGGCTCTGGTCCGCGGCTCCCTTGATTTCGTCTGCACCCCACTGTGTGAAACTTCGCGCGTTGCAGTAGTGGCCAACGAAGCTGCGCCGATATCGGTCCGTAGTCCAATTCTTCTTTGACCGGTGCAGCACGTGTCCGTTGAAATACGCTACGTCCCCCGCCTTCATAATTGACAATAATTGGTCGTACTTGCCCGCAACACCGGTGAGCGTATTATTCTCATCATCAGGATCGCTTACGCCCCTCACGTATTGAATGTCGCCCACGATCTTGTCGCCGAAGCCGTAACCCACCTCCGGGCACGGCGGATAGATGGGCTCGTGGCCCGATCCTTTGGCGAACCAAATCGCGCCATTCTGCTCGTCGGCATCGTCGATCGCTATCCACGCGCCACAGAGGGAATCGGGCGAAGTGGGGATGTAGTAGCTGTCCTGGTGCCAGCCCTGCCCCGGTTTGCCTGGCGGCTTGAGGAAGAGCATGGTCTGCAGCGCCAGCACGTCCGGCCCAATCAGCACTTCCAGTACGTCCAGCACCCGCGGGTGCAGCAAGTACCGCTCGTGCAACTCCAGCTTGCGGTGAAGCATGTGAACGCGAAGGAAGAATTGAGCCTTGTCCTCTGGCGAAAGATGATCTGGAGGTGATTCCAAACCCTGCACGGTCACGCCCCCATCTTTGCTCCTGTCTCGATCCGCCATCTGCCGCCCCTGCTGCTCCGGCAGTTTGCCTTGCATCAGATCCTCAGTGTGCTGTCGCAACTCGATGATCTCCTCAGGCGAAACAAGGTTGCGCACGATCAGGAAGCCGTCTCGCCTAAAACGAGCATATTCCTCCACCGACACTTGGTAGCGATCGGTCCGGATGTTCATCTCGAGGGCGGTCTTGGTACGGAGTGCTTCGACTGTCGACATGTATAACTACCTTAACACTTACCGGTCAACCATTGGAACGGAGTGCTTCGACTGTCGACATGTATAACTACCTTAACACTTACCGGTCAACCATTGGAATTGCCTCCTTATAATACTCTACGGAACCGGCCAACAGCCTGCCCTTTTTGTCTTTAGAAGCGCGATCCACGGCACGGGTAAAGTGAATGGCGATAGCGCTGTTTGCCTACTTTCCTTTTCTCACTCTTCCAACACTGGAACAAACTTCCGGCTCAACACATCCACGAGCCCCTTGTCCGCAATGCGCAGTTCGGGAATCACCACCAGTCCCATCAAACTCAACTGCATGTTGGGATTATTAAGCTCGCAGCCGCACAGCTTCAGGCCCTCGAGCACAGTAGCGGCTTTTTGAGCAACCACGCCTGCCTTCTCTTTTGACATCAAACCGCCGATCGATAGCTCCACCTTCCCGATCACATTGCCGTCTAAAATTACGATCTGCCCGCCGCCGCAACGCCCAAGCTCATTGGCAGCGCGGGCCATGCACGCATCATCCGTGCCCACCACAATCATGTGATGGCTGTCGTGCGCCACGGTGGAGGCAAACGCGCACTTGCGCATGAACCCAAATCCATGCGCAAACCCGACCGTCACCTTGCCCGTCGCATGATGCCGCTCCACCACGGCAATTTTTGCGAGGTCGCGTTTCAGATCACTGCGCACTTCCCCACTCGTCACCACAACCTTTTGTTTTAAGTGCTGTGTCGGGGCCTGGTTTTCGATCACGCCAATCACATTCGCAATCAGCTCGGACCCGGCCATTGCTTTGGTTTTCACCTTAAAGTCCGCTGCGGTAATCCGGCGCTTCAAGTGCACTGAACGCAGGGCCCATGCAGGATATTTTCTTTCCGGCAAATCGATCAGCAAGTTCCCCTGATCCGCAATCACAACTCCTTTGGCAATCACCAAATCAGCGTGGAAATTTTTGAGGTCGCGCACCAGCAGCAGGTCTGCCGACCGGCCCGGCGCGATCATGCCCATGTCGCGCGCCATGCCAAAATGTTCGGCAGTATTGATAGTCATCATTTGGATCGCAGTCATCGGATCGAGCCCTTCAGAAATAGCGTGACGCAAAACCCGGTCCATGTGGCCCTCTTCCGAAAGTGTGGCAGCATGTGAATCATCCGTACAAAGGATAAAGCGGCGCGAATGCAGTTTCTTCTCCGTAATCGCCCGGATGCCCGCCACGACATCGTGCCACGCGGAGCCATAGCGCAGCATGGATTTCATCCCCTGTCGCACACGTGCCACAGCATCTTCAACGCGCGTGCCTTCGTGGTCATCCTCTGCGCCGCCGGCCACATACCCGTGAAAGGGCAGGCCCAGATCATGCGCTGCAAAATGCCCGCCGATGGTCTTGCCTGCATCGCGGGTGGCAGCCATTTCAGCGAGTGGCTTTCCGTCTCCCCTGAATACCCCCGGAAAGTCCATCATCTCGCCAAGGCCAATAATGCCTTCCCATTTCAGCGCAGTTTGCACATCCTTGACGCTGATAGAGGACCCCGGGGTTTCAAACCCCGGCGCTGATGGAACGCAGGATGGCATTTGAACCCAGACGTGAATTGGCTGCTTGCGGGCTTCATCCACCATGAACTTAACGCCGCGCAAGCCAAAGACATTGGCAATCTCGTGCGGATCCACAAAAATACCGGTCGTGCCCCGAACGGACACGGCGCGCACAAATTCAGTCACGGTGACCATGCCGGACTCAACATGCACATGTCCATCCAACAACCCCGGCATCAGGTGCCGCCCATCAGCTTGAATAACCCGTGTCCGGCGGGATATCGTATGGGTGGCATCCGGCCCAACATAGGCAATCCGCCCCGCCGCCACCGCCACATCGGTACCCGGGATAATTTCGCCGGATTGCACACACACCCATCTTCCATTTCGGATCACAAGCTCGGCTTTCTCGCGCCCCATGGCAACATCGACCAGAGTACGGGTTATCTTCGCGTTCTTGGGCATGGTTTTCTCAAACTTGATCTTCAGGGAAACTAAGTTGCCAACTTTCTCATCTTGTTCCGGCAAGCCACATTAATTGCTGGCGGCTTTAGCAGCTAAACATCGTTCAATTTTACCGCTTGCGCTGCTCCGGCCGCACCTGCTGCCCGCAAACTCACCTTCCCCGCTGCCCAGCGCTGGCTACATCCGGCAAATCAATAGCTCGCGCTCGTAAACCATCTCCTTGGGCAGATACGAGTGCAAATCCAAAAACAGTTCTTCATGGCCCAATACCTCTGCGCGCCACGCGTCCCGGTCAACTGCCTGCAGGTCCTCAAATACTTTCTCGGAAAAATTGAGGCCCGTCCAATCGATGTCTCTGTAACGCGGCACCCAGCCAATCGGCGTCTCTTTTGCCCGGCCACCCGCCCGCACCCGCTCAAAGATCCACTTCAGCACGCGCATATTCTCCGAATAACCCGGCCATATAAATTTCCCTTCCGCGTCCTTGCGGAACCAATTCACGTGGAAAATTCGCGGGATCTCGCTCAGATTGCGCTGCATGCTCATCCAATGCCGGAAATAATCTCCCATGTTGTAGCCGCAAAAAGGCAGCATCGCCATCGGATCGCGGCGGACCTTGCCGATTGTGCCCGCTGCAGCGGCGGTCATCTCCGAACCCATCGTGGCGCCAATGTAAACGCCACTCGACCAGTTGAACGCCTGATAAACCAAAGGCATCGTCGTTGTCCGCCGGCCTCCAAACAGAAACGCGCTAATGGGCACCCCCGCAGGATTTTCCCAATCAGCATCAATTGTCGGGCACTGCCGCGCTGGCGCAGTGAAGCGGGAATTTGGATGCGCCGCCTTCACGCCCTTCTCTTTCGCAAGCGCAGGCGTCCAGTCGTTGCCCTGCCAGTCAATCGCATGTGCGGGTGGCGTGTCCGTCATGCCTTCCCACCATACGCCCCCATCGTCAGTGAGCGCCACGTTTGTAAAAATGGAATTCTTGCTAAGCGCTTTCATCGCGTTGGGATTGGTCTTATTGCTGGTGCCCGGGGCCACTCCAAAGAAGCCCGCCTCAGGATTGATAGCTCGCAGGCGCCCGTTGGCGTCCGGCTTGATCCAGGCGATGTCGTCGCCCACGGTCGACACCTTCCAGCCCAGTCTCTGGAAATGCGGCGGCGGAATCAGCATTGCAAAATTAGTTTTGCCGCAGGCACTCGGGAAGGCAGCCGCCACGTAGGTCTTTTTGCCCTGCGGGTTCTCAACACCGAGAATCAACATGTGCTCCGCCATCCAGCCTTCGTCGTGCGCCATCGCAGACGCGATGCGCAACGCGAAACATTTCTTGCCAAGCAATGCATTGCCGCCGTAGCCGGAGCCAAAGCTCCAGATCTCGCGCGTCTCAGGGAAGTGCACAATGTATTTCTCTTTGTTGCACGGCCACGGTACATCCGCCTGGCCTCTGGCAAGCGGCGCACCCACAGAGTGAACGCACGGCACCACCCGCTTAAAGTCCTGATCAATCAGCTCAAACACTTTCCTGCCAACGCGCGCCATAATGCGCATGTTGACGACGGCGTAAGGCGAGTCGGTCAGTTGCACGCCAATTTGGCTCATGGGGGACCCGAGCGGACCCATGCTAAAGGGCAGCACGTACATCGTGCGTCCCTTCATACATCCGTTGAAGAGGCCCTTCAGTGTCCTGCGCATCTGAAAGGGGTTGACCCAGTTGTTGGTCGGGCCAGCAGCTTCCTTGGAGAGCGCACAGATAAAGGTGCGGTCCTCGACGCGCGCAACATCGCCCGCGTCAGACCGCGCGAGAAAACAACCGGGCCACTTTTTTTGATTCAGCTTGGTAAAAGTCCCGCCAGCCACCATCAGGGCGCAAAGCCGGCCATATTCCTGTTGCGAACCGTCCACCCAGTGGATTGCAGCCGGCTTGCAAAGCTCAGCCATTTTCTCAACCCAACGTAGCAGGTGCTTGTTGGTACTCAGTGGTGTTGCTGGACTGCGCTTCTTCATAAAAGATCAAATTGGGCTGGAGCTAAAACTTTTGGCAAAGACTTATGATTGACGAGCAAGGGAGAGAGTAACAAACTCAACCGGCAGTTGGTCGGCCGCCGCCATTCAATTCGGCTGCCTGTCCAAGCCTTACTCCCCAACCCTACAATCTGGAATAGCCTATTATCCTTCACGCGAGAGCCAGTACCCGTGAAGGTCCGGCGCCTGCCCGGGACTTAACACTAGCAGAATCCATTCAAAACTGGGGACGCTCGCCACCCCTGCATACTATGCGCTGATTCCGCAGTAGTCAAGTCCTGCTCTCCCACAACACCCCCACCCGTAGCTGCACGCAAGCGGCGCCCTTTGCCAAACAGATAGACACACACAAAACGCTCCGCATCCGGTAGTCCACATCCTGGACCGCAGAAAAGCAACACATTAGGATGCGCGCCCACCGAGGTTGAAATTCCACCTCCGCGCGGCATCGCCTTCACTTCCCAGTAAGCCGCCCCGCCTGATGCTGCAGCCTCCGCTCCAGCCACGGCAAGCGTGGCTCCCGCCGCCACAACCTCGCAACCAGCCCGCCAATGGATCCTCAGCTCTATCACGGGGACAGTGCAGTCCAGTTAGTGTGCCCTGCCCGGACCCGCCTCCGCGAAACCAGCTACTTTCGTCCCATCTCTATCCGCTCCAACCAGTCCACGATAAGTGCCCGAAACAGCGCAGGCTGTTCAATTCGGCCAAAGTGATGGCCCACCAAGTCAGCCACGCTTACGGTCGCGCGCGGAAACTCATCCAGCAATTTGATCTGGCTTCGGAACCCAACCGTTGCGTCTTGGTGCCCCAGCGCAATCAGGCTTGGCTGCGTGAAAGGGCGCGCGTCCAGTCTGGCATTAGCGGGAAGCAGGTAATTTGCGTCCAGCCGCTTTAGAAACTCGCGGTCACAGCTGCGATACGCGGGCATGTCGTGTTTACGAATCTCACCGAGTGCTGCCGCGCTGTGAACAACAAGCGCATCGGGAATCCATTGCTCATCCTCAGCCAAATCGGCAAACAGCGCCCTGTTAGCGTGGATCGTCGTCCGTTGCGGCACATCGCGCTGTCCCGCGTCATCCGGCAAATCCGGCAGCAGCAATGCCGCACCCAGCAGCCGTTCCGGCATAATCCGGGCAAGGCCAAGCGCAAGATATCCGCCGTACGAACTGCCGATCACGGCAAATGGCCCAGCGCCAGCAGCCTGTTTGGCAACCGACTGCACAATCTCAAACATTTGCTCCTGGGTGCCCAGCCAGGGCGGTGCCGGGGTAGCACCATGGCCCGGCAGATCAAAATAAAAGCGCTGCCAGCCGGGATGCGTCTCAAAGATTGGTTCCAAGTCAGCCATCATGTAGCGCCGATCTGCAGACCAGCCATGAATGACAACAATCGGCAATCCGCTGCCGCGCTGCTCAACATCAATCGGTATTCCCCCGGCTTCAATCCTCATCATTGGGGGCCTGCTTTCTCAATCATTGTTGCAATACTTCTTTGTAGATTAGTAACAGCCGTCATATTGAAGATTACTGCCAAAACACTGCGCATGCTATAGTTTTCGTTCAGCAGCCTGGTCGGCCTCGCCCTGCCCCCAGAATTGTATTTGTTTACCAGCGCGTGCAGCTCTGATTCTTATGCCGCAGCCTAGGTCACCGAAGTGGTAAACACGCAGTCCGTGGCCCTTGGCCCGCGAACTAGTTGCGGGTTTTGCCAACAAAAACGCTGCGCGAACCAAGCCGGCCAATTGATGTTTGGTGGCGCGCTGCGCCAGCTGCTGAGCAACGCAGCCACCTGCCCGTTGCACTGCACTCTCTTGGCGCACGCCACCCGCAGTTAGTATGCAGCAAGTGATCCGCCTGGCGCGGAACCATATCATAGCAAGCCACTCCTCCACAACCAGGAATCAATAAACCACGCCAATGCCAAACAAACCCACACCGGTGATTTTTGATTGCGACCCGGGGCACGACGACGCTATTGCGCTGCTACTTGCGCTTTCCAGCCCGGAGCTGCACCTGCTGGGTGTTGTCACATCCTACGGCAACCAGACGCTTGCCAAGACCACAGGAAACGCTTTGCGCCTGCTGCAATTTGCCGGGCGCACGGACCTACCCGTAGCCGTGGGCGCCGCCCAGCCATTGCGGCGTGCGCTGACGGTTGCAGCCCATGTGCATGGCGAGAGCGGTTTGGACGGGCCCGCACTGCCCCCGCTTGCCACGCACCCTGCTTCACAAGACGCAGTTGCATTTACCGCGCAATTAATCCGCAGCGCTGCGCAGCCCGTGACACTGGTACCCACCGGGCCGCTCACAAATCTGGCGCGCTACCTTGCAGCGCATGGCACTGACGGCATCGCCCGTGTTGTGCTGATGGGCGGCGCCATCGCCGAAGGCAACATAACCCCCGCTGCTGAGTTCAACATCTGGTGCGATCCCGAAGCAGCCGCGCAAGTGTTTGCGAGCGGGCTGGACATCACAATGATCGGCCTCGACGTAACCCACAAGGCACTACTGGGGCCGGCAGTGGAAGCCACGCTGCGCAGCGCCGGGCGCGTCGGTACATTCGTGGCCGAGCTAAACGTCTTCTTCAGCGTTTATCACAAGCAAACCTATGACTGGGATGGCGCGCCAATCCACGATGCAGTGGCCATGGCGCATGTAATTCGCAGCGGCTTGGTGGAAACGCGCCTGCGCAATGTCGAAATTGAAACCGCATCGGAGCTTTGCCGCGGCCGCACTGTGGTCGACCTGTGGCGCCGCACAGACCGCGCGCCGAACGCGCACGTCGGAGTCGATCTGAACGCACCCGCGTTTTTCGAGCTGCTCGTCGAGCGCATCACTCGCTTGGGCTAGCACACATCCCGCAACAGGATGTGACCTGCATGGCATCGCGCTGCGCTTGACGGGCAATGCCAACCCAAGCGCGGCTGCCGCTAAGGCAGACTGCTGAAGGCGTCGAGTAGCATGCGCTCGAAGCGCGCCCGGTCGATGTGAATGCCAACATCCGTTGTGGCAGTGCGGCCAGTGCGCGCCAGGCGGCGCGGCATGCCATCGCACACGGTGCGCCCGCGGCAGGGGCCCGCAGTTGTATCCACCGCCACGTGGTACGGCGCAACTGCAACCAACCCGGGAACCGCAAGGTGCGCCACCGCCACTGCATCGTGCACCGCCATGGTCGCAGACCCGCTCCACTCCATGTTGCGGTCCAGTGCATAGGCCGTCAGCTCAGCCGCAATGCGCGCGGAGGTACGGCCCAGCGCCTGCAGCGCCGCAACCGACTCGCGATCTAGCAACGCCTGATGCGTGACATCGAGGCCGATCATTGTGATGGGCACACCGGAGCGGAAGACAATGTCCGCTGCCTCGGGGTCCGCGTAGATGTTAAATTCGCCGCAGACAGTCGCGTTGCCTTCGCCGATGGAACCGCCCATCAAGCACACGTGCGCAATGCGCGGCACCAGCTCCGGATGCAGCTTGAGCAGCAGCGCAATATTTGTCAGCGGCCCAATCGGCACAAGCGTGATGGGCTGCGCGTGCGCCTGCAGCAGCCGCGCCATCAGCGCCACAGCCCCCTCGCGCCGCACCGCAACCGGCGATGGCTCCAGGCGTGTGTTCCCAATTCCGGTTTCGCCATGCACCTCGGTGGCGCGCACAATTTCCCCAAGCACCGGGCCCGCCGCGCCTTCTGCCACCGGTATATCGTTGCGCCCGAAGGCGTGCAGCAGGCGCAGCGCGTTGAGCGTACAGTGGCGCACATCCGCATTGCCGCCCACCGTGGTGACGGCCAGCAGAGTTAGCTCCGGCCGCGCCACAGCCAGCGCAATCGCCAGCGCATCGTCCAGCCCGGGATCACTGTCAATAATTATTGGGAGCGGGTGCGCCACCGTGCCAAACGGTGCGCGGCGCGGCGCAGCGGCCACGCGATAAGCTGTCGGCGCGGATTGAATCAACTCTCCGGCAGCCTGCGGGCTGGCAGCCAAGCCTTAGCCCTGTGTGTAAGGTTGGCCCGCAGCAGCAGGCCCGCGCACGCGCCCTACCAGCCCTGCCACCACAACTATCGTCACGATATACGGCACACTGTTCAGCAGCTGCGGCGGAACATCCACGCCCAGAATGGACATCAGCGCCTGGATGGCGTCCGAGAAACCAAACATCAGCGCCGCGCCAAATGCGCCAACCGGGTTCCATGCGCCGAAGATAACGGCTGCCAGCGCAATGAAGCCGCGCCCTGCGCTCATTTGAATTTGGAAACTGCCCGCGCTGGAAAGACTAAGGTAAGAGCCCGCAAGGCCAGCCAGTGCGCCGGCCAGCAGCATGGCACCGTACCGGATTCCAATCACATCGATACCCACAGTTGCCGCCGCGGATGGCTTCTCCCCGGAGGCGCGCAGCCGCAGGCCCCAGCGGGTTCGAAACAACATGTAGGACAGGAACACCACGACAGCCAGCGTGAAATATAGATACGGTGTTCCGGAAAACAACAGCGGACCGAGCACTGGAACCTCGGACAAAAACGGTATCTTAATTTTCTCAATTGTGGGCGGGGTATTCAACCAGGTGTTTTTGGCAAGCACGCGCAAAAACACAAAATTAGTGATGCCAATTGCGCCAATGTTGATCACGACGCCCGCAATGATCTGATCCACTTGATGGCGGATGCCCAGCCAGGCCAGCATATAGCCCACGGCCATGCCGCACAGCACGGCAACCACCACGCCGGCAACGGCACTGTCTGTAACGCTCGCTACGACGGCGCCGGCGCACGCGCCCACCAGAAATTTGCCCTCAATTGCAATATTCAGCATGCCGCTGCGCTCGGACAAAATTCCCGCCAGTGCGCCCAGCGTAATCGGCACCGCAAGTTCCAGGCTGCCGGCAAATACCCCGGTCATGTTTGCCACCTTGCCGTCCAGCAGTGCGCCAAGGATAGCCGCCACAAAAAGCGGCGCAAGCACAAACAGCGACTGCCGCCACGGGAAGCGCGCACCAACGCCGGCTTGCACGCTCCCAATAATGATTGCAGCGGCGCCTGCCACAAGCCACAACATGCCGACGGTGGTCTCAATTGACCAGGCGTCACCGCCCTGCTCCAGCAGCCAAAACGAAAACCTTGCCTGCACATTGAATGCACCGCGCGCCGCCCACAAGGCTGCGGCACCAAGCAAAGCGATTACCGCCCCGCGGATCCGGGCTGCTTGCAGGCCGCGTCGTTCCGCCTCGCCCATTGCCAGCGCCCGCGACGCGACAGCCCCGCTTGTCATTGCGGCGCCACTCCGTCAGCACTGTGTACTTTCATACGGTAAATGGACCGGATCAGTGCGGGCGCTGCCACAAACATAATCACCAGCGCCTGCACAAAAAACAACAGATCAAGCGGGATGCCGGTCTTCACCTGCATCAATCCACCCCCGGTGCGCAGCGCTCCAAACAGGAGTGCAGCAGCCACCACGCCGCCAGGCCGGTTGCCCGCCAGCAGCGCGAGCGCAATTGCGTTAAAGCCGAAGCCGGAGCTCAGATCATTGGACATCTGCCCCACTGTGCCCAGCACCTCCAGCGTGCCGCCCAGCCCGGCCAGCCCGCCAGAGAACGCCATCGCCAGCATGATGGAACCGCTGGCATTAATGCCGGCATAGCGCGCGGCCATCAAGTTGAAGCCGGCTGCGCGCAGCTCGAAGCCCTTGGTGGATCTAAATATGAACCATGACACGATCACGGCCATGATCAAGGCAACCACAAAACCATAGTGCAGCCGGATTGCGGGCAGCTCAAAAATCAGCGGCACCCGCACTATCGTCGACAATGGCTTTGAGATTGGCAAGGTACTGCCCACCGGTTTCAAAAAATCGGAGCGCAGCCCGAACAGCACCAGCTGCGCCGCCACGTAGTTAAGCATGATGGTGGTGATTACCTCGTGAGCCCCCGTGCGCGCCTTTAGGAAACCAGGAATGAAACCCCACAGCGCCCCACTGAGCGTGCCAATCACTGTCGCGAGAATGAGCAGCAGCGGTTTGGGCACATCCTGGAAAGCCAGCACGGCAATAGTTGCCCCCATCGCGCCCAGGATGAACTGGCCCTCGACCCCGATATTGAAGACACCTGTGCGGAATGAGATTGCTACAGCCAGGCCGGTAAAGATCAGCGGCGAGGATGCCACCAGGGTCTCCGTGATTGGCCGAATTGCACCCGCAATTACTTTTGGCTGGCTGCTGCTCATGGCGGCAACCAGCTTGGCCGGCACGCCAAATGCGCCTGTGACCATCGCAGAATATGCTTTGCCGATGTTTACCAAGCCCGCCACAATTGTGCCAAGCGGGTCTCCGGGGAAGTGCTTAAGATTTTCGATGTCGGTAATAAAGAGGAAGACTGACCCCACCACGAACGCCGTGAAGACCGCCAGCAGCGGCATCAGCGCGGGCAGGATTGTGCGCCGCCAAACGGTCACACGCCACCTCCCATCAGGATCCCCACCGCTTCCCTGGTGGCACTGGCGCCCTCTAGAATTCCGGCAATACGGCCGTCAAACATCACTGCAATGCGGTCGGCCACCGCCAGGACCTCATCCAGCTCAGTGCTGACGATCAAAATCGCAGCGCCGGCATCGCGCTGCTCCACCAGGCGCGTGTGAATGTATTCAATCGAGCCCACATCCAGTCCGCGCGTGGGCTGCGCTGCCACCACCAGCTTCACCGCCCGCGAGAATTCGCGCGCCACCACCACCTTCTGCTGATTGCCGCCGGACAGCGAGCTGGCAAACGTATCTATCGATGGCGTTTGGATGTGGTAGTCCCGTACGCCCTGTTCGGCAGCAGCCGCCACTTCCCGCGCATGCAGCCAGCCGCGCGAACTGTACGGCGCACGATGATAGGAATCAAGAATGTAGTTTTCTTCGACCGTCATGCCCGCAATCAGCCCATCGCGCATGCGATCTTCCGGAATGTGCGCCACGCCCAGGTCTGCCACCTGGCGCGGCGACGCGTGCACCACATTTTCACCGCCAATCACAATCTCGCCGGAGTCAATTGAGCGCAGCCCGACAATGGCCTCCACCAGCTCCGTCTGGCCGTTGCCGTGCACGCCCGCCACGGCCACAATCTCACCGGCGCGCACCTCCAGCGACACACCCTTCACCGCCATCTGCAGCCGGTCGTCCATAACGAGCACATTCTTGACGCTCAGCACCACACCCGCTGGTTTGGCCACGCCTTTGGAGACGAGCAGCTCAACATCGCGGCCGACCATCAAGGTGGCAAGTTCCTCGCGCGAGGTATCTGCCGGCTTCACAGTGCCCGCAACTGTGCCGCGGCGCAGCACGGTTATCCGGTCCGCAACCTCCAGCACCTCACCCAGCTTGTGTGTAATAAAAATGACCGATGTGCCGCCCGCAGTCAGGCCGCGGATGATCTTGAACAGATCCAACGTTTCGGCCGGCGTGAGAACCGCGGACGGTTCGTCCAGCACCAGAATGTCGCTCTTTCTGTAAAGCGCTTTCAGGATCTCCACGCGCTGCCGCACGCCCACCGGCAGGTCTTCAATCTTGGCGTCGGGGTCTACATCGAGGCCATGCTGTTCGGAGAGCTCCACAACCCGCCGGCGCGCAGCCGCGCGGTCAAACGTGCCCAGCCAGCCAGTGACGGTCTCTGCGCCAAGCGCCACCGACTCAACCACATCAAAAACAGGCACCAGCTGAAAGTGCTGGTGCACCATGCCGATGCCGGCATCAATTGCCTGATGCGGGTCTTGGAAGTTGCGCACCGTGCCGCCAATCAGGATCTCGCCCGAATCGGGCCGGTAGATCCCGGAAAGAATGTTCATCAGCGTGGTTTTACCCGCGCCATTTTCCCCAAGCAATCCCAGCACCTCGCCGCGGTCCACCGAAATTGAGACCCGGTCGTTTGCGAGCACGCCCGGAAAACGCTTCGTGATTTCTTTCAGTTCAAGCCGCATCGGCAATCTTTCCCTCGTAAAAAAGTCCGCCCTCAGACCGCAGCGCGATATGAGGGCGGAGTAAAGTTAAGTAAGCGGGTGCTACTTCAAGTAGTCGGAAACCTTTACTTTGCCGGCTGCGATGTCTGCTTTAAGCGCATCAACCGCCGCCACCAGGTCTGCAGCAAACTTACCCTCGAAGTCATGGAACGGTGCCATTGCCACACCATTGTTCGCGAGCGTACCGATGTAATTCTCACCACCGGTATCGCCACCGTCGTTCTTCTTGATCAGGTCGAGCACCGCAACATCAATCGCCTTTTGCGCGGAAGTCATCAGCGCCCCCGCGTAATCGGGCAGCGAGACTGCCTGGTCTGTGTCTACCCCAATGGCGTACTTGCCAGCTGCAAGCATAGCCTTGATTGTGCCGTTGCCGGTTCCACCAGCGACCGGATGCACGATGTCTGCTCCCTGATCCATAAAGGTCTGCGCCAGCTGCTCGCCCTTGGCCGGATCGCCCCACGGGTTATCACCACCGACAAAGGTGCCCGTCTGCTTGGCTGCATCCCAACCCAGCAATTTGACTCTCGTCTTGTTCTTCTCGTTGTAGTACTTGATGCCGGCATACATGCCGTCCATAAAGCGCGTTACGCCCGGGAACTGCGCACCGCCGTAAGTGCCGATCTTGCCCGTCTCGCTGAAGCCCGCTGCCAAGTACCCGGCCAGCATTGCTGCCTCATCAATCTGGAAGTCCAAGCCTGTGAAGTTTGGCGGGAACGGCAAATCATCCGCGGTGCCGGGGGTGAAGTCCGGACCAGCCTCCGGCCATGTCGAATCCACCTGCCCAAAGTTGATCTCCGGGTTGGCAAGCGTTGCGGCCACTGTGGCTTCGCCTTGTGTAAAGCCCACAGTCACAATCGTCTGGCACCCTTCGTCAATCAAGCGCTGAATATTGCCCGCATAGTCCGTGGCGCCCTGCGCCTCTGCAAACGCCGTGTCATATCCCAACGCCTTTGCGTCATCCAACCCCTTCATCGCCAGGTCATTGAAACCCTTGTCGCCCAAGCCGCCCGTGTCAAACGCCACGCACGCCTTATATGCAGTTGCAGTCAGGTAGTCGGCAACCTTTACTTTACCAGCAGCAATGTCTGCTTTGAGCGCATCAACCGCTGCCACCAAGTCAGCAGCAAACTTGCCCTCGAAGTCATGGAACGGCGCAAGCACCACGCCGCCGTTGGCCAGCGTCCCGATGTAGTTCTCACCACCGGTATCGCCACCGTCGTTCTTCTTGATCAGGTCGAGCACCGCAACATCAATCGCCTTTTGCGCGGAAGTCATCAGCGCCCCCGCGTAATCGGGCAGCGAGACTGCCTGGTCTGTGTCTACCCCAATGGCGTACTTGCCAGCTGCAAGCATAGCCTTGATTGTGCCGTTGCCGGTTCCACCAGCGACCGGATGCACGATGTCTGCTCCCTGATCCATAAAGGTCTGCGCCAGCTGCTCGCCCTTGGCCGGATCGCCCCACGGGTTATCACCACCGACAAAGGTGCCCGTCTGCTTGGCTGCATCCCAACCCAGCAATTTGACTCTCGTCTTGTTCTTCTCGTTGTAGTACTTGATGCCGGCATACATGCCGTCCATAAAGCGCGTTACGCCCGGGAACTGCGCACCGCCGTAAGTGCCGATCTTGCCCGTCTCGCTGAAGCCCGCTGCCAAGTACCCGGCCAGCATTGCTGCCTCATCAATCTGGAAGTCCAAGCCTGTGAAGTTTGGCGGGAACGGCAAATCATCCGCGGTGCCGGGGGTGAAGTCCGGACCAGCCTCCGGCCATGTCGAATCCACCTGCCCAAAGTTGATCTCCGGGTTGGCAAGCGTTGCGGCCACTGTGGCTTCGCCTTGTGTAAAGCCCACAGTCACAATCGTCTGGCACCCTTCGTCAATCAAGCGCTGAATATTGCCCGCATAGTCCGTGGCGCCCTGCGCCTCTGCGAACGCCGTGTCATATCCCAACGCCTTTGCGTCATCCAACCCCTTCATCGCCAGGTCATTGAAACCCTTGTCGCCCAAGCCGCCCGTGTCAAACGCCACGCACGCCTTGTACGCAGCCGGCGCAGCAACCTCAGCCGGTGCGGGAGCTGGCACATCAGTCGGGGCTGGCGGCGGCGCAGCAGGCGCACATGCTGCAAGCACGAGCATCGCAGTCGTGCCAATCGCAAACACCCGGCTCGCCACTGCATTTGCTGTCGAACGGAACTTTATATTCATAATCTTTCTCCTTTGTCCTCGGCCATATGTTACAGAGCTGCCAAAGAACTGTCAAGCAAGCCTTTTCCGTTATAGTCACGGCGGGGATCTTAAAGGGGATATAGGAGGATTGCATTGACTGGTGAAATATTGATCGAAAACGGCGTCGTCATCACGATGAATTCTGCAGCAGAGATTCTGGCTGATTCAAGCCTCTTAATTGACGGCCCCACAATTGCAGCCATCGGTCCCCGCGCCGATTTACGGCGGCGCTATCCGGGGGCCCTGCGGATTGATGCTGCCGGCAAAGCAGTATTGCCGGGACTCATCAACGCCCATACCCATGTGGCAATGAGCCTGCAAAAAGGCACAACGCTTGCGGTGCCTAATGGTCTTTACCGCATTATGTGGCCAATTGAAAAATCACTAACGGCGGCGGATGTTTACACGGGCGCGCTGGCTGGTGCAGCTGAAGCACTGCTGTGCGGCTCAACCACCATCGTCGACCACTACTTTCATGCAGATCAAGTGGCGCGCGCTGCAATGGCGGTGGGTGTGCGCGGCGTGATTGGGCACACAATCATGAGCCGCCTCGGTCCCATCACCGGTGCGTCCGAGCTGCACGCGGGCTTGCGCTTTGTACAAGAGTGGCGCGGGCGCCATCCAACAATTCACCCGCTGCTGGCACCGCACGCCAGCGACACAGTGAGCCGTGAATGGCTGCTGCAACTGCACGCAGCGGCCACGCGCGAAGGGGTCGGCTTGCACCTGCATTTGGCACAGAGTCCGCTGGAGCACAGCTATGTGCGGGAAACCTACGGCACAAGCTGCGTTAGATATCTCGATGAGATTGGCTTTCTAGGGCCGGATGTTCTGGCAGCGCACTGCATCTTCATTGATGAAGAAGAGATGGATGTTCTGGCGCGCCGCGGCGTTTATGCCATCTATTGCCCAATGGGCCACGCACTCGGAGGTAAACCCGCACGGGCGTGGGAAATGTTGGGCAGAGGCACCAAGGTGCTGCTAGGCACCGATTGTGTTACCAGCAACAATGTAATGGACCAGCTCGGCGAGCTCCGGATTGCAGGCGCCTGCCAGAAACAGCTAACTGGCGACCCGCAGGCAATGCCGGCCCGCAAGATTCTGGAGATGGCCACAGTGCAGGCTGCCGCTGCCATCGGGATGGGCGGCAAGCTGGGCGTGCTTGCCCCCGACTACCTTGCCGATATCATCTTAGTGGACATGCGCGGCTTGCACACTGCACCCAACTACTCAATTCTGGACAACTTGGTCTATTGCTGCAGCGGGCGCGATGTGCACACGGTCATCGTAAATGGAGAAATAGTGGTCGAAGCCGGGCACTTGCTCAAGCTCGCCGAACATACTTTGGTTGAGGCTGTGGAAAAAACCGGTCGCGAGCTGCTCCGGCGCGCAGTGGAAAAAGAGCCCGATCTGGCCTGGCTGTGGCAGGAACGGCGTGGTTGAGCCGGCGCACCCTTACCAGATCATGCTGCGCACCATTTAATTCCTTGAAACTACTTGGGATTGCGCCTGAGAGCAAAACCTGCGCCCGGATGGATGTCGTTGCAAACGCCGCCCGCAGCGCTTGATCCGGAGGTTTACAATCACATACGCCCGGAGTTCAAGCTGCGTGCAATCAGCTTTGAAGCGCCACCAGACGAGCACGAGTTGATACCTAAGCCCGCAGTCAGAATTCCTTTTGCACAAGCATGTACGACCTGCTCATAAAAAACTGTGACATCCTGCACTGTAAACAAGGTCGATTCTGGGTTGATCTTAAACAGGATATAGCCATCAGCAGGCAGCGCATCAGCCGAATCCAGAGCGCGGGTTCTGGCGCACCGCTCGCAGCACTGCAGTCCATCAATGCACCGGGCCTGCTTGCAATACCCGGCCTGATGAACACCCATGCGCATGTGCCCATGGTGCTGTTCCGCGGAATGGTTGAAGACGTGAGCGTGGCAACCTGGTTCAATGATTACATCTGGCCGATGGAGGTAAATCTGACTCCGGAGGATGTTTACTGGGGCGCACTTCTGGGCTGTGCGGAAATGATCGCGGCGGGCGTTACCAGCGTGGCGGACCACTATTTTTCAATGGATCAGGTAGCGCGCGCGGTAAGCGAGTCTGGCATCCGTGCCAACCTGGCGTGGGCTGCGTTCGGCCATGAAGGCATCGCGAAACTCGACCAGACGAGCCAGTTTGTTGCGGACTGGCACGGCCAAGCCGATGGAAGAATTAGCGCCTGGCTCGGACCGCATGCTCCGTACACTACCGGGCCGGAGTATCTGAAGCTGGCTGCGCGGCGGGCATTGGAGGTAGGCACCGGCGTTCACATTCATGTCTCTGAGACCAGCGCCCAAGTTGCACAGAGTTTGGCGGAACACGGCATTACACCAGTGCGCATGCTGGAAGACACCGGAATTCTCGAAGCACCCACAATTCTGGCGCACTGCGCCTTCCCCACCGATGCGGATCTTGCCATTCTTGCCAGACGTTCCACCGGAGTTGCCCATTCCCCGAAAACTTATTTGAAGCTCGGCTCTGGCGTGGTTCGACTGGAGCGCTTTCGACAGCGGAACATTCCCGTCGGAACCGCGACAGACGGAGCTGCTAGCAGCAACAGTCTTGATATTTTGGAACAACTGTGCCTGCTGGCGCTTGCCCAAAAACATATCAGCAGCGATCCGGTGGAGATGCCAGTAGCCAATGTGCTGGAGATTGCCTTCGAGGGGAGCGCACGCGTGCTGCATATGGCCGACGATCTTGGCAGCATTGAACCCGGCAAGCTGGCGGATATTGCGCTGGTGCGTCAGGATGGCCTGCATCTCGCGCCGCGCTACAACCCCGCTGCGACCCTGATCTATTCGGCGGGCGCCAGCGATGTGGACACCGTCATCTGCAATGGAAAAGTGCTGCTGCGCAACCGCGAGTTGCAGACGCTCGACAAAGACGAAATCAAAAAACAGGTCAACTCACGCATTGAACGGCTAAGCCAGCGGGTACCCGGCACCCGCGTGGCGTTCTACCCCGCGTAACTTTTAAGCTAGACCGTCAGCCACCAGATCCCGGTGCATTCTGGCAGTTTTGGCGCGTCTGCAACAACAATGTTTGGAAGCATCGCAGCGCCAAAAAAGAATTCAGCCAGTTGGTGCGCCTCAGCCAAGTCTTTGAATTGGTAATCAGTTCGAATCCAGCGCGTCTCAAATCCGCGTTGTTTTAGGAAGCTGAAGTAATCCAGCAAGTCAGCCGGGGGCTGCGGGATTGGCGAACCCGTCCCCATTGTTTCCAAAACAATGATGGTGCCGCCCGGGCGCAGCACGCGCTTTACCTCCGCCAGTGTTTGGCCCAGCTCTGTCTGCCAATCGCCCGTGGCCCAGATAGCCGAGTACACAAGGCTCCAGCCCGCAATCACCAAGTCAGCGGTCGCGTTCGCCACCGGCAGTGCGGCATGCACGGCAACATCCGCCTGCCAGTTGTGCCAGTTGCCTGCCGCCAGCTTTTCCCGCGCAACACCCAGCATATGACCGGAAGCATCAAACGCCCGAATCGAACGCACCAAGGGCGCGAGCAGGCAGGTAAGCCGGCCGGTTCCCGCCCCCAGCTCAACCACATCCAATCCGGCGAGCGCCCGGATTTCCTGCAGCGCCTTCAGAATGTTGCCCGCGAAATCCTCGCGCGCAACCAAGCGCTCGTAATCCTGCGCGCGCGAGGCATAAATTTCCTTCAGGTCCATTGTTCTCGGTTATTCCTGTTTGGTTAAAAACAGCGCATCCCTTCAGAGAGTGCACAGCTTCGACTTTGCATTATTGTACGCTTGCATGGGTACGCCAGTAGCGCACCACAAATCCAGCGCTGCATGCTGTTTCATCACCGCAATAATTGTGGGCTAACAGAATGGCGCAATCGGCACAGAAGCTGATTGGCAGAATTGGCAAGCTAATCCGTCTCTACTGGTAATCCGGCCGATTTGCCGCCGCGAATGTTCAATCGGTTTTTGAAAATGCGAAATAGCGTTGGGCGTGATCAGTGATCAGAACTGCTTTGCAAAAAACTGGCACCCTGCAACAGCCGCCCCTAGATGCACGTACAATTGCTGGACATCTGCCAGAAATGAAACCGATAACCATGTCGTCAACGCATCCCGCCGCGCAGCGCGCCGTCCTGCTCGGCGATGTCAACATCGACATCACGCTGCCGGTTGCCACGTACCCGCCCCCCGGCAGCGACGCGCAAGCGCCAGGCTCAATCTGGCAGCTGGGCGGCACCGCCGCCAACACCGCTTGCGTGCTGGCGCAACTCGGCCTGCCAACCGCCATCATTTCGGCAGTGGGCACGGACCCGTGGGCGGAGCATGCGCTGGCTGCGCTTGCGCAAGCCGGCGTGAATACAGAGCTGGTGCGGCATAAAACCCACGCCAGCACCGGCTTGATCTTCATTGCCGTAACACCCGATGCTGAACGCACAATGTTTTGCGCACGCGGCGCCAATGCGCAACTGCTGCCAGCCGACATATCCGCCGCCACTCTCAACAGCAGCGACCTTGTCTATCTTTCCGGCCATCCGTTCCTAACCGAACCCGGCCGCAGCGCAGCTTGGCGCCTGATTGAATTGGCGCGCGCCAACAACTGCGCGCTGCACCTGGATGCTGGCCTCGCCGCAGTCCAACTTTGCCCACAGGAGATTCTCCGACTGCTGCCGGAACTGACGCTCTGCACCATTGGCATGCGCGAGGCACAGGCCTTGCTGAAAATGGAACAGCCCGACGCTGTGGCCGATGCACTTTTGGCACGGGGAGTGCGCTGTGCTGCCATCAAGCTTGGCGCGGCGGGCTGCCTGCTTGCCGGCACAAGCCAGCGCGTGCGCGTGGCGGGCTTTGCAGTGGACGAGATTGACAGCACGGGCGCGGGCGACGCATTTTGTGCCGGCCTGTTGTTTGCGCAAAACTCCGGCCTTAACCTGGGCGCTAGCGGCATGCTGGCCAACGCACTCGGCGCGCTTGCAGTTTCCACGCCCGGTGCCGGCCCGCAGCTGCCGGGCCCGGCAGCTGTGCTCAAGCTGCTGCATATGCACCGCGACACGCTAGATCCCGTCGCGCTGCAGGCAGTGCAAGCTGCCCTAACTTTGCAGGCGCTACCCGCATGAACTCCGCGCAGCCACGCATTGTTTCCATTGGCGACATCAGCGTTGATGTAATCAGCGCGGCGGTAACCTTTCCGGTTGTCGCCGGGGAGCATCAACAAGTGGCACGCGTCAGCATGGAGCCCGGTGGCTCCAGCAACTTCATGATTGCGGCTGCGCGCCTCGGGCTGCAAGTGACGGCACTCGGCGTGGTTGGCGCAGACGGCAGCGGGCCCATGGTTTTGCAGGCGCTGGCCGACGAAGGCGTTGCAACCGCAGCGGTGCGCGTTCAAGCCGGCGGCACAACAACCGTCGTGAATGTGTTTGTGGATGCCGGAGCGCAGAATGTGTTCGTCTTTGCGCATGGCACGGGGCCAGAGCTCACGCTGGAGCCGGACTGGCGCGCTGCCATTGACGGCTGCGCGGCATTGATTGCGTGGGGCTATGGCCTGCAAGAGCAGCGCTTGCGCGCACCGCTGCTGGCTGCAATGGAATATGCGCATGTGCAGGGCGTGCCCGTTTACTTTGACCCCGGCCCGGAGCTGCAGGGCTTTGAGAAGCTGGACGTTGCCCGCATCCTCAACTGTACGCATGCAGTACTGCTTACTGAAGATGAACTGCCGCTGCTGTCTGGCGGCCAGGCCGGCGCTGCTGCCGTGCAAACAATTCTCAGCCAGGGACCGGCCGTGGTTTGCGTAAAGTGCGGTGCCGCCGGCAGCCGAACCTACGCGCGCAGCAGCCAACATTCGCAGAATGGCTACGCCGTGCCGGTCTTAGACACCACTGGCTGCGGGGACACATTTGCGGCCGGCTTTCTCTACGCTGCGGTGCACGCGTGGCCGGCTGCACAGCAAGCCATGCTTGCAAACGCAGCCGGCGCAGCCAAAGCTGCCAAGCTGGGCACCGGCCGGCAGGTGCCAACGCTTGCTGAGATCAAGCAGCTGCTGCAAGCCAACGGCGCAGTGCTGCCGTGGCCAGCGTAGCGCCCCACAGCTGCGCCACACCATCCAATAAAAAACCTGCGCCCGCGTTTCGCTATCTGCGCAATAACCAACCATGCCTCCCGTTGATCTGCTCGCACTTGGAATCATCATTGATGATTTAGTGCTGTCAGATGGGACCACACATCTGGGGCTGCTAGGCGGCGGCGGACCGCAAACGGCGTTTGGTATGTGCCTCTGGTCGGACCGCGTGGGCTTGGCTGCCGGAGTGGGAGCGGATTTCCCGCAAGCAGCCCGCGCCTGGCTGCAGGCTGCTGGCATTGATACAAGCGCTGTGCGCCAAACTGCACAGCCCACCCTGCGCGCGTGGCAATTGCTGGAAGCCGACGGGCGCCATACTCAGGTTTGGCGTTCCCCAATCAGCGCCCTGCCGGTCAACCTCGGTCTTGATACCGCCACGCTGCCACCCACTCATCGCAATCTGCAAGGCCTGCACACCGGCATCCATCCGGAGGAACCAAACATGCAGCGCCTGCAGGCGCTGCGCGCAGTCACGCGCGTGCTTAGCATCGAAACGTGGCGCCCCGCACCCAGCCCGCCAGCCGCCGCAGCAGTGCGCACATGGCTGCAGCTCGCAGATATTTTTTCGCCCAACCTGCGCGAAGCAGAATCACTTGTGGGCGCAGGTGAGCCGCTAGCACTGGCATTGCGCCTGATTGAACTTGGCGGCCGGGTGATTGCACTGCGCATGGGCAGTGCCGGCGTGCTGGTGTGCACCGCCGGCCAGCCCGCTATCCATTTGCCCGCACTTGAAGTGCGCAGCACCACGCAGGCGCTGGGCGCGGGCAATGCGTTCTGCGGCGGCTTTCTGGCCGGCTGGGCAGCCACTGGCGATGCAGCCAGCGCAGCGGCCTACGGCGCTGTGGCAGCCAGCTTCATGCTGGAACAGCCCGGCCTGCCGCCAGCTCCTGCCACGCTGCACGCCGAAGCGCAGCGCCGCCTGCAGCGCGCGGCGCAATCAACACGCGTCGTAAAGTAAATCCGCGCCTTCCGCATTGCATATAATTTCCGTGCGCGGCTTCGGCATCTGCTGCCAACGGCCGCCACTGCTTGCCTTCAAGTGCGCCAGCACCCCGCCCCCGCCACCGACACCCTGCGCGACAGATGACAAATCAGCTGCCAGCCATGACCGCTTTGCAGCGGTCCAACCTTAACCACATTTACGGCGATGTGATCTGGTACGGCGTACTGCACGGCACCGCAATTGCGTTTCTGAACGTCTACGCTGCGCGCCTTGGTGCCACGCCCTTCCAGATTGCCTTCATCACCAGCTCGCCCGCGGTAGTGAACCTGCTGCTCTCGCTGCCCATGGCACGCTGGCTTGAACAGCGCCCGCTGCATGGCCCGGTTTACCGCTCGGGACTGTATCACCGCCTGCCGTACTTTCTAATGGCCACCCTGCCGCTGTGGCTGGCTGACAGCGCGCAGCCGCTAGCGCTCGCGGTCATCACGCTGATCATGGCCATCCCGGGCACCGCCTTTGTAATTGGTTTCAACGCGCAATACGCACAGGTTGTGCCGTCGGAGTGGCGCATGATTATCAGTGGCAGGCGCGTGGCATTAGTGGCAGCCAGCATCACGGTCTCGGCTCTGCTGGCGGGCCAGCTGCTGGATAACATTCCATTTCCGTTGAACTACCAGATTGTGTTTGTGCTGGGCGGCATTGGCGGCCTCGTCACCACATATCATGTCGCGAGCTTGCGCGTAGCCCAGCCCGATGCAGCGCCTCCCGCACCCAGTGCCGGCGGGGGATTGCTTGAGGGCGGCTCTGCAGTGGGAATGCTGCGCGCGTTGAACCCCATGCGCTCCGGCACGGGGCTGCGCTTCCTGATGCGTGGCAACGGGCGACCGCTGCTGCGCTGGGACTTGCTCCACACTTCGTTTGGGCGCCTCATGTTCGCGTATCTCATCTTTTACACTGCCCAGCTGATGCCGGTGGCGCTCTTTCCAATTTTGTTTGTAAATGATTTACGCTTCACAGATGGCACCATCAGCATTGCCACCACCCTGTTTCATGGCGCCATGGTGTTGTCATCGCTGCAGATTGGGCGCCTTACTTCCCGCTTTGGCTTTCGCGCAGTCATTCTGGCGGCCGCCCTCATCTACGGTGCGCATCCGCTGCTTGGCGCCCTCGCAATTGGCGCAAAAACCATCTGGCTCGGCGCGCTGATCGGTGGCATCGGCTGGGGACTTGCCGGGAGCGCACTGCATACGCATTTGATGGATCGCGCCCCAGAAGCAGACCGCCCGGCCTACATGGCGCTGCACAATCTGGTATTGAACCTCGGCATTCTTATTGGCGTGCTACTCGGACCACTGTTTGCGCAGGTGGCGAGCGTGCGCGTGGGCCTCGCTGCCAGCGGATTGCTGATGTGCGCAGCGGGCGCATTGCTGTGGCAGTCCTCGATCACCTCCCAAGCAGACCCTGCGGCGCAACAAACCGCGCTCACCCAGTAGCAGCGCCAATGTGGCTTTCCGGTTTATTGCCCAACCCAGTAGCCCAAGATGCCGTGGCGACTGCGATCACATTTACCGTATCCCTGCTGTGGCTGCGCTTTGTGGACTGGCTGGTTGCGCGCGGCTGGCTTGCGCCGCAGCTCAGCCGCAAAATCATTCACATTGGCACGGGACCGCCCTACATACTCTGCTGGAATCTCTTCAGCAGCGCACCCTACGCTGCGTGGCTCGCCGCGCTGGTGCCGCTGGCAATCACCGGCCAGTTTGTGCTGGTGGGCTTCGGTTGGCTGCGGGATGATGCCGCAGTCCGCGCCATCACGCGCACCGGCAACCGCCGCGAAATGCTGCGCGGCCCGCTTTTGTACGGACTTGCGTTTGTGGTTTGCACGGTGGTCTTTTGGCGCCACTCGCCGCTTGGCATTCTGGCGCTGATGCTGCTGTGCGGCGGCGACGGCCTCGCGGACATTGCCGGCCGGCGCTATGGCGCCCGCCGCCTGCCTTTCAACAACGGCAAAAGCTGGGCCGGTTCGGCTGCGATGTTCGGCGGCGGTTTTATTTTTTCAGCTGGCTTTGTGCTGCTGTTCGCCGCGCTCGGCAAATACGCGCTGGCACATGCTTTGCCGCACAGCTTGCTGGCTTTACTAGCAGTGGCGCTGGCTGCCACACTTGCGGAGGCGCTGCCCCTGCCGGATATAGACAACTTTACCGTCACAGCAACCGCTTTGCTGGCGGGCTACTGGCTGCTGTAGTGCGCCGTGGAAGCGCATTTGCGTTATGCAATTACAAGTTTACGGGGGTAATCAATGAAAAAGTCTGCGCTGTTTTTGGCTGGCGGGTGGAACGGGCATCAGCCACATGAAACCGCGGCACTCTTTAGCGCGCTGCTGGCTGCGCAGGGCTTCGAATGCGAAACTGCGCTAACGCTGGATGTGCTGCTTGATTCTGCCCGCTTGAGCCAGCTGAATTTGATTGTGCCAGTGTGGACGATGAGCGCTCTGCCGGCCGAGCACTGCCGCAACTTGCAGGCAGCTGTGCAGGGCGGCGTTGGCCTCGCGGGCTGGCACGGCGGCATGGCTGACGCGTTTCGGGAAAACACCGACTACCAGTTCATGGTCGGCGGCCAATGGGTCGCGCATCCGGGCAACATCATTGACTATCGCGTGGAGATCAGCAACCATACGCACCCAATAACCACCGGCCTGTCCGGCTTCGCGATGCATTCAGAGCAGTACTACATGCACGTTGACCCCAACAATCAGGTGCTTGCGACCACAACATTTGATGGCACCCACGCGCCGTGGATTACCGGCACCGTGATGCCGGTGGCATGGACGCGCCAGTGGGGCGCCGGCCGCGTCGCCTACTGCGCACTCGGGCATGTCCTCGCGGACTTTGATGTACCCGAGGCGCGCGAGATTGTGAAGCGCGGCCTGCTTTGGGCCAGCCGCTAAACCAACGGAGACAAACCCACTCATGAACATTGGACTGATTGGCTGCGGCAACATTGCACCGGCCTACATCACCGGCTGCGCCCACTTTCCGGCGGATGTGCGCATTATTGCCTGCGCTGACTTGGATACTGAACGCGCGCAGCAGTTTGCCGCTGCGCACCAACTGCGCGCCCAGAGCGTCGCGGACCTACTGCTGAACCAGGAGATCGACCTCGTAATTAACCTCACCCTACCCGCGGCGCATGTGGCGGTGAGCCTCCAGGTGGTGCAGGCTGGCAAGCACGTGTACAGCGAGAAGCCGCTGGCACTGACACCCTCTGACGCGCGCCTGATATTGAATGTGGCGGCAGCCAATGACCGGCGCGTGGGCTGCGCGCCCGACACGTTTCTGGGCGCGGGCGGACAAACTGCGCGCCTCGCCATTGACACCGGCCTGATTGGCGACCCCGTGGCAGCAAGTGCCTTCATGGTATGCCACGGACATGAGAGCTGGCACCCCAACCCCGGCTTCTATTACCAGCTGGGCGGCGGACCGATGTTTGACATGGGCCCGTACTATCTAACCACGCTGGTGAATCTGCTGGGGCCGGCACGGCGCGTGACCGGCGCTAGCAAGCGCACTTTTGAGCAGCGCATCGCCGCCCACGAGACCATCAAGGGCCAGGTGCTGCCGGTAAGCGTTGCCACGCACATCACTGGCACAGTTGATTTTCACGGCGGCGCAATTGCCACGGTTGTGATGAGCTTTGATGTGTGGCGCCACAACCTGCCCGTGCTTGAAATATACGGCACTCACGGCACGCTGGCCGTCGCAGACCCGAACACATTTGGCGGACCAGTGCGCGTATGGCAGGCAGCCACGGGCGAGTGGCGCGACCTGCAGCTTGAGGGACGCGCAGACATACAGCGCGGAGTGGGCGTGGTGGATATGGCGCGCAGCATTGCCAGCGGCGAGCCGCACCGCGCCAGCGGCGAGCTGGCGGCGCATGTGGTGGAGCTGATGGCTGCGTTTGAAATTGCGTCGGGCAGTCAGCAGCACGTGCCAATTCAATCACGACCGGCAGCGCCCGCTGCGCTCAGGCTGTAGGCGCGGGCTGCAGAGCCACAGATTGCAGCCGCGGCGCACTCCCGGCCCGGTGTAATTTCAGCGGCTGATGATTGTGCACTGCACGTCCAGAATTTGGCGTGCGCGCGCTGCATAGGAATGCTGCTGTGCCAGCTGATGCCCGCGTTCTGCAATCCGGCTGCGCGCAGTGTCGTGGCCCAGATAGAACTTCAGCTTGTCCAGCAGCTCCGCAGTAGTAGAGTAATACGCGGCACCTTCATCCTCGGCAAAGAACTCGAGCTGCTCATCCGTGCGATTGGTGAGCATGAACCCGCCGCAGGCCGGAATTTCAAAAGTTTTCATCGAATGCCCGTTGCCATTGTGAAAGCGCACCATATTGAAGATAACGCGGCTGGCGCCCACAATCTTCGCCATGTCTTGATAGAGGCCGGCGCCTTCGCCCTGCCACTTGGACACAAGCTGCGCATGCCCAGCGGACCGGTACCACTGATTGCCCCAGATCTTCAGGTCCTGGCCGGCAAGCGGCTCAAGCCACAGCTCCACATGCGGCTGCCACGTGCCCATGTACGCCACAGCGCTGCCAAAGCGTGCCTGCTCCGCAGCGGTTGGTGCAACGCGGTGATGCACCGCCGGTGCCATGCCAAACGGCAGCCACACCACCTTCTGCGCTTGAAACCAGTACAGCTGCGCCACTTGAAACTTAGAAAATGTGAAGATGCAATCGTAAAGTGGAACGGCAGAGCGTAGTAATGAGTTGCCCACCGGGAAGGGCTCCATTAACAGATTGCCCAACACGCAATCCGGCCAGCGCCGCTTGAGTTCCCGCAGAAGGTCCAGCGGCACTTCGATGTTGCCCACGAAAACTATCAGCTCAGGTTGCAGTGCCCCAGCTCGCTGCAGCAGCCGCAGCCCTGTTTCATTGCGCACCGTCCACGCCCGGCGCAAAAAGCGTTTCGCCAGCCGGCCGGCAGCCAGCACTACTTGCGGAGCGCCAGCGCGGGTAAAGCCATCCCGGTCCATCGCGGCATAGTACAGGTCCAGCACCTCAACCTCAGACCCGATGTCCTGAAACGCCTGCAGGTAAAAATCGGAAATTCGCATCCGGTCCGGGCAGTCATTGACGAGCAAAACCTTCATAATAGAAGTTCAGTCAAAGCGCGCAAAAAATGAGGGCGCAGCGCACCATAAGAGCGGCACAGCTGATTTTGCAAGGGTGCAGTATACCGCGCAGGTTTGCCGCAATCTGCAAGTTCGCGGGCAAGGCGGAGTTGCGGCTTTTGTGCGAAAATATAACTGTTCGCGGACACCGCGAGTTTTAGATAGGAGCAATGACATGAAACTTGGACCCTTGGAACTGACTATCATCTTGGTGATTGTGCTTGTGCTGTTTGGCGTCGGTCGCATTGGGAAAATAGGCGGCGAGCTGGGGCGCGGCATCTCGGAATTTCGCAAGGGCCTGAAGGCTGGCGAAAGCACCGATCCCAATGCAGAACATTCGGACAAGAAGGCCTGACCAGCGCATTCGGAAAGCTGCAGCTGCAGAGGATCGGCGCAGCTGACTTTGTTCTTTACCAATGAATACTGACGGCGCGCCGCAGGCGTTGACCGCTGGCTTAGCGCTTCCAGCCTTGCTGGAAGCGCTGCTGTTTGTGGCAGATGGTCCGCAATCAATCCCCCGCTTGGCGAGCGTAACTGGCGCAAGCAACACTGCGGTGCAGGCTGCCCTGCTCGAGCTGCAAGCGCACTACGCCACGCGCGGCCTGCGCCTGCAGCGCACGCGCGATCAAGTGCAACTTACAACTGCTCCGGCTGCCACACCGTACCTTGAATTGCTACTGGGTGTGGGCGGCCGCCAGCGCCTCTCTCAGGCCGCGCTTGAAACGCTCGCAATCGTGGCATACCGGCAGCCCGTCACGCGCCCGCAAGTGGATGAAATTCGCGGCGTCAACTCAGATAGCGTGTTCCAAAACTTACTAGGCAAGGGATTGGTGGATGAGGTGGGCCGCGCAGATGGACCCGGACGCCCGGTGTTGTACGGCACCACGCCTGCTTTTTTGCAGCACTTTGGCCTGAATGAGCTGGGCGAGATGCCGGACTTGCTAACCGAACCCGTGATAGCGGAAGCCGGACAAATGGCGCTTGCGGAACCATCCGAAGACACTCTGCAAACCGAACCCAACCCGCAGCCGGGCAGCTGACATGGCAGAAGAACGCCTGCAAAAAATTTTGGCGCACGGCGGCTACGGCTCGCGGCGCCATTGTGAAGAATTAATTTCCGCCGGCCGCGTGCTGCTCAACGGGCGCAAGCCGCAACTGGGGGAGAAAGCCGACCTAGCGCTGGACAAGATTGAAGTTGACTTAGTGCCGATGATGCGCTTTGAAGCGCTGTGCTATGTGGCGTTGAACAAACCGCGCGGAATAGAGTGCACACTCGCGCCACAGAATGACCGCACAGGCGTGCGGGCGTTGGTGAACCTGCCCGGCCGGCTGTATCCCGTGGGCCGGCTGGATGCGGACAGCGAAGGGCTTGTGCTGATGACAAACGATGGCGCACTGACTAACGCGCTCACGCACCCGCGCTACGGGCACGAGAAGGAATACCATGTGCTGCTGGACCGCAGTCCAGATGCGCAGCAACTGGCAACATGGCGGCGCGGCCTGGTGCTTGAAGGCGGCGACCACACTTTGCCGGCAGAAGTGGAGACAATGCACGAAAGCTCTTCCGGCTCCTGGGTGAAGGTTGTGCTGCGCGAAGGCCGCAAACATCAAATCCGGCGCGTGGCGCTGGCGCTGGGCCTCACCGTACGAGGCCTGCAGCGCGTGCGCCTCGGCACCCTGCAGCTGGGCCGCTTGGCACCTGGCGAGTGGCGCCTGCTAACCAAGAGCGAGATAGAAGTGCTGCAGCGCAGTGCGCCAACCAAGCCCAAAGCAAGAAGGCGTCCTGCGCCGCCGCCTGAAGAAAAAGCCATAGCGCCACAGGCGCAGCGCGGCTCCAGACCAACCGGCCCTGCCAGAGCTCGCAGCCGGATTGTGCCTGCATCAACAGCAAAACCCGCCGCGCCAAACGTAAGGCGCGGCTCCCGGCCAGCCGGCCCTACTAGAGCTCGCAGCCAGGCAGCGCCTGCATCCAAAGCAAAACCTGCCTTGCCACACGCGCGGCGCCGCTCCCGAACAACCGGCCCCGTCCGTAAACCGCGCGCGCGTTAATGACGCCGCGCCTGCCAACTCCGATCGCGATCGATGGCCCGGCTTCATCGGGCAAGAGCACCGTGGCGCTGGAGCTGTGCGTCCGCATCGGCCACCTTTTCTTTGACACGGGAATTTTGTACCGCGCGGTGGCGGCAGTTGCGCTGCAGCGCAGCGTTGCGCTGGCAGATGAACAGGCAATCACAACGCTGACGGAAAAGCTGGCCATCAGCGTGCAGCCACCAACTGTGAACGACGGGCGAACTAACACGGTACTTGTGGATGGCGTCGACGTGACGCTGCAGTTGCGCACAGCACAAGTGGATGCCAGCGTATCCGTGGTGGCGGCTTACGCGCAAGTGCGCCGCATCCTTACGGAGCAGATGCGCACGATAGCGCGAACCGAGCCCGTAGTGATGGTTGGCCGCGACATCGGCACTGTAGTTCTTCCAGACGCACCACTGAAGATATACCTTGATGCAAGCGCGGAGGAACGCGCGCGCCGGCGCCATGCCGAGAATGTGGCGCGCGGTGCGCCAAGCGACCTGGCGCAAATTCTGGCGGGCATCCGCGAGCGTGACCGCCGCGACAGCGAGCGCGCCATTGCGCCGCTGCAGGCCGCACGTGACGCACACATTGTGGACTCCACTAACCTGACGCCCGCTGAAGTGGTGGCCGCGATGGAGCGCTTGCTGCAGGCAGCCGCCAGCCCGCCAGCCCCCGGCCCCGAACCGTACAGCATCCCCGAAAAGGCAAAAATCTTCCGGGCGATTGCCGTACCAGCAGTCCGCATCATGTATTACATCCTGTCCCGCCCTCACGTGTACGGCCTCGAAAACGTGCCAGCGCACGGACCGTACTTGATTACGGCAAACCACCTCTCCTACTACGACCCGCCCTGCTTACTCGTGATGTGGCCGTATCTGGTGGAGGCCATCGGCGCATCTGACATGATGACTGACGGCCGCTTCATGAGCCGCATGATCAATGGGTACAGCACGCTGCCTGCCCACCGCGGGGCAGTGGATGCGCAACTGATGCGCACCGCGTTGAACGTGCTCAAGAGCGGGCGGGCGCTGTACATTGCGCCGGAAGGCGCGCGCAACCCGGCCGGTCTTGGCGCGGCCAAACTAGGCGCTGCCTACATTGCTCTGAAAGCTAACGTACCGATCGTGCCTGTGGCGATCACCGGCACCGACCGCATCTTTCCGGAATTGCGCAAGGGCCGCCGCCAAAAAGTTGAAATGATGATTGGCGCGCCATACCGCCTGCCAGTGCTTCCACCCGCGCAGCGCCGGCGCGCGTTGGCGGAATGCACGCAGCTGATCATGCATCGCATTGCAGCGCTGCTGCCACCCGGCTTGCGCGGCGTGTACGCATGAGCCCTGCTGCCGCCAGCCTGCCCACTCCGGGTTACGTTGCGCATGTGGAGCCTGGCTCATTTGCGCTGCAAGCCGGCGTGCGCAATGGCGATGCGCTGCTTGCGGTGAATGGCCATGCGGTGCAAGATGTGGTGGATGTGCTGTATTACGGCGCCAGCCCGCGCCTGAACCTGACCGTGCAGCGCGCGGGCCGCGAGCTAAAGCTGGGCGGCCGGCGCGCCGAGGGCCAGCCACTCGGCCTGCAGTTCACCCAAACCACCTTCGACATTGACATCCGGCGCTGCAATAATTTGTGCCCATTTTGTTTTGTGCTGCAGGCGCCCAACCGCTTGCGCCGCGCGCTCTACATCAAGGATGACGATTACCGCTATTCCTTTTTGCACGGGCACTTTGTAACGCTCACCAACCTCAGCCCGCAAGACTGGGCGCGCATCCACCGCCAGCGCCTGTCGCCCTTGTACGTATCCGTGCATGCCACTGATGCGCGCGTGCGCCGCGCCTGCCTGCGCAACGCGGCCGCGCCGGATGTGATGGCGCAGCTGCGCAAACTTGCGCGCTGGGGAATTCGCCTGCACACGCAGCTGGTGATAACGCCGGGCCTCAATGACGGCGCGCAGCTGGAGCGTTCCGTGCGCGACCTCGCAACGCTGCACCCGGCCGTGCAATCCGTGTCGGTGGTGCCAGTGGGCCTGACGCGCCAGCACAAATACAAGCTGCGCCCGAACACATTGGCCGAGACGCAGAATGTACTGCGCGCCGTGCACGGCTGGCAGCGCACTTTTCGCAAAACGCTGGGCGCTAAGTTCGTACATGCCACCGACGAGTGGTATCTGGTGGCCAACCGGCGCGTGCCCGCGCAAAGTGCAATTGCGGATTTGGATCTATACGAAAACGGGCTCGGGCAGGTACGCCGCTTCTTAAACGCGTGGTGCCGCGAGCAGCGCGAGCTGCCCGCATTGCGCAAGCAGCTCACCGGCCAGCGCCTCACACTTGCCACGGCCACGCTGTTTGCACCTACGCTACAAACCGTCACAGACCAACTGAATGCAGCCGCCGGCACGCAAGTGTGCGTGGCTCCCATCGTCAACACGCGCATGGGCGCCACCATCACCGTTAGCGGCTTGCTGCTTGGCGCGGACGCAATCGACCAGTTGCGCCTGCAGGATGTGCGCGGCGGAGTTGTGCTGCCGCGCGTCATGTTCGACCATCCGCGCGGCATTACGCTTGATGACCTCTCGCCGCAGGACATTGCCAACCAGCTGGGCGTGCCGGTTCACCTTGCGGATCTGATGGGTGATGTGATTGACGCGCTGGCCGGCCGCAACCCGCTCACTTTTCGGCCCGGCGATTTGGCACCGCTGCTGGACATTGTCCATCCCGGCGGTTGGGGAGTTGAAAAGTACCTCTAACCCGGCCGGTCGTGCGACGCATCCGATGACAACGCAAGACGCAACTGCAGCCCCGCTTGCAGCGCCAGCTGCTGCCAGCCCGTGGGCTGGCTGGGCGCTTGTGCTGCTCGCAGCGGTTGTGCTGAGCGCGAGCCCGGTTGTAGCGCGCGGCGTGCTGCGCAGCGGCATGGATCCAACGCTGCTACTGATGCTGCGCTTTTGGCTGGCTACAGTGCTGCTGGGTGCCTTGCTGGCGCTGCGCGCACCGGCGCTGCTGCGCATTAACCGGCACGGACTGCAGAAGTGCGCCTTCGCCGGCCTGCTGGCCGGCCTCGATACGCTCGCCTTCTTCTACGCGCTGCAGCGGCTGGATGCGTCGCTGGCCGTCATGCTCAGTTCGTTCTATCCACTGCTGGTGCTGGTCTGGCTGCGCTTGCGCGGCGAGCCCTTCACCGTGCTGGACGTGATCCGGCTGGCGATGGGTATCGGCGGAGTTTACCTTCTTACCGGCCTCGGCCAGACAGCGTACTGGCTGGGTATGTTGCTGATCGGATTCTCCACCCTAACTTACTCGCTTTTTATTGTTGTGCTGCCAGCCTTGCAGCCCGCAATCGACTCGAATACCAGCGCGTTTTATGTTGTGGCCAGCATGACGGTGTATTTCACTTTGTTCTGGCTGCTGCAAGGCGCGCACTGGCAGCCACCCGCCACAGAAGGCTGGCTGGCCGTTGCCTGGCTGGCGGCCTTTGGCGTTGTGGTGCACCGGCTAATGCTGTTTGCCGGTATAGCGCGCATTGGCAGTGCTGAGACCGCGCTGCTCGCGCCCGTCGACATCCTGCTCACCATTGTGTGGTCACTGCTGTTTTTAGGGGAACGGGTACAGGCGCTGCAGTGGCTTGGGGGAAGCTTGATACTGCTGAGCGCCATGCTGGCACTATTACGCCTGAACCGCACCCGCCTACGCGTGCTGCGCAGGCGGGCGCCGATGCTCTAAGCCAGTTGTGCCGCTTTGCCCGGCTCAAGCCCTGATATAATTTTTCCGATAACTACAGCCAGCCGCTGCGCATTCAGCAGCAACCGGAGAACTCCGCCGCCCGCAACCATTGATAAATCACAAAATCAACCCGGGAAAGGTAAGCGCACGGCCCCGCCAAATTTTTGCGGGGTGACGAGGATGAAGGTTCCCCGCTGCACGGCGGGGCTATCGCAGCGCAAGCTGCGGAAAATCGAAAGTTCAGCGGATGCCTTCCGGGTGCGCCAGCACCCGCCCCCTTCCCTCAACATTGTGGCCGCGGCCCAAAACCAGCGCGTAAGCGCCGGCACAACCACCGCAGCCCTGGCACCAGGCTTTGCATCGCAAACAACAGCGGCTTTGGCAGCAGGCACTTGTCCGCAAATGTTGCGCGGAGGGACCGTATGTGCGGAATAGTCGGATACATTGGCGGCCAGGCTGCCACACCCATCATTTTGAACGGCTTGCACCGGCTGGAGTACCGCGGCTATGACTCCGCGGGCCTGGCCGTGCAGCTCAACGGCGAAATCACCGTGCGCCGCGAAGCCGGCAAACTGGAGCGATTGCAAACGCTGGTGCACGCGCAGCCGCTGCAGGGCCACACCGGCATCGGGCATACGCGCTGGGCAACGCATGGCGAACCCACGCAGCGCAATGCGCACCCGCATCTTGGCCCGTGCCAGCGCGTGGTGCTGGTGCACAACGGGATTGTTGAAAACTTTCTGGAGCTGCGCAGCGCACTGCAAACGCGCGGCGCCCACTTCCAGTCCGAGACAGACTCGGAAGTGGTGGTGCACTTAATTGAAGCGCAGCTGGACGCTGGCGCCACTCTGGCGGCAGCCATGCGCAGCACCATGGCGCAGCTGCGCGGCGCAAACGCACTGGTGGCCATGTGCGCGGATGAACCGGACAAAATTGTGGCAGTGCGCATGGGCAACTCCGGCGGCATTGTGCTCGGCCTTGGGCAGGACGAAATGTTTTTGGCGTCGGACATTCCGGCAATTTTGGAGCACACGCGCCAGATGATTTTCCTCGAGCCCGGCTGCATGGCGGTGCTCGAGCGCACCAGCTGCACCGTCTATGACGCTGCCGGCGCAATCATGCATCCCCCGGTGCACGCAATTACTTATGATGCTGCGGCAGCGCAGAAGGGCAATTACGCGCACTTCATGCAAAAGGAAATTCATGAGCAGGTGCACGCGCTCACCAACACCATCATCGGGCGGGTGGACTTCACCCGCGGGCGCGTGCAGCTGCCGGAACTGAACCTTACGCCGGAACTGGCGCGGCGCGCCAAGCGCATGGTCATCACTGGCTGCGGCACGGCAGCGCATGCCGGCATGGTTGGCAAGTTGATGATCGAGTCGCTTGCGCGCCTGCCCGTCGAGGTCAGCATTGCGTCCGAGTTTCGCTACACCGACCCGATTGTTGACCGCGACACAATTGTGCTCGCCATCAGCCAGAGCGGGGAAACCGCCGACACGCTGGCAGCCATTGCTGAAGCCGCGGCGCGCGGCGCAGTTGTCTGGAGCATCGTCAACGCCATCGGCAGCCAAGCCATGCGTGTGGCGCACGGCCACATCACAATGCAATCCGGCCCCGAGATTGGCGTGGCCTCCACCAAGGCGTTCACAACGCCGCTGGTGGATTTGTATATGCTGGCAATGCTGCTGGGCGACTTGCGCGGCACGCTGCCCGCAGCGCAGCGCCTGACACTGGCGCAGGATCTGGCGCACCTGCCGGACCTGGTGGGCAACGCGCTCGACCGCGAACCGAAAGTGCAAATGGTTGCGCAAGCCCTGCAACACACCAGCCATTGCATGTATCTCGGGCGCGGCATAAATATGCCGATTGCTTACGAGGGCGCGCTTAAGCTCAAGGAAATTTCATACATTCACGCCGAGGGCTACCCGGCGGGCGAAATGAAGCACGGGCCGATTGCGCTGGTGGAGCCCGGCCTGCCCGTAATCTGCATTGCGGTGCGTGACCAGTGGCACGAAAAGATGCTGAGCCAGTTGGAGCAGGTGCGGGCACGCGGCGGGATGGTGGTGGCCGTTGCCACTGACGGGGACGACCGCATGGCGCAGCTGGCGGACCATGTGCTCTGGATCCCGCCAGTTCCGTGGCTTTTGAGCCCGGTGCTGAGTGTCATTCCGCTGCAGCTGCTGGCGTACCACGTGGCGCTGCTGCGCGGCTGCGATGTGGATCAGCCGCGCAATCTGGCAAAAAGCGTCACCGTGGAGTGAGCTTTGATCCAGCCTGCGAGACCGCATGACTCACACCCGAAAATCCGCGTTCCTTCCAAATCACACATGGCAGGTATGGTATAGTTTTCGCAGAGAGGAAAATCATGAAAACAAACCGTAAGCTTGCATTAGTGGTTTTACTGTCCCTTTTAGCCAGCACGCTGGCAGCGTGTGTGCCGGCATCGAAGCCAGTCATCAAATTGGCAGAGAACCCGTGGTCGGCTTCAGCAGCCAATGTCAATGTTGCCAAGATTTTGCTTGAAGACAAGCTTGGCTATAAGGTGGAGATTGTGACGATCGACGAGAACGCGCAATGGGCAGCGCTTGCCACCGGCGATCTCTCCGCCAGCCTGGAAGTGTGGCCGTCCGGCCACGCCGACAATGTGAAGCAGTTCATTGATGATCAAAAGAAGGTGGAGAATTTGGGTGAGCTGGGTGTGATTGGCAAGATTGGCTGGTACATCCCCACTTACATGGTGAAAGCCAAACCCGAGCTGGCAACGTGGGAGGGCTTCAAGGATCCAGCGACAGCTGCGCTCTTCAAGACTGCTGAAACCGGCGAGATGGGCCAGTTTCTGGGTGGTGACCCAAGCTGGGTACAGTACGACGAGCAGATCATCACAAACCTCGGGCTCAACCTGAAGGTGGTATACGCGGGGTCAGAAGCGGCCATCATGTCTGCAGTTGACAGCGCCTTCAGCCGCAAGGAGCCGGTGCTGATTTATTTTTACAAGCCGCACTCGGCATTTGCCAAATACGATCTGACAAATGTGACACTGCCAGAACACAACGAGGCGTGTTATTCAGATGAAAACAAGGCGGCAGGTAAGGTCGACTGCGATTATCCGACTGACAAGCTGTTTAAGATCGCAAGCACAACTCTAAAGACCAGCGCCCCGGATGCTTACACGCTGCTGAGCAATATGAGCTACAGCACGGATGAGCAGATTAAGATGGTGGCTGCAATTGACACCGACGGCAAGTCCGCAGCAGAGGCCGCGCGCGCCTGGGTGGGTGCTAACGAATCCATCTGGAAAGCCTGGATGCCATAACACTAAAAATTACTGGCACCAAGCGCACAAGAAAACAAAACGCCCCCAATCACGGGGGCGTTTTTGTTGTGCGCTTTGGGCAACTGGCTTACACCGGCGGCAGCAGCCGGTGGGCAGCCGCATGCAGCAAACGGTCCGGAATGATTGCCAGAATTGCGATCGCCAAGCCCGCCTCAATGCCGCGCCCGGTTTGGCCCTTGGCCAGCCCAATCACCGCTTCCAGCCCCAGCCCGGCGCCGCCCACCAACCCGGAGATGACAACCATTGCCAGCGCCATCATGATGACTTGATTGATGCCAAGCAAAATGGAGGGCAGCGCCAGAGGCAGCTCCACTTTGGTGAGCAGCTGCCAGCTGCTGGATCCGAATGCCCGCGCTGCCTCACGCACCTCATCATTTACCTGCCGCAAGCCGAGCGTGGTCAGGCGGATCCCGGGCGGTAAAGCGTACAGCACCGAGGCAATCACACCGGGTACGCGCCCCACATTAAACAACATTATGACCGGCACCAGAAACACAAATGATGGAATGGTCTGCAGCGTATCCAGAATGGGCCGCATTAGCGCTTCAAACCAGGCGCTGCGCGCCGCCAAAACGCCGAGCGGTACCGCCAGCAATACTGAAATCAGCACGGCAACTACCACCTGGCTGACCGTATCCATCGCCAGCTCCCACATTCCCAGCAGCCCAATCGCGAACAATCCGAAGCCGGCTTGCAAAGCCAGTGGCCATCCGGAAAGTGCAGCACCCGCACACACTGCAAGCGCAACCTGCACCGGCCAAGCCAGCCCTTCGGCAAACAAACCACGCAGCGGATCCAGCATGCGGATGGTAATTAGGTCGCTTAGCGGACCGGTGCCCCAGCCGCTGTCGCCGATGCGGTACAGGTTGTCGCGCATCCAACCCACGGCCGCATCCACCGGTTGGTAAAGCGGCAAACGCGCTGCCTCAGGGAAGCTCTGCACCCCGAGCACCAGCGCCGCAAGCAACAGCACTCCTGCCACCAGCGGCACCACTAAGCGGGGGCGCTGCCACGCTGGCCGCTTGGCGGCGTCTCCGGCATTGGCGCCTGCCGTAAAAAAGTTTTCGGATTGCCGGTTGGCGAACGAATCGCTAATGCGATCCATAATAATGGCCAGCAGCACCACCGCCAGCCCGGCCTCCAAAGCGCGCCCAACCTGCAGGCGCTGCAGCGCCACGAGTACCTCGCGCCCCAGCCCTCCGGCGCCGATCAGCGCTGCAATGATCACAATGCTGAGCGCCATCATGATCGTCTGGTTTACGCCTGCCATGATGGCCGGCAGCGCCAGCGGCAGCTGCACGTGCCATAGCAACTGCCGGCGCGTGGCACCAAACGCCTGTGCTGCCTCAACAACAGGCGGCGACACCTGCCGCAGTCCCAGCTCTGTCAGGCGAATGCCCGGCGGGATGGCGTAGATCATGGTGGCCACCACGCTGGGAACGCGCGCCACGCCAAAGAAAAGCAGCACCGGTATCAAATATACAAACGCGGGCACGGTTTGCATTAAGTCCAGGATGGGACGCAGTATCTGCTGCAGGTGCGCATGGCGCGCAGCCAAAATTCCAAGCGGCACACTCACCATTAGCGACAGCGAAACCGCAATTACCATCAACGCCAGCGTCTGCATGCTTTGCTCCCACAGCCCCATCAGGCCCATAAAGAGCAGGCCGCAAACGGTCACGGCAGCGATGCGCCTGCTGGCCGCCTGCCATGCCAGCCCAGCAATCAGCCACACAGTCACCGGCCACGGCAGCCACAGCAAAATTTTTTCAGCAGCTCGCAAGCCCCAATCCACAAAGGCAGAAAATGGGCTAAACAAAAAAAGAAATATTGGATGGCTGCTGCGATTGCCAATCACCCAGCTCTGAAAGCCGTCAATTGGCAGGCGCAAACCGATATTCCACTCCGCCGGGAACGGCCCGAAGCCCGCTCCCATAAAGTGAACGCCGAGCAGCGCAGCCGCCACTGCGCCTGCACAAAGCGCCAGCCAGCGAACGGCGCTGTTTACCGACATTAGCGCGGCGCGGCGCCCGCCAGGGCGCGCAGCACTGCAGCCTGATCCACAACGCCCAGCAGCGTGCCGTCTTCCTCCCGCACGCACAGTTGCGTGGCACCGGTGGTCATGCGCTGCAGCAATTCCTCCAGCCGTGTGCTGGCTGCCACTGTGGGCGCATCCACGCCAGCGTGCGGCTGCGCCAGGCTGCGCGCGGTAATCACTTTTGCACGCGGAGCATCGCGCGTAAACTCGCGCACATAATCGCCTGCCGGGTGGGAAACTATCTCCTCCGATGTGCCCACCTGCACCAGCCGGCCGTCTTTCATGATCGCAATGCGGTCGCCCAGCTTGAGCGCCTCCAGAAAATCGTGCGTAATAAACACTATCGTTTTATGCATCATTTGCTGCAGGCGCAGCAGCTCATCCTGCATGTCGCGGCGGATGAGCGGATCAAGCGCACTAAAGGGCTCATCGCACAGCAGCACCGCCGGATCGACCGCCAGAGCCCGCGCCAGGCCTACGCGCTGCTGCATGCCACCACTCAAGCGCTGCGGCCGCGAGTCTGCCCAGCCCGCCAGGCCCACCAGCTCCAGCATTTCACGCGCACGCGCTTCGCGCTGGGCAAGCGGCACATCTTGCACCTCCAAGCCATAGGCTGCGTTTTGCAGCACCGTGCGATGCGGAAACAACCCGAAGTGCTGAAAAACCATGCTCAGGCTATGGCGCCGCAGCTGCATCAGCTGCGCGGCGTCCATTGCAGTTACTTCCGCGCCGCCAACCGCAATGTAACCGCCGGTCGGCTCAATCAGGCGCGAGATGCAGCGCACCAGCGTCGACTTGCCGCTGCCCGAGAGGCCCATAATCACAAAGATCTCGCCCGGCTGCACGCTGAATGTTGCATCCCGGACTGCGACCACATGGCCGCTCTCAAGCACTGCCTGTTGTTTGGAGTCGCCGGACTGGATAGCCGCTAGCAAGCGCTGGCCGTGCGGGCCAAACACCTTCCACAAATTGCGAACGACGACTTTAGGTTCGCTGTCCGCGCCGGACCCGCTCTTGATGCTCATCGCATCAACCGTTCATAGCCCGCGCTGCGCCACGCAGCTGCCATCTCCGATCGCGCGCAGCAACCGATCAGGGATCGCATGCCAGTGCAGGTCTAACTGGCGGGGACGCTGGCATTGGCGCCGCGCAACGTGTTGCGTAACAATTGCGCAATCGTCATCGGCCCCACTCCCCCCGGCACCGGCGTGATAAACCCCGCAACTTCACGCACCTCGTCATAGTCCACATCCCCCACCAGCCGGTAGCCGCTTTTGCGACTGGGGTCCGGCTTGCGATTGATGCCCACATCAATCACGTAGGCACCCGGCTTTACCCAGTCACCCTTCACCATCTCAGTCCGGCCGACTGCTGCAATCAGGATATCCGCCTGCCGGCAGACCGCAGGCAGATCTTTGGTGCGCGAATGACAAACAGTAAGCGTGGCATCACGCTTGAGCAGCAGCATCGCAGCCGGCAGGCCCACGATGTTGGAGCGCCCCAGAACCACTGCATGCGCACCCGCAAAAGCGGCGCCGTATTCCTGCAACAGGCGCATCGAACCATCCGGAGTGCACGGCACAAACAACGGCTCGCGCCCCTTCATACCCAGCCGGCCAATATTCACCGGATGAAACCCGTCAACATCCTTCTCAATGCTCACCGCGTTGAGGATGCGCTCCTCATTGATGTGGTCCGGCAATGGCAGCTGCACCAGAATACCGTGCACCGCCGGATCGGCATTCAGGCGCTGCACCAGAGCCAGCACCTCTGCCTCGGTGGCCTCAGCTTTCAGATGATGACCAAAAGATTGGATGCCAACCTCCGCGCACGCCTTCTGCTTTGCAGCGACATAGGTTTGCGAAGCAGGATTCTCACCAACTAAAACAGTGGCCAGCCCCGGGCGGCTGCCCCGCTGCGCGGAGTAAACTGCCGTGCCAGCCGCAACCTCGGCGCGCACTTTGGCCGCAATGGCAGTACCGTCAATTATCGTGGCAGTCACCTGACGGGTGCCCCGTAAGTGTTTTCCAAAATTATCCTGATCCTGAAACCATATTTTAGCATGCAAGCATTCAAGCAATCTAGCAACGAAACGCTTGTTTGATGTGGCTCACGAGCATTAACTACCAGCATAATGCTTGGTCCGAAAAACAAACAGCCCACCGTAAGGCGGGCTGTACAGCAATCGATACGACCGCAGCAGATTATTCGAAGCGCAGCGCCTCAATCGGGCTCAAGCGCGCCGCCCGGCTCGCCGGATAAATCCCAAAAAACAAGCCAACGAACGCAGCGAATGTAAACGCCAGCGCCACTGATCCAGCCGTCACTTCAGCCTGCACCAGGTCTAGAGCCCGCACTCCGGCAGCTACCCCCCAGCCCAAGGCCACGCCTGCAAGGCCGCCAACCATGCACAGCACCACCGTCTCAATCAGGAACTGAATCAAAATTGTCCGCGGCCGCGCTCCAACCGCCTTGCGCAACCCAATCTCCTTAGTGCGCTCGGTAACGGACACGAGCATAATGTTCATAATGCCAATTCCGCCAACCAGGAGCGAGATGCCCGCAATTGCGCCAAGGAAGGCGCTGAGCGTGGCCGTGATGATGGTGAACGCGTCCAAGAACGCGTTTTGGCTGAACACCGTGAAGTCCATTTTGTCACTCAGGGACAGGCCGTGCTGCCGCCGCATGATGCGCTCGAGGCGCACCATCAGCGGCTCCACTTCATCCGCGGTGAGTGCTGCGAAGGAAACCTGTGACACCACGCGCCGGCCCTGTGAAACGGCTTTGCTGCCAAACAGGCGCGTGTAGGCGGTTTCTAACGGAATTATTGCGCCTTCATCACCGCCGCCGCCAAAGCCGCCGCCACCCTTCTTTTTGAGCACACCGATCACTTCAAACATTACACCATCAATTTTCACGCTGCGCCCGATGGGATCGATCGCCCCGAACAAATCCGTCGCAAGCTTAAAACCAATCACCACTACGCGCGCACGGCCGGCATTATCACTGGCGCTGAAGAAGCGCCCGCGTTCCAGTTCCGCATTGCGCACAATCTCATAAGACGGCAGCGCTGCTTCAAGCTGCACTGCGCTGGTCTCAGCTTCGTAGTTAATAGTTGTGAGGCTCTGAAAAATGGGCGTCATAGAGCGAACGCCGCTTACATTCGCAATTGCCAGGTAGTCATCGTAAAACAGCACCGTCTGCAAGCGGCCCTGCGGCCCACCACTGTCAAACCGGCCGGGGAACACCGTCACCAGATTGGTGCCGATGCCCTCAATTTGCTTGGTAATTGCCTTGGTGGCACCATTGCCCAGCGCAATCAGCGCGACCACAGACGCAACGCCTATGATGATACCCAGCATGGTAAGTGCCGAGCGCAGCTTGTTTGCTGCCAGGGCCCGCAGCGCTACTTGAATGTTGTCCTGCAGGTTCATGCGCCGTCTTCCACAATCAGCCCGTCCACCAAGCGCACCACACGCGGTGTAAGCGCTCCCACCTTGGGATCGTGCGTCACCAGGCAAAGCGTGAGCCCGCGCGTATCGTGCAGGTTTAGAAACAGCTCCATAATTTCTTTGCCCGTCCGGCTGTCAAGCGCGCCGGTCGGCTCGTCGGCCAGCAGGATCGCCGGATCATTTACCAGCGCGCGCGCAATAGCCACCCGCTGCTGCTGCCCGCCGGAAAGCTCATTGGGGCGGTGGTGCGAACGGTCAGCAAGGCCAACCAGCTCCAGCGCGTGCATCGCCCGGTCTTTCTTTTCTTTGCCACGCACGCCGGCATAAGTGAGCGGCAGCATTACGTTCTGAAGCGCCGGGGTGCGCGACAGCAAATTAAATTGCTGAAACACGAAGCCCAGCTTACGGCCACGCATCGCAGCCAGCTGGTTCTCATTCATGTTCTCGACATAATCCCCGTCCAGCCAGTACCTGCCTGAGGACGGCGAGTCCAGGCAACCGATAATCGCCATCAATGTGCTCTTGCCGGATCCGGACGGTCCCATGATGGAAAGCAGCTCGCCACTGCGCACGCTCATGCTTACCCCGTCCAATGCGCGCACCACGGTTTCACCCATTTGGTAGTTCTTGCGCACATCTTCGATGCGCATTACTTCGCGCGCTTGCACCGGGCTGGTGCCGATATTGCCGTTTGTATGCCCGACTGTAACCGGCACCACCGCAGCAGGCACAAAGTCAGAAGTGGTTATCACAGAGCCAGACCCCTTACCGGCCACCAAACGGGCTCCCGCTCTCGGTTGGCTTCGCGTCATAAACAATCACGGTGTCGCCGACCTTGAGATCGCCAGTCACCAAGATCTGGTCGCCTTGCAGCAGCCCGGTCTTGATCGCGACGCGTTTGTCCTCAGCACCCCCGGCCACCTTGAGCATGACGTACTCGCCTTCGGCATCGAATTTCACAGAGTCAACCGGAATTGCCAGCGCGCCCTTGAGAACTTCGGTTTCAATTTTTACATTTCCAGTCATGCCCAGCGCCAAAGATTGCATCGCGTCTTGAAGTCTCACGAGCGTGCTGTATCGCACCAGCCCCTGCACCGTGGTGCCGAAGCGCGCAATTTCCATAACTTTTCCTGCCGCTTTCTGTTCCGGCAAGGCATCAAAACTAATTTCAACCGGCTGCCCGGCCTTCACCCGCGCCACTTCGGTCTCGTCAACAAAGACCTCAATGTGAAGCGAGCTTAGGTCCGCGAGCCGAACCGCAGCAGTAGCGGCGCCCGCCGTGTCGCCCGGCATGTAGTTCACAGCCAAAATCGTGCCAGCAAACGGCGCCCGCACCGCTAACCCATTCAAAGTTGCCTGGGCTGCAAGCACGCGCGCGTCGGCCGCATCCAAGTCGGATTGCGGCGCACCGTTCAACAGCTCGCCAAGTGTTTCCTCGGCATCGCTAACCCGCGCTTGAGCCTCAAGCAAGTTCGCTTCTGCCACCTGCATATCCAGTTGGTTGGGATCTTCTTGCGCAATTCTCAAGTAGCGCGCAGCATCGTCCCGGGCCTCCTGCGCCTTGTCCAATGCCATCGTGTTGGTCATGCTGGCCTGGCTGTAGGCAATCTGAGCCTGCCGCGTGCGATCGCGCGCCCCGTTGTACGAGTCCAGCGCTTCCTGCTCGGTCTGTGCCACTCCGTCCACCGTCACTTTGCGCGCCGGGTCGCACTTCGCATCTGGGTCACGCAGAGACTCCGGGTCTGTAACCAAACTAAGCGATAAATCGGTATTTACACTGTAGGTGCGGCCGCCAACCGTCACGGTGTTCAGGCGCTTGAATGCGGGATTGGGCGTGTAGCCGCAGCCGCCTAGTCCTTTTTGCACAGCAATCAGGCGCTCTTGCGCCTTCTTCTCGTTATCGGCGGCAGCGTCCAAGGCATTCTTTGCGCTGCCACTCGTGGAGAGGTCCACCGCCTCAGAATTCTGCTGGGCTTTGATTAAAGCAAACTCGGCATCCCGCAACGCTTTCTCGTAATAAGACATATTTGGTTTTGCAACGGAATTGCTCCGGCGCTCCATGGTGCGCAGGTTTTCAAGCGCCGCGGCCAATGCCTGCTTCGCTTTGGCAATCTGCATTTTAGTTGGGTGTAGCAGCGCGTCCTGCGTCGTCTGCGCATTGATTAGCTCCGCCTTCGCAACCAGCACTGACTGTGGCGCGGTCAGGGGATCCAACAGCATTAATTCCTGCCCAGCCACCACCGAGTCGCCGACCTTCACCAGCACTGCCTGCACCGTACCGGTTGTCTTCCAAAAAAGGTCTACCTGCTGCGCCGCCTCCAGCGCACCCGAAGCTTCCACTGTGCGCACCGCATCTATCGCCTCAACCGGAGCTGTCACCACCACCGGCGGTGCACCCGGAAGCAAGCCACGCGATTGCAAAATAGGAACAAACACGCGCGCCATACCGTATACCGCCATCGACACAATTGAAACCACGCCAAACACAATCAGCCACTTTGGCACAATCTGTTTGGTCCTAACCCGCGAAGCTTCTGCAATAGTCATCAACTTACTCCTCAAATCACTCGCAATTTTCGACAGTCTATCGCGGTGTGCAATCTCTGCCAAGAGTTTGTACAAGGCTGCAACGATAACCTGCCCCGACAAGCTGATTTATAGGCGCAGGATAGATGTTTTGTGTGTAGCTCCGGTGAAGATATCATGCAGAAACGGTGCGAATTTGGAACTGCCAGTTGAAACTACTCGAAAAACTTGCTGCCTCTAGACAGCTAATTGGCACCCCAACCCACCAATTACCGCTGCGCGTGCACCTCCCAGTCGCAACGCGCACTATCCAGGCTAAGCTGTATCGGCAGTGCACACCAAAATCTGCACTCATTTCCCCCGAGATCAATCCCCACACTCCTAAAGCCAATTGCCCGCAGTCACGCTCCTCGCCGGCAATCACCGAAGCCTCATCACAAAAACCGTTAGAGAGCCACGGATTTCAAAGTGAGCCGCGCCGCCGCACCTGGGCGCGCTAACGGTGCCTTGTGTCTGCCCGCAAATTGGCGCCGCAATATGGTGACACCTGCAAAAAATTTTGCGGCTAGCCAAACCGCGGGGCGAAGGAAAAAACCCACAATTGCGCACCAGCACTCGCCTGCCAGGCCATTTGCCTGCCATTGCATTAAGTTATCGCAAGTACCTAATAGCGAACTGACCTCAGGGCTGCAACGCTTTGATGCTTACTCCAAGTCTCAAGTCATCTGGCTACTCAACCCGGTGCTTGCACAGCCGAAGCGCTTGAAGCTATATGGACTTACCCCGCCGCGCTGAGGGCGTTAACAACCTCCGGCTGATCAGATCACGCAGGCCAACAACTCATGCCGTGGCTCTACAAGCGCAAGTTACTGGGCATACTTGCACAGCTCAACATTCTTGGGATCGTTAGCACCATTCACGTCGCACTCATAGATTGGCTTCGGCGGCGGCTGCAGCACCTGCCACACAAAGAGGAACCCAAGAGCCGCAATGATTGCAATCACGGTCAAGAATTCACGGCGGCTGCGGAACAGCGGGCGCCCGCTCCGTCCCGGCCCCGGCGTGCGCACAGTTGGTTGCTCAGTCAATGTCATCAGGTTCTGCCCCTAGTATAGCCCCGACCGTTTCCGCGGTGCACTGCCGCCAACTCTCAACCCGGAACTATTCCGCGATTTTGCTGCTTGCTTTTTTCGGCACACGCTGCTATTCTTCAGGCGTATGAGTTTCATCGGCACCCCCAACTGCTCCGGCGCAATAAAGCAGAGCAAGAAGACCAACTCCATAATGATGGGGCTGGTTTGTTTTCGTTTAGCAAAGCACACGGTTTGAACAGGTAACCTCTAAACATTAAGCAAAGCCAAAAACTGGCCCCGGTAACTCCGGGGCTTTTTTATTTCCAAATCAAGGAGAAAAAGACCGCATGACTAACAACACCGTTACCGCCACCACCGAATGCCCCGAGTGCCTTGGAGCCATTCCGCTGCAACAGGCAGAGTTGGGTGAGATTATTGTTTGCGGAGATTGTGGAGCAGAGCTTGAGCTGCGCAGTTTGCAACCGTTGCAGCTTGAGCTCGCTCCTGTGGAAGCTGAGGACTGGGGCGAATGACCGGGCACTTTATCCGCAGCCCCAGGTTGGCGCGCAGCCCGGCATTACGAACGCCACACCGCAATCCACAATATTTATGTCAACGCTAGATATACGCCTTGCAGTCCTTTACTCCAGGCTGCGCGTGGAGGAGAAGTGGATATTTGCAGCACTAGACAAGTGCGGCACACAGTACGACCGCCTGCTTGACGGCGAAGTTCAATTCGATGTTGACCAGCCGGGGGCATGGAACAAATACAACGCGGTTCTGGTGCGCAGCCTAAGCACCAGCCGCGGCCTGTATGCCGCCCAGCAGCTGAATGCCTGGGGCATCCCCACGGTCAACTCGTACCCCGTCAGTTCAGTTTGCGCGGACAAGGCCGCAACAAGTGCTGCGCTCACGCGTGCGCGCGTGCCCGCACCACGCACGCGCATCTGCTTTAGTGCGGAAGCTGCGCTCCAAGCGGGCGAAGAGCTCGGCTATCCCTTTGTGCTGAAACCGGTGCTGGGCTCATGGGGCCGCCTGGTAAACCGCATCAACGACCGCGACGCAGCTGAAGCCGTGTTCGAGCACCGCGAAACTCTGGGCACGCACCAGCACCAAATCTACTACCTGCAGGAGCTGGTGCGCAAACCGGGGCGCGACATCCGCGCATTTGTAATTGGTACTGAAACTCCGGTGGCAATCTACCGCACCTCCTCCCACTGGATCACCAACACCGCCCGGGGCGGCAGCGCCAGCGTGTGCGCCGTGACGCCGGAGGTCCATGACCTGTGCCAGCTCACAGCCGCAGCCGTGGGCGGCGGAGTACTGGCGATTGATTTGCTTGAGGATCCCGAGCGCGGCCTGCTTGTAAATGAAATAAACCACACAATGGAATTTCATTCCACTGTTCCGCTCACCGGTGTGGACTTGCCTGGGATGATTGTGGACTTTACGCTGCGGGCCGGCCGCAGTGGAGAAGCGGTGCCATCCCCCGCTCACAGCACTGCCGCTAACTCAGGCACATGAAACGCATTTCAATCGTTGGCGGATCAGGCTACGCAGCCGGCGAACTGCTGCGCCTGCTAACGCAGCACCCGCACGTAGAACTGGCTCAGATTACCTCGCGCTCGCAAGCCGGCCGCCCGCTCCAGCGCGTGCACCCGCAACTGCGCGGCCTGAGCCTACCCAACTTCTGCGAACCCGCCAGCCTTGCTCCCGCCGATATTCTTTTTCTTGCATTGCCACACGGCGAAGCCATGCGCGAGATTGATCGCTACGCTGAACTTGCACCGCAGGTGATCGACCTCTCAGCCGACTTTCGCCTGAACTCCGTTGACGAATGCGCGCAGTGGTACGGCGCAGCCCATCTCGCGCCGCAGTGGCTGCAAAAGTTTGCGTACGGCCTGCCGGAAATAAGTCGCGCCGCGCTAACCGGCGCCAGCTATGCCAGCGGCGTCGGCTGCAACGCGGCAGCCGTCATCCTAGCGCTGCTTCCATTGCAGCGCGCCGGGCTGCTGCTTGCGGGCCGGCCGATCGTTGCCGAAGTCAAGACGGGTTCCTCCGAAGGCGGTGCGCAAGAGTCCGCAGCCACCCATCACCCGGCGCGCAGCGGAGTGGTGCGCAGCTACGCTCCCGTCGGCCACCGCCACACCGCCGAGATACAGCAGGCGCTTGGCGTTACAGATGTGCACCTGTCGCTAACTGCGGTGGAACTGGTGCGCGGCGCACTTGCAACCGTTCATGCATTCACGCCGCCCGGCACCACCGAGCAGGATCTTTGGCGCGCTTATCGCAACGCTTACCAAGCCGAACCATTTATTCGGATTGTGCGCGAGGCAAATGGGTTGTACCGGCGGCCGGAGCCAAAGCTACTGGGAGGTACCAACTTTGCCGATGTGAGCTTCGATCTCGATGCGCGCACCGGACGCGTGGTCAGCGTCTGCGCGCTGGACAACCTGATGAAAGGGGCCGCCGGCAGCGCAGTGCAATGCATGAACATCATGTGCGGCTTCGCCGAAACAACTGCGCTGGATTTTCGCGGACTGCATCCCGTGTGACATGCAGCCCGCAGCCACAACCAAGAAATTGCTGGTCGTAAAAATTGGCGGCGCTGCCGGTGTGGCGCGCGCTGAGATCTGCGCCAATGTGGCTGCGCTGCACCACGCCGGCCAATCCCTGGTGATGGTGCACGGCGGATCGGACATGACGACGCAGCTCGGCGCACAGGTTGGCCACCCCGCCGCCTTTGTCACCACGGTAAGCGGGCACAGCAGCCGCTATACGGATGCGCGCACGCTTGAGATTTTCTTGATGGCCACGGCGCTGCTCAACCGCCAGCTGTGTGCCCGCTTGAACGCACTTGGCGTCAGGGCTGTGGGGCTCAGCGGTATTGACGGCGGCTTGCTGCTTGCCGACCGCAAGGCGGTGCTGCAGGTGATTGCGGACGGCAAACGCAGAGTTCTGCGCGACGACCACACCGGCAGCATCAAGCAGGTGCGCGCGGACTTGGTGACTTGCCTGCTGCAAGCCGGCCACCTGCCGGTAATTGCGCCGGTTGCAATTTCAGACGACGGCACACCGCTCAATGTGGACGGCGACCGCGCAGCTGCCCAACTGGCCATTGCACTCGGTGCGCCCACGCTGATTGTGCTCAGCAATGTTCCCGGCTTGTTGCGCGATGTACAAAATGAGCAGTCCCTCATCCACCAGCTGCCCGCTGCGGAACTACAGCATGCCCAAGACGCGCTCGCCCACGGCCGCATGAAACGCAAATTGCTGGCGGCTCGCGAAGCCCTCGCCGGCGGTGTTTTGCGCGTGACGATTGCCGACGGGCGCAGCACTGCGCCGCTCAGCGCAGCTCTAAATGGCGCCGGCACCACCATCAGTTAGGAGTCCCACACCATGCCTGCTCACGAAACCGCCACAATCACCGCCACACCCGCGGCAGTTTTCCCGCAGCCCAACATCAGCAACGGTCACTGGCAGAGCGTGGAGTCCGCGCACACCTGCGGCATTTACTCCAAGCGTCCGCTTACGATTGTGCGCGGAGCCGGCGCGCATGTGTGGGATGACGCCGGCAACATGTATATCGACTGCGTGGGCGGACAGGGAGCCGCAAACCTTGGGCACTGCCACCCTGCAGTTGTAGCAGCCGTGCAACAGCAGGCGGCGCAACTGCTAAGCTGCCCGGAGATTTTTTACAACGACCAGCGCGCAGCGCTTTTGCAGCGCCTTGTGGAGCTGGCGCAACCCGGGATTGAGCGCGCCTTTCTGTGCAACTCCGGCACCGAAGCGGTGGAAGCAGCATATAAATTTGCGCGTGCGAGCACCGGTCGGCCGGCGGTGATCAGTGCCAAGCGCAGTTTTCACGGCCGCACAATGGGCGCTCTCAGCCTCACCGGCCAGGACAGATATCGCGAGCCCTTTGAGCCGCTGCTGGCCGGCGTCACACATGTAACCTACAACTGTGTTGACGGGCTAGCGACTGCGCTGAGCAACCAAACCGCCGCAGTAATTCTGGAAGTAGTTCAGGGCGAGGGAGGCGTACGCCCGGCTGACTCGCAATATCTTCTGGCGGCGCAGCGCTTATGCCATGAACATGGTGCGCTTTTGATCATTGACGAAGTGCAAACCGGCATCGGCCGCACCGGGCGCATCTTTGCCTCCGAGCATTCGGGAGTGCAGCCGGATCTGCTATGCATTGCCAAATCTCTGGCAGGCGGCATGCCCATCGGCGCTGTACTAATTGGCAGGCGGGTTGGCGCGTTGCCCAGCGGCCTGCACGGCTCAACTTTTGGCGGAAACCCGCTGGCGTGCGCTGCAGCGCTGGCTGCCCTGCAAGCGCTGCAATCCGAGCAACTACCCCAGCGCGCGGAGCGCATGGGCACTGCACTCATGCAAAACTTGCGCGCTGCCAACCTATCCAGCGTGCGCGAAGTGCGCGGCCTTGGGCTGTTGATCGGCCTCGAGCTGAAATCCAAAGTGACACCGGTGCTGCAAGCCCTGCAAACACGCGGCGTGCTGGCACTGCCGGCGGGAAACACCGTGCTGCGCCTTTTGCCGCCGCTGGTTATCAGCGAAGAGGACCTAGCGTGCGTGCAACATGCAGTAATAGAAGTGTTGCGCAGCATCGGGTAAGCATCTTTTGCAAACTGCCTTGAGCTACACACAGGCTGTGAAACGAATTCCGCTCACACCGGCAGTTTGCCAGCAATTGCGCCAACAGCCCGGCAACTGGCGCGAGTTACCGCAGCACGGAGCTGCGCAAGCGCAAGTTCATTTTTTCAAACAAGCACATCAACATGGGTGAGGACATTCCGCAGACTTTGCTTGGCTTGCTTCGCATTTATAGCCCGTCTGGCGCGGAGAGGGCAGCGGTGAACTGGCTGGTGCAGCACATGCAAACGCTTGGCATGCAAGCACATGTGGATGCTGCGGGAAATGCTGTTGGAACAATCGGCACCGGTGCGCGCCACCTGCTGCTGCTCGGACACATCGATACCGTGCCGGGTGAGATTGCGGTGCGCGTGGAAAACGACCTGCTATACGGGCGCGGCGCAGTGGACGCAAAGGGGGCGCTTGCCGCGTTTGTGGATGCCACTGCTGCCGGCGCAGTGCCGGGCTTGACAGTCACGGTGATTGGCGCCGTGGGTGAAGAAGCGGCCTCGCCCGGCGCCGTGCACCTGCGAACGCATTTTGCGCGCCCGGACTTTTTGCTGGTGGGCGAGCCCAGTGGCTGGGACCGCATTACGCTCGGCTACAAAGGCAGCGCGTGGTTAGACTTGAGGGTGCGCCGCGCACTTACGCACAATGCCGGTGAAGCAGCTTCGGCGCCGGAGCAGGCCGCAGCCGCTTGGCAGCGCCTGCTGCAATGGGCAGCCGAATTCAATCAAGGGCGCGAACGCGCCTTCGACCAGGTAACTCCATTGCTGCGCAGCATGCACTCAGAAAATGACGGGCTCGAAGAAACAGCGCAGCTGCAGATTTGCCTGCGCCTGCCGGAAGGCATGCTCACAGCAGTGGCGGAGGACGTGGTGCGCATGCTCAGCGGCGCCGATGTCACCGTGGCTGCCTGCGGTGATGCGCTGCCGGCCTACCGCGCCGGCAAGAACTCGCAGCTTGTGCGCGCAGCGCTTGCCGCCGTGCGCGCTGCCGGCGGCCAGCCGCAGTTTGTGCTGAAGACCGGAACGTCAGACTTGAATATTCTGGGGCCGGTTTGGAACTGCCCGGCGGCTGCCTACGGACCCGGCGATGCTGCGCTGGACCATACGCCGCACGAGCATTTGTCGCTAGGCGAATATGCGCGCAGCGTGACTGTGCTGCGCGCGCTGATTGAAGGCCTGGCTACGCCTTCTTCTTGTAATCAATGAAGCGGTAGCCCACCCCGCGCTCTGTAAGAATATATCTTGGGTTGTGCGGGTCCTGCTCCAGCTTGTCTCGTAAATAATTAATATACAGTCGCAGGTAGTGCGTTTCGGTCTGGTACTCGTAGCCCCAAACCTTTGCGAGCAGCTGGTCATGCGGGACCACCCAGCCGGCGTTGCTCACCAAATGGTAGAGCAGCCGAAACTCCGTCGGCCGTAGTTTCACCGGCTTACCGTCGACAAATATTTCGCGCCGGTCGAGGTCAATCTGCAGGCGCTCATCTACCGCAATCGGTTCCTTGCCGCTGGCGGACGAGGGCTCAGTGCGCCGCAAAACCGCGCGCACACGGCTCACTAATTCCCGCGGGCTGAAGGGCTTGGTGATGTAGTCATCCGCCCCGAGCTCCAACCCGCGTACGCGGTCGTCTTCGCTGGCGCGCGCCGTGAGCATAATCACTGGCACGCTCGAAACCTCGCGCATCATCTGCAGCGTTTGAAAACCGTCCAGCTTGGGCATCATCACATCCAGAATCACAAGATCGGGCAGCACCTCGCGCACACGGTCCAGCGCCTCTTTGCCATCATAAGCCTCATGCACACTGAAGCCCTCGAGGTCCAGGTTCATGCGAATGAAGCGCGTCATGCGCGGTTCGTCATCCACCACCAAAATACGCCGCGAGTCGCGCGGCTTGTCAGTTTTGGGCATTGTACTTACCTCGCGTAGTGCACCAGCAGCGCGCTGATGTTATCCGAGCCACCGGCCTGATTGGCCGCGGTGACCATTTCAACACATGCAGCCTGCGGGTCGGTTGCGGCTGAAATTATCTGATGCAGCACTGCATCACTGACGCAGCCCCACAATCCATCCGTGCACAACAACAGCCGGCTCCCGGGCTCAAATGCCTGCGAACTGCTGTCCACTTGCAAGCCTTCGCCCTGCCCTACAGAGCGCAGCAAAGTGCTGCGCTGCGGGTGCACTGCCGCCTGCTCTGCGGTAATGTGCCCCGCGATCTGCAGGCGGCGCACCAGCGTGTGATCCTCCGTCAGGGCGCGCATGCCGTGCGCTTCTACAAGCATGGCGCGGCTGTCCCCCACATGTGCCAGATGCAGCCACCCGTCCGTCACCAGCGCAGCAATCAAGGTGGTGCCGCTGCCCGGGTAGGCTGCAAAGACAGCCAGGTTGGCAGCGCCCAGCGCTGCGCTCAGGCTTCCTTGGCCGTCAAAACTCTGCAAGCCACCAGCGCCCGCCTGCGCCGCCAACAATGCTGGAACAACTGCCTGTGAGACAGTCTGCACCGCCAGTGCGCTGGCCTGCGCGCCGTGGCGGTGTCCGCCCACTCCATCCGCAACAACAAACAAACCGGATTGACTTGGTCTCTCGGCCACGCCGAAAATTTCCACATTGGCAAACAACGCATCCTCATTGCTTGTGCGCCGCAAGCCGGAACTTTGCGCGGCGCCCACCAGCAGCTGCCCAAAAGTTATCGGCGCTGGGAGCTGCCCGCTGCCGCGGGCTGCGGCCTGCTTGAGCTGCAGCGGTTGCGGTTGCGCACCTGGCGCGCGCTGCCACCACTTTCTAAGACTACCTAGCATTTGAGTTGAATGGTGCGCAGGCTGCAGTTACGCATTAGCACTCACAGCACGCGGCAGGAACACCAAAGCACCACCTTCCATTGTGACGCGCACAGCATCGCCCGCTTCATAACCGCCCTCCAGCAAACGCACTGCCAGCGGGTCCTGCAGCTCGTGCTGGATTGCGCGCTTCAGGGGCCGCGCGCCAAAAGCCGGGTCCCAACCTTTCTCAATCAGGTGCGCCACGGCCAAGTCCGTCAGCTCCAGCGTGAGCTTGCGTTCAGCCAGCAGTTTGCGCAACCGGCCCAGCTGGATCTCAACGATCGCCGTCATCTGTGCGCGTTGCAGCGGCTGAAACACCACAATGTCATCCACACGATTCAGAAACTCTGGACGGAAGTGCCCCCGCAGGACTTCCAGTGCCTCCTCGCGCGTGCCACCGCCCCTGCCGCTCCAAACCTCACTGCCCAGATTGCTGGTCATGATCACAACCGTGTTCTTAAAGTACGCAGTGCGTCCCTGTCCGTCTGTCAGCCGTCCGTCATCCAGCATTTGCAGCAGGGCGTTGAACACGTCGGCGTGCGCTTTTTCAATTTCATCAAAGAGCACCACACTGTACGGTCGCCGGCGCACGGCCTCGATCAGCTGCCCACCGGCATCGTAGCCCACGTATCCGGGCGGCGCTCCCAGCATGCGCGCCACGGAATGGCGTTCCTGATACTCGCTCATATCCAGCCGCAGCAGTGCCGCTTCATCATCGAATAAAAATTCCGCCAGCGCCCGCGCCATTTCCGTTTTGCCCACGCCGGTCATGCCCAAAAAGATAAATGACCCGCTCGGCCGGTTGGGGTCCTGCAGCCCGGAACGCGCGCGCCGCACTGCGTTTGAAACCACGCGCACCGCTTGCGCCTGCCCCACCACGCGCCGCTCCAAATTCTCTTCCATATGCAGCAGCTTATCGATCTCCGTTTGCAGCAGCCGCGCTACCGGAATGCCCGTCCACTTCGCAACCACCTGCGCAATATCTTCTGCGTCCACCTCTTCCTTGAGGAGCGGCGCATCACCTTGCCGGTTTTTTAGGTCGCGCTCCTGGGTGCTCAACTGCAGCTCAAGCTCGCGCAGTGTGCCGTAGCGCAAGCGCGCTGCCATTTCCAGATTGGACTGGCGTTCGGCCTGCTCAATTTCCACGCGGGTCGCCTCCACCCGCTTGCGCGTCTGGCGCATCTCCTGAATGGCGGCTTTCTCCAGTTCCCAACGGCTGCGCAAGACACTGGCAGAGCGTTGCTGCCCGGCCAGCTGCGTCTCCAGCTGCTGCAGGCGTTCCTTGGAGGCAGCGTCGCGTTCTTGCAGTAGCGCCGCGCGCTCAATCTCCAGCTGCAGGCAGCTGCGGTCAATGTCATCAAGCGCCTGCGGCTTCGAGTCAATTTCCATGCGCAGCCGCGAAGCCGCCTCGTCAATCAGGTCAATGGCTTTATCCGGCAGCTGCCGGTCCGCAATGTACCGCTGGCTCAGGGTGGCGGCACTTACCACGGCACTGTCTTGAATGCGCACGCCGTGGTGCAGTTCGTAGCGCTGTTTTAGCCCGCGCAGGATGGAGATCGTATCCTCTGCGGAAGGCTCCTCGACCATCACCGGCTGAAACCGCCGCTCCAGCGCAGCATCCTTCTCGATGTAAGTGCGGTACTCATCCAACGTCGTCGCGCCCATCAGGTGCAGTTCGCCGCGCGCCAGCAACGGCTTAAGCATGTTGCCCGCATCCATGGCGCCTTCGGCTGCGCCTGCGCCCACAACGGTGTGCATCTCATCCACAAACAGCAGCACTTCACCGGCCGCGTCTGTCACTTCCTTCAGCACCGCTTTCAAGCGCTCCTCAAACTCGCCGCGAAACTTTGCGCCAGCAATCAGCGCCCCCATGTCCAGTGCAATCAGCCGCTTGTCCTTTAATCCCTCGGGTACATCGCCCTTCACAATGCGCTGCGCCAAGCCCTCCACAATTGCAGTCTTGCCAACCCCCGGCTCCCCGATCAATGCGGGATTATTTTTGGTGCGGCGCTGCAACACCTGCATCACACGCCGGACTTCTTCGTCGCGCCCGATCACCGGGTCCAGCTTGCCCTGCCGCGCCAGCTCCGTCAGGTCGCGCCCGTAACGCTCCAGCGCACGAAAGGTGCCCTCTGGATTTTTAGAAGTCACCCGCTGGCTGCCCCGCACACCGGTCAATGCCTTCAGAATTTGCTCGCGCGTAAGCCCGTGCTTGCGCAACCGCGCCTGCTCTTCTTTGCAATCCGCCAGCGCCAGCAGCACATGCTCGGTAGAGCAGAAGTCGTCCTTCATTTTTACCGCCTCGTCCAGCGCATTCTTGAGCACATCTCCCGCAGCGCGCGCCAGCCCGGTCTTGCCATCCGTGCGGCTGCTCCTAGGCAGGCGCTCAAGGTCCCGGCTCACCTCCTCCGCCAATTCATGCGCATTCACGCCGGCACCCGCCACCACAGCCGGCACCACGCCATCGGCTTGACGCAACAGCGCCAGCAGCAGATGCGCCGGCTGAATCAACGCCAGACCGTCCGCATTCGCCAACGCCTGCGCCGCCAGCACGGCCTCCTGCGCCTTGTCAGTCAGTTTATTCAAATCCATACAGCACCCCGCAAATCGTTTTCAACACGCCTTAAAAATACCCGGAAAAGATTTGCGCTGCGTAAGCGCGGCCACGCGACGGGCTGGCAGCCGCCTACAAACCGGCGCCAGCCCGCCGGCTGCTGCCATTTTGCAAGCATGTTTCCGCAGCATCCGCAGAACCATCGACAGCCACAAACTGACTTTACGCCTCCTTAATCCCCACCAACCCCTCTTGCCGGGCAATTAGTAACAAGGCCCAACTGCAGTTTACCTTCAATGCCACACCCGCGCGGCAAAGCTGTGCGAAAATCTAAAGCAGGATAAAGTGCGCTATGAGTATTCTCGTTTTCGGAAGCATCAACATGGATCTTGTGGCGCGCACTCCGCACCTGCCGGCCGCAGGCGAGACTATTTTGGGAACCCAATTTTCAACCGTGCCCGGTGGCAAAGGCGCAAACCAAGCGGTGGCCTGTGCCCGTTTGGGCAGCGCAACCCAAATGTTCGGGCGCGTGGGCGCAGACGTTTTTGGCGCGGCGCTGCTGCAGGCTTTGCGCGCTGACAAGGTGGACGTAAGCGCAGTCACGACCACGGAGGGAACGTCTTCGGGCGTGGCCATTATTGCGGTTGATGACGCCGGCCAGAACAACATCATTGTTGTGTCGGGCGCCAATGCTGCCGTGGATGCCGCCGATGTACAGCGCCTGCAAGCTGCCGCTGCCGGTGCGCGCGTGCTGCTGCTGCAGCTGGAAGTGCCCATGCAATTCGTGCTCGCTGCCGCGCGCACCGCACGCGCCGCCGGGCTGACAGTCATTCTGGATCCCGCGCCCGCTGCGCTGCTCCCCACAGACCTGTACCCCTTGATTGACATTCTCACCCCGAACGAAGTCGAGGCGCGCATGCTGGTTGGCTTTGATTTGGATGCACCGCCCGCCATCGAACGCGCCGCGCGCCAGCTCTGTGACCGCGGCGTTGGCCGCGTGGTAATCAAGCTTGGTGAACGCGGCGCATACTTTGTGGATGGCACCAACAGTGGTTACTCGCCAGCCTTCAAAGTCAGCGCCATCGATACTGTTGCTGCGGGAGATGCATTCAATGGCGCGCTCGCAGCTGCGCTTGCAGCCGGCCAGCCGTTTGCTACTGCACTGCGCTGGGCAAGCGCCGCGGGAGCACTGTGCACCACCAAACGCGGCGCACAGGATGCCATGCCGGACCGCGCCGCCGTGGAACAGTTGATGCGGCAGCAGCCAGCGGCTGCAGCCTAGCGCATGCCGCGCATCTGCATCGAAGCCTCCCCCGCGCTGCAGCAACAAGCCGGCCTGGGGCGCTACACTGCCGGCCTGCTGCACGGCCTGCTGGAGCTTGAACCACAGGCTGACTACGCACTGGCGTACAACCTTTCCCGCCAGGTTGAGGTGCCGCGTGACCTTGCGCATCTGCCCCGTTATGCCTTCCCGCACGGCAACAAACCTTGGCGCTTGCGCAACGCAGCCAGCTATTTTGGAGCGCTTGCCATGGACCTCGATTTTGCCGGCTCACACCTCTACCACAGCACCGGCCACCTGCTGCCGCGTTTGCGCACCATGCGCACGGTCTTCACACTGCATGATGTAATTCCGTTCTTGTTTCCGGAACATCACCTGTGGCAAAACAAAATCTTCTTTGAAATCATGCTGCCGCGCTTTCTAAGACAGGCGGACGCCATCATCGCAGTCTCCCGCAACACCAAGCGCGATGCACTGCGTGTGCTCAATTTGCCGCCCGAGAAAATCCATGTAATACCTGAAGGGGTTGATGCCCGGTTTGCGCCCGTTACCGACCCGCAGCAGCTCGCGGCTGTGCGCCAGCGTTACAACCTGCCGCAACGCTTCGTGCTGACCGTAGGCACGCTTGAGCCGCGCAAAAATCACACCATGCTGCTACACGCATTCGGCGCCCTGCTGGCCGCGGAGCCGGATGTGGTGCTCGCCATCGCCGGCAAGCACGGCTGGCTTTACCGTGACTTTCTTACCGCCTTGGAAAATAGCGGGCTTGAGCCGCATGTGCGCCTGCTGGACCGCGTACCGGATGCTGATCTTCCCGCCTTGCTGTCCGCTGCCAGCGTCTTTGCATTTCCATCTTTGTATGAGGGTTTTGGCCTTCCGCCACTTGAGGCAATGGCTTGCGGTGCGCCCGTGCTGTGCTCAACGGCTGCCAGCCTGCCCGAGGTTGTCGGCGAGGGCGGCTGGCTGCTCAACCCACTTACTCCCGCAGAATGGACGCGCGCCATGCAGCGTTTGCTGAGCGAGCCAGACGCGCGCCAAACACTTATTGAACGCGCCCACAAGCAGGCTGCCGGGTTTTCCTGGCGCAAGACTGCCATCGCCACGCGCGCGGTGTACCATCACCTACTGCGCTCAGAACCAGAGCGTAGCGAAGGCGCCACTCCATGACCACCGCCATCTTGCAATTGCTGCAGCAGCTGCCAGAACCGAGCCGCCTTGCAGACTGGCCGAACTACTCCACGCTCGGCATTGAACCAGCGCAAATTGGCGCACTGATTGAAATTGCAACCAACCCGGCTCAAAGTGGTGCGCTCCAATCAGCAGCAGTGCATGCCCGCCGCGCACTTGGCCAGCTTGGTGCAGCCCATGCGGTCGGAAACCTGCTAAATCTCTTTCACCAGATGGAAACGGACACCTGGGTGGTTGAGGAATTGCCGCGTGTCCTTGCGCTGCTGGGGCGCGCGGCCGTGCCCGCCATAACAGCCTATGCCGGCAACGCAAGCCATCCAGTATTTGCGCGCGGCGGTGCAGTGCTCAGCCTTGAGCTGATGGGCGCGCAGCACCGCACCGCTTGTGTCCACTCCCTCCTTGGCCTGCTCGCGAACTACGCGCACTATCCGCCAACCCTAAACGGCATCATCATTGTGGCCCTCGCCAATCTCAAAGCCGCCGAAGCACTCGCGTTGATTGAAGAAGCATTTGAAGCAGACGCTGTGGATGATTTAACCACCGGCGATCTGGATGAGATTGTGGCAGCGATTCGCAGCTAGCCCGGCGGGGAAACAAAACCGCATGCACAGCCGGCTGCCGAGTGCTGGCGGCTGCCAAAGGTTAGTGGCAATGCGGGCTGCCGTCGCCCGGCCAGCTATGCGGGCAGAAACTTGCGCGCCTGCTGCTGCATGTGGCGCAGAATCGCAGAGATGCCGTTCAAGCGCTGCGGGGTCAGCACTGCCTGCAAGCCCATCGGGCCAAAAAAATCACCCGGTACCTGCAGCACCTCTTCGGGAAGGCAGCCTTCCAACCCCTCAGCCATCAGAGCAGCAAATCCACGCACCGTCGGCGACTCCAAGGGTATGTCAAAGTAGAAGGTGAGGTGGCGCGCCGCACTCGCTTCAACACCCACAAAGATGGGCGTCACGCACTCATGCACCTGCTCCAATGGCCCCAAGCGCTCGCGCAAAGCAGCCGGCAGCGGCGGCATACCCTCCGTGTATTGTAACAGCAGCTCAATCTTTTCGGAGCCTTCACACTCACCAAAGTTGGCCACAATCTCAGCCAGCTTGGCCGGCATAAAACCATCACTGGGGTTCATTTGTTCCAACCCGCTTAATTCCATTGGTCAGACACTTTATTGGATTCTGAGCATCAACCGAAACAATGGGACCGCCAACGATGTAGCACTATTCCGGCGCTGCTACAAACCGAATTTCAAGTGTAACCTCGTCCGCCACATCTGCCAGAAAAGGAAGCGACGGAATACGCAGCCCATAATTGCTGCGCAGTACCGTTGCCGTGGCCACGCCCTCCAACCGCTGCTCGGACGAAACCAGCACCGCCAGCGCAAAAGTTTCCTGCCGAGTTGAGTCCATAATTGTCAGATCACCCAGCACACTCAGCGTCAGCTTGTCACCAAGCTTCACACTGTCCGGCAGCCCCGCAATTGTTTGCGGCACAAAGCGTATCAGCGGATAGTTTGCGGCATCTAGAATAAAGCGCCGGATTGCACCATCCCGCCGCCCGCTATCAGTAACAAAACTACCCGCCCCGATCTCGATTGGATCCACGTCGGTTTTAGCAGGGTTCACAAAGTCCACCAACAAGCCGCCTTGCACTTCACTCGTCGTTCCAACAACAATCTTCGGAGTGCCGTACAACACCTCGCTGAGTGAAAACGATGCCACCGTCTCAGCCGGCTGCAGCTTAAAACGCCGACCAACGCTGGCGGGCACTGCGGGCGGCATCGCAGTCGGCTCCACTGCAACCTCAGTCGCAAGCGCTGTGGGCACAACCGTCGATGTTGGAGCAACCACGGTAGCTGTAGAAAGAGGGGTCTTGGCTACCGGTTCACCCGCTGCAATCTCCTGCTCAGCGACCGTAGGCGGCTGTGCAGCAGCGGGCGCCTCACTCCGTGGCGCACAGGCAAGCGGCATAAGCGCTAGCAACCCGCCGACGATAAACAATTTACTGCGCACTAATCTTGCTCCTAAGCAAGCAAACATAGTTGGCACGTTCCGCTTCCAGAACAGATTGCCCTGTGAGCTCATGGACCACGCAATTCCCCCCTTACTTTGGTTGTTTGCAGCAAAAGCCGCGTTCAATATTTATAACGCCGCTTCCGCCACAGATGCGATCCCCTCACCACTATGAGACATTAACATTCTTAAAGGGCCCAAATTGCCGCCCTGGTATCCCGGTACACCCACCAATCATTCTTTTCAATCAGGCTCCAGCTTAGGTGCCACGAGTGCCTAATGCTCAAACTGCCGCATGTAAATCAACGGCACTGCGCTGCTCGGCTAAAAGCCCGCGCACCAGCAGCACGCTCCAACCCGCACAGAACAGCCAGAATATTAAGTTTACCCACGGAGCTGCCCAGACGTTGAATAGAAACGCGAGCGCCGAATACGGCACCACACCTTTGTCCCGCAACACTACGGCGAACGGCAAGGGCCACAGCAGATAATACCCAAAAAAACCACCGATGACAGAAAACAGAACAACAAATGTCAGCAGGCAGACCTTAAGCAACGAGCCATTGCGCACAAACCAAAACATCACCAGATAAATTGTCACAAATAAAATTTTGGAAATTAGCAACAACCGGTATTGATCCATGACCCAGGCTACCGCTGGCCCAACAACGCCAAGCGCCAGCGCAAAGCTCTCTGACCCCGCATTCAACCCGCCGATTGGAACCCCAACAAAGGCAAGTGCAGACAGCAGCCCGCGCTGCTGCGCCAGGCCACCAGACCCGGACTGCAAAAACATGAACTGCAGGGTGCGGGTCAGTGCCGCAGTTTCCCCGTTCAACAAGAATGGCAGGAGCGCAAGCACCCACGGCAAAATGCACAAGCCAGCCACCCCGCCCGCCACCCAACGGCGCGGAAACGCCGTCCAAGCCCGCCACACCAGCCACGGCACCAGCAAAATTGGGAAAGTCTTGAGGCTGATCGCCATACCCAATACCAGCCCGCCCACCAAAAAGCTGCGCAGCCGCCCGCCCTCAGCCAACAACATTGCAACCAGCACGAGGCCCATCACAAGCGGGTCAATCTGCCCTATGCCAGCAGCGACATATATCGACAGCGGATTGAGGGCATAGGACAACCCGGCAAGCATTGGTGCATTAAGCTTTTCGGTGCGCCGGGCAACCGCAAACACCAACAGCGCAGAGACTACACAATCCGCGAGCACCTGCGGCAACTTAACCAGCAGCGTGAAACTCACGCCGTATGTGTCGCCAATGCTGCGGAGCAGCTTGGCCGCGTACATCCACACTGGCGGATAGGTATAAACAAGCTGGGGCAACTCGAACACACTGTTGCCAGACAGGAGTGTCTCCGCAACCACCCGAAAGCCTCGAATGTCGTTGCCGAGCTCGCGATCGCCCAGCCATGCCATCACAGCAAAGCGCGAACAAGCGGCCACAAAGACCACCACAACAATCTGCCAATGCCTGCGTCGCATAATTAGATCAAACATACAGTTGTTTTATCGCGAAGCTGTAGCCCGAAACCCAACTCCACGCGCGCTCGTTACCCTTTGCACTCCGAAGAGACTGCAAGCCTAAACTTGCGAAAACGAGCACATTATCCCCGTGGAGCACACTCCAGGCTGCCGAGCGCCCAGCCTAACCGGTAAATTCGGAAAGCGTACCGATTTCAGACGGCGCAAGTGTCACCTGCTGCATGATTTCCGCAAGCTGCTGAACCGTGCGCGCGCTTGCAATGGGAGCGCTCACCGTTGGCTGCGCTCGCAGCCATGCCAAGGCTACGGCGGCCACAGACACCTTGTGCCTCTCCGCAATTTTATCGATCACTTCCAGCGTTTTCCAACCGCGTTCATTTTGGTACTCGGCTGCGCCACTTGCGCGCTCTGACTCCACTACAACCCCGCGCCGATATTTGCCTGACAGAAAGCCGCGGGCAAGCCCAAAGTACGGCATGCTCGACAACCCATTGCGGGCAACAGTGTCACGCATGCCATTTTCATACTCGCCGCGAAACAACAGGTTGTAGTTATTCTGTACGCCTGCAAAAGCAATAAGTTTTAGTTTGAAACTTTCATCAAGGGCTGCCTGCATAGATGAAGCTGAAAAATTAGAGGACGCAATGAAGCGCACTTTACCAGCAGCAACCAGGGCGGTGAATGCCTGCAAAGTTTCTTCAATTGGGGTGCCTGGGTCTTCTGCATGGGCATAGTAGAGGTCTATGTAATCCGTCTGCAGTCGGCGCAGAGAATCATCGCAAGCTGCCGCAATATTCTTAGATGACAGGCCGGCCCGGGTGGACAGCTTGCAAACTTTGCTGGCAATCACCATCTGTGCCCGGTTGCGCCGGCTCTTCATCCAATTTCCAATAATGGTTTCACTCTCGCCACCAACATGCCCGGGCGCCCACTCCGAGTACATATCAGCTGTGTCGATGAAATTTCCACCCTGTGCTGCATACGCATCGAGGACGTGCTGCGACTCATCCGCATCCGCTGTCCAGCCAAACACGTTGCCGCCCAAGCAAAGCGGGAACACCACAAGGTTGGTTTTTGGCAGTGTAAGCATTGGAGTTATCTGGTCGGAAAGCCGCTTAGGCTGGCGGCGCGAGATATTGTTGCCGCAGGGCGCCGTCGAACGGGTCGTAACCTACAGGCACTTAACGCCTGAAAACAAACTCAGGGCAGCTCAACTTCAAGCTGGTCACCAGTGATCCGAACCGGATAACATGGGATACCGGTAATTGCCGGAAATGACAAAACTTTGCCGGTCCGCAGGTCGAAGCGCGCCCCATGGCGCGGGCACTCGATCTCGCAGCCGGTGATCGGCCCCTCCGCTACCGGCCCGTCGTCATGCGAGCACACATCCGCAATGCAGTAGAACTCACCACCCACATTAAACACCGCGATGCGCAAGCCATCCACCACCAGCAGTTTGCGTTCACCAACCGGCAGTTCTGAGACCGCCGCCACAGCAACAATTCGACTCATTATTTAAACTCCCCACAATGCACAATTGCAAACTTAATCTTCAACCCACTCTTGCAGGCCATACGCACCCACCTTCAGCACCTTCAGCGACAGCAAAGCGCACTTCAATCTTGCCGCACTCAGCTCAATGCCGAGCATTTCAAGCACGTCCTCGCGGTTGATCTGCCGCACCTCTGCAAGCGTTTTGCCTTGCACCAGCTCCATCAACATTGACGCTGCAGCTTGCGAAATAGCACAACCCTCTCCGGAAAAATTCGCCTCTATCACCCGCTCGTCCGCGAGCCGCAGGTCAATTCGAATGCGGTCGCCGCACAAAGGATTGTCCGCCGCAAAGGAACGATCAGCGGGATCCAGCTCGCCTTTGTGCCGCGGATATTTATAGTGGTCGAGTATTTGCTCGCGGTAAATGCTTTCCATAACTGCAGGTCATCAAAGCCGGCGCGCGCTGCGCAGTGGGTGAAATCTGGTGCGCGTGCGATTCGAGTTCACGCAAACATATTGTTTACGCGCTCCAGCCCCGCTACCAGCACATCAATTTCCGAAACTGTATTGTACAAGTAAAACGAGGCGCGCGCAGTGGCGCTCACACCCAAACGGGCGTGCAGCGGCATAGTGCAGTGCATACCCGCGCGCACAGCCACGCCCGAGCCGTCCAGAACCTGGGCTACATCATGCGCGTGCACGCCCTGAAGGGTAAACGCTGCCACGCCGCCCCGGTTGGCTAGCGCCGGCCCGTAAAGCGTCAGGCCCGGCACCTCACAAAGCCGCTCCAAGGCGTATTCCGTAAGCGCAGCTTCATAAACATGGATGCTTTCTACACCAATCGCATTCAGGTAATCAACTGCGGCACCCAGGCCAGCGGCCTCGGCAATTGCCGGAGTACCAGCCTCAAACTTGTGCGGTAGCGCGGCCGGCGTAAACCCGCGCAGCTGCACGCTGCTGATCATGTCACCGCCGCCCAAAAATGGCGGCATGGCTTCAAGCAGCGCCTCCCGGCCCCACAGCACCCCAATGCCGGTGGGACCGCACATTTTGTGGGCGGAGAAAACATAAAAGTCAGCGTCCAGCGCCTGCACGTCCACCGCAAAGTGCGGCACAGATTGCGCGCCATCCACCAGTACAACCGCACCCGCTGCGTGTGCGCGCCGGCAAAGCTCCGCGACTGGATTGATAGTGCCCAGCACGTTCGACATATGGGTGAAAGCAAGCAACCGCGGCGCGAGCGCCAACTGCTTGTCCGCTTCCGCCACGTCAAGCAGACCATCTGCAGTGATCGGTATGATGTCGATCTCCAAGCCGCGCTCCGCAGCCAGCATCTGCCACGGCACAAGATTAGAGTGGTGCTCCATCTGCGTTAGCAGCAAGCGATCGCCCGCCTGTAGGCGTGCGCGGCCCCAACTGTGCGCAACCAGATTGATTGCCTCGCTGGCGTTGCGCGTAAAAATTACTTCGCGCGCAGAGGCGGCGTTGATGAAGGCTGCTACTTTACGGCGCGCTCCCTCATAAAGTGCAGTGGCCTCTTCCGCCAGCGTGTGAATGCCGCGGTGCACATTGGCGTTATGAAGCCGGTAGTAGGAGTCAAGCACACCTAAAACTGCATCAGGCTTCTGGGATGTGGCCGCAGAGTCGAGGTACACCAGCGGTACGCCGGGACGCACCTCGCGCTGCAGCACCGGGAAGTCGGACCGGACTTTCTGAGGGTCAAGCGCCGGCAAAGAGACTGACCCCGCTCCGCCCGAAGCTAGCCCATCTTCTGCGCAATAACGCGCTTGAGCCGCTCGCGCACGCCTTCAAAGGGAATGCGCTCCATTACCGGGTCAAAGAAGCCGTCAACCAGCACCCGCCGCGCCTCTGCTTCCGGCATGCCGCGCGACATCAAATAAAATATGTGCTCCAGCTCCAGTTGCCCGATAGTGGCCCCATGGGTACAACGCACATCATCCGCAAGAATTTCCAAGCCGGGGATCGAGTCTGCGCGTGCTTGTTTACTAAGCACCAGGTTGCGGTTGGCTTGGTAGCCGTCGGTTTTCTGCGCGCCGGGCGCCACATAAATCATTCCCTGCCAAACAGAGCGGCTGCGGTCGCGCAACGCACCCTTGAACAGCAGGTCACTGGTAGTATGCTCGGCATGGTGGTTTTGCTGGGTGTCGTGGTCCAAATGCTGATCGCCCTCTGCAAAATAGAAACCCGACATTCTTCCCCATGCGCCCTTCTCCACCAGGTCAATCTCAGAAAAGTTCTTCGTAAGCCGGCTGCCAATCGCACTAAAAATCCAATCCAATTTTCCGTTGCGCTGCACCCGCGCACGCTCGTGCGCAAAGTGCCACACATTCTGGCCCAGCGACTGCACTTCAATAAACTGCAAATTTGCGTTCCGGCCGGCGTACACCTCAACCGTTCCCACGTGCACAGCGTGCTGGCGCTGCGTCTGCGACGCCAGCTCATGCACAAACGTCAAAGCTGAGTCCGCTTCTGCCACCACCACCAGCCGCGAGAACTGCGCCGGCGCATCGGCCCAAATCACCGAGTGCAGCGGGAGCTCTGCCTTGACGCCGCGCGGCACATACACAAACACGCCCTGGTCGGCCAGGCATGCGGCCATTGCAGCAAACTTGCCCTGGCTGGCCGGAACTGATTTGCCGAGATATTTGCGGAGCAAGTCGGAATGCTGGCGCGTGGCAGTCAAAAAATCTGTGAAGATGACACCCGTGCGGCGCAAGCTGGCTGCCAGATTGCGCTCCACCACTTTGCCGCGGTTGATTACCAGCTGCCCGCCATGCTCGCCACCCACCAGCTGCCGCAGCAAGCGCGCGGGCACCGCGGAATGGCCATTTTTGGCAGAGTTTAGCAGCCGCCCGCCTTTCAGGTCGGGCCAGCGCAAACCACGAATGTCTGTTCGCCGCCACGCATCATCAGTGATCGCTGGCATCGGGGAATTATGAAACACCCGCCAGGCGCGCAGTCGCTCGGCCGCATGCCAGTCAGAGTCGCGCAAGCGCACGCTCAGTTTTTGAATATCCGCTTTGGTAAGCGTGACCGCCGCCGCCACCTGCTGGCGCGCATGCTCGGAAGTGATTGCCGTTGTTGTAGTTTTAGACATTGCCTTACACTGCAGCGCCGCCCGCTGGGCGGACAGCGCAAAATTGAATTCAGTTCAGCTGCACATTTGGTGTGCAGCACATGACAGGGCTTTAGCCGATTGAGCCTTCCATCTGAAGCTGGATCAAGCGGTTCATCTCGATTGCATACTCCATCGGCAGTTCCTTCACCAGTGGTTCAATAAAACCGGACACCACCATGGACGAAGCCGCCTCCTCCGTCAAACCGCGGCTCATTAGATAGAAGAGCTGATCCTCGCCTACTTTGGACACCGAAGCCTCGTGACCGATGGTAACGTCGTCTTCGTCGATCTCAATTGTGGGGTAAGTGTCCGATCGCGACTTGTCATCAATCAACAGCGCGTCGCACACCACCGAAGACTTGGCGCCATGCGCACCCTTATACACCTTGAGCATGCCGCGGTAGGAGGACCGCCCGCCGCCGCGCGAGATGGACTTGGAAATAACTTTCGAAGTGGTATTCGGGGCGCCATGCACCACCTTGCCGCCGGCATCCTGATGCTGGCCCGGGCCAGCAAATGCAATTGAAAGGACTTCGCCGTGCGCTCCGGGCTCAAGCAAATAGACTGACGGGTACTTCATCGTGAGCTTAGAGCCCAGGTTGCCGTCCACCCACTCCATGACGGCGTCCTTATACGCAGCAGCGCGCTTAGTAACAAGGTTGTAAACATTATTGGACCAGTTTTGAATGGTGGTGTAACGGCAGCGCCCGCCGGCCTTGATCACAATCTCCACCACTGCAGAGTGCAAGGAGTCCGCGGCATAAGTAGGTGCGGTGCACCCTTCCACGTAATGCACGCTAGCGCCCTCATCCACAATAATCAGGGTACGCTCGAACTGGCCCGCGTTTGCGGTGTTGATGCGGAAGTATGCCTGCAGTGGCATCTCGATATGCACGCCCTTGGGCACGTAAATGAATGAGCCCCCGGACCAAACCGCTGAGTTCAGGGCCGCGAACTTGTTGTCCGTTGGCGGGATGATGGTGCTGAAGTACTCCCGTACCAGTGCCTCGTGCTGGCGCAAGCCTTCATCCATCCCAAGGAAGATCACACCCTGATCCTCAAGATGTTTTTGAATGTTGTGGTAAACCACCTCGGAGTCATACTGCGCGCCTACTCCGGACAAAAACTTTTGCTCTGCCTCAGGTATCCCCAGCCGATCAAAGGTATTCTTTACTTCCGGAGAAACATCCTCCCAACTGCGTTTGCCGGCATCAGGCGGTTTAATGTAGTAGTAGATGTCATCGAAGTCAATTTGCGCCACGTCACCGCCCCAGTCTGGCATCGGCTTGCTGAGAAAAATATCTAACGAACGGTGGCGGAATGCGCGCATCCATTCCGGCTCATTCTTGCGATCGCTAATCTGGTCCAGCACGGCATGGCTTAAGCCTTTTTCAGTCCGAAATGTAAAAGTGTCGGTCTCGTGGAAACCGTACTTTGTTTCATATGCGCCGTTGATTTGGCTGACGACTGCTTTTTCTTGCTCAGACATGGTTAGCTCCTGTGCCGCTTAGGCGGTTGGTTCAGCGTAACGCTCGCGTACCCAATCATATCCCTGCGCTTCAAGCTGCACTGCAAGGTCAGCGCCGCCAGACTCCACGATGCGCCCACCCATCATGATGTGCACCTTGTCCGGCTTGATGTAGTTCAGCATGCGCTGGTAATGCGTGATGATGAGCACCCCCAGCTTCGGGCCCACCAGCTTGTTGATTCCATCCGCAACAATTCGCAGCGCATCGATATCCAGGCCGGAGTCAGTTTCGTCCATGATCGCAATCGTTGGCTCCAGTGTGGCCAGCTGCAAAATTTCCGCGCGCTTCTTCTCGCCGCCGGAAAAACCCTCATTCAAATAGCGCCCGGCAAAATCGTGCGATATTTGCAGCGTGTCCATTCTTTCCTTCAGCAGTTTGCGGAACGCTGGAATTGGCATGCCCTTGCTCTTGGGATCAACCGCGCGCAAGCGGGCATTGATGGCAGTGCGCAAAAAGTTTGCAACCGTAACCCCCGGAATGGCGACCGGATACTGAAACGCAAGAAACAACCCCATGCGCGAGCGTTCATCCACGCCCAGCTCCAGCAAGTCAACACCATCCATGATCACCTGGCCGGACGTAACCGCGTAGTGCGGGTGGCCCATCAAGGTATTGGACAGCGTACTTTTGCCCGTTCCATTCGGCCCCATCAACGCATGAACCTCACCTTGCTTCACAACAAGGCTGACGCCCTTCAGGATCTCCTTGCCTTCAACAGAAACGTGCAGATTTCTTATTTCCAGTACTGCGCTCATACCTTACAATTTCTCCACTTATTTATGGCTGAATTATACGATTTCAGAAACCAATTGTCAATTAATAAGCCGGTTTTCTTCTTAATTACCCAAACTACTCGAGCAGCGTGCTGGAAATTAGCCCAAATTGGTCCCTTGCTTTTTTCAATTGCGTGCGATAGACTCTACCCAATCACGATCGCCCCCCTACGCTCTAAGGATTTAGTTTTCGCTGCTATTAGCATGGCGAAACATGTACAAAAACAAATTGTGACGCAGTGATGTTTGTTTCACCTGTTAACGACAAGCCGCTTGCCCGGCAGGAGGCTTCAACTCCGGTGCGTGAAGCGCCGCCAACTGCCAACATATCCAACCTGTGGCAAACATTGGAAGGCCCACCAACGCTGCCGGTGGACGAAGCGCAGCTTTCGAGCAACCGCGAGTTCGCCCAAGGGTCGCATCAGGAACTGCGCCAGCTAAACGAGCAGCTGCAAATGTTGCAGCGTAAACAGCAAGATTCAGATGTAAAAATTGACGGGTTGGTGCGTACCGCGCAGCGCGCGTATGAAGCGACGCACAGCCTGAGCCAAACCACCAGTATTCTTACAAGCAAGCTGGCGCAGCTCGACAACATCGACAAGCGCCTCGAAACTGTGGAGACTTGGATCCGGCGACCATGGTGGCGCCGGCTTTTTGGCGATTAAACACTGATTTTCTTGCTGGTGCACCCTTAAGATCCGGGGCGTTCTGCCGATACTTTGGTTACAGCGTAGGGGCTGCGGTCGGGCGCAGGCATCCTGTGAAGGGTCAACCTGCGCCCGGCGTCCTTTTCGATGGCGGGAGTGCTCGCACTTCTATAACTGGTTTGGGCCAGGGTTATTGGAGCGGGCACATTCTAGAACCTGCCGACTTTAGCCCTGCGTTGGCACAGCCCCAGCTAAGTGCTTCTGGCCCACTTTGCAAATTAGCGCTCCTGCAGTGCAGGAGCGCTTTTATTTTCCACTGAACTTACTTACCTCCGCGCCCATCTCTCCGATAGCCCATCAACGCGCCGCCAACCACGGCCACAGCAAGTGAAATAAGTTCCGCCACCCACGCGGTCTGCAGTGCTCCGCTCCAAGTTGAATAAGTTGTAGCAATGGAATGGTGCCACAACGCAAAATAGAAAAAGCTGAGTCCGCCAACTGCTAGAAGCGCGCCACCAACTGCATTGATCACCACCGAATTATAGTGCACGGCCAAGCGGCACAAGACCGGCAAATGTTGGCCGGCTTTGCCACTCAGCTGCTACGGGACAGTTTCCAACTGCACCACCGGCAGCTGGCCGGGATCTCCATCAGGTTTCAAGCCGGCAAGCGCCACCCACCCGCCCTCAGCTTCCGCTTTGCTGGCGCCCGTGATTTGTACCCAGCTGGCCGCCGCATTGCGTCCAATCAGCTTCATACAATCACTGCGCATCAAATAAGCCAGCGCTGCAAAATCGGCACCCGGCCCCGAGCGCACATTGATAGACGGCGAACTGACACAAGCCGCCAACGGTGACGGAATTGGCGTGGGTGTTTCGGTGGGAATTGCCAGAGTGGTGGCGGTTGGCGTGGGCAGCCCGGCGGAGGCTTGCAGCGTAAGCGCGGCTGCGGCGAGCACTAACGGGCGCACCGTGGCGATAGCGGGCGGTTGCATTGGTGCCGCCCCGGTGCCCATGGAAAACTCGAGTGCGCCTACAAAATAAAGGGCGAACACCACCAGTGCCAGCATGCCCGAAAACACCACGGCGGCGCCAGCCGTCAACACATGCTTGATCCATTGGCGGCGGGTGCTGGGATGCTCCACCGGCTCCGGCACAGTAGCGCTGCCGCCGCTACGGGCGGCATCAAATGCGCGCCGGCGGGCGGGGTCGCGCAATAACTGGTAAGCCCACTGCGCGAGGCGCAGTTGTGCCGCCGCATCTGCATCCGGCCGCACGCTGGGGTGGTAGCGCGCCACAAACATCCGATAGACCGCTTCAATCACTTGCGGCTCGGTGTTGGACGCAATATTTAGAATTTCGTAGGGGTCGCCGTCCAAATCTTCGGGCATGGCCATGCTGCGCAATTTACAGGTGCTGCAAGTGTACATCAAGCACCGGAAAATTGACGCGCTTGCAGCGCACTGCTATACTTTCTCCCAGCGAGAAAAAACTTATGGCCGAGCGTCCCGAATTTTACTCAACCACTGATCCACAACTAGTTGCGCTGCGCGAAGGTTTGCGCGAGGTGATGGATCCCGAAATTGGAATGAGCATCGTTGAGCTTGGGCTCGTGCGCACCGCCGAGATCCAACCCGAAGGCGTACACATCATGATGATCATGACCACTCCCTTCTGCCCGTACAGCCCGGCCATTTTGGAAAGCACGCGCCAAAAGTCTCACGAAGTAACCGGCCTCACTGCCACCGTTGAAATGGGCATTGAAATGTGGAGCCCGGAAATGATGGAAGAGGGCGCTGGCGGGGAATGGGGCTTGTTCTAAATCAGCCGCACAGGTTTTCCAGCCAGCCCTTGCAACACGCTGGCTTTACACGCAATGCAGGGCTGACTGCCTGATTGCGGACTTCAGTCGGCACCGCTGAGCCGCTCATCAACTTCACCGTTTGCGGTCCTAAACTCCATAATTTTAGGCAATTTGAGACACTCTTCGCCGCGCTGGGGCAGGCTGAACCGGTCCTGAGCCGCCCGATTAATTTCTCCAATTGGCGGAAAAAGGAATGATGGTTGGGGCTTGCTTTCGCCGCAGATCGGACTTGAGTTTCAATCCGGAAACAAGTAGCCGCCGACATGCATGGTTCAAACACTCTGACACCCTACCTTCTGCCCCACGCGTGGCTCCAAGCCGACTGACCAAACTTAGCTCAAATTGAGTTTGGCAGCCGCCAGCAGCAGCCCACACCGAGGCACTCTGCCCGGCCCCGCAGCGGCAGGCACGTGAACTTAATTGCCTGTCCCCTGTTGGCGAACGTCGTTTGCCAAAATTTCGTGCGCGCAGCTCTCCACTATCCTGCCGGATAAACATCGGATAAAGTACCCGGGCGGGATTGGGGGAGTGCCATTTTGGTGCCGATACCACAAGCAGGGCAAATACTAGTTTCAACCGGAGCATCAAACAAAATGGTTACTACTCTGCCCTCAACACTGCAGCCGGAAAGCGGCCTCGTTATTGTGCTGCCGGGCGGCCCGGTCCGGGACCCGGCTGGCCAGCGCACAAATCGCTTTCGCTTTGAGCCCGGCCAGGCACTGCGCGGTGTGAACCTGCGCAGCTGTAATTTGTCGAACATAAATCTAGCCGGCGCGAACCTGGCTCAGGCTAAATTGGGTGGCGTAAATTTTTTCCAGGCAAACCTTGGAAAAGTCAACATGGAATACGTCAACGCTTACCGCTGCAACTTGCGCATGGCAAATTTGGTTGAGGCGCGCCTCAAACGCGCCGTCTTCTCCGAGTCAGATCTGGCAGGCGCGCAACTAAAGGGCGCGGACTTGACCGAGGCAAGCATGAGCAAGTCCAGCCTGACCGGCATGCATCTATCCAAGGCAGTGCTCACCAAAAGCGATTTGACCGGCACTGATTTGAGCCGTTCTGATCTGACGAAATCCAATTTGGACGGCGCGCGCATGAGCAGCTCGGATTGCAGCTATGTGAACTTTACGGGAGCCAAGTTGCGCAAAACTGATTTGGGGCATTCCAATCTCAGCCACGCCCAGCTAAGCGATACAGATTTATCGGGCGCGGACTTGTCCTCGGCAGTGATGGATTTTTCAGATGCACCGCGAGCCAACTTTACCGGCGCCGACTTTAGCCGGGCTTCTATGCTTGAAATCAAAGCAATTGCCACCAACTTTACCAAAGCTGACTTTCAGATGGCAGACCTTGCGGACGCCGACATGGCGGGTGCCAACCTCTCCGGTGCGCGGCTGGTGGAGACCAAGCTACCGTGGGCGAACTTGACCGGCGCCAACCTCACGAAGGCAAATCTGACCGAAGCGGACCTCAGCTGGGCGGTCCTAAGTGGCGCAAAACTCACAGGTGCGATTTTGGTGCGTGCCAATCTATCCTGGGCCGATATGGTAGGCACTAAAAAAGTTGACGCAAGCGGAAATACTGTGCTGGATGGTGCGAATTTGCAGGATGCTGATTTGCGCAGCGCCCGAATGCAGGGTGCCAGCCTGGTGGGCGCGCTCCTAAACAGCGCCAATTTGAATCAAGCGAATTTGGGCGGCGCAAACTTCAGCAAAGCTGAGCTGCGCAGTGCACAGCTTAGCGGTACGGATTTGCGCCGCACAATTCTGGCCAAAGCGCAGCTGACCGGAGCAAACCTGCGTGGCGCAGACCTGCGCGAAGCAGACCTGCGCGGCGCTGTTCTGACCCGCGCCAACCTGACCGGGGCGAATCTGGAAGGTGCAAAAGTGGATGCAAAAACGTTGATCGGTGTCGAGTCGCTGATTGACGCAACGCTGCCAGACGGCTCAATCAGCACGGAGTAAACAGCACCCTGCCCTGCGATTGGTTTTGACGCCCCCCGTGCATCCAGCACGGGGGGATTTTCTTTTATGGGATCACGTTAGACCAGGCTTATGCGTCCCGCTTCAGCAGCAGACACGCTACCAATGTGGGCATGAAACTGCCCGCTTGCCTGCAGCTCATTTAGCAGGCCGGCCAGCGCTTGGGGCGCCACTGCCATCAGGAGGCCGCCCGATGTCTGCGGGTCAAAAAGCAATTGCTGCTGCCATGGCGCGAGGTCATCGCCGCCATCCAGCCACTGGCTGTAAAAATCAATATTGCGCGTGGTGCCGCCGGGATAAATTTGGGCGCGCGCATATTCCAGTGCGCCATCCATCCACGGCAGTGCCGCCCAGCGCAAGTTGAAGCTGGTGCTGGATTGGGCAGCCATCTCGCGCGCGTGCCCGACCAAGCCAAAGCCGGTAATGTCCGTCGCCGCATGCAGCGCACCCGCCAAGCTTCGCCCGGCGAGCATTGCGCCGCGATTCAATTGTACCATCACAGCCACACATGCGGCCACATGCGCCGTGCTCGCTGCGCCGTTCTTGAGCGCGGTGGTGATGGTGCCGCTGCCCAGCGGCTTTGTAAGCACCAGTTCGTCGCCGGGTTGCGCCCCGCCTTTGGTCCATATTTTTTTGGGGTGTGCGAGGCCGATCACCGCCAGGCCAAACTTGGGCTCCTGGTCCGCAACCGAGTGGCCGCCAGCCAGCACCGCGCCGGCTTCGCGCACCTTCTCAGCGCCACCGCGCAAGATCTCCGCCAGCAACCCGCCGGGTTGATCGCCTGGCCAGCACAGCAGGTTCAGCGCAAACAGCGGATCTCCGCCCATCGCATAAACATCTGAGAGCGCATTGGCAGCGGCCACTGCGCCAAAGTCGTACGCGTCGTCCACCACCGGTGGAAAGAAGTCCGCAGTGGCTATTACAGCGCGTTCTTCATCTAGCTGGTATACGGCGGCATCATCTGGCTGGGCGATGCCAGCCAGCAACTGTGGAAATTCCGCAGCGCCAAAAATATTTGCGAGCGAACCAACCACCTCCCCGAGCACGCGGGGATCCAATTTGGAAGCTCAGCCCGCGCAGGTGGCCAGCGTGGTGAGGCGGATGCGCTTGCCGTCGTTAAGCTGCGGGTCAGGGCTGGCGCCGGGCATTTTGTTGGCTTCCAAATTAGCCGGCGGGCTGCAGCGCCGGTGTGCCGCCTTCATCCAAATCAGACTCAAGCGCTGAAACTTTATCCATCTGCCACGCCGGCGCGCGCTCAATATCAATATCGCCAAAGGCCTCAGGCTGCGTTGCATGCACCATGTGACGGCGCACCAGCTCCAGCACTGCCAGAAAGGTAGCCACAACTTCTGCCCGTGGCTGGCCAACACGCAGCAAATTGAAGAACTTGGTGCTCAGCGAATTGCCTAAAATGCGGGCAATATGAGCAATTTTGTCCCTTACCAAAAAGCGCGGACGCGGCAGCACGCTGGTTACCGACTGCTGGTCGGTGCGTGGCTGGGTAAGCACGCGTAACATGGCGCGCAGCAAGTCAGCAGGGCTCAGCTTGGACAAGTCTAGGCGCGGCTCCACCTTCGGCGGCTTCGCCATGCGCACAAAAGTCTGGCGCCCGGCCTGCTGGCACTCAAGTAAAAATCCACTCGCATCTTTAAAGCGTTTGTATTCGCGCAGCTGCCGCGCAAGTTCCTCAGCGGGGTCCAGCTCTTCAGGCTGGCGGGCGGGCGGGCGCGGCAGCAGGGCTTCACTCTTGATGAGGAGCAGCCGCGCTGCAATAATCAAAAACTCCGCAAGGTCCGCAATCTGGCGCTGTTCCAGCTGACGCACATAGGCCAGATACTGGTCCGTCACTTGCGCCAGTGCCACGCGCGTTATGTCCAGTTCCTCCCGCTCAATCAGATGAAGCAGCAAATCCATCGGGCCGGAAAACACCGGCAGAGAGACCGCATAGTGATTGGGAAACATAGTTGCGTTCGAAGCATAACACGCAGCGCGCCAAAAAACGCCGGAAACTTGACGCTGCCCCTGCGCTGTGCTATTCTACTTGCGCGCAGAACAAGTGCGCTTAACCCGTTGCGGGGTGGAGCAGTGGTCAGCTCGTCGGGCTCATAACCCGAAGGTCGCAGGTTCGAATCCTGCCCCCGCTACCTTGCATCAGTCAGTAGTGTGCAATCCGCACTACTGACTGGTCGTTTATGGCCTGCGCAGTCGCTCGGCGGGGTAGCTCAGTGGCAGAGCAGGGGACTCATAAGCCCTTGGTCGAGAGTTCGACTCTCTCCCCCGCCACTTTGCTTCATTAACGAAACGAAGGCTACCGAATAAAGTCCGACAAATTGGATGCGCGATGCGCACCGGAATGCGCCGGGCAACACTGCGCCCGCACCCGCCGCACCCAAACCGCCAGCAGCAGCCTGCCCGCAGGCCCGCAGCCCTCTGCGGGAAACGCAAATCCAAATCAACCTGCTCACCGCAAGCTTCGTAAGTAATCCACCGCGAAACCTCCCGCAGAATTTGCGCGAACTGTACGTTTGAACCAGCTCATTATTTAGCCGCGCTTTATGGGCAGGCCGGCCCGCACAACGTAGATTGGTGGCGAGGACCCACGCCCGATGCCACCCACCCCGCCAACCCGCTGGCGCGCACAAGCTCAAGCTGGCCTTGATGCTGGCGATCCGCCAGCCGCAATCCGTAGCCTGCTTGATTATTTAGACACGATCCCCGAAGACACCGAAGCACTTGTGCTTTTAGGAGACTGCTACCTTGCCAGTGGTGCCGGTGCCTGTGCCCATGCCAGCTACCTGCTCGCGCAGCGCTTTGGAGCACAAGTCGGCGCCCGGCTGCGCGTGGCTGAGGTGTCTGCTGAGCACAACGCCCCTGAAGACTGGCTGCAGGAATCTGACTTGCCGCATAATGCCCGCGCCCTGTTTGAGCGTATTTGCCCGGTTGCTGAAGCTCGCAGGGACAACAAGCCGCAGCCGCTTAGCGCCGAACAGGCACAGCATCTCATGCAGCGCGTGCTGCGAGGCACCGACCCAACAGGCGAGGTGCGCACCCGCTACGCGGATGTGTTGCGCTCTTTGCCGCCACTTTTGGAGCTGGCAGCCAGCCGCGCCGTAACGGAGGGTACGCCCGGCAGGGCCGTTGCGCTGCGGGCACTCGCTCACGAATTACTAACACCAGCATAAATCAACAAAAGATACGGTTCTTTGCCAAAAATTGTCCTTATGCCGCCCCCTGGGCGGTTTTTTGTTGATTTTTTGTCACTTAACCAAAAAACCAAGGGCAAACACGGCGGAACTGCTGCTCCAATCGTCAAGTTCGCCTCCAAACTGCCGATTACTTCCTCGGTGCATATCGGCTCAGCACCCTGTATGGGCGCGGCTGCGTTGCTGTGATTATTTGTTATTGCAATTTTTTAAATTGAACGGAGTATTTATTTTGGAGCATTCAGCCTCTATCGCAGCGCCAGACGGTGCGGCACCTGCCGCAGCCAAGAGCGCGGCCATTGGAAACGGAGCCAAGGACCGCACCCTGGTGGCGTTGACAAGCAACGAGGTAAAGCTGATCAAGCGCTTGCGCGGTTTAGACCAGGCGCAGTATTTGATGGTTGTCTCTGTGAATCGCAGCGGACCGGTGGCAGTGGCGCTGCTGGGCAGCGCACAGCTAGAGAAGCTGGGCTAAAGGCAGCAGCGGCGAAGATGGCAATTCGTGACTCACTGCTCTTGCGCTCGATGGGAGCAAGTGCACTGACGGGACAGCACGCCGGCGGCGGCATGCGTTTTGAGTATGGCAGTAGTGGCCCGCCGGGAAAACTCCCGGCGCTAGCCCCGAGTGGCGGCCGCAACGGAACGTTGCAGCAACCAGCTCCGGGCAATGGCTACAAGTTACAAGCAAGCGGACATTCCAGCAGCGCAAGGGACGCAGCCGGAATGTATGAAGTTTTTAAGCCCCGGTTCAGCACCCCAACAAGTGCTTGCCGGAACCAGATTAATCGTTGAGAACACACGGAGGAGTGGTTACTATGAGTAAATCGACATCGATACTCCCACGTGCACTAGCAGACGGAATGCAGTATGCATTCCTGGGCGTACTTGCGCTGGCAGTTTTGCTTGCGCCGGTTACGGCCCACCCCTTTGCGTTGCACGCCCCTACGACCGCGGCCCTGGCCGCACCGGCTGGATTCCTGACGGATTACGCCGCCCGCCTGACCGGCGCCGCTAAGGCAGCGCCCGCTGCAGCGCAGACGCTGCGCGACGCAAGCGCTGCACCGCAGCGCGGCGACAACTATCAGTGGCACCCGGCAGCGCTGGCAAATGCACCCGTAACCGGCACCGTTTACGTGTCGGAATCTGCCGGCTTCACGCAGCTGGCCGAAGGCAACGGAATCGATAGTTACTCGATTGTACTTTCAAGGGCGCCCACCAGCCTCGTGTCCATTTCTTTGAGCGATGTATCCGGCCAGATACAGGTAAGCACAGACACCACTACGTTTTCAACCTCGATTGACCTACTCTTTACATCGTCCAACTGGTTCGTGGCGCAAACCATTAACCTGCGGGCCGTCAACGACGCGGTCTACGAGGGTAAACACTCCGCAACCGTCACGCATACTGTGTATTCGCTGGATAACCAGTACATCGGCGTCACGGCTGCCAGTGTTACGGCCGGCATAGATGACAACGACAACGGAATTGACATCCAGCAAAGCGGCCGTTCCACGGATGTTAGCGAGTCGGATACAGGTGGAGACCCGATTACAGTGCGGCTAGCAACGCAGCCCACCGGCCCGGTGACTGTCACCGCATTTGCAAGCAGTCAGCTCTATGTGCGCACCAGCGCCAGCCCAATTTTGTCGCCCCTGAGCACTACATCGCTCTCGTTCACCTCCGCCAACTGGAGCACACCGCAGACGATTTATGTGTCTGCGAGCGATGACTCCACCAACGAGGGCATCCACACTGCATCGATTACTTTTGCAGCAGACAGTGCGGACAAGTTCTATGATACGGATGGCTTGTTTGGCGGCGCGGCGATTAGCGGCTTTTCCGAATCCACGGTGGTTACAAACATTGTGGACAGTTCCTTCAGTACCACAACCAGCACGACGGCCCGTTCCATAGTTGCCAACATCACGGACAACGATGGCAAGGCGGTGCTTGCGCAAAGCTCCGGCCGGACATTCGTAAAAGAAGGTGCGCCTTCCGGGGACACCTATACCTTGCAACTTGCCAGCCAGCCCACAGACAACGTGAGCATCACCCTGGCTATCAGCCCGTACACAGCTCCGACAGTGCAGGCTCAACTGCTGGTGAGCCCGATGAGCCTCACCTTCACACCCAACAACTGGAATGTGCCACAGGTGGTGACAGTGAGGGCGGTTGACGATGAGACCTTGGAAGGGGTGCACACCGCGACCATCACCCACACCATCCGGAGCACGTCCTCCACCAACAGTTTGGTAGTTGCGGATGCAAACTTCCATCTCACCGGAATCAACTCGGTCAATGTAACTATCCTGGACAATGACACTGCCAATGGTGGCGGTGCCGACTTCGATGGCGATGGCAGGGCAGATTTCGCAATCTACCGGCCCAATACCGCCCAATGGATCTACCGCCAATCCAGCAACCTGGGTGTTGAATCGACCACCTGGGGTCTCGCCGGCGGGGCGGATATCCCGGTCAATGGCGACTTTGACGGCGATGGCCTCTCGGACCCGGCTGTTTACCGACCCTCCACTGCCCAGTGGTTTGTGAAGGGCTCACTGAACAACGACTTCAGCGTCATCACCTGGGGCCTGGCGGGCGGCACGGATGTGCCGGTGCCCGCAGACTACGACGGCGATGGCGCCACGGACCGGGCGATTTTCCGCCCCTCCACGGCGCAATGGATCATCCGCAAGTCATCCACAGGCACGGCACAGGTGGAAACCTGGGGCGTGCAGTTGACAGCCGGCGAGGTGCCGGTGCCGGGCGACTATGACGGTGACACACTGGCGGATGTTGCAATCTATCGCCGCTCAACAGCGCAATGGATTGTGAAGAAGTCCAGTGACGGAGCAACCTTAGTGACCACTTGGGGCGAAGCCGGCGGCTCAGACATCCCGGTAGTGGCAGACATGGACGGCGACAAGCGGGCGGACCGCGTGGTGTACCGGCCGTCAACCTCCCAATGGTTCTCATACCTGTCGAACACCGGCACGTCCAGCGTGGTGACGTGGGGTGCGGCAGGCACTGCAGATGTGCCAGTGGCAGCTGACTGGGACCGCGACGGCAAGAGCGACCCGGCAGTCTTCCGGATCTCTTCCGGGCAATGGTTTGTGAAGCTGTCTGGATTTGCCGACGGCGACTATCGGCAGGCATTGGTGATCACTTGGGCGGCGGCCGGAAGCATTGACTACCCGCTGCCGGCGCCGGACTTGGACGGCAATGTGGTGGCCAATTAGCACAAGAGTTGTGAGCGCCGGAGCCTTGCGGGGTTCCGGCGCACCTTCCAAGTCAATCGTGAATTGCAAAACGGACCAACACAGGAGCGTCCTTTCAGGGAAAGGGGACTAGGATCATGATCAATAATTCAAAAAATCAATTATCGGCCACCAGCCGGCGGATCGCACGCTGGGGCTTGCGCCTCCTGGCGGCACTGACACTCGCGCTCGGGCTGACCACAGCCTTCGGCGCTGCCGCGCCGGCTTTTGCCGCGCCAGGCATCCCGGACCCGGGTTTGACCAACCTGCCCGGCATCAGTGGCATCTCCTACCCCGGGCACTCTGGTGTGCACCGGACGCTGGTGTTGCTCGTGCAGTTTTCCAATCAGGCGAGCCTCGGCTCCACCGTAAACAATTGGGTTCAAAAGTTCTTCGGGCCAACGGACAGCGTGGACCATTACCTCAAAGAGGTATCGTACAACGCACTCAGGCTGACGGGCGGTTACGAGCGACATGGCGCTGAGAACGATGGTGTTGTTGGCTGGCTGACGATCTCCGGCACGCATCCCTCGACAATGTCTGAGGTACTGCTGAATAGAAGCAGTGCGAGCGCCAGCGGCGCAGCGGCTGAAACGATCGTAGCAAATGCCATCGAGGCTTCCGACGCTTACGTAAATTACAATGACTACGACCAGAACGGCGACGGCATCCTGACCGTTAACGAACTGGAGCTGGTGGTGATTGTGGCCGGTTATGAAGGCGAGTACGGCACCACCTGCGGCACCACAGCCGGCAAGTATGTGTGGAACCACCGCTCCACCCTCACCACTGGTGTGACTGTGGACAGCACCAGCGTTGGCACCAAGGGCTACATGATTGCCGGCGAGCGCCACTGCAGCGCCTCTGTGGCGGAGCATGAAGCCACCATTGGTATCTTTGCCAAACTCATTGGCTATAACCTTGGTTTCCCGGCCATGACTGACACAGACAGCACTGCTACGGTGCAGGGCTACGGCTTGGGCGCGTTCGACCTGATGGGCACCGGCTTCTTCAACCGCAAGCTGCCCAATACACCGGAAGGCATGTGCACTGCAACATCCGCAGCCACCTGCGTAGCCGGCAGTGTAAACAACTACAGAGGCTCTTCGCCGGCGCATCCGTCTGCGTTCCTCAAATGGTATATGAACTGGGTAACACCGGAGCGCATCTCCGGCACCCAGACTGTGCAGCTGGCGCAAGTGGAAACCAGCAAGCGGATTGTGCAAATGCGGGAAAACCAGCAAGGCCTGGACTGGAACCGGGATGTAAGCATCTCGCGCCATGACGGCAGCAAACAGTACGGCTGGGGCGAATACTTCCTGATGGAAAACCGCCAACGCGTCGGCTACGATGCGGGCCTGCCGGGTTGCGGTGTGCTCATCTACTCAGTCGATGAGACGGTTGCCAGTTCCGGCACGGTGGCGATGAATGATGAAGCGCACAAGCTGGTGGACCTAATCGAGGCCGATAACCTATCGCAGCTGGACAGTCGGACCTCGGGCAACGAGGGTGACTCGGGCGATTTTTACCCGGGCGGCTCCGCCAACCGCACGTTTAACAGCACTTCTTCCCCTAGCAGCAACCTGTACGGCGGCCGGCCCAGTGGGGTGAGCGTCACCAATATCACCAACCAGTGCCTCGCTACCATGTCCGCGGATGTGGCGGTGACGAATGAGGCTACCCTGCGCAAGGTCAGCCGCGAAGAGTCAGCGGGCAGCACAATTGTGACCGAAGGCAGCAGCACAGGTTTGGACAGCATCCAAGTGTCCATCAACACCCAGCCGCTCTCGCAAGTTTCAGTCACCATCACAGACACCTCGGCTACCCGCCAGGTTCAGTTTGCCACCGGCACCGATGCGCAAATAAGCGCTGGCTATACCCTCGTGGTTACAAACACAGTGACGTTGTTCTTCGATGCCTCAAACTACACCGTGCCGCAGCAGGTCAATTTCTCAGCTGTAAACGACACCACAGCCGAGGGCGACCACAATGCAATCGTCACCTTTACCGTCGAAAGCAGTGACCTGCTCTACAACGGCTTGCTAATGGACAAGATCCGCGTCAATGTGGTTGACAATGACGCCGCCGTGCTGCTCACTCATACGGATGGCGGCCTCGATGTGAAGGAAGGCGACACGGTTGGCGACACTTTCACGCTGGTGCTGAAGACGCAGCCCACCGCCCAGGTCTCAATCACCATGGGCACCAACTCACAGCTAACAGTTTCGCCGGCCAGCCTGCTGTTCACCTCCAGCAACTACTCGTCGCCGCAGACAGTGACCATAAAAGCAGTAGACGACGCTGCGCTGGAAGGCAATCACACGGGCACGGTTACCTTTGTGGTGTCCAGCCGGAACACAGATTACACCGTTGCTGACAGCAACTACCACGATATTCAGATCATCGGTATCACCACCGGTGGGTCATCGACGACAGCAATTTCACGCATCCGTGACAATGACACGCGCGTAACAATTGAGGAATCCGGCGGTTCCACAATCATGAAAGAAGGTGGCATCGACACTTACACGATTGTGCTCACAACGCAGCCCAGTGCTGATGTGAATGTGTCCATGACCGTCAGCGGCCAGGATATGGGTCTGTCGCCCGCCACGCTCACCTTCACCTCCGTAAACTATGCCGTGCCGCAGACTGTGACGGTGACCGGCTTCCGCGACAACTTCATCGAGGGGGCAGAAACCTTCAGCATCTCCCACCGCGCATATAGCACGGATACGAACTACCAACTTTCAGGCACCGGCGGCACAGCAACCAGCCTCAATACCGTGGTTGCGCGGGTGCTGGACCAGAATGGCGCCAGTGCAGGGGCAGACTTTGACGGCGACGGACGCTCCGACCATGCAGTGTACCGGTCTACCTCCGGGCAATGGTTTGTGCGCAACTCCACCACCGCCGCGGCGAGTGTGATCACCTGGGGTGAGGCCCGGTCGGGCTCGTCCCATGAGGTGCCCGTCACCGGAGACTATGACGGAGACGGCAAGGTGGACCACGCCCTCTACCGGCCAGACACTGCGCAGTGGTTTGTGCGCCAGTCTGCAGACCAGACCGCTGCTGTGATGGTCTGGGGCCGCGCCGGTGCGGGAGACTTGGCCGCACCAGGCGACTATGACGGCGATGGCCGCACCGATCGCGCGGTCTACCGGCCGAGCACGGCGCAATGGTTTATCTACCTGTCCGGCACCGGCAAGGTTGCGGATGTGGTGACCTGGGGCCTCGCAAATGCGGGTGATGTACCGGTGCCGGGCGACTATGACGGCGACGGCATCGCTGACCGGGCAGTGTTCCGCCCGAGTTCAGCGCAGTGGTTCATCCGCAAGTCCACTGACGGGCTGGCACAGGTAACCACCTGGGGCTCGGCGGTTGGCAGTGGCTCGGCCCATGACATCCCGCTGGCCGCAGACTTTGACTCCGATGGCAGGACCGACCTGACCGTCTACAAGCCATCGACTGCACAATGGTTTGTGCTGAAGAGTGCCACTTCATCGGTACAGGTGAACACCTGGGGCATTGCCGGCAGCACAGACATTCCGCTGGTTGGTGACTACGATGCCGACGGCATAACTGATCTGGCAGTGTACCGGCCGAGCACAGCGCAGTGGTTCATCAGGCAGTCCGCTGATGCGGTGGCTTCGGTCACCACCTGGGGCGTAGCTAGCGGAACGGACTGGCCGATCCCGGCTCCGGAATACACCACAGACTTCGACCCGTACTACTAGTGCGAGCGGGGCGGGCAGCCCAAGCGGCTGCCCGCCCCACCCTTGTGATGAATAAAAGGGCGGAATGCCATTTGAGGCACTCCGCCCTTTTTGATTCGTAATCAGCGATCGCGCTGAAGGGCGCGCACCAAGCGCCACCGCGCTCACTGGACTGACCCTCAAGTGCATTGCAAACCCCATGCGGCTTGGTAGCCGGATTGCAAGCACAACCCACGCGCCCATTCACGCCGGATTAATCGCGGCTTACTAAATCGTTTACGGAGGCGCGCCGCCACAAATTCTAAACTCCAAGCCATGCAACTGCGCTGCAAACCGGCTGTCTGCGGCCCGCTCCCGCCTCCCCGCCATGGATAACGCACTTTCCGTCGCGCTCATGCGCGAACTGCAAGTGCTGCTCGCCAACGGCAACAGTGCGCCCAACACGCCGCTGCTGCTCGATGTTTTGTTTTCCTACCGCCAACTGCTGGGCCGCCTGCCGGAGTTTGATGGCGTGCCCGCCTTCCGCGAACGCGTGGCGAACTGCAACCTCTTTGACTACGTGCGCTCCCTGCTCAGCGCGCCGGAGTTTCAAGCGCGCATTTACGACATGCCAGACTCCGACCTGGCAGTGATGGCGCAACTGCCGGACAACCTGCGGCTGTGGTTTTACTTAAAGGATCGCACGGTGGGTTTGCAGATTGCACTGGGGCGCTACGAGCCGGATGTGCTGGGAGTCCTTGCTGGGCTGCTCAAACCCGGCATGCACTGCGTGGATGTGGGCGCCAACATTGGCTTATTTACCGTCCTGATGGCAGCTGCTGTTGGCCCGGCGGGCGGCAGCGTGCACGCTTTTGAGCCCTTCCCCTCAGCGTTTGCGCTGCTGGAGCGCAACTGCGCTGAGAACAAGCTGCAGCACGCGGTTCAGCTGCACCCGGCAGCGTGCCACGCAGTCGCCGGCACCATCACCATCTTTTCCAACCCCAATCCATTCGGCAACATGGGCCACATGTTTACGCCCAATCACGCAGGCGCCGCCATCACCACCGGCATGGTGGGGATTACTGTGCCGCAAGTGGCGGTGGATGAAGCTGTGCCGGCCGACAAGCACATCGGGCTGGTGAAGATTGACATTGAAGGGGCCGAGCCGCATGCGCTGCGCGGCATGCAGCGCATCTTGCAGCGCGACCGCCCCGTGCTGCTGGCCGAGTTCAACCCATACTGCCTGCGCACCATGAACGAGTCCGACCCGGCCGAGTACCTGGCCCAACTGCGCAGCTACAACTACCGCGTACTGGATCTGGCCGACTACCTGCGCGGCTCCGACCAGCCGTTTGAGTACCAGCCCGCGCCCGGCGAGACCCTCACCCAGCTGGTGTGCCTGCCGAACTAGCGCATGCCGCGCCAGACCACTACAAATCCCAGCGTGCCGGCAACGGCGAAGGGCCACCTGCCGGTCATTTGGGAGTCGCCGATCTTTGATTACACCGGCTATGCCACGGCTTGCCGCACTGCCGTGCTGGGGCTGGCGCGCAGCGGCACCCCAATCCGCCTGCTGCCCAGCGACCTGCACACGGATGAATGCGAGGGCTTGAAGCCGGCCGACAAACAGCTGCTTCAAAAACTTACGCAAGCCGATTTCACAAACGGGATTGGCGTGTGCTACGAGCAGCCCATCCGGCCCGGCACCACCTTTGATGTGTTTCGCGCCTTTCGCGAACGGCACCCCAACCTGCATGCTTATGTAGGTGCCACAAAATTTGAGACCAACAACCTGCCCCCCGCCTGGGTGCATGCCTGCAACGCAATGGACGAAGTGTGGGTGCCCTCGCGCTTTGCGCAAGAGACATTTACGCGCGTCGGCGTTGCGCCGGAAAAGCTACACATTGTTCCGGAGGCAATTGACCTGAGCGTGTTTCAGCCGGACAACACGAGCCCCCTACCCATTCCCAACCGGCGCTCTTTCAACTTTCTGAGTGTGTTCCAGTGGAGCGTACGCAAGGGCATGGATGTACTGCTCAAAGGCTACCGCCGCGCGTTTCAGGCGCAGGACGACGTATCGCTCACGCTGCGCGTGTACAGCGGCGACGGCCAGTCCGCCCGCGCGCAATTGATGCAATTACTGCGCGAGCTGAACTGGAAAGAGGGCCGCGACCCCACCATCATATTGCTGGACAGCTACCTGCATGCGGACCAGATGCCAGCGCTGTTTGCGGCTGCGGACGCATTTGTGCTGCCCACACGCGGCGAAGGCTGGGGCCTGCCCTACATGGAAGCGATGGCAATGGGCGTTCCATGCATTGCCACGCGCTGGGGTGGCTCCACCGAATTCATGACCGACGCCAACTCGCTGCTGCTGGAAATTGACGGTTTGGTGGAAATGGACGACCCGGAGTTTTTGCACCACAACCCGCACTTCCGCGGGCACCGCTGGGCCAACCCATCTGCTGAGCATTTGGCGCACCTGATGCAAGGGCTGGCAGCCAACCCGCAGCGCGCCCGCGAGCTTGGCGCGCGCGGCCGCGCTGATTTGGTGCAGCATTGGGGGCCGCCGCGCGTGGCCGCCGCTATCGCTGCCCGGCTGCAAGCCCTCAGCGCGCAGCCCGTCCGCCGCGCTCAGAGCAGCGCCGCCACCACCACCCTTCTCAAAGATCTGCCGGTCACATTTCAATCAGCTATCTTTCATTTTGGCGGATACGCATGGCGCGGGCGCAGCGACATCACCAGTTTGCATAATGCCGGCGTACCCGTGCGGGCGGTGGACCTCACTGCGAACACGTTTTACATCAACCAGCTCAGCGCAAGCGAGCTGAACGCTTGGCGCACGCTGGAGCGCCGGCCGGTGCGCAAGGGCGTCTTTGTTGTGCACAATGTGCCGGTTTCCAATCGCGGCGAGGCGGTGTTTCCAAAGCTGCGCCAGCGCAACCCGGGCTACAACGCCTATGTGGGATTTGTGGCCACAGAAGTGGACGGCGCGCCAGCCGACTGGGTGGCGGCGTGCGAGGCGATGGATGAAACCTGGGCGGTGAGCACTTTTGTGCGCGATGCGCTTGTACGCTCCGGCCACGACCCGCAACGGGTGTTTGCAATGCGCCCGGGCATCGATGCCAGCCTGTACAACCGCGCGTTGCTTGATCCGCTGCCAATCGCGGGCCAGCGCGGCTTTACCTTTCTGTCCGTTTTTGAGTGGGCGCACCGCAAGGGCTGGGACGTGCTCCTGCGCGCCTTCTTCTCAGCATTCTCTGCGGAAGACGATGTTTGCCTTGTGCTGCGCGCATACGACAGTCACAGCAGCGCTGCATTGCACACGCGCATTCAAGAATTTGCGCGCACGCACGGTTTTGATACGGGCCGCCTGCCCCACTGCATTGTGCTCAATGAGGACCTGCCCACGAAAGACCTGCCGCGGCTGTACGCTGCAGCGAACGCATTTGTGCTGCCGTCGCGCGGCGAGGGCTGGGCGATCCCGTGCATGGAGGCTATGGCTGCCGGCCTGCCCACGATTGCCACCAACTTTGGCGGCCAGTTGGATTTTATGAATGCGGATGTGAGTTACCTGCTGGACTACAAGCTGGCACAAGTGAGCACGGCCGGCTGGAATGAAAACGAAAATACCATCCAGTACAAAGGCTTCAATTGGGCGGAGCCATCTGTGGAGCATTTGACGCACCTCCTGCGTGACGTATTTGAGAATCGCAGCGCTGCGGCCAGCCGCGGCTTGGCTGCGCGCGCATGGATTGCACGCGAGTTCACGCCCGAAACAGGTGCGAACTGCATGTTGCCGCGGCTGCGCGCACTGAGCGCGGCTGCTGGCGGCGGCCGCGAGCTGGCCGCGCTGCGCTCGGCAATGGCTGCCCAAAACTGGCCGGCAGCGGCAGAGCTGGCTGTGTCTGCGCGCGCTGCGCAGCCGTTCTCTGGCGATGCCTACATTCTGGCGGCTGACTGCGAAGCGCACGCCGGCCGCACGGCGCAAGCGCTGGAGCTCTACCGCGCTGCGGCGCTGCGCGGCAACGGCCTGGCCGCTCTGCGGCGCGTGGAAGCGCTGAAGGAAAACGCCGGTGAGGTACCTGCGAGCCAGACCTTGCAAGCTAACCGCTGATGCTAACCCCGCGCCACCAAATGCGCATCCGCACGCAGCGCATGCGGCTGCTTGACGAGCGAGCGCAGCGCACGCACCAGCTGGCAGCGAGCCGGCCGCAGCCGTGCCTGCCCGCGCCAGTTGTGCTGGTTGCACTCTGGCGCGACCAGCTGTGGTGCCTTGCCGGTCCAATGCAGCAGCTGCTGGCAGAGGCACCGGCCGCTTCTGCAACCCCCTAACGCAACCACCTTCAACTCAGCTTTACGCGTGCTTCAACGCCGGCTTACGCCGGCTTTATGCTGTGAAAATCGGGCGCGTGCTTAAATCTCTAGTATGGAGCTTTCCATCAGCCCCGGGGCTTGCTGGATTCATACGGCGCTTGCACCAGCATCCGGCTTCCGCCTGACTGCCAGCGGCAGCGCACCACCCCGCATGTGCCCGTTGCCATGAGCTCAAATAAAAATTCACAATTAAAGACGAAATGGTCTGCGCCGCTGCTTTGCTTTGACGGCTACGCAACGGTGGCGCGCGCCAGCGTGCACTCGCTGGTGCGCAGCGGCGTGCAGGTGGAAGTGGAGCCGTTCAACACCGACCCCAATTACATGCGCCTGCTGGATGCCCAGGCCGCCGGGGACTGGGCGCACATCCTCAAGCAGCGCGCCGGGCCGGGCGTGCATGTTACCTACAACCTGCCGGTCTCACCGGCTGATCTGCAAAATGTTTTTGCAACGCAGCGCTTGCAGCACCCTGGGCATCTGGCCTATGTGGGCGCTTCCATGCTGGAGACCGACCGCGTGCCTGCCAGCTGGGTGCGCGCCTGCCAGTCCATGGATGAAATTTGGGTGCCAACGCATTTCAACCGCGAAACTTTTGCTGCCTGCGGCATTGAAGCCCACAAGCTGGCGGTGGTGCCGATGGGGCTGGACATGGCGCAGTACGACCCGCACAACATTCAGCCACTCGCAATTGCCGGCCGAAAAGGTTTCATGTTTCTCTCGGTCTTTGAGTGGACGCTGCGCAAAGGCTGGGATGTACTGCTCGAGGGCTACGTAAAGGCGTTTAGCGCCCGCGATGATGTGTGCCTGGTAATCAAGGCGCACGGCGGACGCAAGCAGGCTTCCATCCGGCAGCAGGTGGATGATTACCTGCGCACGCTTGGGCGCTCACCGGAGAGTGCGCCGGCGATCATCGTAATCAGCCAGAAGCTTTCGCCGGTGGAAATGCAGCGCCTGTACCGCGCTGCTGATGCGTTTGTACTGCCGACGCGCGGCGAGGGCTGGGGCCTGCCGTACATGGAGAGCATGGCGCTGGGCGTGCCCGCAATTGCCACGGGCTGGAGCGGCCACATAGAGTTCATGACAGCGGAGAACAGCTATCTGCTGGATTACAAACTCACAACTGTCTCCGAGGCAGCCTGGCGCGACAACCGCAACTCGGAAATCTACAAGGGCCACAACTGGGCCGAGCCGAACCTGGATAGTTTGATTGCCACCATGCGCGCGGTGCATGCCAACCCAACGGCAGCGCGGGCCCGCGGCCAAATCGCGCGCGAACATTTGCTGGCGCACTTTAACTGGGATGCGCCGGCGCGCGCAATGCTGCCGCGCCTGCACGCGCTCACGCAGCAGCAGCCAGCCCATCAGCAGGCAGTGCGACCGCAGCCCATGCCCGGCAACGACGCGCGTCCGGCCAGCAAGTGGGCAGCGCCGCTCTTTACCTATGGCGATCAGGGCTGGCTAGCACGCAGCTTTGTGCGCAGCCTGGATGCGGCCGGCAACGATGTTTCCGTGCGCACCCTTGGCAAAGATCCGGAGTTCCTCAACAAGCTGTCCAAGCCCACGCGCCTGCGCTGGGACGTATTGCAAACGGCACCCAACCAGCAGGCCGTGTACGTGGCGCAAGCACAACCCACTGTGGGCCTCAGCCCGCAAAATGTTTACGCGGAGCTGCGCCGCAACAACCCCGGTCATCTGGCATACGCGGCAGTCGCGTACGCGGAAACCGAGCAGGCGCCCGCGCACTGGGCGCAGTACTGCAAATCGATGGACGAGATCTGGACGCCCGGCGAGTTCAGCCGCAAGGCGCTGATTGCCGCCGGCGTTGAGCCGCAGCAGGTACATGCGCTGCAGCCGGGCATTGACTGCCGCCTCTATGATCCGGCGCGCACCGCGCCGATTCAAATTGCGGGGCAGCAGGGCTACACATTTCTGTCGGTGTGCGAATGGTCGCTGCGTCAGGGCTGGGATATTTTGCTGCGCGCCTACGTGCAAGCGTTCGACCGCAGCGACAACGTGTGCCTGCTGCTGCGCACGCCACGCGGCGACACACTCGGAACAGCGTACATCGAGGAGCAGCTGGACGCATTCCTCGCGACGCTGGGCTGCCCGCGCTCCCAGGCACCGCGCATCATTGCGCCCACCGGATTTTTAGGCGAGGAAAACTTCCCGGCATTGTACGCATCTGCTAACGCGTTTGTATTGCCTACGCGCGGCGATGCGTGGAGCGTGCCATTGATGGAAGCGATGGCGATGGGGCTGCCGACGGTTGCCACCGGCTGGGGCGGCCACACGGCGTTTATGCTGCCGGACAACAGCCACCTGCTGGATTACGAACTGCTGCCCGTTTCAGACTCGGCTCGCTCCGAAGGCCAGGCACTGGCGCTGTACGAGGGGTTACGTTGGGCTGAGGCTGATGCCACCCAGCTGGCAGCCACCATGCGGGCGCTGTTTGAAAATCCAGAAGCGGGCGCAGAGCGCGGCGCCCGTGCGCGCCAGCATATGGCAGCGCACTTTACGCCGCAGGCCACTGCCGCGCAGCTGGGCGAGCGCATTGCAGCGCTGCACAGCCGGCGTCCGGCAGCAGCCCACCCGCTGGCAGCGCGCACCCAGCGCCAGGCCGCAGCCCACACCGCAATGCGTGTGCTGCTTGTGGGCCACCCGGACTCGCCGATCCATCCCGGCCCGGACACAAGTGCGCTGCTTGCGCAGCGTGACAGCCTGCGCGCCACGGGGCTGCAAGCCGATGTTTCTGTGGACTGGCGCCCCGACGGCCGCGCGTATGACGTGGCGCATGTGCACGGTATTCATGCGCCGGATGTAACCGCCCAGCAAATTCACGCGCTGCAAGCGGACGGCGTGCCGGTGGTGCTCTCGCCGCACCATTGGGATCAAAGCGAATCGCTGTGGGCGGAAATGGCCATCGGCAAGATGCTCTCGGAGAGCAGCGAGGAAACCGATACGCGCGCCTACTTGCGCCGCATTGGCGAATCATCGCTGCTGGTTGAGGGCCGCACGCGCTACAACCTGAACCCGGCCAGCCTGGTGTACTTGCATGACCAGCGCGACGTAACCAACCTAGCGCGCCATCTGGCACCCGACAGCTTTGCCGAACTGGCGCTGCTCAACCGCCAGCTGGCGGCTGCGCAAGTGCCCGCCACGGTTGTGCGCGCGGGCGTTACCGCGCCAGCCGAAGCTGCGGCACCGGAAACCTTTACGCAACGCTACGGTATGCGTGACTTTGTAATTGTGCTTGGCCCGGTGGAACCCCGCAACAACCAGCTGCTGCTGCTGTACGCGCTGCGCAACACGGATCTGCCGGTGGTGATTGTGGGGCCGGTGCCCTACCCCGAGTACCTGCGCAAGTGCGAGCAAGCCGCAGCGCCCACCACCCTGTTTCTGGAGCGCCTGCCGGCTGCGCTGCTGCATTCAGCGCTGGCTGCCGCGCGCGTGTGTGCCCTGCCCGGCTGGTGGCAATCCGCGCCCAGCGCTGCACTGCTGGCTGCGCTGTCCGGTTGCAGCATCGTGGTGGGCGATCGCGGCGGCGAAAAGGAATATCTGGGGGCGGATGCGCACTACTGTGATCCCGCCAGCGTGCAATCGATTGGCGCTGCCGTCTTGCGCGCCTACGCGCAGCATGGCGAGCGCGCCCCAAGGCGCGCCGCGCTCGCGCAGCGCATTGCGGCGCAATTTTCAGCCGGCGCTCAGGCGCAGCAGTTGGCAGAGCTTTACAGCACAGTGCTGGACAACAGCGCACTGGAAACGGCCACAACTACCCGGCTGGCAATTCAAAGCACTGCAAAAATTGCAGAGCTGGATGGCTACCATGTGGAAGCCGAAGCGCAACTGCTGGCATTGCTGGAGGCAGACCCCGCCAACACGGCGGCAGCACGCCAGCTGGCCCGCCTGCACCTGCGCCACGGGCGCCTAGCTGCGGGTGTGGCAATGCTGCAGCAGGTGCTGCGCGGCGACCCGCATGATTGGGACAGCGTGCACCGGCTGGGCACAGCGCTCCGCGAGCTTGGCCGCCTGGACGAAGCCGCAGCACTGCTGGAGAGCGCGCTGGACTTCAACACCGGCCGCACCGAGCTGGTGCTGGTACTGGCTGAGGTGCGCGTAGACCAAGGCAAGTTCCTGGAAGCTGAGAAGCTGCTGGTGCAGCTGGTGGAAGACCTGCCCAACGACCCGCATGTGTTGGTGGCGCAGGGCGATTGCGTGCTGGCACGCGGCAAAGCCGATGACGCGCTGTTCTGTTACGAGCGTGCACTGCACAATGTACCCAACTACAATCCCGCTGCGCAACGCCTGCTGCACTTGCACACCCTCGCCGGCTCAAACTCCGGCGCGGTAAATCTGGGTGGCGCGGTTGCAGCAACCACGGCCGCGGCCGCCGCGGAAGCGCTGGTCCTGCGCCAGCTGCAGGATGCTGACCTGACCACGGTGCTGCATCAACATAAGCCGGACCTGGACCGCAATTTTGTGCGCTTGATGCGGCTGGTAGCCGAGACCGCGCAAGGCGATGGGCGCGGCGCATTGGCTGCGCAGCTCTTTAAGCTGGCAGACGAAATGGTGCACATTCACGGCCCGCGCGTGCGCGAACTTGACGACACAAGCGCCAGCGCTGACGCGCTCTTTGGCGCCGTGCAGCAAGCCGAAGAACTGCTAACGGCGCGCGACGTGCCCGGTGCGCATGCCGCACTGCGCAGCGCACTGCAGCTTGCGCCGGATGACACATGGCTTAGCGTAGCCAACGGGCTGGCACTGATGCGCCAGGCGGACTTTGCGGGCGCCCAGCGCGCCTTTGCGCAAGCCGTGCTGGTGAACCCCCGCCTGGCGCCTGCCTACGCCCGCCTTGCAAGCAGCCTGCTGGCGTTGGGCCGCACACACGAGGCCGGCCAGGCAGTGCAGCGTGCACTGGCGCTGGATCGCACGCACCCGCAAGCGCTGCGCATGCTGGCCACATTGAACGCAACTGCCCAGGCCGCGCCGCGCTCGGCGCGCAGCTACTCTGACGTGCTAACCAAGCTGCCGTTTGACCTCGAAGCATTGCTGCAGTTGGGCGATTTCTACGCGCACGGCGGCGACTGGAGCTCTGCCCGGGCTGTGTATGCCCGCGCCGTGGAAATTGACAGCAGCAGCGCACCGGCTGCGGACCGCTTGCGGCAGGCCAAGCACCATACCGGACCGCTGCCGGAACCAGACTCTGACCCCGCCCCCATCCTGCTAGTGCCGGCGCTGCCCACCGCGCAAGCAGACAGCACTTCCGACTCGGCTGCGGCAGACCCAACATCGGCTTTAGCGCTGAATGCGCCGGAGCGGATGGCGCCGGCTGCACAGGCACCGGTTGCAGACCCTGCAGCGCTGGCGCTGCGCTGGGGCGGCAGCATTCTGGATTACAGCGGTTACTCGTGGCTCTCGCGCCAAATCCTGCGCGGCCTGGACCAGCCGCAGCTTGCGCTCTCGCTTGAGCCATACGCTGTGAATGAGCAGCTGCTGGGTGAGCTGCCAAAGAGTTTAGTGCAGCGCTGGCATTCCATGCTGGGCTGGCACGCCGGCCAACCCGTCTATGTTTGCTTTCACCCGCCCGTGTTGTGGAACGGCGACGATGTGTACGCGCACTACCGCGCGCGCAATCCGCATTGCAGTGCCGCCGTGGGCTTCACCATGTTCGAGACCGACCGTCTGCCGCAAGGCTGGGCGACTGCGCTCAACCGCATGGATGAAGTGTGGGTGCCCAGCCAATTCAACCTTGAAACTTTTGCGCGCGCGGGTGTAGCTGCTGAAAAACTGCACGTTGTGCCGTGCGGCATTGATGCGTCCGCGTACGAGCCCGGCCACGTGCAGGCGCTGCCCGTGAGCGGGCGGCGCGGCTTCAACTTCCTCTCGGTTTTTCAATGGCACCGGCGTAAAGGCTGGGATGTGCTGCTGCGCGCTTACCTTTCCGCCTTCCAACCAGAAGACGACGTGTGCCTGCTGCTGCGCGTGCACCCCGACGCTGGCGATCCGCAGCCCATCCGCGAACAGATTGACACGCATGTGCGCGCCTTGGGCTACGACCCGCAGCACATTCCGGACATTGTGCTGCTTACGGACTTCATTGCGGAAGGCGACATGCCGCGCCTGTACGCCGCCGCCGATGCATTCGTATTGCCCACGCGCGGCGAAGGCTGGGGAATTCCGTACATGGAAGCCATGGCCAGCGCCCTGCCCGTGATCGGAACGCGCTGGAGCAGCCATCTTGATTTTATGGATGACAACAACACCTATTTGATTGACGTCGAGCAGCTCGTGCCGGTCTGCAGCGAACAAACTGCCATCAATCCCTTTTACACGGCGGACCAGCTGTGGGCAGAGCCGTCCGCTGCGCACACGGCAGAACTGATGCGCGTGGTGTTCACGCAGCGCGCTGCAGCCCGCACCACCGGTGCCCGGGCGCGCGCGGATATCTGCCGCAATTGGACCCTTGAGCGCAGCGCTGCATGGATCATCGAGCGCATTGCAATCCTGAGCGCCCACCCGTCCATAGCGCCCGAGGCAGAAGCTGCAGCGCATCTGCCAACACGGCCGGCTTACCAGCCTGCCGCAGCCGCTGCCGTGGAGGCCATCGCAAGCCACACCGCGCCGGCAGAACCGCAAGCTGCGGGCGCTAACCCGCAATTAGCAGCCGTGCGCTGGCATGCGCCCGTCTTTGAGCCCAGCGGTTACGCCGATGATGCGCGCGCGCTCACCACCCACTTGGCAGCGAGCGGCCACTGTGTGCTGCTCGAGCCCGTGGGCAAAGCCGTGGCGTCCTTTGAGGCCGAGCTGGGCGCGCAGACGCGGACAACACTTGCCGAACTCACCCGCACGCAGCTGCAAGCACCCTTCTGCAGCGTAATGCATGTGCCCGCCTATGCCTTCGTGCGCGACCCGCAAGCCACAGCCAACATCGGCCGCACCATGTTTGAGACAGAAGGCCTGCCCGCCAACTGGGTGGCGCGCTGCAACGAAATGGATGAGATCTGGGTGCCCGGTGAATTCAATCAGCGCACTTTTTTGGGCGCTGGAGTGCGCACCCCGGTGCACATTGTGCCCATGGGGGTGGACTGTGCGCGCTTCCACCCGGCTGCCGCACCGCATGCGATTGCGCAATTGCCGGGCCTCAAGTTTTTGTCCGTGTTTGCCTGGCAGCAGCGCAAGGGCTGGGATATTCTGCTGCGCGCCTGGGCGCGCAGCTTCCGGCGCCACGAGCGCGTCCATCTCATCCTGCAGGTTGCGTGCTCCAATGCCGCCGCAGCGGACATTCGCGCCAGCATTGAGCGCTTCTGCGCAACTGAGCTGGGCACCAGCCTGGCTGACCTTGCGCCGGTACACATCCTCACAGAGCCGCTGTACGCCAACCTGCCGGGTTTGTACAGCGCCGCCGATGCATTTGTACTTCCGTCGCGGGGCGAAGGCTGGGGCCGGCCGTACATGGAAGCCATGGCTGCGGGCCTGCCCGTGATTGGCACGCGCTGGGGCGGCAACCTCGCCTTCATGAACGACTTCAACAGCTATCTGATTAACAGCGGCGGCCTCGCTGAAATTGACACGAATATAGATGTAGCGTACTTTGCCGGCCTGCGTTGGGCAACGCCCTCCGTCGAGCACCTGGTGCACACGTTGCGCCACATCTTTCGCAATCGCGGCGAGGCACAGCAGGTGGGTTTGCTGGCACGCCAAGATATGCTGGACCACTGGGGCTGGGAACGGGCCGCGGCGGCTGCCTCCGCCCGCTTGCAAGCGCTTGGCGCGCGTGGCAGCGCGCTGCCCGTGCCCATGCTAGCCGTGACCCGGCACCAAGGCGCCATGCCGGCAGCGCCCGCCACGCCGCTGCGCATCCGCTGGGAAGGCTCACAGCTTGTGCACCATTCCATGGCCCTTATCAACCGCGAGATCTGCGCGCAGCTAGCAGCCGACGATTCAGTTGAGCTCTCTATCATTCCGGACGAGCCGCATGTTTTTGCCGCGGGCACGGACGCGCGCATGCAGGCGCTTGTGGCGCGCATCAACCAGCCGCTTTCCGGTGCGGCGCACGTGCATGTGCGCCACCAATATCCGCCCAGCTTTGCGGCGCCCCCCGCGGGCCATTGGGTGATGATCCAGCCGTGGGAGTTTGGCAGCCTGCCGCAAAAGTGGATCGAGGAGATGCGCGCTGGGGTGGATGAAGTGTGGGTGCCAAGCCACTACCTGCGCGAGTGCTACATCGCCAGCGGCATGCCCGCAGAGCGCGTTGCCGTGGTGCCCAACGGCGTGGATGTGGATTGCTTTCATCCGGATGCAGCGCCGCTGGACTTGAACACCTGGGCGACTGCAGATACTAAGCTGTCTCCCGATACATTCAAGTTTCTGTTTGTGGGCGGCACCATCTGGCGCAAAGGCCCGGACATTTTGCTGGCAGCCTACCAGCAGGCTTTCACGCACGCCGATGATGTGTGCCTTGTAATCAAGGACCTGCCGTTTTATGAAGGCTTCCAGTGGACGGAGCGCATTCGCGCGCTGCAGGCCGATCCGTTGGCGCCGCGCATCCTGTATCTAAACCACAACCTGCAGCCCGCTGAACTGCCCGGCTTGTACACAGCGGCGCACTGCCTGGTGTACCCCACCCGCGGCGAGGGCTTTGGCCTGCCAATTGCGGAAGCGATGGCGTGCGGCCTGCCAGTAATTGTGCCCGCTGCCGGTGCGCAGCTGGACTTCTGCAACGCCGACACGGCTCATTTGATACCAGCAACGCGCCAGGATTTCCCGGTGCAGCGCATTGAAGACTTGCAAACGGCTGGAGTGCCGTTCCTGCATGAGCCGGATATGCAGGCAACCGCAGCGCTGATGCGCGCGGTATTCGAGGACCGCAGCGCTGCACGTGCCAAGGCAGCCAAGGCGCGCGCAGCAATTGTGGCGCAATTTACCTGGGGGCATGTAGTGGCGCAGGTGCAGGCGCGCCTGCAATCATTAAGCACCCGGCCGGTTGTGCGCTTTCAGGCAGCATCAGGCACCCTGCCCGCAATCTTTGTGGCGCAGCCAGCCGGCGCGGCGCTCGCCAGTGCTGCGCTTAGCCGCCATACGGCAGGCAGCCTGCAGCTGTACGCCGTGGGCGCGCGCAGTGCGCTAGACCTGCAGCCCGCGGCTGCACCGCCCGGCGCAGCCCGCAGTACTGCACCCGTTGCCCAGCTGCTCAACCAGCTCATCTGCCACACCAATGCGCCAGCCATCGTGCTGCTCTCTTCTGACGCAGCGCTTGAGCCGCAGGCCTTGCAGCAGCTGTGCGCCGCGCTCGCAAGTGATCCTGAGCTGGCGCTGGTGGCACCCGCTGCCCACGCGGTGCTGCCAGCCGCCACACTCGCGGTGCGTACCGTAACCAGCGCCTGTGTGGTTTTCAACGCAGAAGTTTGCCGCGGCCTTGCGCCGCTGCGCGAAGACATTGCATTTCATGTGGCGTTTTGGGAGTACCTGGCGCACATACAACAATCCGGGAAAAAGGTGGGACTGGCCATGCATGTAAATCTGGAACATGATACGCTGACGACAGCCGAGGGGGCACAGTACGCAACGCTCGAGACCATTGATGCAGAGCTCGGCGCTGTGCTCGCTGAATGCCAGCAGTGGCTGGCCGAAGGCAGCTACGGCGCAGCGCTGCCCGGCTTGCGGGCAGTAACGCTGGCGATGCCGGAGTTTGCCGCAGGGCACGCAGCGCTCGGGGCCGTGCTGCTAAAGCTGCAGGACCCGGCAGCTAGCACTGCGGCATTGTTGACCGCCACGCAGCTGGAACCGGACAGCGCCATTTATTGGAACCAGCTGGGCGTTGCGCAGCACGCCGCCGGGAAACTGGACCGCGCCGCTGATGCATTCGCACAGGCGCACAACGCCGACCCATCCGACATGCAATCCCTGCTTAATTTGATTGACTTGCGGCGGGCCCAGGATGACCTTGCCGCTGCATCCGGACTGGTGAAGCAGGCGCTGCAGCTCGACCCGACAAACGCAGAAGTACTGGCTGCGTTCTCGGACCTGTGCCTGCAGCTGGATGACCTTGAAGGCATGCAGCTGGGCTTGCAGCGCCTGGCCACGGTTGCGCCGGGGCATCCGGCATTGGCCCACTTGCAGGCCGCAGCCGAGGCGCGCGGACCGCAGACAGCCGCTACCCGCAACCTGGAAGCGCTGTTGGAGGAGATGCTCGCGCTTGGTAAACAGTGCATTGACCGCGGCGACTATGCCACCGCGATCGAAGCCTTCACCGGCTTGACGCTGGCGCTGCCCGATTTGGCAGCCGGACACACCGCGCTAGGCACCACGCTGCTGGCGCACGGCAACGCGCACGCTGCCATCCCGGCTCTGGCGCGCGCGGTGGAACTGGCGCCGGACGACCCCGGCCTGCACAACCAGCTGGGCGTGGCAATGTACCAAGCCGGCAACGGCGCTGGTGCGGCGCAGCAGTTTCACTCAGTGCTGCAAATTGCGCCCCAGAATTTGGATGCAATGCTAAACCTGGTGGAGTTGGAGCGCGCACGCGCAAACTATGCTGCCGCAACCCACTTTGCGCATCTAGCACTAAAGACGGACCCGAACCACCCGGATGTGCTGCTGGTGTTTGGCAGCCTCAGCCTGGAGCTGGGCGATGCGGAAGGCGCCGGCCTCGCACTGCGCCGCCTTGAAAAATCGCAGCCAAGCCACCCGGCAGTTAGTGAGCTAAACGCGGCGCTGGCCGCACACAAGCCCGCCCAAGCGACGCTGGACACCCTGCCCGGCCAGAACGGCAACGCTGCTGCCAGCACCACCAGCCCGTACACAAATGGCATGCACGCGAACAACGGCACCACTCCGTACACAAATGGCAAGCACTAAGTACTGCTTCCAGAATGGCCTGTGTGCAGCCGCTTAGGCAGCCAGCTCCGGGACCGGCGCCCGGCCCCCAAGTGCTGCATTCCATCATCCCCGCTTAACGAGCACTTAAGCCTGCATTTGTCAGCGCTTTACGGGCTGTTATTCACAAGCAGATTTAATCAGGGCTGGGTGAATTAGGTGCCGGCCCGGGCTAGGCAGGTGCCCGCCCAATTAAATAAATGACCAAACGAATCCGGGTTGCCCACCTGCACAGCTACCTGCCATTTGGCGGCGTGGAGAACCACATCCTCAACTTGTGCCGCCATTTTGACCACGCACGCTTTGAGCTTGAGGTTTGCCTGTTCCGTGAGGGCGGGCCAATGCTGTCCGTCTTTCAGGATGCCGGCATCACGGTGCGCGTGTTCAATGTGGTGGATGGCGACGGCCGGATTGTGAACGGCGATCAGGCGCGCGCCTTCCTGGCGCACTTGCGCACCTTTGACATTGCGCACACCTGGTACGGCGGCGGCCCGCTCAACTTCGCGATGCAGGCGGCGCAATCGCTGCGCATTGCGGTGCAGGTGCAAAGCATTGAGTGGCTGGTGCCCGCTGTTGATCCCGGCCTGGATGCCGTGATTTTGGAAAGTGAAGTGCTGAAGCAAATTCAGGAAGCTGCCGGCGTGCCAAGCCGGCTTGAGCGCATCAATGCCGGCATCGACCTGGCGCGCTACGACCCGGCAACCGTGCAGCCATTCCGGCACTTTGACGGGCCGGTTGTGGGCCGCGTCAGCCGCCTGGTTGAAGAGAAGGATCCGGAAACATTTGTGCGCGCGGCTGCGATTGTGCAGGCGCGCCATCCGCACACCAATTTTGTGATTGCCGGTGACGGCCCGTTGCGCCCGCAGCTGGAAGCACTCGCGCAGCGCCTTGACGCGCGCATCACATTTCTGGGCAACTGCACCAATGTCCCCGCGGTGCTGGCCGCCTTCGACATCTTTGCCTACCCGACGCTGGGCGACTCATTTGGATTTGTGAACGGCGAGGCAATGGCGATGGGCAAGCCGGTGATAAGCACGCGCGTAGGCTCGGTGCCTGAGCTGGTACGCGATGGCGAAACCGGCTTGTTGATTGAGCCGCAGGATGCCTGGGGCCTGGCGCAATGTATTTGCTATCTGCTGAATGAACCGGAAATCGGACGCCGGATGGGTTGCCAGGGCCGACAGCTCATCGAAACAAAATTTGACTTGAAGCAGGAGGTTGTTGCAATGGCTGATCTTTACCACGAACTCTATCATCGCTTTCTGGGTGCGCCAGAGCGCGCTTCAGACGGCGCGGCACCGGACACTGCTGTTGTTGCGGCCGGGCAGCCGGAGGCAATCACAGACCAGCGCCCCGGCGCGCTCAACCTGCAGGAAGCGCAGGCAGCGGCGGAGCACGCGCTGGAGCTGGCGCCAACAGACATCAACGTGCTTGCCGCCTATGGCACCGTAAGCGTTGAGGCGGGCAACTACGAGGGTGCGCGCAGCGCGCTCTTGCGCATTCAAGCGCAAGACCCGGAGTGCCCGGCGGCGCTTGAGCTACAGGAAGCCGTAAGCCTGCTGCCCGGCTAACTGCCGGGCACGGCGCACAACCCATGCAGCGCCTGCTCATCATTCAGGAGAACGGACGCCACGCGCGCAACCAGAAGTTCCGCGAGTGTTTTGCGCTGCAACGCGCCTTTGCGGAGCTGGGCGTGCACGCGGAAGTTTGGGGCCTCGGCCACAAAAACTACGCTGGTAACTTCCCCGCCCTGGCTGCCACCTTTGATGCCGTACTATCGCTGGAGAACTACGACAGCGGCTGGCATCCGGACCTGGCGCCGCTGAAAATCCCCAAAATGTTCTGGTGCTTTGATGCACATGTGCACCCGGAGCGCCTGCTGCAGTTTGCGCGCAGCAACCGCTTTGATGCGGTGTTCAGTGCCACGCAGCACTACGTAAGCCGCTTTGCGCGCGTAGCGGGGGGCGCCCAATGGCTGCCCAACGCTGCGGACCACTTCCTGCTGGACCGCATATACCCGGTGGAGCGCAGTGTGCCGCTCGGCTTCTGCGGCAACACCGGCAATCGCAGCGAATGGCTGCAGTTTTTGCAGCAGCAGCACGGGCTGCAGCATGCGCAGATGGTGCTTGGCCCGGACATGGTGCGCGCAGTAAACAGCTATCAGGTGCACTGGAACCGCAACATGGGCCTGGACATCAACTACCGCACATTTGAAACGCTGGCGTGCGGCAGCTTTCTGCTTACCAATTACACGCCCGGCCTGGAGCAGCTCTTTAACATTGGCGAGCATCTGGCGGTGTACGCGCAGCGCTCTGACCTGGAACGCCAACTGCAGGATTATTTGCACGCGCCCGAGGAATGCGAGCGCATTGCGCGCGCCGGCTACGCCCACGTGCGCAGCCAGCACACCTACGTGCGCCGCGCGCAGCAGATTCTGTACGTGCTGGGGGTGCAGCGCCCGACTCTCGAAGACACGCTGCATGCCATTCCGAACGCCGGGGAAAACACGACAACCGTAGTGGCGGGCGTGCATTGCTACCTGCCCTACCAATCCATGCCACTGGAGAACGGCAGCATGCTGCCGGGCTTGCGCTCCTACGCACCGCGTGTACGCGACCTGCAGCTGGATGACATCGACTTCAATGGCAAGACGGTGCTGGACCTTGGCGCCAACCTGGGCATGCTGTGCCTGGAAGCCAAGCGCCGCGGTGCCGCGCGGGTTGTGGGCGTGGACAACGACCCGCAATATGTGCACGCAGCCCGGCAGCTGGCTGCGAACAGCGGGATTGCCGCCGAATACATGCAGCTGGACCTGAACCGCTTTGACTTCAGCACTTTCACGGACACCTTTGGCATAGACCAGTTTGATGTTGTGTTTTGCTGCTCGATGATTGAGAACCTCACTAATGCCGGCAGCTTTTCGCGCAGCCTTGCGCCGCACATTGCCGAAACATACTACTTGGAAGGCCACAGTGCGGATGGCGCGCGCGAAGTACAGCGCTATCGCGGCTACCTCGAATCGATGGGCTTCGCGGCTGTGCAGACCCTGCACTCCACGGACAGCGGCCAAAATGCACCGGGCGAATTAAACGGCCATTCCCGTCCGGCATTCCGGGGGCAGCGCGCGTAATGGCAGCGCTAACCAGCGGCGGCTTGCAGCCTTTCCTGCCGCCCACCCGCACACGCAATACCGACCGCAGCTATCTGAGCGGCACGCTCCACGGCATGCCGGTGTTTGCAAAAATCTGGGACCGGCTGCACATTGAGCGCGAATATAACTTTCTAGTTTCCCTTGACCACCCCGGCATCGTGCATTGCCATGGCTGTAAGCAGCTGGCAGACGGGCGCGCTGCACTCATCCTCCACCAATCCAGCGGCATTGCCGTGGAAAACTGGAACACACCGCTGACTGCCGCCCAACTGCGCCTGATTGAGCTCAAGCTCACCAGCGCCGTGGAATATCTGTATGACAACTTCTGCTTTCACGCAGACATCAACGAGAGCAATGTCCTGCTCACCGCCGACCTCGAACCGGTGTTGATCGACTTTGAGTTTGCGGGACGCTTCAGCGTGCGGGCGGACTTCATGCACAGCGCGGATTACAGCGGCGAGTTCGGCGCAGATTTTGCCAGCCTGCAGCCGGAGCCGGGCATGCATGAATTTCCGGGCGGACGCCCCTACCCTTATGGCGTGCAATATGTGCTGCGCAAACTGTGCGCTGCAAGCGCAGCCGCCGGCGGCGCGCCATGCTGATTCGCGTCGACGACTTTCCGCACGGCGATCTAGCGCTGCACACTCAGCTGCGCAGCCAGCCGGGCTACGACCACCGCGACCATGTCTGGCAGTTCCTGCAGGCATTTGAGAGCCGCGGCGTGCCGTATGTACTGGGGGTTTCGCCGGAGCTGATCAACAATCACTCCGACCTCTTCTTCCTGCGCGGGTTGCAGCACTGCGAGGTGGCGCTGCACGGCTTCAACCACGGCTGGCACCGCTTTGCGGCCCGCTGGCCACGCATCACCGAAACCTGGCCGCTGGGCGGCGAGTTTGCATTTTCCACACACGCCGAGCTGCGCGCCAGCATGCAGCGCGCACTGCACACACTGAGCGATTTCAAGCTGCGCAAATTCATTGCGCCCTTCAATGTCTACACGCAGCCGCTGCTGGATGTGCTCAACGAATTTGGATTTGAGCAGCTGCTGGGCGGCGAAGCCGGCATGCAGCACGGCATGCACAAACTGCAGCATGGCGGCTTGCAGCTGGACTTGTGCCTGCCGCCGCTTTACAACGACGCCCGCAAAATTTTGCCGCACCTGCCGCAGGCAATTGCCGCAGGCAGCACCATCACACTGCATTGGATCTATGAGCAGCCCGCACAAGCGGCGGACTGGGATGTAATTGCCCGGCAGGTGGCCGCTGCCCGCCAGCCGGCCGCGCCCCAACCCGCACCAGCTGCCGCGCCACTGCAATTGCGCAGCGCACAGCCCGCCTCTCATACAGCGCCGGCTGCCGCAGCAGCGCTGCTGAGCGCTCCGACCGTGCCCGGCGCCGCCACCGCCGTAACGCGCATGGCGCACCCGCCGGTAGCCATGTCCATCGCCATGGTCACCGAGACGCTCAACTTCACTTCCGGCGGCGTGCGCTGCATTGCGGAAACGCTGAACGAGCTGGCGCGGCGCGGCTACAACACCGCCTGCTATGTGACGCAGCCTGATCTGCGCTGCGACTGGCTCCAGCTGGAGTTTCCCGTGCGCCCGCTGGCGCAGCTGCCGGACTTTCGCGGCGTGCTGATAAGCCCCTACTCGCCAACTGCGGAGTTGGTTGCCAATTCCAATGCAGCGGGCAAGTTCTACTGGGTGCACTCCTACGAGCCGCGCTTCCCCACACTCACCGGCCGGCCGGACAGCTGGCGCGTCATGTCCGAACAGTCCTACCGCCTGCCGCAGCTGCAGTACTTTGCAACCTCCAGCTACGTGCAGCAAATTCTGGAGTTAATCTACGGCCGCGACGTGCTCGCGCCGCTTGTGCCGGGCGGCGTGGACCCGCAGCTGTTTGCGCCCGGCGCCACAAGCACAGGCCTGCCGCGCGTAATGTTCCTCAGCCGTGAGCATGCCTTCCGCGGCAGTGCGGACATTGTGCGCGCGCTGCAGCTGGCGCGCAGCCAGGGCGCCAGCTTTGAGGTGCTGGTGATGGGCCAGCCGCTGGATATGGGCGGGTTGCAGCACCGCTTGCTACCGCCGCTGCCGCAAGCCGAGTATGCCGCGCTGCTGGGCAGCGCGGATATTTTTGTGCATGCCAGCCATTTTGAAGGGCTGCCGCTGCCGCCATTGGAGGCAATGGCCGCAGGCTGTGCCGTGATTGCCACCCACCCCGGTGCCAGCGACTACCTGCTGGACGGGCACAACGCACTCGTCGTGCCGCCGCAGCGCCCCGACAAAATTGCGGCTGCGCTTGTGCAGCTGCACCGCAGCAGCGCGCAGCGCGCGGACCTGGCCGCCAACGGACGCGCCACAGTAACGCGCAGCTACACGTGGGCGCACACCGCCGACCGCATGGAGCAAGCGCTGGCCGAAGGCATGGCCCGCCTCGGGCTGGAGTTTCCCCAGCCACAGGCGCAAGCTGCAGCCGCCGCACCGGCAGCTGCCTCCATTGCCGGGCAGCCCGCCCGCCCGCCGCTGGTGTCTGCACTTGTATCCGTGTTCAACGCAGAGCGTTTTCTGCGCGGGCTCCTCGACGATCTTGAAGCGCAAACCATTGCCGACCGGCTCGAGATTATTGTGATTGACGCCGGCTCGCAGCAAAATGAGCGCGCTATTGTGGAAGAGTACCAGCAGCTGTACGACAACATTGTGTACCTGCGCGCACCCGCGCAGTGCAGCGTGTATGGCGCATGGAACCTGGGCATTGGGGCAGCGCGCGGCCAGTACCTTACCAACGCTAATGCGGACGACCGCCACCGCGCGGACGCGTTTGAGCGCATGGCCGGCGTACTCGCCCAGCGTGCGGACATTGCGCTGGTGTATGCGGATGTGCTCATCACTGATCGCGAGAACGAAACCTTCGAAAATAACACGGCCGTCAACGCGGCAATCTGGGAAGACTTTGACGCTGCCCGCCTGCGCAAAGATTGCTTTGTGGGGCCGCAGCCAATGTGGCGGCGCCAGCTGCACACCCGCTACGGCAATTTTGATGACCAGCTGCAAGTGGCTGGTGACTGGGAATTTTGGCTGCGCTGCACGCCGCCCGAGAAGTTCCTGCACTTGAACGAAGTGCTTGGATTGTATTTGCGCTCACCCCAAAGCCGCGAGAACCGTGACCGCCCGCTGGCGCGCCACGAGGCGCAGCTGGTGCGCGCCCGCCACCTTGCAGAGCCCGCACTGGTTGCGGCTTGAACCAATGACCATTACACCCGGCAAAATGCCCAAGGAGAATCACACTACGATCCACTCAAACACCAGCCTGCTGCAATTGATGCCCGCGTGCATCGCGTCTCTGCGCAGCGCCCGGCCCGCCGGGCGTGACGCGCTGCTGCTGGAGCTGGTTGACGCTCTGATCTACGAGGTCAACCATCACCTTGGCGCCACGCAGCATGATGCGCTGCTGGAACCGTTCGAGCACTTTGCCATTGCGCATGCCGCCAATGATTTTGCCCGGCTGGCGGACATTTTGGACTTTGAAATAATGCCGCTGCTGCGGGTGGCTGAGCCCGCGTAACTGCCGCCGATGTTGCCATCCGCACCTTCGCAAATGGCACCGCCCGAAGCGGCTGGTGATTGCGCATCAGGCGCGCCAACCGGCGCGCTTGCGCTTGGGCGCATCGCGCGCCGGCAAGGCGATTACACAGCCGCAGCCACCCACTTGCTGCGCGCCGCTGCGCTGCAGCCAAACACGGCAGATGCCAACCGCGAACTGGGCCTGCTTTTTATGCAGCAGCAGGCGCTGCCACTTGCAGCCATATTTTTTGCGCGCATGCAAGCGGCCGAAACACGGGCGGCCTAGTGGCCAAACGCCACCGTCCGCTGCCCGCGGCGCACCCGCCCGCCGTGCGCGCAGCCGCAACCACCGTCCCCGCCGCTGCGCAGGCCTGGCAGCGCGGCACCCGCCATTTCAAGCACGGCAACCTGCCCGCCACAATTGCAGCTTTCCGCGAAGCTGTGCACCTCGACCCGCGGTTCGTCGCGGCCTTCATCGACCTGGGCGCCTGCTTGCTTGAGACCCACGACCTGGCCGGCGCGCAAGCCGCATTTGCCAGCGCGCTTGCCCTGGCACCGGACAATCTGCTGGCCCTCGAAAACCTGGGCACACTCTGGGTGCAGCTCGGCAACTTCGGCGAAGCCGTAGCCTGCCTGGAGCGCGTGCACAAGCTCAAGCCGGCCGACAGCACCACGCTTGCCAATTTGGAAATTGCGCGCGCGCAACTGCAAGCCACCGCGGTGATTTCCTTTCCGCCCCTGGCGCTGCCCGCCCTGCCGGGTGCTGCCCGCATTGGCCTGTGCCTGATTGCGCGTAACGCAGCGCAGCACCTGCCGGCTTTGTTTGAGTCCGTGCGCACCGCCGTGGACGAAATATTGCTGGTGGACACCGGCTCCACCGACGCCACAGTGCAGCTGGCGCTGGAGGCTGGCGCGCGGGTGGAGCACTTTGTTTGGATAGACGATTTTGCCGCAGCCAAAAACTTTGCCCTGCAGCACACCACCGCAGACTGGGTGCTGCACCTGGATGCCGACATGGCGCTGGCGCCCGGTCACGGCTACAAGCTGCGCCGCACAGTCGCGTCCGGCCTGGCGGACGCGTACACCCTGCTGGTGCAATCGCCGCACGACAACGGCTACATTGAAACCGTGGCGCACGCCTGGCTGTTTAAGAACGGCCCGCATGCGCGCTTCAGCGGCGCTGTGCATGAGCAGATCTACTCGCAGTTGCGCGCCGCCGGCGTGGAGCCGCTGCGCACTGATATTCTGGCGCAGCACTTCGGCTATCTAACCGCAGCCGACCGCCAGCTGCGCAAAGACCGCGACCTGCATATTTTGGAGCAGATTTCGGCGGGCAGTGCAGCAGTGGACAACCCGCTCAACCGGTTTTATTTGGGGCGCGTGTATTTTGGCCTGGGGCGCCACCTCGAAGCCGCCAGCGAGCTGCGCCAGTATTTGGAAATTGCAAACCTGAGCTGGCGCATGCGCGCCAACGCCAGCCACCTGCTGGCTGAGAGCCTCAGCGCCGCCGGCCAGACAGCAGCAGCCCTGGCCGTGTGTGCCGAATACACGCGCCTCTTTCCGCATGACCGCATTAGCTGGACGGCAGCTGGCCAGCTCTATCTTTCGCTGGCGATGCACACAGATGCAGTTGCTGCTTTTGAGCGGGCGCTAGCTGCAGCACCGGCCGCTGGTGCGGAAGGAATTGTGGTGGAGCTTAGCTCCGCTACACTGCTGCTGCAGCTTGGCCGCGCATTGTGCGGCCTGCAGCGCTGGGATGCGGCTGCCGTGCAGCTGGGCGCTGCCGTTGCCGCCGGAGACGCGAGTGCTGCAACTGCGCTGGCGCTTGGCCACGCCTTGCGCGTTAGCGGGGCTGCCAGTGCAGCAGTTGTGCAGCTGCAAACAGCCATTGCCGCCCACCCAGCCGATGCCCGCCTGCAACGCGAACTGGGCCTAGCGCTGCTTGCTGCGCTACAACCAAGGGCAGCCGTGCCGGTTCTGGAGCGCGCGCGGGAGCTGGCTCCATTGGATGCCGACGTACTCAACGACCTTGGTGCAGCTTATGCCAACAGCAACCAATTGTTCCCAGCAATCCGCGCCTTCGGCGCAGCCCTAAAACTTGCGCCGCACAACCCGCAGGCACTGCATAATTTGGGCGCCCTGCTAATGCAATCCGGGGAAGATGCCAAAGCAGAAGTCTTTTTACGGCAAGCCCGCCAAATGGAGGCCAGAATTCGTACCTAAAACATGGGGGGCTACCCCCGTGGCCGCCGCAGCCGCCATCTCCACTCCCTGCTTGAAGCTCGTTCGGTAACAATCCAGCCTCAAAACCACCGCAGCCCAGCGGGCCTATATATGGCCCGAAAATCCGGAGAATACCTTACGAATTGCCGTCTTTTTTGGCATAAAGCCCCCAGATGCCTGCCTGCCAACGCGCCCTTGTTGGGCTGCATCTCCCGCAAATTCAGTAAGGGGCATCTAAAGGTGTCCGGCAAATTGCCGATAACTCCCCAAGCGCAAGACAGGGATTGCGCTGGGGCGTAGTAAGGCAACCACAACGCAGGGGCGTTTGGTGACTACGCGCCATTATTAGGGCAAAGCGGAAAAAACGGATTTCGGCAGGGATGCAGTCCCGCGGACCGTCACAGACAAGGAGGCTACATTATCATGGCTGGACTAGTAGGATCGGCGGCTCAATCTGACCAGTTGGCGCGCGTCGCAAGCAATCTGGGGGCGTTGAACGCGCAGAATGCGTTGACCCTGGTTAATCGGCAGTTGTCTTTGGCGCAGACGCGCCTGGCCACGGGCAGGAAGCTCAACACTGCTGAAGATGATCCGGCAAATTTGACCATCGCTACCAAGCTGCGTGCCCGGGCGGAAGGCTTCATGCAGGCGCTGGACAATCTGGGAGACAGCAAGAATTTCCTCGCCACAGCCGAGGGTGCGCTCCAGAAGATCAATGATATATTGGTCAAGGTCCGCACCAAGTCACAGCAAGCTATTTCAGACATCATGGGCTCCACCGAGCGCAGTGATATTGAAAAGGAAATTGAAGGCTACCTGGCTGAGATTTCTGACATCAATAACGAGACTCAATGGAACGGCAGGAAGCTCCTGCAAATATCGGGTGGCGGTGCTGACGTTATATTCCAAACCGGCGCCAACGCCGACAACACAATTTCGTTCAAGTTCGGGCGCACCACTGGCCACAGCTCATCCAATCTTCATTTGGATGGCGTCTCAAACCGCGGACACGTAAATTCCAGCAGCTCTGCCCAGGCCTACATGTCCAGCGTGGACTCGGCCATTGCCTCCATCAGCGTTTCATTGCGCGAGGTGGGCTCCATGATGGCGCGCCTCACCTTCAAAGAAGAGCAGGTGACGGTGGCACATGCCAACACCGAAGCAGCCTTCAGCCGCATCATGAACGCAGACATTGCCCGCGAGCAGGTGAAGGCCACCACCTTCTTGATCCTGCAGCAGATTGCCACCGCCAGCCTGTCGCAGGCGAACGCAAATCCGCAGGCAGTGCTCGCACTCTTCCGGTAAAACTGGGGCGCGGGTAGCCTCCTGCCCGCCCCCAAACGGCCACCACCGCCTGCGCGCAAAGCGCAACGGTGGTGGCCCAGCCGCCAGCCAAGCGCCCCGCCCCCCGGCGGTGCGTTTACCCAATCTTTACTAGCGCCGCTGGTAAAGCGCAGGGCTGGTGTGCCGATACCCCTATTACAGCGCAATAAATACCCCTGCGGCGGAGGTCGTGCCTGAGCACATTCCGCGGGGTTCTGGCGCAAAGTTTCGCAGATTGCTGGCACATCACAATGGGGGAAGGATCCCCCAAATTTGGTAAACACGGAGGTTTACAACCATGCCAGGACTTATCGGTTCAGCCGCCAATCCGGATCTCACCCGGGTAGCCGGAAACATTGGCGCACTGAACGCACTCAACTCTCTTTTGCTCAACAACCGGGAACTCGCAATTGCGCAGACACGCTTGGCCACCGGCCGCCGCTTGAACACGGCCGAGGACGACCCAGCCGGGTTCACAATCGGGACCAAGATGCGCGTCCGGGCTACCGGCTATTTGCAGGCGCTGGACAATATCGGTGATGGCAAGAATTTTCTAGCCACTGCCGAAGGCAGCCTGCAAAAGCTGATGGACGTGCTCGTCAAGATCCGCAGCAAAGCGCAGCAGGCCATCGGTGACGTCATGGGACCGGTGGAGCGCAATGACATTGAAGCCCAGATCTCCCAGTTCCTGGCGGAAATGGACGACATCAATAACGAAACGACGTGGAATGGCCGCAAGCTGCTCGAAATTGATGAGCGCATCGCCACCAATCCGAACCATCCGCGCACGCGCATCATGCTCCAGACGGGGGCTGACAGCCAAAACGTGGTCTTCTTTGGATTTTCGATGAGTGGCGTTAGCGGCCGGCAGGGCCACAGCTCTAGTGACCTGCATCTGGCTGGCGTTGTGGAGCGCGGCCACGTGGACTCACATGCTTCTGCCCAAGCCTACATGGGAAGCATCGAGTCGGCCATCGCTTCGGTTTCCATCTCCATGCGCGAAGTTGGTTCTATGATGGCGCGCCTCACCTTCAAAGAAGAGCAGGTGACGGTGGCGCATGCCAACGTGGAAGCAGCCTTCAATCGCATCTACAATGCAGACATCGCCCGCGAGCAGGTGAAAGCCACCACCTACCTCATCCTGCAGCAGATTTCCACGGCAGCTCTGGCACAGGCCAATGCCAATCCGCAGGCAGTACTCTCGCTGTTCCGGTAGGCGTCGAACTAGGGCACTTCGCAAACCGGCGCTCCACACAAGAGTAAACCTATCCGGCTCCCGCGCCAAAAGCGCGGGCGCCGGTTTCTAAACCGACGCAAACACCATGGCCACTGACATCGCAGCAATCAACTCGTTTTTCAGCAATCTGATAACCGAGACGCTGCAAACCGAGGCCAAGCCCATCCAGCGCCTTACCAGCGAGCTGCAATCGCTGGAGGCGCGCAAGTCAGTCTATTCCACAGCCGGCACGCGGCTCTCCAGCCTGCTCACCTCCGTGAACAACCTGGCAACAGACAGCACAACCAACTTTCTGGAGCAGCGCATCGCGTCTGTAACCGAGCCCTCCACAACCGGGGCTGCCGTGTTTACGGCTTCTGCAAACGATCAGGCAATTGCCGGCACCCAGCGCATTGCGGTTACCAGTCTGGCCAAAGCCCACTCAGTCGGCTCCAGCACGGCTTTGGAATATTCCGACCAACAGCTTGGCCTGTCCGGTGTATTCACCGTTGGCGGTGCCGCCAACCGCTCCATTTCTTCCACAACCACGCCCAACCCCGCCACTGTGTCCGGCTTCAGCACTGGCGACCTCACAACCGGGCTGCGCGAGCTTGGCAGCGACCAGTACTATGTGGAAGTGCGCAACAACAGCAGCGTCACTGAATTCCGGCTGGTCAACAGCCAGTCCCAAGCGGTGGCCATCCGCAAATACGGCAGCGCCTCTGCCACCGAAACCACATCCGCGTGGCAGGCTGTGCCCGCCGGCCAGCCAACGGTAGACACCGGGCGCGGCCTCAAGTTCACATTTGGGGGTGGAAGCTACACCACCGGCAGCAAGGCTACCAATGCGGCTGCAGCCACCTACGTTGCAAAGGGCGCTGCCATCACCGTGTTGAGCACGCACACTCTGGTAAACATTGCTGGCCTTATCAACCGCGGCACCTTTGCCGAGGGCAATGAGGTGACAGCCGGGGTTGTGGACCGGCGCCTGATCCTCACCGCAAACAACAGCGGCACCCACCGCTCCATTCTGGCCGGCCATGCCAGCGGCACAGACAATATCCTGCTGGCGCTGAAAGTTGTGGATAGTGGCGGCGCCTTTGCCAATGTAATTCAAGCGCCAGCCAACGCCGCATTCAGCGTGGATGGCATCAGCGTGACGCGCAGCCAAAACTCCGGCTTGACGGATGTGATCTCCGGCGTGACGCTCAACCTGGCAGCAGATGCAGCCGGAAAAAATGCAGCGCTGGTTGTCACCCGTGACAACGCCACAATAGTTGCCAAGCTCAAAGCGCTGGTCGCAGACTTTAACTCCGCCAACGACTACGTGACGGGGCAAACCGCAATCACCAAGCTTTCCGACAAGAAATATTCCGCCGGGATTCTGGCGCAGGATAACAATTTTGTGGGGCTGCGCCGCAATTTGATAACGGATTTGCAGAGCCGCGTCAGCGGCCTGACGGGAACCACCTTCACCGCCCTGAGCGACCTCGGCGTAAGCATTAGCACCGCTACGCTTTCAGCGACATTGGACGAAGCCAAGCTGCTGGCAGCTTTCGGCTCCGATTCCGCAGGTGCCAAGGCCCTCGTAAATGCCGTGGCAGACAGGCTGCAGGCCCGCCTCAAGACCTTCACCACGACCACCAAGGGCGTCGTGGATACCTCAATTAGGGGCATTACGACACAAATTAGCGACTTAAACAGCCGCATTATAAAAAGCAAGCAGTTGATAACTGACCGGGAAACAAGCCTTAAAACCCAGTACGGGCGGCATCAGGCGGAAATTATGACGCTGATGAACACCCAGAGTTCCTTGAGCAAATTGGCTTAGCCGCTAAAGTTTCGGCCCGGCCCGCCGATACCTCTGCTAATGAAAGGTATCACGGGTAAAAATTATCATGGCACCCTCTGATTCAATATCACCTGTGGGCGGGCAAACTGCGCCAGGCAGCCAGCCCGCAGCGGTGGAAAAGCCCGCCGGGGGAGCGGTTGCCGTCTCCAAAACGGAGCGCGCCCTGCCCGGTTCAGCCGCAGGCCATAAAGCAGACCGGCTGGCACCTTCTGACGAGGGCCAGATTTCGATGCCAGTCCGCAAGCTAGCCGAACCTGACAACAAAGAATCAAAGCCGAAGGCAGATCCGCAACCTGAATTCAAGGCTAAGTCAGGCACCAGTCTGCGCTTTCAAGTTAACAGCGAAGACGGTTCCGTTACCATCACCCTGATCGACCCGGAAACAAAAGAGGTCGTGCGCACCATCCCGCCCGATGAACTGCAAAGAATGGGATACGACCACTTTCTAAACCTGTTTACTTAGCGCAAATCATTACCATTGCAAACCCGCACGGCCGTGAAGCCACCGCCGTGCCGGGTAAACCCCTTTGGAGCTAACGCAGCATGACAATCAACCCCTACGCTCGTCAGGCGCGCAACTACCGCGAACACGACATCCTCAACGCGGATCCCGTGAAGCTGGTGGTGCTTACCTACGATGCCGCAATCTCAGCTTGCGGCCGCAAGGACCTCGGCACGGCCACGCGCGCCATTCATGAACTAATCAAGAGCCTCGATTTTGAGCAGGGCGACCTGCCCGCCCGGCTGCTGGCACTCTATCAGTGGACGTCCGACGAGTGTCGCTCCGGCCGCTGGGATGCGGCCGCGGAAGTGCTGCTCGAGCTGCGCTCCACCTGGTCACAACTTCAAAAACAAAGTGTGGCCGGTGCACTGCCCGCTATCACTGCAAGCGCGTAAGCGCATGCACTGCCGGTTGCGCGCTGCTCCAGCGCGCCTGTTGCTTGGTGTGGCTGCTGCCTGCGTGGCAGCCGGTTGCACTCGGGGCGGGCCAACCGCCTCTGTAGCCTACACGCTGCCCAAACATGTGGTTGTAGTGCCGCTGGCCACTGTGATTGCAGACATGGTCAAAGCCCAAAATACCAAGCTTGGCGCAACACCAGTGGCACCCGGGTCAGACGTTACCAGCCGCACAAAACCTGGTACCCCACTGGCGCTGACAGATGCGCAGCGCTCTGCGACCAGTACTCAGCTGCGGCGCAGTGCCGGCTTTGCAAAATACCTTCCCATTCGCGGCGGATTTTTGGCGCGCGCAAATCCTGCGCCTGTGGCCACGCAGCAAGCGCAAGCAACCGAAGCACGCGTGGCGGTTGCGCCGGAGCGCATTGTGGCGCCACGCATCGGGCTGGATGCCGCCATCGGCAGCGCGGCCAAATTAGGCGACGGAAACTGGAAAATTCCCTACGGGCTGGCTGGCTGGCTGCCCGCCTCTGCCGGGTTTGGGTCTGGCGGCAACATAGTGCTGGCTGGCCACCAGAATAGTGAAGGCATGGTCTTCCGCAACTTGAACGAACTTGTGCCCGGCGACGAGCTGGATGTTTATGCGAATGGCGCGCTGCGCAAATATTCGGTGACCGAACGGCTGATTGTGCCCATCTGGTATTCGTCTCCGGCCGAGCAGCTTTTGTACTCCACCTTCATACACCCCACCCGGGATGAACGCCTTACGCTGATCAGCTGCTGGCCATTCTTCACCAATAGCCATCGCTTGATAGTTGTGGCGCATCCGCGCGCCGCGGGGTAGGCATAAGCCGGCGCGCCCCAAGCGCGCACCCACTGCTGAATTCATCCACGTTTAAGCCGCCGTTTATGGAGGCTTAACCAGCGCAGAGTCGGCGCGTTGATAACATGCTCGCACGGACAATTTTTCGTGCAGGCAATCCCCAACAAACTCCTGTCTGCGCTGCCCACAGCCAACAGCACCACGCTGTCCAACCTGTTTGGCAGCGAGTCCGCAGACGCAAGCACCATGCTGGGGCCGCAGCGCAGAACCAGTGGATTTGACCTGGCGCTGCTGCGCGTACTGATGCAGGCGATGGGTGAAAGCAAGTCTGGCGCTAACACCGGCGCAAGCAACCTCACGAACTTAAACCTTGGTAGCATGGCAGGCAACCCCGCCATGCTGCTGTCTGCGCTTGCTAGCGGGCAATCCGGCAGCCAGCTGGGCGGCATTGAACAAATGCTGAGCGGCTTGACCCCGGCCAACCCGACGCTCAGCCAGATAACCAGTGCCTATCAGGAACCGGGCAAGTGGCCCTTCACGCCGGTCTTCATTCCGCCGGCAGCGACGCCGGCAGCCGCTGCAAAGGACATGCCGGTGGCGCCCCCGGCGACCTTCACAATAAATAGGCCGCAAGCTGTGCAGCCTGCCGCCGCAGCAACGGCAGCACCGGCAGCAGCGCAGCTAAGTCCGGAGCCGGAGCCAGCTGGCGGGATCCCACTTGAAGTTCCGCGCACTGATCCTTACGACCCGGCTGCACCGGCAGTTGGCCGCGTGAGTGTGGCGCGCCCCACAACCGCGGAGCGCTACGTGCGCCCCGCTGCCCCAACCGCTGCTCCAACCGCGCTCACAGCCGCTACTGGCAGCCCGCTGGCAGCCGCACTTGCCAGCATCAGCACCGTCAAGCCTGCCGGGCCCGCAGCTGCTTCCGGGCCGCTGGCACTGGCAGCCTATCCGCGCCCGCCGCTGGACAACGGCCGGGGCATGCACTGGGTGCCCACCACCAGCACTAAGCCAGCGGATGTGGACCGCCTGATGCCCGAACTGCGCGCCATGAATGTGCGCTGGGTGACGCTCCTCAACGATAACAGCAACATCGGCAAAAACGATTATCTGGTTGGCCAGCTAAAGGCGAGTGGCATCGAGCCCGTGATGCGCGTGTACACCAACGGCATGGAGCCCATCCAAGGCGACCTTGGTGCCATGGTGCGCCACTACAAAGAGCGAGGCGTCAACTACTTTCAGCTGTATAACGAGCCCAACACGACTGTGGAGAATGCGGGCCGCGAACCAGATGTAAACCGCTACCTGGATGCCTGGCTGCCGGCAGCCCGAACGGTGGCGGAAAACGGCGGCCACCCCGGCATCGGCGCGCTGTCCAACTCGCAAACAGCGGGCGTGCAGGATGATGTCAAATTCATGGATGCCACGCTGCGCGAAATTGTGAAGCGCGGCGCGGCTGGCGTATTGGACCGCGCCTGGATCTCCGCGCACAACTACAGTGCCAATCCGGTCACAGACGAGCTCGGCCTGCGGCGCGCCAACGACTACAACAAGCTGGCAACCGAGCTGCTCGGCCGCGCCCTGCCCGTCATTGGCACCGAAGGCGGCATTGCCGCCGGCGCCAATGTAAGCGAGGCGCAGCAAGCGCAGCAGATCACCGCTGCCATGCGCCACATGCGCGACCAGCGCGAGCCCTATAACTTTGCCTACTCGCAATGGGTACTCGCCAACCAGACGGCCGGCGGCAGTGACCCCGCATGGGAATCGCAGGCCTTGATCCGCCAGAACTACACCAGCCCGCTAGTTGCTTCGCTTAAGGAACTGACATGAACATATTCAACACCTTCCGCACTTCGGCCTCGGCCCTGACCGCGCAGCGCATGCGCCTCGACACAATTGCCAACAACGTAGCCAATGTGGAGACCACACGCACCGACGAAGGCGGCGCCTACAAAAAGCAATCTGTGCTGTTTTCTTCGCGCTCTTCAGAGAACCGCCTGCCGCGCTTTGGCCCGATGCAGCAGACGATCAAAAACGCCGGCGGCTTCGGCCGCATTCCGGAACTGGCTCTGCCGAGTTTTGTTAAACACCGCCCGCAGATGTTCAACCAGCCTGTGGGTTCCGGTGGAGTGGAGGTGGTGGATGTGCACGTGGACACCGAAGCGGGCGCCCGCATGTACAACCCCGGCCATCCGGATGCGGATGCCCAAGGCTTCGTTACCTTCCCCAACGTAAACCTGGTGACCGAGATGACCGACATGCTCTCCGCCACCAGAGCTTACGAAGCCAACGTTACCGTGATGAACTCCGCCAAGCAGATGGCGATGAAGGCGCTGGAAATTGGCCGCGGCTAACACCAGCCCGCAGCCCGGAGCACACCAAACATGAATATTGACAGCCTCGCCAGACCCGCCCTCACCCCGCCGGTGGGCTTGAATGGAACCATCCGCCGGCAGATGGCGGCCGAGGAAGCGGCCGCAGCCCGCCCCGCGCCCATCGATATTACCGGCGGCTTCGGCGCTTCGCTTGGCCGGTCGGTGGAATTGCTTGACCAGATGCAGCTCACCTCCGACAAGGCGATTGAACAACTGGCTGCCGGGGAAAACATAGACATTCATGACGTGATGATTGCCACGCAGGAAACTGACATTGCATTCCGGCTGGCGCTTGCCATGCGGGACAAGCTGGTTGAGGCTTATCAGGAAGTTATGCGCATGGCCGTCTAGGCTGCGCTGCGTTGAATTTTTTACGACTGCTATACTGAAAAATAGGAAGTGACTATGGCTGGAATAGCCGGAAATTTCATGGCCCAGTTCACAAGCTTCTGGGCAAAGCTTGACCGCAACCAGCGCTTGGTGCTGGTAGGCGGCGGATCGCTGATTGGTGTGCTGCTGGTGGTGCTAACGGTTTGGGCAGCGCAGCCGGATTACGCGGTGGCATTCACCGGCCTCACCGAGGGCGATGCCGGCGCAGTAGCGGAGCGCCTCAAAGAACAATCCATCGACTACCAGGTGCAGGCGGACGGCACCATCCTCGTACCGCGCAGCCAGGTCTTTGACACGCGCATTGACGTGGCCAGCAGCGGTTTGCTGCAAGAGTCCACTGTGGGCTACGAGCTTTTTGACACCTCCTCCGCGCTGGGCATGACGGAGTTCAACCAGAAAGTGACCTACCAGCGCGCGCTCGAAGGCGAGCTGGCACGCACCATCGAGTCGCTGGATGCGGTGGCGCTGGCGCGTGTGCATATTACGATGCCGGAGGATGCGCTTTTTAAAGACCAGCAGAAAGAGCCAACCGCTGCCATCACCCTCAAGCTGGAACCGCGCCTGAAGCTAAACGACGAGCAGGTGAGCGCCATCAAAGGGCTGGCTTCGTCCTCGGTGCAAGGCTTGAAGCCCAAAGATGTGGTGGTTGTGGATTTGGCTGGAAACATGCTTTCCGGGCTGCTTGAGGATGACTTGGCAAAATCCGAAGAGGATACCAACAGCGACAAAATGGCCGCAGAGCGCAAGTACGAGGAGCAGATTGAAGCCAACGTACAGGCCATGCTGGTGCGCGCGCTGGGACCGGACCGCTCCGTGGTGCGCGTAAAAGCGCGCCTGGGATGGGACGCGGTGGAAATAGTTGAGCAGAATTTCTTTCCGGACAGCGTGGTGCGTTCCGAGCAGGTAACCACCGAAGCCTATACCGGCACTGGAGAGTTTGTGGGCGGGTCCCCCGGTGCGGGCTCCAACCTGCCAAGTGACCAGGGCATTCCCAGCTATCAAGCAATGGCTGACACTGGCACCAACATAGATTACGCGCACACTGAGACCACCACGAATTATGAAATGGGCAGTGTGGAAGAAAAGCGCAAAGTGGCCAGCGGGCAGTTGCAGCAGCTTTCTGTGTCCGTGGTGGTGGACAACGTGACTGACGAGGACATGCTGGATTCACTCAAGGAAGTGGCGGCGCGCGCTGCCGGCGTGAACACCGAGCGCGGCGACCAGTTCACACTGCAGTCCATTCCATTTGACCGCACATTCTTTGAGGAGCAAACTGCGGACTTTGAGAACCAGCAGCTTGGCCAAACCTACCGGCAGGTGGCGCAATGGTTTGGCGTTGCCGTTGTGCTTTTGTCTGCGCTATGGTTTACGCAGCGCCTGATTCGCAACTTGCGCCTGAAGGCGGAAGAGCGCGATGTTTGGGATAGCATGCGGATTGGCGTGGATACCGAAAGCGCTGGCGGCAGCGGCCTGTTGCAGGCGTCCGTGCCAATTATGCCGTTAGCTCTGCAGGACGATGAAGAAGAACGGCTACCCCCCCCGGACAGCTCACGGGCGCGGCGCGCGGTGCAGCGCATTGCAGAACAGCGCCCCTTGACCGTGGCAGAAATAATCCGGCAATGGATGGAGCAGGACAAGGATCCTTCGGCCGCGTAGCCAGCCAGTGCCGAACATAGACCAGCAACTTACAACTTCGCGGGAGCAGTAACTAATGGCAGTCCAAACTGAATCACAACGCGGCCTCAGCATAGAAGTGGCAGAGGCAGAAAAGCGCAACCCGGCAGCACTGCCGCCTGTGCTCGGCGCGGATGGCACCACACAGCCCAACCTATTGGAATCTCTGAAAACCATGCTGGCGGGCGGGCGCAGCGGTCCGGTTGCGCTCACCGGGCCGGAGAAAGCTGCAATCCTGATTGCCGGCCTCGGCGTGGATGTGTCGGCGGACGTTCTAACTTCGCTTTCGGACGCGGAAGTTGAAGAGGTGGTTTTGGCGCTGTCCAAATTGCAATCAGTGGGGGCGGAGCTCCGCGACAGCGTGTTCCAAGAGGCATTTGAGCTCTCGCATGCCGGCGAATCACTGGCGCAGGGCAGCATGGGCTTCATTCGCCAGCTGATTGGCCGGCTGCGCTCGCGCAGCGAAGGCCAGCCGGTGGCAGACCGCATGGTGTCTGCGCTGGACCAGTGGCGCCGTGGTATCCGCGGTGAGCCAGAACCAGAGGATGTTGTAGATCCCGCGCTTGCAGAAGCTGAACAGCTGGCGGAGGCCGAAGCGAAGGTTTCAGACTCGGTGCAGCTGGAGCCGCTTGATGTAATGGCTTCAGCTGATGATTCGGAGGTGGCCGCCTACCTTAAAGACGAGCACCCGCAGGCTGTGGCGCTGGTGCTTTCAATGATGGACAAAGCCAAGGCTGGAAAAATTCTGGCCCTTCTGCCGCCCACAATACTGGGGGATGTGAGTGTGCGCATCGCATCCATGAGCGCCATTAACCCGAGCGTAGCTGCGAATATCGGAAAGACTATCGACAAAGTGTTTTCCGGTGGTGGCGGCAAGAAGGCAGAAATCGGCGGTCCCGATTTTCTGGTTTCCCTGCTGCAGGGAGTGGACCGCCCCACCGAGAAGCTCATTCTGGAAGGCCTGGATAGTGCCAAGCCGGAACTTGCTGAGGCTGTCAAAGCACAGCTGTTCACCTTTGAGGACATTGGCAAGCTGACAGACAAATCCATTCAGCGAATTATGCGCGATGTAAACAAAGCCGATCTGGTTGTGGCCTTGAAGTCCTCCAGTGCCGAAATGCAAAGCAAAATCTGGAAGAACATGTCTTCGCGCGCCGCACAGATGATGCAAGAGGAGCTGCAGTTTATGCCGCCCACCAAACTTACGACTGTTTACGCTGCGCAACGCAAAGTGATTGACCTGGTGCGCGACCTTGAAGCCAAACAGGAAATCTCAATCCCGCGCGCCGGCGGCCAACAGGAGTTTGCTTAGCCCATGCCAGAAAGCGGCCGGTTGTTGCGCGCGCAGCAGGTACAGGTGGTGCCGCGGCGTGCCTTTGCAGGGCAGCGCAGCGCTGCCCCAGCGCTGCCTCTGGCGCCGGCAGCGCTGCCGGACCTGCAAGCCGAGCTGCTCCGCACGCAAGCCGAGCTCAATCAGCGCGAAATGACTTTCAACGCCCAGCGCTTGCAGCTGGAAGCCGCCCTCACCCAGCGCAGCAAAGACATGGATGCAGCCCTGGAAACCGCGCGCGCCGAAGCAGCCACGGTGCATGCACAGGCCGCAGCCGCACTTGAAGCAGCTCAGGCAGCTGCGGCAGCAGCGCTTTCGGCAGCCAGCGCCCAAGCGGCAGATTTGCTGGAACTGACGGCTGCGGATGCGTACACCGACGGGCAGGCGCTGGCCCAACGCCTGGTGCTGGCTGCCGAAGATCAGGCGGCTGCCATCCGCCAGTCTGCGCAGGCAGCCGGGTTCATCACCGGCCGCGAAGAGGGACGCGCTGTGGGCGAGGCCTCTACGCAGTTTGTGCTGCTGCAAGCCCAGCGCCTGATTGTGGAAGCCGAGGGCTGGCGCGCCAGCTTGCTGGCAGCCAGCGAGGGCAAACTGGTGGATCTGCTGGGCATCGTTGCCGAGCAGCTCTTTGGCAAGGGTTTTACTTTGGCAGACGAGGCGCTGCAGCAAATGGTGCGCGCCGCGGTGCAGCAGGCACAGCACCTGAGCAACTTGCGCGTGGCACTGCACCCCACAGACTACGAGCGCCTGCTGCCGCTGTGGCCAACTCCCAGTGTGGCACTGATTGCCGATGCTGCAGTCCAAGCTGGCGGCTGCGTGGTGCATGGCGACGAAGGCGACGTGGACTTTCAGGTGCGGCGCCGGCTGGACCGCGTGCAGAGTGCACTGCGCGAAACACTGGACGCAACCAGCCACGACACAGACTAAGCGCTGATGATGACGACCGCCGAACAAGAAGCACCTGCCCCGCCAAATCTGGAACGCTATGCGCACGCCATCAAGGCGCTGCCCGGAGCGCAAGCCAGTGGCCGGGTGGTGGAGGTGGTGGGCCTGACAATTGAAGCCAAGGGTCTGGTGTGCGAGATTGGCGAACGCGTGGATATCACCGTGCGCGACGGCAGCGCCATTCCGGCAGAAGTGGTTGGCTTTCGAGCCGGCCATGTACTGATAATGCCCCTCGCAGAAATGACCGGCATCCAGCCGGGCAGCCGCGTTACGGCCACGGGCGCGCAGCTGCGCGCACCAGTGGGGCGGGCGCTGCTGGGCCGTGTGTTGGATGGCCTTGGCCGCCCGATTGACGGGCTGGGCCCGCTGGGTACCCAGCGCACCGTGCCGGTGGTGGGCGACCCGCCCCACCCGCTGCGCCGCAAGCCGGTCAGCGAACCGCTGGTCACCGGCGTGCGCGCCATCGACGCCTTGATCACGGTGGGCAAAGGCCAGCGCATCGGAATTTTTTCCGGCAGCGGCGTTGGCAAAAGCACACTGCTGGGCTGCATTGCGCGCAGCCAAAACACCGATGTGACAGTGATTGCCCTGATTGGCGAGCGTGGCCGGGAAGTGCGCGAATTTGTAACCAACAGCCTGGGGCCGGCCGGCCTCGCGCGTTCTGTAGTTATCGTCTCCACATCTGACCAGCCCGCTCTGGTGCGGGTGCGCGGCGCATGGCTGGCAACCGCCATTGCCGACAGCTTTCGCAACGAAGGCATGGATGTCACTTTCCTAATGGACAGCGTTACGCGCGTAGCCATGGCACAGCGCGAGATTGGCTTGGCGATTGGCGAGCCGCCAGCCAGCAAGGGCTACACGCCTTCGGTGTTTGCCCTGATGCCCCGGTTGATGGAGCGCACCGGCAACTCCGAACACGGCACCACCACCGGCTTCTACACGGTGCTGGTGGAGGGCGACGACTTTAATGAACCCGTCTCTGACGCAGCCCGCTCCATCTTGGACGGGCACATCATGCTGACGCGCGAGCTGGCTGCCCGCAACCATTTTCCTGCCATCGATGTGCTGCACTCCGTGAGCCGTGTGATGCCGGCGGTGGCTGCCACGGCGCACCTCAAAGATGCCGGCATGCTCAGGCAGCTGCTGGCAGCTTATGAGAAGGCGCGGGACCTGATCAACATTGGCGCCTATGTGAGCGGCTCAGATGCCACGATTGATGCGGCGATTCGGTTGATGCCGGAAGCGCTGGCGTTTTTGCAGCAAGACAGCGAACCAACCCCGTTTATGGAAAGCCTGCGCCGGATGGCCGAGCTTGCCAGCCAAGGCGCGGCCGCCACCGCCTGAACCAACCCGCAAATATGCCACCCAAGTTCCCGCTCCAGCCCGTGCTGGACTTTCGCAAAGTGCTGGTTGACCGGCTTGAGGTGGAATTGGCCCACCTGTTGAGCGCCGGCCACCGCCTGCGCAGCCGCATTACCGCCAACCAGGCAGCGCAGCAGGCGGTACTGGCAGAGCTGCGCACGCTGCAAAGTGGACTGCTTAACCTGGAGCAGATCCAACGCCAGCAAACCGGCTGGCAGATTTTGCACGATGAGCTGCAGCGCCTGGCAAGCGAGATGCGCACACTGCAAAACGCGGTGCACGAAAAACGCGCCGAGCTGGTGGCAGCTGTGCAGCGCCGCGATGTGGTGGCCAAACTGGAGGAACGCCACGCCGGCCACTGGCAGGCTGAATTGTTGCGCCATGAAACCGCCGAGCGCGATGACATCTACATTGCGCGCGCATTTAACCGGCAGGCCGTATGAGTATTTCCGGCAGCCCGGCTGCGAACGGACAATTGCTGTTGCGCACACTGCACGGCTTATTGTCCAAACAATATAACGCTGCGCCCGGGCGCACCCTTGCCGGTACCGCGCCCCTGCCCGACATGCTCCCGTCTGCTGCCGGGCTGCCGCCGGCCAGCGCGACGCAGCTGATGCCGGATCAAGCGGGCCTGGCAAAGCCATTCGACACAACCGGTTTGAGCCAAAATTTAAGCGCCGCAGTGCAACCGGCTTCAGAACAAACCGGCATGGCCAAGCCGCCAGCACCAGCCACAACCCTGCCAGAACCGATTACATGGATGTCACTGACTGCGGCTGCCGAATCAGAAGCAGCTGCTGTTGCCGCGAGTGCGGCCGCCAGGGCACAGGCCAGCGCGGCCCCGCCCCCCGCGCAAGCACTGCCTGCGCCCGTAGAAGTGGATCCTAACCACCCGCTGCCCGCGCCATTGACAACCGATCCCAACTACATACCGCCCGGCGTGCCAGATCTAGACATCGGCGGCTGGGTGGTGCCGGTAGAGCGCAGCATCTCCAAGGTGCGCCCAAGCGAGTATGACGAACTGATCTACACCACGGCCATGCAACACAACGTGGATCCCGCACTGGTGAAAGCTGTAATTCACGCCGAGTCAAATTTCCGGCCGACCGTGAAATCATCTGCCGGGGCACAGGGCCTGATGCAATTGATGCCCGGCACGGCTGCCTCGCTGGGAGTTACAAACTCCAACGACCCGGTTCAAAATGTTGACGGCGGCACGCGCCTGCTGCGCAAGCTGCTGGACCGCTATGACCAGAATGTGGCCCTGGCACTGGCTGCGTATAACGCCGGCTCCGGCGCGGTGGCACAGCATGGCGGCATTCCGCCCTACCCTGAAACACAACGCTACGTGCCGCGTGTGCTTTCTTTATACAAAACTTATATGGAGGCCTGATCATGCTGGGACTATTTAATGACTTTGCAAGCACAGCCACCAAGGCTGCGCTCAGTGGCTTGGGGAAGCGCCAGGAACTAATCAGCAACAATATTGCAAACGCTGACACGCCCATGTATCACGCGATGAATATTGAATTTGAGCATGCACTCAACACTGCAACGCGCTCGCGCGACGGGCACCAGCCGCTGCAAGCTACTGTCACCAATTCCGGTCACATTAGCCCGCTCACCGCAGAGATGGCGCCTAAGGTCACCCGCCGCGCAGATTCTTCCATGCGCCTCGACGGCAACAATGTGGATGTGGACCTGGAGATGACGCGCCTGGCCGAAACAAATTTGCTTTACCAGACCATGACCCAGATTGAGACCAAGAAGCTGTCTCTGATCCGGGCACTAACAGGCCGCTAGCCGGCAGCCCGCACACTAAATGAACCCAGCCCCCGCCCCGCTCACCCTGGCCCAGCCCCTGCAGCTGAGCGGCAGCGCTGCGCTGGCCGCCACCATGCGCAACAGCGCTGCAGAGCTGTTCGAAACATTTATGCAAGAGGTGGGGCCGGCAATCGGCGGAGCCAAGCCTTCCGCCTCCAGCCCGGCCAGCCTGCGCATAGCGCCAAGTTCGCAGCCCGAACGTGCTGCCGCAGCAGCGCCCAGCAGCTCCGCAGCCAAACCGGCGGCGCCTGCGCAGCCGCACCCCGCTCTGCGCGATGCTGCCGGTACTGACGCTAGCAGCTTGCAGTCCGGCTTTGCGCCCGGCGCTGCGTTCACTTCTCAAAACGGCCCGGCCGCAGCCACCCTCGCACCCACAACCAAACCAGTGGAGCCCGCAGTCGCACTTGCGCCAAGCGGTGGCCGCCAAGAAATTAACGGCGGCCCAAACCGCGCCGGCAATGCCGGCCAACCACTGGACACCACTTTGGCTGCCGAGCTTGATACTGACACCGAGTCCCTGCCGCCTGCCGTACAAGCCGTCATTCGCGCCGTGCGCTTTCTAAATGAGAGCGGCGAGGCCGGCGTCTTCCTGCAGCTTGAGCCGGCGCATCTGGGACCCATGCGCGTGCGCCTGACACGCGCAGCCCAGGGCGGCATGGAAATTAAGTTGAATGCCGGCCAACTGCAAACCGCGCGCCTAGTGCGCGCCAACCTGCCCGCCCTCGCCAAGGCGCTGGAAGCGGCGGGCGTGCCCGTATCCCAACTGCTCGTGAGTGTGGGAAGCGAAGACAGCCCACCCGCACCCGACGCGCCGACCGCAGCCACGCTTGCCGACCCGGCCCTGCGCACGGTCTACGCCTAGCGCACCCGTTTTTGTCACTGATCCGGTAATCATTTCAACCCCCCAGAGGACCCCCATGGCAATTCAACCCGCATCCCCTTACGCTACCGCACCCGCCAGCGCCCAGCCGGTGGTGGCCGCTGCTGCCGGCGACAAAGACAACTTCATGCAGATGCTGCTCACCCAGCTGCGCTACCAGGATCCCATGAACCCGATGAAAGACTCGGATTTCATGTCGCAGATTTCGCAGCTTCAGATGGCGGACAAAATGAGCCAGCTGAATAAATCCATGCTGGAAAGCGTGCGCGCCGAGACCCTTTCGCAGGCTGCCAACTTCATTGGCCGCCGCGTGCACGCCAACCAAAACGGGGAAGCTGTGGAAGGCATAGTAAGCAGCGTCCAGCAGCGTAATGGAGCAGTGACCCTCAGCGTGGGCGGCCGCACCGTGACCCTGCCAGAAATTGAGCGCATCGATACTGATAACGCCAAGGACAGCCCCGCTTCAGCTGTTTCCGCAATCTAAACCACTGCAACAATCAGGAACTTAAAATGATCAGATCTTTTTACAGCGCTGTGACGGGCCTGGCGGGCAACCAGACATATACCGATGTCGTAGCCAACAACCTTGCAAATATCAACACAGTTGGTTTTCACCGCAGCCGCGTGGATATCGAAACGCTCATCAGCCATTTGAGGCGCGCGGGCACGCCGCCCACCGAAGCGCTTGGCGGCATCAACGTGTCACAGGTGGGCGCCGGCATGTCCATTGGCAGCATTTCCAAAGTCTTCACGCAAGGCGCGCTGCAAGAGACCGGCCGCCCGATGGACGTGGCAATTGACGGCGACGGTTTTATGATTGTGGACGATGGCACCCGTATGCGCGCCTTCACGCGCGATGGCCAGCTGCAGATGGATGTGGATGGGAACCTGGTGCAAGCCGTTACCGGCTACAAAGTGATGGGGTATGCACCCGCAGGCAAGCCCGGGTCGGGAACTGAAGCTGCGGCAGCCGCCGGCTATACGGATGCGCTGGCCGCGCCAGCCGCTGCTGGGGTTGCAGGCGCAGCGGATGAAGCCAGCGCCACTCCCCCGCCCCCGGAGCTGCAAGCCCTGCGCATTCCCGTTGGGGACAAACAGGCCGTGGCCACCAGCAAACTGAAGGTGGCGGGAAACCTGGACGTGCTTACAGCAGCTGCCGGCACCACAACCAGCACGGTTGTGGCCTACGACTCGCTTGGCGCGCAGCATAACATCTCCCTCACCTTTACGCGCGGAACATTGCCGGGCAGCTGGACCTGGCAGCCAACCACCACAGACAAGTCCGTCTCCAGCGTGACCGCAGATACCACAGCGGTGGAGTTTGACGCCAATGGCGGGCTAAAAACTGGCGGTGCAAGCGTGCTCACACTGCAGTTCAACAACGGCAGTGCCGCTCAATCAGTCGCCCTCGATTTCTCCGGCATCAGCCAGCTGGCGCAACCCTCAGCTGTAAGCGAGAGCGAACAGGATGGCATGTCCCAAGGCATGGTGACCAGCATGAAGTTCGACGGCGAAGGCAAACTGTACGCGCTATATTCCAACGGCCTGTCCAAGGAAGTGGGCCAGCTGGCGCTGGCAAATTTTGTAAACCCGGGCGGCTTGCTGGATGTGGGCCAAAACAATTTGCGCCCCTGGCTTAATTCAGGAGAGCCGCAGCTGGGCCGTGCCGGCGACGACAATTTTGGCATGATACTGCCCGGCAATGTGGAAGGCTCCAACGTGGATCTTTCCACTGAATTCACCCAGCTGATTTTGGCACGGCGCGGCTTTCAGGCCAACAGCCGTGTGGTCACAACCTCAGACGAGATGATTCAAGAACTGCTGAACATGAAGCGCTAAACCCGCGCGGCGGCCGGCGCGCAATAAAAAACCCTCCCGCATGCGGGAGGGTTTTTTTGTTTGGAAAATCATTGCCGCGCGCCTATTTGGCCAAGTCGCTCTCCGGCAGCCAGCCTTGAACCGGCGGCTCCCCCGCCGTAATCTTGTACCACCATTGCTCACCAGTGCATGCCCGCTCCTGGCCATCAGAGGACTTAAAGCGCAGCATCCGATCAAGTACCTCCGCCTCATCATTGCGGCCCGCCACCCCCACCACTGTCGCCTCCTGAATCATACAGTTTGTATACATGACGACGCTGGGCTGGTCTTCCTGGGGCTGCACAGTAATGTTCGCACCCTTGTTGAACTTTGGAAGGGGATCCTTCTTAGGCGCACCGCAGCCGGTGAGCAGAATTAGCAGCAAACCCACTCTGAAACTCTGCCTTAAGATACTGTTTAACATTTCGGTCTCCTCCGTACGGCACCTTCTTATCTTTCCCAGGCTGCTAACTGTGGGCAGCAGTTACAGCGGGGCGTACTATGCCATTATACCGTGAAGGCGCAGCGCAGCAAGCACCGCCCGGCGCGGCTAGCTTGCGTCTGGTTCGGCAGCGGGGAGAACGAGAGACTTTAGCGAGCGGGCAACTGCGGCGCGCTGCCCGGCGGGAATGGCGGCTGCTGTGTTTTCATTGCGCACCTGCTGGCAAAGTTCATCGCGCAGGATGGAAACCGTGCGCGGCGCAATCACACCCAGTTTTACACGGTCGCCATCGATGGCCAAAATCCGCACGGAAATTTCTCCGCCGATATTGAGGCCCTCGTCGATGCGCCGCGTGAGCACCAGCATGGCAGCTACCCGCCCACAGAATGGTGCGCAGTATATTCAGACTGGATTACCTGGCGCCCGATGCCGCGCTTAAAGTTTATGACCAGCGGTCCAAGCAGGTTTATGGTGGCAGTGGTGGTGGGTTCGGCAGCGCTGCCCAGGCTGCTGGCTGGCGTAATTATGGCCAGCACCAGCAGGTCGCTAAACTCCGGATAGCCCAAATGCTCCTCATCTTCCGGCGACAGCTGCAGGCAAAAGTCCGGCTTAAAGACTGTGGGGTCCGCACCGATGAAGCCGATGCTGGGGTCATCCTGGCAATTGATCAGGAATAGCGGGGCGAGCTCAGAGTCGGTGACAATCTCAAAGTGCTCCCAATCCGCGCAGCCTACCAAGCCGCCGGCAAAGTGCACTGTTAGCTCGTAATCTGCCCCCGCCCCGTTCAGGGGCGCAGTCGCTGCGGCTGTCAGTTCCATGTTATCTCAGGTAGTCGAAGAGCGTGTTGCGATTAAGCGCACCCGCTGTGGCCAGCGCCGCCTGGTACACAGTCTCCTCTTCTTTCAAAGCCAGCACGGCCTGCGCCATGGGCCGGTCTTCAGCGGCCTGCAGCGTGTTGCTCAAGCCAATCTGCACTTTCTCCAGCCGTTCCTGGGTTGCGGTCAGGCGCAACAAGCGGCCGCCCGCTTCGCCAACCAGCCGGACCATGGCATCCATGTCTCCTTGCAGCTCTCCAATCTGGAAACCCACATCCGGCGCTATGCCCTTGCGCAGAGCCTCGCGCAAATTCACAAGTGTGGACAGCATGCGCGCCGGCGCAATCTTCAGTTCCGGCACCTCTTGGTTCAGCAGCACATTCATTGTGATGGTCTGGCCCGGCTCAATTTCCACTTTGCGCAAGCCGCTATCGCCGTTGTATTTTGCACCGGTAATAGCTTTTTGAGCCTCCACAACACTGAAGGCAGCTGTGGTGGTCTTGAAACCCCCAAACACATACTGCTCGCGATGGGTGGCATTGAGTACATTGAAAGCTTCCGCTATCAGGTTATCCACCTGCTTGGCATAGGTATCGCGCTCGGAGGGGCCAAAGGTGTCCGATGCAGCCCGCACGGCAATTGCCAGCCCGCTTTGGATAATGGTGGCGAGCCCGTCCATCGCCGTTGCCGAAGCGGATAAAAATTCGCGCGCGGTGGAGATATTGTTCAGGTAGGTTTGGTTGGACTGAATGGCGCCGCGCAAAGTGAGCGCATCGCCCATGGCCACAAAATTGTCAGAGGGAACATGCAGCTTCTTGCCATCGCCCGCTTCCACTTGCAGGCGCGCCAGCTTTTTCCCATGCGCTTGCAGGTTGGCAAGCACATCTGCATACATCATCTGGTTGGTTACACGCATGGCTATCCTACGCCGTCAGGCCGCCCTGTTAGCGGCCCACCATACCCAGGCGCATCACCACTTCTTCGGCCATCTGGTCAAAGTTGGTGAGCACGCGCGCCGCAGCCTGATAGGCGCGCTGCGAGCGCATAACGCGCGCAGCCTCTTCGTCCAGGGACACGCCCGTTACTGAATCCCGTTGGGTTGTGAGCTGCTCAACAATCGCTGAATGGCTGTCCAGTTCACGCTGGGCGCGCACGGTGTCTGCGCCCAGCGCAGCCACGGCATCCGCCCAAGACTCGAGAATGCTGCGCGTGGCACCCACGGCCTCTGTGCCGGCGGGTACACGCGTGCCTTCCGCATCCATCAGCAGCCGGCTTTCCAATTGGGAAATCTTCAGCGCAACGCTGCCATCGCCCGGCGAAGCACTGACTGCAGCAGCTGCCACGCCACCCACATTTGCCTCGAGCACCGGGTTTATGGCCAGCTGTGCTGCCCCGTTGCCCACAAAGAAGTCCAAGCCGGTGGCGTTGGCCGGCGGCAGGCCGAACCCGGTTTTGTGCACGGCGTTCACTTCGTTGCGCAGTGTGTTGCTAAGGCGCTCCAGCGCACTAATGCGCGCCGCCACCTCTGTATCGCGGCCAATCAACAGGCCGCCAATCGTCCCCAGCTTTACCTCAGCTGCCTGCCCGTCTTCCCACTGCAGCTGGCGCAGATGGCCACTGATGGTGCCGGCGGGGGCAGGCACGGTTGCCGCGCCACCGGGCACGGACGGCGCTGCACTTGCTGCCGGGTTCACCGCCCGCAGCAGTTGCACGTTCTGCCGCGCCACCAGCACATGCCGCCCAATGGATACAACCGCACTGCCGTCGCTTTGGATATATGAAGTGGAGCCAGCCAGCTCCGATAGCTGGCTGCGCAGCCTGTCCCGCTCATCCAGCAGGTCATTGGGCTGGTTTTCCGCTTTTAAAGCGACTACTATGCGCTCGTTGAGCTTTGCCAGTTGGGCCGCGGCCTGGTTCACTTCCTCCACCAGCCGGCCGAGGCGCGCATCCTGGTAGCGCTGAAAGTTCACAAGCCCGTCAGCCCGCTCATTGATGGATTGCGCCAGACGCACACCGGCATCGCGCACGGACCGGCGCACAGCCGGGTCAGCAGAATCGGTGGAGAGCTGCTGCCAGCTGCTCCAAAACTCGCTCAGGCGCTCAGCGATACCCGAACCGTCTTTCTCGGGCAACATGGCTTCCACGTGGCGCAGCACATCCGCGCGCTCCAGCCACTGCTTCTCCACCGAAACCTCGGTGCGCAGGCGCTCATCATAAAAATCATAGGCCATGCGGCGCGTTAGTTCCACCTGCGCGCCCTGCCCCATTTGAATGCCACCCCCGGACGCGCGATTGAAAGCCACCGCCCCCAATGGATTGCGCGTGCCCAGCACCACCTCCTGGCGCGTATAGCCGGGCGTGTTGGCATTGGCCACGTTGTGGTCGGCCACCAACTGCGCCTGCTGCTGTGCGCGCAGCGCCGTCAGTGCGGTTTGAATTCCACCAAAAATCAAATTCGCCATTTTCTATTCAGTTTGAGCGCCACCCCCGCGGGGCGGCAATCCGCAGCGGTATTTAGCCGCTGAGGTCCACCAAGTGAGCGCTCTGCGAGGCCAGCGCAGGGGGCAAGCCGGGAGCAGAGTAAGTCGGCGGGTTTGCAACCAGCCGGGCAATAAAATCGTGCAGTGCCGTGTTGCGCTGCAGCGCATCTTCAATCAGGGCCCGATTGCCATGGTTGATTTCGCGCACGCGCTCCAAGTGGCGCATGATGGCATCGCGCAAGCCACCCACCCGCGCACTGGCCTGCTCATCCAAAAATGGCAGCCAGTCCGATACGTGGCGCAAGCCGCCAGCGGGCGCACCCTCGGGGTGCCACTGCTCAAGGCGTTCGCGCTGCTGCGCTTCAATCAGGGAGATGTCTGCAAGGTGGCGCGCTTTGCCGCGCACAATTCTGTCCAGTTCCACCGGGTCATCCCGGCGCAGAACCTGGCGCTCCTGAACCGTCAGGTCGACAAAGTTCTCAAGCGCGGCTAGTTCCGCAGCCAGCCCGGCTTCAAGCTGGCTGGCATAGCTCTGGTTCATTTGACTACGGGCATCAGCGCGCGTGCGAGCGCGTCGTCATCCACAAGGTAGGTGCCGTTCTGCACCTGCGTGCGCAACTGCGACACGCGGTCAGATTGTGCACTGGCAGTGCGATCAAATTCCGCCCGCGCCCGGCTGAGGGTGCGCGCCCGGTCAGACAGCGTGGCCTGGTCGGTTGCCAGCTGGCCAACTGCCGGCCGGCTGGTGGCGGTTGCCTCGGTGACGGCTTGCGTTCCGGCCGCAGCCAACGGTGTGCCGTTGATGCGCGGGTCGGAATTGGCGGGGTTGAGAGTTACATCCATTTTTGTTTCCTTGAGCGGTCGGTTAGTGCCACATTATTCTCCTTTGGTATCGGCAATTATATGACATGCTTGACCGTATATGCGTTGAAAATCGCCTAATTTACTGTAAATTTAGCCGCGCACGCGAATTGCAAGCGTCAACATCTCATCCGCAGTTTGCAGGGAGCGCAGCGACATGCTGTAGGCGCGTTGCGCCAGCATCATCTGCGCCACCTCGTTCTGCAGGCTCACCCCGGATTGCTCCACCATGCCGGCAACCAGCGACCCAAAACCCTCAGCGTTGGGTGTGCCAATAATGGGCGGGCCGGAGCTCTCATCCGCCGTGTAAGTACTGCCGCCGGCATTAACCATGCCGCTGGAGTTTTCAAATGTGGCCATCGTGATCTGCCCCACATTTTCCCAGTCCTGGCCAACGCGCACCTCTACCGTCCCTTCGGCAGTAACGCGCACATCTTTGGCCTCAACCGGAATTTTGCCGCCCCAAAGCAGGCGCAAACCGCTGGTCGTCACCAGATTGCCCTCTGCATCGCGCTGAAAGCTGCCGTTGCGGGTATAGCCGGTAGTGCCATCCGGCATCTCCACCCGGAAGAAGCCGGGGCCGAAGATTGCCAGGTCAGTGGGGCTTGCGCTTTGCACCATTGGTCCCAGCGTATAGGAGAGGCTGGTGTTGGGCCGCACTGCGGATCCGCGGTAGGGCCCGTTCATCAGGCTGGCCGGCACTTGGTCAAAGAGGTACTCTTGAAAATTTGCGCGCGAAGCGATAAAGCCGGGCGTATTCAAATTCGCCAGATTGTCTGCGGTCACATCCATCTCAAACTGGCGGGCCATCATGCCCACGGAGTTGGTGTGCAGAACGCTATGCGGGGTAAACGGCATGGTAACTCCTCTGTTGCGGCAAATTCATTGCGGGCTACACGCGACCCAAATCATTCACAGCGCGGCCGGCAACCTGGTCTTGCATCTGCAATACGCGCTGCGCAGCCTCATAGGCACGCGCAGTTGTGGTCATTGCAGTAAATGTGGAAACCGGGTCCACGTTGGCCATTTCCAAGTAGCCCTGGCGCAGCCGGCCATTAGCCTGCACTGCCTCCGTCTTCTGAATGAAAAGATTCGGGCTGTTGTCGTCGCGCACCAGATCCTCATTGGGGTTGTCAAAACCAAACATGCCAATCATTCCGGCCGGCTTTCCATTGATTATGATGCGCCCTTCAGTCGTCACCGTTACATTGCCCACTGTGTCTCCCATTCCGCCGCCAACCGCGTATGGCACAGGCACAATCGCATCTTCGGATTTCTCGTCTAGCACCCGGAAGCCGTCTGCCGTCACCAAGTGGCCGTTCAGGTCGCGGGTGAAGCGGCCGTCGCGCGTGTAGCGCACGCCATTCGGCGTCTGCACAGCAAAGAAGCCGTTGCCGGAAATGCTAAAGTCAAAGGGCTGCTCTGTCTCGCGCAATGATCCCTCGCCAAAATCCGTGTAGGGCCCGGTGGCGATAACACCCAACCCGCCCTTGCCCACTGCCTTGCCCGGGCTGGCGGACCTCGCCCCGCCCTCCACGTTGTTGATGTTCAGGCTTACAAAGTCATCCAGGCTGGTGTTGATCTGCTTGAAGCCGGCGGTGGTGAGATTGGCCAGGTTGTGCGAAAGCAGCTCCTGCCGGTACAAGTTGGCATTCATGGCAGAGGCAGCGGCATACATGCCGCGATTGAGTGTCATGACTTACGAACCTTGCGGCGCATTGCAGAGCCGCCCACCCCCACACCCAGTGCGAGCAGCAGCAGGCCAATGCCCCGGCCCGCCCAGCCGTCGGGCAGAATTGCACCGGTCTCCGGGAGCTTCACCGGCAGTTCGGTGTCGGCACTGGTTTGCGCAACCACGCTTTCCACCACAGGCTCAGGGGCTGGCTCAGCAGTTGGCACTTCAGTGGGCGCTGCTGCAGGAGCCGCCACGGGCGCAGCCACAACTGCAGTGCCGAGCACAGCCTCGTTCGGGAAAATTGCAGACAGTGCACACGGTCCGCGCGTTGCTGGAATTGCAGCACCCTCGGTTTCAAAAGTAACCATTAGATAGCGATACGTGGCTGCCGGCAGCGACACAAACACCGGCTCCAGCTGCCCACTGGCCGGAATGTCGGCGACGTAGACGGGATTCTCCAGATTGGGCCCAAGCAGCCAGAGCGAAAGCTTCTGGCCGGCCCCTGGATCCACACCAGAAATCTGCACGGAGAACTCGCCAGTGCCAAAGTTAATTAGGCCGGTGCCCACACCGGTTTGCACGCCCTCCGGGCACACGTCCGGCATGTAGGACAAAAATGCATCCTGCGGGCCGGCGGTATTTGCATCAAAGCTGCCAACCGCGGCAGCTGTTGGCTCAACCGCTGGCACGGCATTAACTTCAGCAATACCAGCCAGCAAGCCGCTTAAAGAACGCCGCGCGCTGGGATTGGCCGGCACGGCACCCGGAGCCTCTACCGTCACCAACACCAGGGTGTAGTCCTGGCGGGGCAGCGCTACCGTCACGAGCGGCAGCTGGCCGTCGATCGCCAAATCTCCGATATACACAGAGTTTGCGAAGGTGGCATTGGTCAGCCATACCACGTAGCGTTCAGCTGTCAGCGGAGACAGGCCATTAGCTTGCAGGCTGACCGAACCCGCAACAAGATCCACTATTGCCGTACCGGCCGCAGTGGTGTTTCCAAAATTGCAAATCGCCGGGTCACAGGTCAAAAACACAAGCTGGTCATCCTCTGCGGCCTGTGCCTTTCCACTGTAGCCCAACACCGCGGCGAGCACTGCTGCCAGAACCGTCAGTCGCATCAAATTTATGTTTTTCATGTCTGTTGCCTCGCAATATTTAAAATCACATCAACTTCGCCCCGGCTCATGCCGAGCGCCTTCGCAATATCAAGTTGTTGAGCGCCGGCCTGCGCCATGCCCAACGCCACCGTTGTGCGCTCCAATGGGTCGCCAGCCGGGCGCTGCGCTGCCGGCGCGCTGCGCCCGCGCGCGGCCTCCAGCAGCCGGCCAAACCCTTCGCCGGGCTGCATGCTCGCCGCCGGCGCTGCGGTTGGCGGCGTGGCGCCGAGCGCCTTTAGCTCGCGCAGCACGGTGCCCAGTTGCACTGCGCGCTGGCGTTCAGCGGCATCCGGCGACGTGAGCGCTGCGCGGCGCGCCAGCGACATCAGATAAGTTGTGTTGCGCAGCAGTTCGCTGGCAGACACCGCGTCACTCATGCCGTAACCTCTTGCAAGATGCGGCGCTGCGGCACTGGCGCCGGCTGTGCCGCTGCCGGCCGCCCGGGGTTGGCCGGCCGCTGCTGTGCGCGCTGCATCGTTGCGCGCAGCTCGATCACCGCCTTGGCATGCATCTGGCTCACACGCGACTCGGAAACACCCAGCACTTCGCCAATATCGCGCATTGTCAACTCTTCCACGTAGTACAGGGAAAGCAACTGGCGGTCGCGGTCCGGCAGGGTTTGCAGCGCATCCTTGAGACTCAGGTGCAATTCTGATTCCATCAACACGGCGGTGGGGTTTACCCCCGGGTCATCGTCCGGCAGGGTGTCGTACAGGCTTTCGCCGTTAGGCAGTGGCGCATCCAGGGAAATCAGCACGCGGCTGGCATCGCCGTAGCTCTTCAGCAATTGCGCCACATTCAGCTGCATGTGATCCGCCAGCTCCTCCAGCGTGGGCTGCCGGCCCAAGTCAGTTTGCATGCGCAAGGTGGCGCGCTCAATTTCGCGCACCCGGCGCCGCGCCGGGCGGGACAGCAGGTCCATATTGCGCAACGCATCCACAATTTGCCCGCGGATGCGCTGAATGCCATAGGTGCTGAACTTGGTGCCGCGCGTGGGGTCAAAGCGGTCAACCGCATCAATCAGGCCCAGCAGGCCTTGCCCGGCTAAATCCTGGTATTCCGGGCCGGCTTCCAAGCCCAGGCGCCCCAGCACAAAATGCACCAGCGGCACATAGCGCACAATCAACCCTTCACGGGTGGCAGCCGACTTGGTTTGGCGCAGCTCCACCCACAAGTGAGTGTCGTCCTCGTATTTGTCTTCTTTGTCATCCATGACTTTGTTTTCCCTCTATGCGGTAGCTCTCAGGCTTCCCACGACTGCGTACTGCCTTCGGTGACACCCGGGCGCCCCACCACAAAGTGCTGGGCAAAAAATGCGCTCATGTAATGCGTAAAGCCCCAACATGCCATGCCAATCACCAACAGAATTACTACGGCGCGCGTTGCCGACATCAACAGCTCCACGCCATTGGCAATGCCCGTAACAAGCGCAATCAGAAATGCCCAAAGCGGAATAAGGCGTGCTGCAACGAAAAAGGTCTCCAACCAGAATGGCGTCTGTGCCAGGGGGAGTGAGGTTTGCCCGCGGGCCGGGGTTGGTTGCGAACCTCCTGACTCATCACGCTGCTGGCCGGAGGACTCACCGTCCTGACCGGCACTGGCAAACGCATCAGCGGTCCCGTCCCCCGGCGCAGCCAGCCCGCCGGGCAGCTCTGGTTCCATGCGGGCGCGTGCCGTGGCAAAGGCCTGTTCCATTTCCTCGCCGTTTATTTCTCCGGCGATCAAATCTTCAAGTTCCTGCTGGCTGATGGTTGCCATGATTGGCTCACGCAAGTCCCAAGCCGCTGCCGGCTGGGGCATCGCCCAGGATTAAGTTAGAGAGGTGCGCAGCGTCGGCCGGCTCCCACTGCAGCGGTACATTTGGCCCGCTCGAAAAGTATGCAAGTGCACTGTCTGTCCGGCACGCCAGCGAGTAGATGCTGCCGTGCGCTGCAGTTTCATCCAGATGCGTAAACACCGTGCCACTCAGGCCCAGCGCACTGAAGGCCTGCATGGCCAGCAGCTGATCGCTGGTCTTGGTGGTGGCGCTGGCCACCAGCAGCACAATTCGCTCCGCGGGCAGCGGCTCAAGCAGTTCGACCAGCTCCGCAATCTGCCCGGCGGCATGCGGGTTGCGCGCGGGCGTGTCCACCACCAGAAAGTCGGCGCTGGTTTGCGACCGCACTGCGTGCGCCAGCTCGTCCGCGCTGTATGCCAGCGCATGCGGCAATCCCATCAGCTCGGAAAGCGTGCGTATCTGCGCAATCGCCCCGATGCCGAAGGTGTCCAAAGATATCAACGCGGCCTTGCGCCCCAGCACCAGCTGGGCATGCGCCGCCAGCTTGGCCGCTGCGGTTGTTTTGCCGCTACCCGTGAGGCCCACCAGCACCACCACTTGCGGGCGCCGGCTGCGTTCCACCAATGCCGCAGTGCGCACCTGCGCCAGCATATGGCGCGCTGCAAATGCATGCACCGCGGCGCCATCCAGCAGCGCGCGCGGGCTCAAGGTTTCCTTTGCGGCGGCACAAATATCAAGCGCCAGGTCCGGATCCACTTCCTGTGCCAGCAGCTGCTTGTGAAGTGCCACCAAGGGATCCGGCCAATGTGACTTTGCCGGTTCAAACTGGCTGGCCACCTGGCCCAGCGCAGCGCGCACTTCAGCCAGATCCTGCGCCAGCTTGACAGCCAGGGGCTGCTCCACCGGCTGTCCGGCGGTACCTGCAGCCGGCAGCACCAAAACTTCAAACACCGGATTGCGCCACACCTGCCACGCCGGTCCGTCAAACACCTTGCGCGTGGTTAGCACCAGCGCATCCGGCCCCATTTGGTCGCGTGCCTGCGCCAGCGCGTCCGGCATCGTCTCTGCCCGAAAGCTCACCGGCTTCACAGTTCAACAATCCCGTGCGCCTGCACCTGCACCTTGGAGCCGATTTCAGAGTAGGCAATCACTACCAGATTGGGCAGTGTGCGCTCAATCAAGCGCCGGAACGCCAGCCGGATTTCGCGTGAGCACAAAAGGATCGGCTGATAGCCGGCCTTGGCCATGCTTTCCATCTGCGCGCTGGTGCGCTGCAGAATTGTCTGAGCCAGCGCCGGTGCCACATTCAGCGCCAGGCCGCGCTCAGACGCGGCAATCGCCTCCTTCAGCTGCGCTTCCAGCGCGGGCGCCAGCGTAAACACATGCACCCGCCCGTCATCATGGCGGAACAAGTTGGTGATGGTGTTGGCCATGCTCTGGCGCACCGCTTCAGCCAGCACGTCCGCATCGCGCGTGGTGGCTGCATGGTTGGCCAGCACTTCCAAAATATTCGGCAGGTCGCGAATGGGCAGGCGCTCAGACAGCATGATGCGCATCACGTTTTGCACTGCGCTGAGACTCAGCATTTCCGGGATCAGGCCATCAACAATTGCAGGCGATGATTCTTTGACGCGCGCAATCAGCTCCTGTGCCTGCTGCCGGTCTAGAAGCGCGCTGGCATTGGTGCGCGCCACTTCCGTAAAGTGCGTGGCCACCACCGAGATGGGGTCCACCACCGTCAGCCCGGCCAGCTCCGCCCGGCCGCGTTCGTCTTCTGTAATCCAAAGCGCGGGCAACCCAAAGGTCGGCTCGGTTGTGGCCTCACCCTGCACCAGCGCGCCTTCCTCCAAAACCCCGATCGCCAGAAAGCGCTCAAGCCGCACCTCACCGCGCGCCACTTCTTCGCCGCGCAACTTGATCCGGTACACATACGGCGAAAGCTGCAGGTTGTCCCGCACGCGTACTTTCGGCAAAATAAATCCCAGCTCCGTAGCCAGCTGGCGGCGCACCCCGGTGATGCGCTTGAGCAGGTTCTCTGCGCGTTCCTCGCCCACCAGCGGTATCAGGCCGTAGCCAATCTCCAGCTCCAGCGCATCCACAGACAGCAGCTGGGTCACATCATCCACAGCGGGCGCGGTATCCGCAGACGCCTGCGCCGGCAGCTCCGGCAGCGCATTCTGCTGGCGCCACACAAAGAAGGTAAGGCCACTGAGCGAGCCGCCCACTGCCAGGAAAGCCATGGTGGGGAAGCCCGGCATGAATGCAAGTCCCAGCACCACACAGGAAGCAATTGCCAGAGCCTGCGTGTTGCCCAGCTGGCTGCCCAAGTCGGAGCTGAATCCGTCATCAGAATTTGCGCGGCTGACGAGCAGTGCGGCGGCCGTGGAGATGAGCAGCGCCGGTATTTGAATAATGAGCCCAGCGCCAACCGTAACCAGCGTGTAACTGCGCAGCGATTCCAACAGGCTAAGCCCGCCCTGAAACACGCCCATCAGAAAGCCGCCAATAATATTGATGGCGACAATCAGGATTGCGGCAATCGCATCGCCGCGCACAAACTTGCTGGCACCGTCCATCGCTCCGTAAAAGTCCGCTTCGCGCTGCAAGGCGCGCCGGCGCCGGCGTGCCTCCGGCTCGGTGATCACGCCCGCGCCCATGTCGGCGTCAATCGTCATCTGCTTGCCGGGCATCGCATCCAATGTAAAGCGCGCTGCAACTTCTGCCACGCGCCCGGCACCGTTTGTAATCACCACAAACTGGATAACTAGCAGCGTGAGGAAAATAACAATGCCCACCACGTAGCTGCCGCCCAAAACCAGGCTGCCCACCGTGGCCACCACCCGCCCGGCATCAGCCGAAAGCAAAATACTGCGGGCCAGCGCAATGTTCACGCTCAGGCGAAAGAGCGTTACCAGCAGCAGAATCGCCGGAAACACGGAGAACTCCATCGGTTGCTGCACATAGACGGAGATGAGAATGATGCCGATCGAAATCGCAAGATTCAGGGCGATCAGCACATCCAACACCAGCGCGGGCAGCGGCACAATCATCACCATCACGGTGATGAGCAGCACAATTGCAACACCGGCATCCTTGGACCCGAAGAGGGCGCGCAGGACGGGCGGTGCGGAGCGGGCGGCGCTGGCGAATGTCATGCCGTCACCCGCGGTTTGATACTAAACACAAATGCCAGCACCTCAGCCACTGCCTGGTACAGGTCCGCCGGCACAACGTGGTTAATCTCCACGGTGGAATAAAGCGTGCGCGCCAGCGGGATGTTTTGCACAACCGGCACGCTATGCTCGCGCGCCAGCTCCACAATGCGCTCCGCCACCAGCCGCGCGCCCTTGGCAACCACAATTGGCGCGGCCGCAACTTTGCGGTCATACTGCAGCGCCACCGCCACCTGCACCGGGTTCACAATCACCACATCCGCGGTGGCCACGCGCTTGAGCATGCGCTGCCGGCGCAGCGCCAACTGGCGCGCCCGGATGCGCTGCTTCATTTTCGGATCGCCCTCTGAGCGGCGCGCCTCGTCCTTCGCCTCGGAGCGCGACATGCGCAGCCCGTCAAACCACTGTCTGTAGCGATAGCCATAGTCTGCCGCGGCCAAAAGCAAATACGCAAGCGCCACGCGCACGGCCAGCGTGCCCATCGTTTCAAAAATGAAAGCTACCGCAGTCGCAAAGCCCGTCTGCACCAAATCCAACAACTCGGGCATGCGCGGCACAATCGTCCAGTAACTGATCAGGCCAATCACCAGCACTTTCAACATTGCCTTGGCCAGCTCGACAAGACTCTGGCCCGAAAGCAAGCGCTGCAATCCGGTAAGCGGATTAATGCGCTTGAAGTCCACCTTGGGCGGCTGCAGCAAGCCGCGCGTCTGTACCAGGCTGGCTGCCACACCCGCAACCATCAGCCACAGCACAAACGGGCCCAGCGGCGCGGCACTTCCCATTGCATGCCTTACAACATCCCCCACGGTGGCACTTGTAAAGTGGTTGACCGTGCCCAGCCCCAGAGTTCCAAAGCTGTCGCGCACCAAACCGGCCAACCCGGTCAAAACATCGCGCAGCAGCGGCACCAACACCCAGAAACCGACCAGCATGGTCACGGCAATGTTGATCTCATTGCTGCGCGCAATGTTGCCTTCCCCGCGCGCGTCTTCCAGCTTCTTCGCACTGGGTGGTAATGGCTTGTCGAGATCGCTCATTGCGCGCTCACCAGCTCCAGCATGTGGCGTGCCGTGTCATTGAACATGTTGTGCAGCACCGGCAGCAGCAGGGGCAGCAGCGCGGTAACGCCCAGCAGCCCGATTGCAATTTTGAGCGGCAGGCTCAGGAAGAACACTTGGATCTGCGGAGCGGTTTTGGCCAGCAAGCCCATGGCCACATCCACGGCAAGAATGGTTGCCACAATTGGCAGCGCAATCTGCACCCCGCTCAGCCACATCGCCAGCGTCAGGCGCACCAAGCCGTCCTTTACCACCGGGCCCATGACAAAAGTGCCCAGCGGCACCAGCTCAAATAAACGCGCTATGGCCACAATCAACTGATGATGGCCGTTGATGACGAGAAAAACAGTTGTGGAGAACAGCAGAACGAGCTGGTCCAGCGGGCTGCCCTGCATGTTGGTGAGCGGGTTTACAAACTGCGCCGCGCTAAACCCGGCCAGCGTGCCAATCAAATTTGCGCCAATGGCAAGCGCCGCAAATGTGGTCCGCACCACAAAGCCAGCCAGCAGCCCGGTTAGCAGCTCCATGGCCGCCAGCACCAGAAAGCCGCCCACGGGCCTGGGCTCGCCGGCAACCGCCAGCGGCACCAGCGGCACAATCACAAGCGTTATCAACAGGCCGGCAGCCAACCGCACGCGCACTGGAACCGCGGCGCTGCCCAGCACGGGCACACCGCTCAGAATAGCCAGCGTGCGGGTGGCGCTCAGCACAAAAAGTTGGAACTGCGCTACAGAAATGGTCATGCAGTGTGCGTGGGCTACTGCGCCATGGAAGGCATCAGCTGAAACATGTGGATCAGGAAAGCCACAAGTTTTTGCATGATCCACGAGCCGGTGTAGGCCAGCGTCAAGCCGACAGCCAAGATTTTGGGCACAAACGTCAGCGACTGCTCGGTGATTTGGGTGGCAGCCTGCAGCACACTGACCGCCAGGCCCACCAGCATAGAAACCAGCAGCATCGGCCCCACAACCAGCAGCGTCAGGCGCATCGCTTCCTGCGAAACATTGATCACCATGCTTTCATTCATTTGCGCCCTGCTCCTCCGCAGCCCGAAAATGGCACTGACCGCTGTGGCCTGTGGCTGGCTTGCTCAAAAGCTTTTCACCAAAGATTCGACCAGCAGGTTCCAGCCATCTGCCATCACAAACAGCAGCAGCTTCAGCGGCAGCGACACCAGCATGGGCGGCAAGAACATCATGCCCAGCGAAAGCAGCGTCGAGGTCACCACCAGGTCGATCACCAGAAACGGAATAAATATTAGAAAGCCCATCTGAAAGGCAGTCTTCAACTCACTGACCACAAATGCGGGCAGCAGGCTGGAGAGCGGAATGTCCTCCAGCGTGGATGGCTGCGTGGTCTTGGCCAGCTGCATGAATAGCGCAATATCTGCCGGGCGCGTCTGCTTGAACATAAAGCCGCGCAGCGGCTCCAGGCCGCGCGTGATGGCCGCTGGCTGTGCAAGCCTGCCAGCCAGGTAGGGCTGCAACGCATTCTCATTAATGTCGTTGAAGACCGGCGCCATCACAAAAAAGGTAAGCAGCATGCCAAGCCCGGTCACCACCTGGTTGGGCGGCAGCTGCTGCGTGCCCAGCGCGGTGCGCGCCAGCGACAGCACAATCACAATGCGCGTGAACGCCGTCATCAACAGCAGCACGGCCGGCGCCACACTCAGCACAGTAAAGAGCACCAGCAATTGCACACCAGTGCCCACCTGCTCCGGCTGGCTGCCCTGCCCGCTAATATTGAAGGAGACACCCGGCACGCTCAGCTCCGGTTTTTCGCCAGCACCCATGCCCACACAGGAGCACAGCAGCACGGCCGAGCCCAGCAGCACCGGCAGCAGCCGGGCACGCCGCAACAGCGGCACAGTTGCCGGCCGCAGCCCGCGGCAGTTAAATAAAAACTGACGAAGCATATGCCTCGTCAGTGTAGGTGCGCACCGCAGTGGGGCTGGTAAAGCTGGCGTGAAGCGGCGCTAAAACGCCGGTAAAGTTGCGGCGGCTAGCCCTCTTGGTTTACGCGCGCTGCAGCCTGCTGCAGATGGCTGATAAAGGCTGGCGCAGCTCCGTCTGCCACCGGCGGCGTGCCGCCCACCTCGGCCAGCAGTGCCACCTGCCCATCGCTGGCACCCAGCAGCAGCTGCCGGTCGCCCACCCGCACAAGATGGAGCACTTGCTTGGGCGAGAGGCGCAGCGTTTCGACAATGCTCAACTGCCGGTCGCTGATGGCTGCAACCTGGGTCTGCCAGCGCCGCAGGCCAATCAACACTAAATACAGGCACGCGAGCACCGCCAGAGTGTTGCCGGTCATCTTCAACGCCAGCACCCCCAGGCCTGCATCGCGCGAGCTGCCGCCTGTAAATGCCAGCACCAGCGCAGCCAGCAGCACAACGCCGGCCAGCCCGCTCGCCAGCAGCCGGCCGCGCTTGTCGTCGCGCAAAAATTGCAAAGCGCTGGCTACGGTCATCGCGCTCCGCCCACCATCGCCTGCGCAGCCGCCATTATTTCTGTCAAACGAATGCCAAATTTGTCGGCAATGATCACAACCTCGCCGCGCGCCACCAGACGCTCATTGATGCGCACGTCCACAGCCTCGCCGGCTATGCGGTCCAGCTCCACCACCGAGCCCGGCTGCAGCGCCAGCACTTCGCGCACCAGCATCTGCGTCCGCCCCAGTTCCACGGTCACTTGCAGCGGGATGGTGGCCAGCACGCCGAGATCCATGCTGGCCTCTTCGTCAGCCCCCGGTAGCACTTCAGTCTCCAGCGGCACAAACTCGGCTGGTGCAACCGCGACCGAACTCGCCCCCAGCGCGTCAAAATCCAGCATGGGTGCACCCTCAACCGGGGCCGCACCGTTGCCATCCATTGCTTCGGAAACGGCTTCGCTTGGAGCCTCAGCCACTGCCACTGCCTCTCCCGCGCCGGCATCCGGCGCTGCTTCTTCCGTGCCTGGGTCAGTTGTATCAGCCATTATGGTAACTCCTACTGTTCAACAATTACCCGATCCAAAATCTTGGCCGCATATTTCTTCTTATGCGTACCGGGCTCAGCGGTGTAGCCAATGCCTATGCTTGGCCCGCCACCCACCCAAAACTCATAGGGCCTTCCCACGGAGCTGTCCAGCTCCAAAACATCACCCGGGCGCAGCGAACGCAGCTCGCCAAAGGTCAGGTTCATGGTGCCCACTATCAGGCGTGCCTCGAGTGAAGCGCGCTGCATAAAGTCTTCAAGCGCCACGCGCATCTCTGCGGGTTGCGACGCTTCCTGCTTTACTTCCCCAAGCCAGGCCGACGGCGAAACATCGTCAGCAATACCCTTCAGCATCGCATAGGGCACATAAATGACAAGCGTGCCGACCCGTCTGCCAACCACCAGCTCAAAACTTGTGCCCACCGTCCAGCGGTTTGCCAGCAGCATTTTGACCCAGGTCTTGTTGCTGGAGGATTCAATAAAGCGCGGCTCCAGTTCGATGATGGGTTTCCATGCCTTCTTGATGTGCGGTATCAGGTAATCCCACACTCCCCGCATCACCACGGCGCCGAGATCGGTGAGCGGCGCGACGGTTATGTCGTCTGCCGGCGTGCCGCCAAGCAGGAGCTCGGAAATAGCGAGACAGGTTTGCGGATCAAAAACCGCAACGATCCGGCCCGGCAGCGGGTCCAGCGCCAGCATGAAATACTGCGTCTGGTCCGGCACACCGTCAATGTGCTCTTCGAAATTAGCTTGCGCCTGCCCGATAACTTTGCAGCGCACGTCAGTGGAAAGGTAGCTGGGCAGGTTGTTGCGAATGCTATCCGCCAGGTCCTCGTGCACCAGCTCTATGGCGCGCATCTGGTCGCGGGTAAAACGCTCCGGCGACCGGAAATCATAAGCGTGCGCCTCGCCGGCGCTGGGCTTTCTAGCCACCACCGGCTTGGCCACATTGCCGGAATTTAGAAGCGAGGTGATTTCAGCTTCAGACAACATGGCCTTTACTGCACTACAAACTCGTTGAAGTAAACATACATCACCAACTGCGTCGGCAACAGCTGGTTGATGCGATTGATAATCTCCTGGCGCAGACCCTCTTTGCCCTCCAGCGTATACACCTGCTCAAATGACTTGCTGGAGATAATCGAAATCACAAGATCCTCAATCACAGGCTGCTTGGTGCCCATTTCTGTTTCAAACAGGGCTTGCAGCTCCGCGCGCTGCTCGGAAGCCATGGTGTACCAGGCGGTATCGTGCGGCGCAAACTCCATCACAATCCCGACCTTGAGGTAGCGCCGGCCGCCCGGATCAGCCAGGTTGATGACTTTGGTGCCAACATCAAAAAGCACGCCCTCGCCGGGAACCGGCAGAGCCGGTGGCACAGGCGGAGAGTCCATATCGAGTTTTGGCGCTGCGGCCGCTTCCACGGGGTTGCCTTGCTCATCCACGGCGCCCTCCACCGGATTGCCCTGCTCATCAACCGCGGCTGCTGGCGCTTCCACTGGATTGCCATGCTCATCAACCGCGGCTGCTGGCGCTGGCGCAGCCGCTGGCGGCCGCAGTAACAAAATCACAATAACGGCAGCCATTCCCAGGAATACCAACCCGCCCACCGCACCGCCAATGATTAGCAGCAGGTTGCGCTTCTTTGGGGGGGCTTCGCCCTCGCCTTCGCCTTCAGCTGGGGGCGCAGCCGGCTTTGCCTCTTTTTTAGTCATCTGCGGCTCCTATAAATATGCACCGGTAATTTGGTTGCGCTAATGCCCGCTGGGGGGCGGGGGCGGTGGCGCCGGTGCTTCCGCCGGCGGCGCGGCGCCTTCCGCACCGGCATCGTCGCCGCCGCCCTCAAGCGGGTTCACCCCGCCTTTTGGCTGGGCCAACTCATTCACAATCATAATTTCCACGCGCCGGTTTAGAGCAACACTCTCCGGGCTGTCGTTGGGCTTCAAAGGCGAGAATTCCGCCCGCGCCTGTGCCTGCAGGCGCACCGGGTCCACTCCGCCCACCTCCACCAAAAAACGCACGACTGCCACGGCACGCGCCATGCTTAAATCCCAGTTGGTGGGGTAGCGCGGGTCTGTCGGCGGAGCCGGGTCCGTGTGCCCCACAATGCGCACCACATTAGGTACCGTGTTTAAAAAATCGGCAAGCTGCTTTAGTGCATCCAGGGTAGTGGGCTCAAGGTCGGCGCTGTTTTGCCGAAAGAGCAGTTTGTCGCTAAAGGTCAACAGCGTGCCTTCCACCATCTGGTCGGCCTTCACCTGCGCCTCCAGCCCGGACTCTTTCAGCTGCTGGGTCAGTTGGTCAGCGGTATCAAACATGGCTGGTACTCGCTCGGGGAACTTATCCAGCACAATTGCAGCGGGCTGGCCCTCGCCCAAAGGCATGGCGCCGCTGATGTTAGCTTCTACCTTCTGTTTCACCTCAATGCCGCCAATTGTGGCTTGGAGCACTGATGCCAGCTGCTCCATCTTTGAAACGTTCACAACCGCAATGGCATACATCACCACAAAAAACACAAATAGCAGCGTCATGAAGTCAGCAAAGCTCACCAGCCACGCGTCGCCAGCTCCGCCATGCGAGGCGGAAGAGGAGGATGAAGATGCTGATGATGCCATGGCAAAAACCAGATCAGGCGCCCTAGGGCAGTTCCGGAATCTTTTCTGTGGAGCCCACCAGCCCAACCGACATCGTCGCCTTCTGTTCTATCGGATTGATGACCATGATTTCGCTGCGGCGATTCTTCATTTTGTGCTCTTCGGTGTCGTTTGGAAACAGCGGGCGAAATTCAGCCTGCGCCACGGCTACCAGCCGCTTGGGCTGGATAGATCCCATCTCGATCAGCCAACGCACAACTGTAACGGAGCGCGCGCCGGACAATTCCCAGTTGGTCTCAAACTTCGCCGGATCCGTGGCAGTGTTGTCGGTATGCCCGATCACGCGCACTTCCTTCTCGCTGTTATGCAAAAACTCGAGCAGAGCTTGCAGTGCATCCACAGCAGACGGCTCAAACTCCGCCGTGCCGGGCTTAAAGAGCAGTTTGTCATTCAGTGCCACGAGCGTGCTCTCCACGTTCGCCTGCAGAGAAACATCCCCGCTGACACCAGCTTCACGCAGCTGGGCCGCCATATCGGTAAGCATGTCGACCGTCTCGGGCGGCCGCGGCGGCAGCTCCGCAATGATGATTGGCACCGGGTTGCCTTTATCCAGGGCGCCCCCCAAACTGATTGAAGGCGACACAACCTCAAGCGACTTGAGGCCGGCCACCGCCCGCGCTAAATTCTCAACCGTAGCCTTCAGCTTGCTGGTGTTTTCACTAGCCATTGAAAACAGCACCACAAAAAAAACAAACAGCAGCGTGATGAAGTCCGAATAGCTAACCAGCCAGTTGCCGCCGCGCGGGCTGGGAACCAGCTGCAGATGTGCTGCGGGGGAAAGCAGGCGCAGCGCTGGAAAGCGCAAGCGCCGCCCGTCTAAAAACACCACCCATAACGGGCGCAAGCTGCCCCAGCGGGTGAGCAGATGACGGCGCAGGCGCGGGTACTCGCGCGCCGCGCTTTGCAGCGCGCTTAGCACAGTCACTCCAGCCAGGGGGATTTCCCGATTGCCTCCAGCCAGCGCGCGCAGCGGTGCCGGAAGCGTTACAGTCGCCATGCAGGTTTGCCCAGTAAAAAGCTGCGACAGCTAGTTACTAACCCTCTTCCTTTGGCCGGGCGCCTTGTGCGATATAAGAGAGCAGCTTTTCTTTGAGCACCCGCGGGTTTTCGCCTGCCTGAATACCTAGAATGCCGGTCAGGGCCATCATCCGGGACTCAGCCTCGTGGTGGTCCTTGTGGATCAATCCACTTGCCATTGGCAGCCAGAACACATTCGCCTGCAGCACGCCCCACAAGGTAGCCAGAAATGCCACCCCAATCAAACCACCCAGCTTTTCCGGCTGGTTCAAATTCTTCAGCACCTCAATCAGGCCCATGACGGTGCCAATGATGCCCATTGTAGGTGCGTAGGCGCCAAACTTGTTGAAGAAGTCAATACCCGCGTGATGGCGGGCCTGCATGTTGGCCGTATCCAGCCGCAGGACGCTCTCAATGGACGAAGCGTCCAGACCGTCCACCACCATACTCATTCCCTTTTGCAGAAAGGGATCGTGAATGTCCTTTACTACGGCTTCCAGTGCCAGCACACCGTCCTTTCTGGCGGTATCAGCCATCGCCACAATCTCCTCCACCGTTTTTATTGGTGAGTGCGATGGCGAAGTAAATGCTTGAATGAGCAATTTATGAAACCCAAATCCAGTGCCCGCTGGCACCGACGCGATAGATGCGCCGATGCCACCGCCCACAGTGATCATAAAAGGCGTAATATGCGAGAACAAGAAGAAGATAATGTGGGGCGACATACCGCCTTCAATATAGCCGGATGCCATAAGCATTGAAAACGACAAAAGAATCCCCACTAGCGTCGCTAAATTCATGAGCTTACCTTCCTCTGCCTATTCGTCGATGTCCATCTGGGCATCCAAAATGAAGCGCTCCATTGCCATTGTTTCGTCCTCGGAGAGCGGCTGGTGCACATAGCGCTGGTACGTAAGGATGGCTTGAACCACCACATCCCGGCTCTCGCGCACCATAAACCGGTCCTGATCGTTGAGCAGGGTGATGATGGTGTCTGGTGCTGCCTGAATGCTTTTAATGGCATTGGCATTAATAAACACGACAGAACCGTCAAAGCGGGTTACGCGAACCATAACGCGGTCAGTTTAGCACAGGCCCGAATCACTGGCAAGTAAATGCGCACTAAAAGGCGCATGAGCTGCGGGTAAAACAGCGTTAAGCCGCACGAATGCAGTAGCCATGCCCGGGCACGGTCACAATATACTCCGGTGCGGAAGGGTTTGGCTCCACCTTCTCGCGCAGGTTCTTTACATGCACGCGCACCAGGTCGGGTGAACCCGCATCGAACGGGTAATCCCAAACATCATGGAGCAGCTTGGTGGGTGAAAAAACCTCGTCGGGATGACTCATCAAAAAGTACAGCAGGTCAAACTGCACAGGCGTAAGCATAATTTCAACACCCTGGCGGCGGGCCGTAAAGGTCCTGCAATTGAGAGAAAGGTCGCGAATCAAAATTTGGTCCGCGGGCGCGGGTGCTGCGCCTGCTTTAGTGCCGTTGCCGCGCCGCAGAATGGCACGGATGCGCAGCACCAGCTCATCCACATTGAAGGGTTTGGTCAGGTAGTCATCCGCCCCGGCGCGCAACCCTGTGATTTTGTCTTCGTCGCCGCCGCGAGCGGTGAGGAACAGAATGGGCATGTCGCCCAGCAAAGGATCGCTGCGCACCTGCCGGCAGACTTCAAAGCCGTCCATGCCGGGCATCATCACATCCAGCACCATCATTTGCGGCCGGTGGCGGCGCGCCAGGTTCAAGCCCTCCACTCCGCTATTGGCAACTGAAACGCCAAAGTCATTGGAACGCAGGGCGCGCTCGATGCTGCCCGCCACAAGCTGTTCATCGTCCACAACCAGCACGTTTTGTTTGTCAATGTTCATGGGTAGAGCTCCTTGGGCGTAATACTAGGCGGGCGCAAACGGCAGGTGCGTGAAAAACGCAGCGCCGGCGCCCTCGCTTGATTGTACAGTGATGTAGCCGCCATGGCGTTGTGCAATGGTCTGGCAAACGGACAGTCCCAGGCCTGTGCCGCCGCGGTCTGCCTTGGTTGTGTAGAAAGGCTCAAAAATCGCAGCTTGGTCCGCAACTCTGATGCCCGGGCCGTTATCTGAAATTTCCACTTCCACTGCCCGCCCATCCGGCGTGCAGCGCGCAGCCACAGTTACGCGCGGCGCTTTTGTGTCCACCAGCGCATCGCGGGCGTTCATCAGCAGGTTGATCCAGATCTCTTCCAGCTGCGATTCGATTGCCATCACCGGCGTGAGCTCTGCGTCCAGCTGCAGCTCCAGCTGCACGCCACTGCGCTGCAGATAGGCGCGCACCAGATCCAAGGCATCGCCCACGGTGCCGGCCACGCGCGTGGGCCGCATCACTTCTTCGCCGGGGCGCGAGTAGTTGAGCAGGCGCTGCACCACGCGCTGCGCGCGCCAGCCTGCATGCTGGATGGCCAGCGCCGAGGCATGCGCCGGATGATCCGGCGCCACAGCGCGCAACAGCAGTTGCGAATCCGCGATCACGGTGGTGAGCGGATTGCTGATCTGATGCGCAACGCCGGCCGCCATTTGGCCGATGGCGGAAAGCCGCGCGGCCTGCATCAGCTGCGCCTGCGCGGTGCGCGTGGCTTCAACCGATGCCTGCAGGCGCTGCAACAGGCGCGCATTTTCAATTGCACCCGCAATGCGATCGCAGGTTACGCGCACAAAGTTGCTTTCGTCCGCGCTGAAGGTCTTGCGCCGCCGGTCGCCCAGCAGCAGCACGCCCACCGGCCCGGAAGGCGCAGCCAGCGGCTCCGCCAGTGCAGCCTGCACATGCTCTGCCGCCAGCCACGGCAGCATGGGGGCCGGCAGCGCCGCAGCGGTCGCAACCGCATCGGCTGCCTGCGGATAGCGCGCTGCGCTGCCCCGGAACTCCGCCGAGAGTCCGTGCGCCGCACTTAGATACAAGCCGTTGTCCCGTTCAAGGTAAATGGCACCGCAATCCACCTGCAAAGCAGCGAGCAGCTCATTCAAGGCCGCCTCCAGCACTTCCGGGAGTTCCAGCGAGCGGTTGATTGCCGCCGTCAGCTGGCCCAGCGCGGAAACCTCGCGCTGGCGCGCCAGCTGCTGTTCCTCAATTTGTTTGCGCTGCGTGGTGTCGCGCACAAAATATTGCAGCAGGCTTTGCTCGGTGTGCACTACGCGCTGCACACTCACTTCAACCGGAAATTTGGTGCCGTCCGCCCGGCGGAAAAATGCTTCGTAAACCGCCTCGCCGGCGCGATTCAGCCGCTCTGCCACCTCTGCGCGCACCAGCGGGTGCGCAGGCTGCTCCAGGTCTTGAATGCGCTGGCCCACCAATGCCGGCCGCTCCAGTTGCAACCAGCGGCATGCGTGCTGGTTGGCCTCCAGCACTACGCCGTTTATGTCGCACACCAAAATGCCATCACTGGCTTCATCAAAAATAGAACGGTAGCGGCTCTCGGCGCGCGCCACGGCGCGCTTCAGCTGCCACTGCTGCAGCGCCCGGTCAATCTTGTCCGGCAGCTCGCGCGCCAAATAGTCGCCGGCTTTTACAACGTAATCCACCGCGCCAGCCATCAGGGTTTCGGTGGCCACGCGTTCATCACCGCGCCCGGTCACCATCACCACCGGCACATCGGCACCCAGCTCTTGCACCAGTTGCAGGCCGGTGCCGTCGGGCAGGTTGTAATCCATCAGAATCAGGTCAAAGCGCTGCGTGCGCAGCAGCTCGCGCGCAGCGCCAATGCTGGCGGCGCGCTCCACCACATAAGCGCCGTTCCCCGCGAGGGTCTCGCGCGTCACAAACGCCACATTCTCATCATCTTCCACCAGCAGAATGCGCGGGGTATTCACAACAACTTCCTGCCAGCCAAGAGCGGGCTCTGTATTGTAATCCAGCGCAGCGTAAAGTTCAATCATGCAATGGCCTCAGTGCCTGCTTGCAGCGGCACCGTAAACAAAAACTCGCTGCCCCTGCCGGGCTCGCTGCTCACGCGCAGTGCCCCGCCGCGCAAATCCACAATGCGCTTGACAATGCTGAGGCCAAGCCCGATGCCGGGTGTAGTGACCGTATGCGCCCGATAGAACGGCTTAAATAGTTGGAGCTGCTGCTCCGGGGTGATCCCCACGCCGTTGTCGCGCACCCAGATGGCGTACGCTGCGGCTTCCTGGCGCCAGCCAATGTCAATTTGCGGGCGCGCGCGGGCGCCCATATATTTCACCGCGTTGGATACAAGGTTGCCGAGCACCTGCAGCAAGCGCTGCTCCGGAAAGTTCACCAGCGGCCAGATATCCGGGGTTTGCACGGCCACACCGGCCGGGTCCAGCAGGTAGCGGTTTTGCGCCAGCACCAGCTTCACCACGCGCCCGCTATCCGTGCGCACATTCTGCAGTGGCTCGCGCCCCAGCCGTGAAAGCTGCAACAAACCCTCCAGCATGGTACTGATCGAGCCGGCGGTGCCGGAAATGCGCTTGAGGTAATCCTGCCCGCGATCGTCCAAGGTCCCGGCGTAATGCGAGTGTGCCAGGTTGGACAGACCGCGCACCACGTTGACGGGGTTGCGCAGATCATGGCTAATTGAATACAAAAATGTTTCAAGCTCGCTGACGGCAGCATCGCGCTCGCGCTGTGCCTGCGCCAGCTGTGCCTGCGCGGCTGCCAGCTGCGCGCCATTCAGCGCATGCTCCACCACCGTGCGCAGCAGCGGCAGCATGGGCGCGGCAGCAAACCCGCAATTCGGCGCCAGCACCAGCCGTAATACGCCGGCCGTTGGCAGGCTCAGCGGCAGCAATAGTTGCTCTGCGGGAGTTGCACCAGCGGCTATTGGCGCACGCGCACCCTGCCCGCTGTACAGCGCACTTTGCAGCTGTAGCAGCCCATCCGCCTCTGCCGCATCAAAACTATCCGCGGGCTGTGCAGCCAGCAGTCTTGGGCTGCCGTCCGGGTTTGCGCCAAAAATGGCAGCACTGCGGCAGCCGGGGAGTCCGGACAGCCGGCGCACCAGATCACTGACCCCGCTGCAGCCCGCCAGCGTCTGCAGCACTCCAATAAATTGCGGATCCTCAGTGGCGTTCACCGGGCATTTACTCCGCGCTAATGTTATGCCCAACGCACGCAGTGTGCGTAAACTAAACGTAAATGGAAACTCCGCAGTTAATGCAATGAAATGCTATATTCAGGGGGGAGTAGTTGCAGGTGCAGGTGCAACTGCAGTTGAAGTTGAAGCTATCCAATGACTGACGACCAACCCCCGCCGAGCCCGCCGCCGCCGCGCGCGCCGCGCCAGCCACCTGCGTGGCTGGAAGGCCGCGAGCTAGACAGAGGTGCAATTCTAAGAATGGCTGTGTTTGCGGTGGTGCAGCTCGGCGCGTGCTGGTTGTGGGGCTACCTTACGAGTAGTTGAGCATGCGCTTGCCGGCCGTGGGCGCGCTATGCACCCGCGCACAAGCGCAGCACTTAAGGTTTGCTTCCCGCCGGCAGCAAGTTTCTGGTGGCGGCAGCGCAGTGCGGCTTTAGTCTTGGCGGCTGCCGTCGGGCATGATTGCGCCGCTTAAGTTGGTCTCCAGCATCACGGCGTTTTCCAAGCGGGCGCCAAAGAGGTTGGCACCGCGCAAGTCTGCTCCGCTTAAGTCTGCATTTTCTAAATTTGCGCCCTGCAAATCTGCGCTTGAAAACTTGGCGGCGGTAAGGGTCGCGCCTTGCAGATTGGCGCCGTTCAGGTTGGCGTTGGAGAAGTCCGCTTTCATTGCCTGCGCCTCGGACAGGTCCGCCTGTTTCAGGTTTGCCTGCGCCAGCTTGGCGCCAGTAAAGTTGGCGCGCCGCAATCCGGCCAAACTTAAGTCTTTGCCGGCAAGGTTGCGCCACGCACCGCCCTTTGTAGCGAGCTCCCACACCAAGTGCCACTTGGGATCCAGCTGCGTGTTGGCGTCCAAACTTGCGCCCTGCAAGCTGGCGCGCGCCAGCTGCGCCTGCAGAAATATTGCGCCGCTCAGATCCGCGCGCGCCAGCTGTGCGCCACTTAAGTCTGCTTTGAAAAAGCTGGCGCCGGAAAGCACAGTGTCGCTCAGGTCCGCGCCCTCAAGCCGGCAGCGGTCCAGCTGCGCTTTTGTAAGCTGCGCGCCGATCAAGTCCGCGCCACTCAGGTCTGCATCGCGCAGGTCTGCACCGGCTAGTTGCGCAGCTTGCAGTTGCGCACCAGCCAGCACGGCCCGGGACAAATTGCAGCCGGCCATTTTGGCATTGGCAAAATTGGTGCCGGAAAAATTCAAGCCCTGCAGGTTAAGGCGCGACAACGTGGTATCGCTGAAATCTTTGTTCTGCAGGTCAGCCTCTGCACCCTTGCCTTGCTGCACACTCCAGATGGCAGCCCATTTTGGCTCAATTTGCGTGGTAGCCGACAGCTGCGCGCCAAAGACTTCAGTGCCATGCAGGTTGGCGCCTAACAAGTTGGCGCCGATCAAGTTGGCGCGGCGCAAGTTGGCGCGGCGCAAATCTGCGCCGCGCAGGTCCGCACCAGAAAGATTGGCGTCAGTCAAAAATGCGCCGGCAAGTTTGGCCCCGTGCAGATTTGAACCAGTTAGATCGGTGCCCTTGAGCAATGTGCCCTCGAGGTTGGCGTTGCGCAGGTTTGCGCCGCGCAGGCGCGCCTTGTTTATGCCGCAGCCGTCAACCTGCGCATCCTCCAAATTGGCGCCGGACAAATCCGCTTCGTGAAAGTCAGACTTGGAAAGGCGCGTGCCAGCCAGGTTGATGTTGCGCAAGCCGGCCAAAAGCAATTTGCTGCCGCGCAAGTCCCGCGGCCCCGGACCGTGAATTGCCAGGTCGAGGCCTGAGCGCCAGCGCCGGTCGAACTGCGTGCCTTTGCTGGATATGGCTTCAGTCATCGAGCACCGGATTAGGTTGGCCCCGCGAAACGCAGCATCGGAAATATTTGCTTGGATTAGGCTCGCGTCGGTGAGGTCAGCGTCAGAGAACACCGCACCACTTAAGTTTGCACCGGAAAAATCGGCGCCAACCAGCTTGGCCTGACTCAGAATGGCTCCGGACAGATTGGCACCCGACAAATTAGCATTCGACAGGGTGGCCATGGCCAGGCTCGCATTACTAAAATTCGCTGCATTTAGATCCGCCCCGGTAAGGTTTGCAAAACCCAGGGAGGCATGGCTGAAATTGGCGTTGGCCGCAAATACACCCGCCAGATTTGCCTCGCTCATCGCAGCATTGGAAAGGTCGGCGCCCTTGAGGTTGGCACCGGACAGGTTTGCGCGCTCCAGCTTTGCCTTGCGTAGATTGCAAACAAAAAGATAAGCATTGCTCAGGTCAATCGCGCGCAGGTCCGCTTCACTGCCGCCAAATGAGGCCAGCTGCCACACTTTGAGCCACTTGGGGTGGATGCGCGTAAATTTGTCCAGCTTGGCCCAATGCAGCAAAGCACCGTCCAGTTCGGCATCGGCCAGGTCCGCGCCTTCCAAATTCGATTTCATCAGCGCAGCGCCCCGCAAATTGGCCTCGCTTAGGTCAGCCTCGCGCAGGTCCGTGGCAATTAAGTCCGCCGCCGCCAGATCTACCCCGCGCAAGCTCGCCTGGCTCAAATCAATGCCGCGGGCGGAGATGCCGCCAATTCCCTCCGTGCTGATTTTCCAAACGGTGCGCCACTTGCCATCCAGTTTGGTGCCGGCGTTGATGCGCGCGCCGCTCAGCGCCGACAGGTTCAGGCGCGCGCCTGTCAGATCAGTGTCAAACAGGCAGGCACCGCGAAAGTCAGTGCCGCGCATATCTGCGTCACAAAGCATGCTGTTGGAAAAATCCGCGTCCTGCAAATTGGCATCATGCAGCATTGCGCCGGTCAAATCGGCGTTGCTCAGGTCGACGCCGGTAAGGTTCAGGCCTTCGGCCCCATCGGTCACCAGGCGCCATGCCAGCTTCCATTTTGTATCGAGCACAGTGTCCCTATTCAGCTCCGCACAATGCAGCCGAGCAAAATCCATTTCTGCCAGCCGCAAGCTGGCCCCGTTAATGTTGGCCCTGGCAAGATTTGCATGCTGGAGCATTGCAAGATTGAGTTTCGCGCCTGTCAGATCCGCATCCTGAAGGTTGGCGCCGCGCAGATTGGTGCGCGTCATGTTTACACCGCCCAGATTTGCGCGCGCCAGGTTGGCGCCCTCCAGGTTGGCGTTGGTGAGGTCGGCACCGTGCAGATTCAGCTCAGACAGATCGGCTTCAACCAGATCCGCCTCGCGCAGCGTGGCAATTGCAAGCGTGGCCATGGTCAAAACAACGCCGCGCATCTTGGCTCCGGTGAGGACCGCCCACTCCAGGCGCGCACCCCGCAGGTCGGCATTCAGCAACTGGCAGCCGCTCATGTCCGCGCCGGTTAGGTCTGCGCCACTAAGCTTGGCACCCAGCATGTTACAGCCGGCCAGGTTGGCGCCGCTTAGCTTGGCGGCACGCAAATTGATGCCGCGCATCTGGGCGCCGCGAATATCCACACTGCGCAGCAGCGCACCCTCTAAATTTGCCCGGCTCAGATCGGCGCCCGGCAGAATGCGGTAATGCCCGATCCTCATGGGCGCGCGCCCCGCCCCGGCTGCCAGCGCCAAAAAGCACTTAACGCCAAAACGACCGGTAATTCCTGCAGTCTTTTCATTGCGCAGTGGGTATCGGCACGCGGCCAGCAGTCAGCATAAAGCAGGTGGGAAAGAGCACTAGCCAGCGGTCGGTTCGCAAAATATGGGTTTCTGCGCCGGGTTTATTGGGCGGAAAGGCACAAATGACCGCGAAAACAACCTTTCCATCGCAATTCTTCAAGCGGTGCCCTGCTGTCCGGCTGGCCGGCTTCACTCTGCGGCCCGAATTGTTTCGGGCAGCTTGCCAGCTACTGCCTGCACTGCACCAGCTGCGTTTACGCCAAGTTTTGCCCGACTTCACGCCTGTTTTATTACCCCGGCGCGCGGCGCCCCGTATCATCACAGTCGAGGTTCATACCTCCTCCTTGTGTGGGGGCCGACACGGTAGGCTACTTCCGCTTTGCCCTAACAGCCTGAGCATCCCCTAATGCTCAAGTGTCCGCCCCTCCTAAAATAAAGCGCCCCGGCGTAACAGCCGGGGCGCATTCTGGCTACAACTCCTAACAGCGTACACAGCTGGCAACCCGCTCAAACGCACCTTCGCACCTGCGGTGCGCAGGCTAACGGGAGAGCGAGAAAAAGAACGCCTGGGTAAGATTCGAAATATCAGCCGAGGCCTGTGCGAGGCTGGTAACTGCCGCCTTGGCCACTTCGTAATACACCGGTCCACCGATTGTGCCATCGTCTTCAACCAGCTTGGCAAAGTCTGCCAGCTTTAAGATGCCGTATGAAAGCGGAGTTGTGGCATTTACATTGGCGGTGCGAATAGCTTTTTCCAGAACGAGGGCAAACTCGCCGATGCCAAACGCCGGCACCTTCACCACAAAGGTCTTGGGAGCCGTCAGCGGCGGCGCACTGGGGGGCGGGTCTGTGGTTTCCAAGCGGATGATGGCGCGGCGCGATTTAGCAAGGCCGGTCGGTGTCCGCACCGAAATATTTTTTGTGACCTCAATCTGGCCCTGAAACACAAGTAGCATCGTATCCCCGAAGTCGCCCTCAGCCAGCAACTGCTCGCCCGGGCGCGCCTCGTGGTCCTCCAGCACTTTGGTGATGCGCTCACACTGCTCAACCGTCAGCGAGCGGAAGTGGTTAATCTTCTTAACCTGCTCAGCGGTAAAGTGTGACATAGAGCCTCAGTCCAAAACCAGCGCGCGGTGCTTGCTATCCACCACATAGCTGTCATCCGGATTCACCTGAACGACCACTTTCTCGTCAGTGGAGAGGCTCACTCCGGACTGCTCCAGCTGCTCATTGATCATGTCCCGGATAAAACTGCTGCCGCTCTCACCCATGGCTGCGCCAAGGTCAAAGCCGGATACGCGCACTGCATAGCCCAACAGCAGCTGGTTGTGCGAGAGCTTGTAATAGGCAAATACTTTGCGGTGAGTCTCCCCGAGCATTTCTTGCGGCAGCTCCAAAGCTTTTATGCGCCCGTTTTGCGAAGTGGGGTCAAAGACGTGGTTCACAAACTGCGGCATCCCCGGGTTAACTATATGGTTTGCAAGCAAATTGGCGGTGTAGGCATCCGTCACTACAATTTCATTGGCCGCAGCACGCTGTAAGTGGGGAACGTTTTCGGGGTCGGTGGTGTGCGCAACAACATTGACGGTCGGCGCCAGCCCCTTGGCAGTCAACACCGCCAGAATTGTCTTCTGTTCATCCGGACTTTCGGTTGGCAGCAGGCCGGAACTGTCCGGCACAAAAATGACCGTAGCGGCCCGCTCCATAAACGCTTTTTTGAGCACTTCTTCGCGCGTGTAATTGTCTTTGACGTGCATCACATCCAGGCGCTTAAAGGTGTGGATGGCACGCCCCACAATATCCTCGCTGGTTTCATTGATCAGAATTACCACGGGCGACACAGACGTATCTGCATCCACAATTTTCAGCAGCGGCTGCACAAACTGATTCCAGCCGCAGATAATTGTGTGCGCTTTATATTTGTCTTCGTCCACAGTTGCTCCTCCGGTAAGGCGCGCTGCCACAAGCACGGAAGCCACCGTGCCGGACAGAACGGTAATCACCCCAAAATTAAGAATCATAAAAATAATGCCGAAGATCTTCCCCAGATTAGAGGTCGGTGAAACATCGCCATAGCCGACTGTAGTAATGGTGACTGTTGAATACCAGATGGTGTGCAGCAGGGTGTCGTACCAGGCAGCCTCCTCCACGCCTAAATCTGATGCGACGTCACCTGCGAACAGATCATACTGAATGGTAAATTGGATTAAAGACGAAGCCACTATCAGCAAAACCGCCCACAAGCCGTACTTTACAAAGTCGTTGGTGGAGTAGGCACTGGAAAAACTGCGCCACATTGCCAGCGTGTGGTGCCGATAGAAGCGCCAAAGCAGCCAGTTGCGCCACTTCCGCGGGATAATCCGATCGCCTTCCCCGGTATCAACTTGCACAACCGCAACCACCTTGGCCACCGGCAAGAAGGTCTCGCGGAAGTTGCTGAACAAGTCCACGTCAAAGCCATGCACCATGGCTGCGTCAAGCTCGGCAGGCGGGGAATCCACAGGAACTATCCGATTGGCAATAGGTAGCGCTGCGGGCGCTGCCGCGGTAGCAACCTGGGTAGCGGCAGCCGGAGCGGGGTCTGGAGCGGCGGTTGTCACTTTCTGTTCAGGCTCCTTAGAAACAGGCGCGGGGAGCGGGTCAGCTACCGCCTTTGCAGCATCGTCAGCGGCCTCTGCCAGAGCGCCATCCACCGGCTGCATTGTGGCAGCGGAGCGCCCAAGCTGGCGGGCCAGAGCGGCTGCATCAGCCGGAACCTCTGCGGCTTGCAGCCAAGCGGCGCGTGCTACCGGCGCCTGGCGCTCTGCCAGCCGCAGGCGCGGTCCGCCCGCTTGGGGTGAGATGTTATCGGCAAGGCTGTAGCACAAGTGCGCACAGTCACCCGCTCCGCCGGCAAGGTAGCAGTTTCCCAACAGGTGCAGCGCCTGCACGTTATCGGCTGCGCGGGCCAGCTCCGCCAGCAGGCACACCACCGCATTGTGCAAGTCATCGGCAGCCAGATACAGCCGCACCTGCTGCAGCCACGGCGGGATGCTGGCGTCTGTTTCGTCCGCGGCTTCCGCTTCAGTAGAAACCATAGGATGTGATTGTTAACCTAAGGGGCGGCGATTGGCGCTGAGATCAGGCGGCGGAATGGCATGAGCTGATCAAATGCATGGCTGAAAATAACGCGCAACTCGTTGAGGTGTCAGTATAACATGGCAAACATCAGGTCATTCACATTTGTGCCGGTATTGCCGGTGAGTATGTGGTCGCCAAGTTTAGCAAACAAAGTGCCTGAGTCGTTTGCTGCGAGGCTGGCGCGGGCGTTGTAGCCGGCGCGCGCGGCGCGCTCTACTGTGTCGACTTCTGCCACCGCGCCTGCTGCTGCGCTTGACCCGTCATCGCCGTCAGTTGCAAAGCTCACGATCCGCACGCGCTGCAACCCTTCTTCCTCCAGCAGCAGGGCCGCAGCCAGCGCCAGCTCGGAGTTGCGCCCGCCGCGGCCGGCGCCGCGCATGGTCACGGTTGTCTCGCCGCCCCACAGCAAGCAGGCGGGGGCCGCCACCGGCAGCGCGCTGCGCCGCACAGTGCCAGCCAACTCCACCACCGCAGCGGCAGCTGCGCGCGCCTCGCCCTGCAGCGCGGTGCTCACCAGCAGCGGATTGAACCCCAGTTGCGCCGCGCACTCTAATGCTGCCGCAGCCGCCAGCGCATTGTCTGCAACCATAATAGTGTGCACATTGCCAAAGACCGCATCGCCCGGTTTGGGCGTTTCCGGCCGGCGGCCTTGCAAGCCAGCCGTCAAATGCGCCGCAACCCGCGGCGGCACGCCATCCCATAAATGCAACCCGCGCAGCACCGCCACCGCGTCCGCATAGGTAGTGGGATCCGCCAGCAGCGGGCCCGAGGCCACCATGTCCAGCGCGCCACCCACCACATCAGACAAGACAAGGCACAGCACCTGCGCGGGAAACAAGTGCCGCGCCAGCCAGCCGCCCTGCACCTGGGAGACATGTTTGCGCACCGTATTGAACTGCTGAATGGTGGCGCCGGAGCGCAGCAAGAGCTGGTTGAGCTGCTGCAAGTCGGCAAGATCCACGCCATCCACGGGCAGTGTGAACAGGGCCGAGCCGCCACCGCTAACCACGAAGATGATGAGATCATCCGGCGCAGGCTGGCCGGCAGCTGCAAGCAGCTGGCGCGCTGCCTGCGTGCCGGCTTCATCCGGCAGCGGGTGCCCGGCCTCCAAAATCTGCAGCCCGCTAACCGCTTGCGTAAACCCGCGCTTCGTAATCAGCACACCATCAAGCGTTAGATCGGGAAGTGCATCCACAACTGCTTGCGCCATTTGCGCTGCAGCCTTGCCAATGCCCAGCACGCGCACACGCTGAAAGCCCGCAAGGTTGTAGCTGCGCGCGCCGGCCTGCAGCACGTCACCCCGCCGCACCAGCACCCGCGCGACTGCGGCAGCGGGATCTGCTGCACGCAGCGCAGCCGCAATGATGCGGCCAGTGTGCGCAGCGCGCGCCGACCATTCGCAATTCGCGTTCATCCAGGCAGTATACTAAGGCATGCTCGTGCCCCAACAACCCAGCCGCCGCCCATGCACTCCGCAGGTTGCCGTTGCGGCGGCACGAATTGTGCTATAACAACAAGGTCAGGTGACCTCAGTGAAAAAGAAAACAGACAATTTCCTTACGCCAGCAGGCGCCGAAAAGCTGCGCGAAGAACTAAAGCAACTGATTGATGTGCAGCGCGTGAGCCTGGCAGAACGCCTGCGCGACGCAATTCGCATGGGCGACCTCAGCGAAAACGCTGATTACATTGCAGCGAAAGAAGATCAGGCTTTTCTGGAGGGCCGCATTCTGGAATTGGAGGCCACGCTGCGCGACGCCACCGTCATCAAAGGCGATGAGGGCGGCCGCAAGGGGCTGGTAGGTATCGGGTCAAAGGTGACCGTGGTGGAAGATGGATCCGCCGCCGTGACCTACACCGTGGTGGGTTCCGCAGAAGCTGACCCGCGCAAGGGCTTGATTTCCAACCAATCCCCGATTGGCATGGCGCTGCTAGGCAAGCGCGCCGGCGACACCGTACAAGCCAAGATGCCGGATGGCGGCATGCTTGTATTGAAGATTGACGCTGTGGCGTGAGGCTCGCTCTGGTTGAAACAAAAACGCCCCGCATCGAGCGGGGCGTTTTTTATTGGTTCTCGCTTGCTCACTTTTTCTTCCACGCGGTCAACTCAACCGTTAGCGTGTTGAAGAAAGTCTCCGGCGGCAGCGGGCCACTGCCGTAGTTCATGTCCACCACGCGCACAGAAACATGCAGCATGTTGGTTTCCAGGATCAGGGTCTCGCCGGTCTTGGCGACTGCCGGATCGCCCTTTGGCGTAACCCGCCCGCGCATCGCATTGTCCGCAAAGCCGGACTGGCTGAGCAGCACCTTCGTCACGGTGCGCACGTCATTTTTATCAAACAGCCAGACTTCAAAAGCAGCCACCTTCTTGGGATCGCCCACACCAATCGTCTCGCACACACCCACGCCGCACTCACCCAAAAAGTCGCCGTTGGCGTCGTCAATGCTGAATGAGTCATCGTACATGTCATCACCATACATGTAAGTCGTCATGAAGCGCGCTATCGGCGGACCGCGCTCCACGCTGCGGTCAGCAGCCGGCGCATTTGGCGCAGCTGCCCCAGCAGGCGCCGCGCGTGCTGGCGTATCCACCCTTGCAGGAGTCAGCTGGCGGACTTGCGGCTGGACCTTTTCACGGCGCGCGGCCTCGCGCGGCGTGCTCATGCGCGACCAAGCCACAAAGCCCCCCGCCCCCACCAATACCATAACTGCCACCACGGCGGACAAAATCACGCCCCGGCTGGTGTTGGCTGCCGCGGGCGCGGCGGTGGCTGGTTTCGCAGGGGTATTTTCAATTACCACCTGCAGGTCGGCGATGCGAGCCTGCTGGCTGCCTTGCGTGTTGCCCAGGGCGCGCTTGAGCGCCACCTCTGACTGGTCCTGCAGCAGGCCAATGCGGTTGCGCGCATCCTCCTCGTTCAGTGTGACCGAATAAGAATCCGCTGCCATCTGCACCCACAAGGTCTGGTAAACGGGGTTCAATTGCACCGGGCCGGCATTTACCCATTGCACCGGCACCAGCCACCAGCCCAGCAACAGCCAGCCGATTAACAGCCCTGCCAGCAGTGAGCCGCCCCCTACAACGCGCATATCACTCTGCCAGCCCCGCCTGCGTTCAGCGGATGGCGTCGGCGTTGCTTTTGGTTTTACGGACTGGACACTCAGCCACATAAGCCCTCACTAGTAATTGAAAAGCCCACCGGCAGCCTGCACCGCAAGTATGGCATAACTAGCGGGTTGATGCAACTTCAATGCCACGCGTTTGCTATGCCGCAGTCTCAGGCACAAGTAGCGCGGCAACCGCCTTGCACTCCAGGCAGCTGGTCTTGTTCTTGCTGCTCTGCACCAGCATGCCATTGCAGTCCGGGCAGGGCGCGTTCAAAGGACGCTTCCAAGAAGTCCACTCGCATTCCGGGTACCGGATGCAGCCAAAGAAGGTGCGCCCTTTGCGCGTCCGGCGCTCCACAAGGTCGGCTACACAAGCGGGGCAGGCAACTCCAATCTTTTCGAGCAGCGGCTCCACATGGCGGCAGTCCGGAAATCCACTGCACGCCACAAACTTTCCATAGCGCCCGTAGCGCACGAGCAGGCGCTGGCTGCATTTGGGGCAATCCTTGTCCACATACTCCGGCGCCTGCGGCACAACCTCAATTTCCGCCAGTGCCAATTCCACCTGCTTGGCGAACGGCCCGTAAAAATCGCGAATTACGGGAACCCAGTTGCGCTCGCCCTCTGCAATCGCATCCAGTTCCTGTTCCATGTTGCGCGTGAAGCCCACATCAAGTACATCGGAGAAACGTTCCAGCAACATATCGGTAACTTGAATGCCAATGGCCGTGGGCATCAAACGCCGGCTTTCAGACAGCACGTAGCCGCGCGCTTGAATGGTGGAAATTGTGGGCGCATAGGTGGAGGGCCGGCCAATGCCGTTCTCCTCCAGAATTTTGATGAGAGATGCTTCCGTGAAGCGCGGCGGCGGCGGCGTAAAGTGCTGCTCGGGCAGCAGTTTTTGCAGCTGCAGCGCATCGCCGGTCTCAAGTGGCGGCACATCCGTCTCGGGTTCATCCACCTGGGCGTCTTCGTCTGCGGACTCCTCATATACCTGCAAGAAGCCCGGGCTGCGAAGCAGCGAACCGCTGGCGCGGAAGCCATAGGTCTCTGATTGCGCTGCAGCATCAATCTCTGCAGCCACGGTTTCATAAATTGCCGGCAGCATCTGGCTGGCCACCATGCGGCGCCAGATCAGCTGATAAAGCCGGAACTGGTCACGCGTCAGATCTGCCTGTATCTGCTCCGGCGTGCGCATCACGGATGTGGGCCGGACGGCCTCATGCGCTTCCTGCGCGCCCTTGGATTTGGTTTTGTACTGCGGCGCTGCGGCCGGCAGGCTGTCCGCTCCGTAGCGTTCGGTCACCAGCTGCCGCACCTCGGCCTGCGCTTCTGCCGCCACATTCAAGCTATCGGTGCGCATGTAAGTTATCAGGCCCACGCTGCCGGTGCCGGCAAGCTCCACGCCTTCGTACAGCGATTGCGCCACGGCCATTGTGCGCCGGGCGGTGTAGCCCAGGCGGCGCGAGGCATCCTGCTGCAGCGTGCTGGTTGTAAACGGCGGCGCGGGATTGCGTTTGCGCTCACCGCGCTTAATATTTGACACGCTCCACGCTGCTTGCTCAAGATCCTTCAGCACCGGCGCCAGCTCAGCCTGCGTCTTAAGCGGTATGTCTTTGTCACGGCCCACGCGCTGGTCGCCAACTTTGTGCAATGCGGCCGTAAATATCTTTGCGGACTGTTCAGCGGCTTTAGAAAGCTCGGCGTGCAGCGTCCAGTACTCCTCCGGCTCAAACTGGTCGATCTCGCGCTCTCGGTCCACCACCAGCCGCACCGCCACCGACTGCACGCGCCCGGCAGACAGCCGGCCGCGGATCTTGGACCATAGCAGCGGGCTGAGAGAGTAGCCCACCAGCCGGTCCAGAATGCGCCGCGCCTGCTGCGCGTCAATCAAATTTGTATTGATTTCGCGCGGGTGTTCAAATGCATTCTTGATGGCGGTCTTGGTAATCTCATGAAACACAACCCGGCGCACCCGCTCCGGCTCCACCTTCAGCGCTTCGCCCAGATGCCACGCAATCGCCTCGCCTTCGCGATCCAGATCGGTGGCGAGGTAAATCTCCTCCGCCGCAGCTGCATCTTTGCGCAGCTCTTTTACCAGCGCCAAGCGGTCGCTCATTATGCGGTACTTGGGCGCGAAGTTATTGGTCACATCCACTGAGAGTTGTGAGCGCAGCAGATCGCGCACATGCCCGAGCGAGGCTTTGACGGCAAAGCCCTTGCCTAGAAACTTGCCAATGGTGCGCGCTTTGGCCGGCGACTCAACGATTACCAGTTTGCCGCTGCGCGCAGCTTTGGCACGCTTGGTACTGGCGCGCGGCACCGCTACTGGCGGAACCATCCCTTCATGCGCCGGAGTGCGACCCATGCGGTAGACACCCGTGCCGCACACAACGCAACGCCCCTTGGTGCCGGCCACTGCCTGCTTGGTGAAGACCGCAGCAGTCTCGGCCATTTCACACTTGGCCTTGCATTTCACACAATATGCTTCCATGTATTAATTCATTCCCCTAAAAAAATCATATCAAGCATCCAAGCAGCCGGCCCGGAGGGCTGCAGCTCATCTACCAGCTTCATAAAGCGCGGGCAGTTCCCGCGCCAGCACAAATTGCATGCCGCCCACCTGCCGCACAAACCCCTTCAGCTCCAGCATTGCCAGCGCACTTGACACCTGTGCAACCGGCAGCGTGGCCAGCAAGCTCAGGTCGTCCACATGCAGCGGCTCGCGGCTGAGGTGCGAGAGCATTGTGCGCTCCACCCCGTCCACGGGCAGTTCCAGCTGCGCCGACTGCTTCTCCGTAATCTGGCGCAGGCTCAGCTCCTCCAGCACATCATCCGCCGACAACACCGGCCGCGCGCCATCACGAATGAGCCGGTTGGTGCCACGGCTGCTATGGCTCAGGATGCTGCCGGGCACGGCCATTACCTCGCGCCCCTGGTCTGCCGCAAACTGCGCCGTGATCAGCGCCCCGCTGCGCTCCCCGGCCTCCACCACAATCACCGCCAGCGCCAAGCCGCTGATGATGCGGTTGCGCGGCGGAAAGTTGCGCGCATCCGGCGCGGTGCCCGGCGGATAGTCGCTGATTAGTGCACCCTGCGCTGCAATGCGCTGCGCCAGCAGCCGGTTCTCCAGTGGATACACCTTGTCCAGCCCCGAGCCCAGCACCGCCAATGTCCGCCCGCCTGCAGCCAGCGCTGTGCTGTGCGCCACTTCATCAATGCCGCGCGCCAGGCCGCTCACAATTGTCACGCCCGCGCGCACCAGCGCGTCGCACAATTCACGCGTCACTTCGCGCCCGTAAGTGGTGGCTTTGCGTGTACCCACCACCGCCACAGACCAGTTGTCCGCCGCCTTCAGTTCGCCGCGCAAATATAAAAGCGGCGGGCTGTCATCCACGGTCTTTAGGTGCGCCGGATATTTTTCGTCATTCCACGTAATCACCTGCACGCCGGACTGGTCTATCGCGGCACAGGTGGCGTCCAGGTCCAGCGCCTCGCGTTGCGCCAGCAACTCATTAACCGTGCGCTGCTCCAGCCCGCAGGCTGCCAGCGCGCCGGCCGGCGCCTGCCATGCCTGCTGGGCAGTGCCAAAGCGCTCCAGCAGCTGGCGCATGCGCACCGGCCCAATGCCCGCGGTCATGTTCAGCGCCACCCAAAAACGCTGTTCAGCGTTCATGTGCGGCCCGGGCGCTGCTGCGCACATTGGCGGCGGGGCATTGAACAGCGCTGCACGCTTATGGCTGGCGCAAGCCGGGCATCAGCCACACCAGCATGCTGCGCGCAGGCACATCCACTTTGCGCACCACCTGGGCAATTGCCGGCAGCAGCACCTCGCCGGTTGCGCCCACCACCCGGTACACATCGTTTGCACCTGTCACCAGCACCTCCACCAGTTCGCCCAGCTCCTCGCCTTCGGTGGTGATCACACGCAGGCCCACCAAGTCTGCAATGTAATATTCATTTTCCTGCAGCGCGCCCAGATCTTCCGCCTGCACCCACACATCCGCACCCGTCAGGCCAGCAGCAGTTTCCTGATCGGGGCAGCCCTCCAGCTCCAGCACCAGCGCCCTCCCGTGCCGCTGCGCACCGCGCAGCACATGGCAGCGGCGTTGCTCGCCAATAAATACCTTTCGCAAACTTTCTAAAGGAGGAAGGCCGCGCGCACTCCTGTGCAGTCGCACTGCGCCATGCACGCCCTGCGGGCCGACGATATTGCCGAGGAGGATGTATCGGGTTGGTTGGGTTGGGGGCACTCCGGATTTTCGGAACGGTCACTGGGCAAAGCGGGCAGTGCCGTTACATAATCTCAAGCTCAACCCGTTCTCCGGAGCGCTGCGCCAGCGCGGACAAAACTGTGCGCAAGGCGGCGGCCGTTGCACCGCGCCGGCCAATCACGCGGCCGGCATCCTCAGGCGCCACTTGCAAATGCAGGACTTGCACGCCCCGAATGTCGCGCTCGCGCACAACCACGCGCTCGGGGGCGCCCACCATTCCGCGGGCAAGATACTCGAGCAGCGCTTTCATAGCTATGCGCTTACGCAGCGGGGGCGGCTGCTGCGGCAGCGGCTGCAGCGGCTGCGGCCTTGGTCTTTTTGGTTGGCCGGGGCGCGCGCGGTGCGGGCACCGTGGGTTGGGCCGCAGCCAGCGCAGCCTCTGCCAGCAAAGCATCCAGCGCTTCGCCCGCCTTGAGCCGGTCAAAACGCTTCATTGTTCCCACCACACCCAACAGGCGGGCCATCGAATCGCTGGGTTGGGCGCCCTTGCTTAGCCAGTGCAGCATGCGCGCCTCATCCACCACAATTGTGGCGGGTTCGTCCCGCGGGTTGTAATGCCCTAAAACTTCAAGAAAGCGCCCATCACGCGCGCTATTCTGATCCGCAGCCACCATGCGATATGAGGGCTTATTTCTTGCGCCGGCCCGGCGCAGCCGAATTCGTACCATAAATCTTAGTTCTCCTTCCGGCGCTGATTGTAACCCAAGCCGGCGGTTTTGCGGAAATCCACTATCCGCCCAATTGCCGGAGCAATCCCAGCATGCCGCGCTTGTTCTTGCCGAACTGCTTCATCATATCCTGCATTTGCCGAAATTGCTTGAGCAGCTGGTTCACATCCTGCACTTGCGTGCCGGATCCCTCCGCCACACGCCGTTTTCGGCTGCTGTTCATCACGCGCGGATCGCGCCTTTCCGCCAGCGTCATGGAGCACACAATCGCCTCGGAGCGCGTCAGTTGCTTGTCCATTTGCACCGGATCCATGGCTGCCGCCGCGCGCCCCAGCCCCGGCATCATCTCCATTAGCTGTCCCATTGAGCCCAGCTCGCGCATCTGGCGCAGCTGGTCAAGAAAATCATTCAGGTCCAGCTCCGACTTCAGCAGCTTCTGCTGCATTTGCTGCGCCTGCGCAACGTCAAAGCTGGCCTCGGCTTTTTCAATCAGGCCGATGATGTCGCCCATGCCCAGAATGCGGCCGGCCAGCCGCGCCGGATCAAATACTTCGAGCCCGTCCATTTTTTCACTGACGCCAAGGAACTTGATGGGAACCGCAGCCACACTGCGAATGGAAATGGCAGCGCCGCCGCGCGCGTCGCCATCCATCTTGGTTAGCACCAGCCCAGTGAGGCCCAGCGCCGCATGAAAGCCCTCGGCAATGCGCACTGCCGCCTGCCCCAGCATGGCATCCGCCACCAGCAACACCTCCCCGGGCTGCGTGTGCGCCTTGATGGCAGTTACCTCGGCCATCATGTCCGCGTCAATTTGCAAGCGGCCGGCGGTATCCATGATCACAACTGTGCAGCCCGTGGCAGCCGCCTCGCGCTGCGCTGCGGCGCAGAGTTGCGGCGGCGCCTGCGTTCCGGTGAAGACGGGAATGTCCAGCTGGCTGCCGATGGTGCGCAGCTGGTCGACTGCGGCGGGCCGATAAGGATCGGCCGCCACCAGCAGCGGACGCTGCCCGTCAGCCCGCAGCCAGCGTGCCAGCTTGCCGGCCAGCGTGGTTTTGCCCGCGCCCTGCAAACCCACAAGCAAAATGCTGCGCGGAGCCGGCCCCTGCAAATTCAAACGCTCCGGCGTGCCCAGCGTGGCAAGCAACTCTGCGTGCACAATCTTGATTACCTGTTGGCCGGGGTTGAGCGCCTGTGCCACCTCACTGCCCACCGCCCGCGCGCGCACCCTTTCCAGCAAGCTCTTCACCACCGTGAAGTGCACATCCGCTTCCAGCAGCGCCAGCCGGATTTCACGCAGGCCGGTGTCTACATCCGCATCCGAGAGTTTTCCGCGCCGGCTGAATTCTTTAAAGACCGCCTGCAGTTTGCCAGAAAGTGTTTCGAACATTTTTGTTTGCGCGGCGCACTACAGCGCACCGCATGCCAAAAAGTTTAGCGGTGCAGCGCAAGCCCGTCAAGCAGTGGTTGCCGGCTCCCAAACGCGCAGTTCACTTATCAGCCCCTGCGCGCCACCCGCAGCCCGCAAACATGTTGCGCATTGGAACAAACTTTCCGCGCAATTACGCGTATTGATTGGCCACAGCACCCTGTTCGCAGCCGCCAGCTGGCACACATACCTTCCAGCCACCCTGCCTACCCTGCATCCGCAGCGCATGTTACACTTGACAGCGGACTAAAATAATTATCACAAGGAGACCCCGTTCATGGCAAATAAAATTGCAATTGTTACGGACAGCACTGCATATATCCCCGAGGCGCTGAACCGGCAGTACAACATTCATGTTGTGCCTCAGGTACTTATCTGGGAACAGAAGACCTACCGTGATGGCGTTGACATCAAGCCCGCCGAGTTCTACCAGCGCCAGCTGATCACCGCCGCCCACCCCACCACATCGCAAGCCACGGTAGAGGATTTCAAAAAGACGTTCGACGCTGCTTCAAAGGAAGCCGATAGCATTTTGACGATTGTGCTTTCAAGCGACCTGTCCGGTGCGTACAACTCCGCCGTCCAGGCCATGGCAGGCTATGGCCCCCAGAAGATTGAACTGATTGACTCGCGCATGATTTCCATGGCGCTGGGCTACCTGGTGCTGGCCGCAGCGCGGGCTGCCGCAGATGGCGCCTCCATGGCGGATTGCGCGCAGATTGTGCGCAGCCGCATCCCGCATGCAGGCGTCATCATTTCGCCTATCACGCTGGATTATCTGCACCGCAGCGGCCGCATCAGCGGCACCAAGCGCTTGCTTGGAACGGCCCTAAACGTAAGGCCCCTCCTTGAGCTGGTTGATGGCAAACTGCATCCGTCCGGGCAGGTGCGCACCACCAAAAAAGCACAGCTGAAACTTGTAGAGACCGTTGCGGAAAAGCTTCAATCCGCCAAACGCTTTCGCGTTGCTGCCGTACATGCCAACGCCCCAGAAAACGCGCAAGAAATGCTTACCCTGCTGCGCGAAAAGTGCCAGCCGCTTGAAGCACTGGTGGCGGATGTGAGCCCCACAGTCGGCTGCCACACGGGCCCCGGCACCACTGGAATTGCGTGGTCGATAGAGGATTGAAGTCCGACCGCTACTTCCCGCCCCACAAATTTTGCAAGCGGCCACCCCTGGGTGGCCGCTTTTTCTTGCATAATTTCCTAATGGCGCAACCCCGCCCGCCGATACCAACCAAGGGTGCGCCTGTTAGCGGAAGCGGGCTGCCCGCCGGTTTAAAAAAGTGAACTTCACGGTAAACCGCCAACGGCTGGCGCTGCTGCGGCGCACTTTTTTGGCGCTGCTACTGGGTGCCATGTTTGCCAGCGCAGAAACCCCGCTGGCCAGCCGACCGCTGGTGCAGGCGCGCGGCGGCGGCGGCATGATTGTCAATCATATTGCCAGCTGGGACGGCGCAGAAGAGCGCTGGCATCCGCTGGGCCTTGGCACAGATGACAAAGTCTTCGCCGCCACTAAACGCGGCTCTGATTTGTTCATCGGCGGCTGGTTCAAGAGTCTTTCGAACCCGGACGACACGCAGCTAAAAGAAAAATACATCGCGCGTTGGGACGGAACGGCCTGGTCCGAGCTGGGCGCTGGTTTAAACGGCATAGTGTATGCAATTGCCACTACCGACACCGACCTCTACGCGGGTGGCGCATTTACCACAGCCGGCGGACAGCCTGCCAACCACATGGCGCGCTGGGATGGCGAGAAGTGGCATCCGCTCGGCCAGGGACTCAACGGATCGGTGTACGCCATCGCAATCGACGGCAAAGATGTTTATGTGGGCGGGTACTTCTTCCGGGCGGGCGGGCTGCCAGCCAGCCATGTGGCCAAATGGGATGGCACGCGCTGGTCGCACCTCAGCGTGGGGCCAAACAACTGGGTGCACAGCCTCGTTATGCTCGATGGCGAACTATATGCCGGCGGCCTCTTCACAAAAGTCGACACGATGGACGCAAACTACGTTGCAAAGTGGAATGGCTCGCGCTGGAGCAGAGTCGGCAGCGGAACAGACTATTGGATTATGGCGCTGAGCGCGCATGAAGGCACGTTGTACGCGGGCGGTTTCTTTACTGCCGCCGGCGGCAAGCCCGCCAGTCACATTGCAAAATGGGATGGCAAGCAATGGGCGGAGGTTGGCGGCGGCGTGGACGGCAATGTCTACGCCCTCGCATCCGGCACGGGAAAACTCTACGCGGGCGGCGAGATGCGCCGGGCGGGCGGTGTATTAGTCGATCGGGTTGCGGCCTGGGATGGCGAAACATGGGCACCGCTTGGCGGCGGGGTGGATGACTGGGTGTGGGCCATTGTCCCCGACCCGCAAGCAGCTGCCGACACGCCGGCTCCTCCCGAAGATGTTTTTGTTGGCGGCTGGTTTCTGGCTGCGCGCAATAAAACCGATCAGCTGTTGGACACGCGCCACATCGCGCGCTGGGACACCAAAGCCGAGCAATGGGCTGCGCTTGGCGGGGGCACAGATGGCACCGTATACGCCATCGATTTTGGCAAGGACATAATTTACGCCGGCGGTGATTTTAAAACTGCCTTCAACACCGATTTCAGCAAGGTGGCCGCCAACAACATTGCAGCTTGGGACGGTAAAAACTGGAACCCGCTAGGCGGCGGGTTTAATGGCGTGGTGTACGACATAGCCTACAACTCTGCCAGCGACAGTCTGTACGCCGTTGGCTGGTTCACCAAGGCCTACAACTTTCTTTTAGCCGATGGCCAACAGCCTGCGGCTGATGCTGAAACAACCGAAATTGAAGTAAACCGCGTGGCGCGCTGGAACGGCAGCGAATGGGAGCCGCTCAACGGCGGCGTGAACAACCGTGCCTTCAAGGTGATGCTGGAGGGCGACAAAGTGTATGTTGCCGGGGACTTCAGCATGGCGGGCGATGTGGTTACCTACCGCACAGTAACGTGGTCAGATGGGCAATGGCAGCGCTTTGGGCCGGAGTGGAACAACCGCGTGTATGCGCTTGAAAAATCCGAGGAAGGTATTTATGTGGGCGGCATGTTCAGCTCGGGCGGCAAGACCAGCCGGTCAGCGTACTTTTCGTTCTATGATGGCAGTGGCTGGCCGAACACTGGTATCAACCTGAATAACTGGGTTCACACGGTGAAGGTCGTCGGAGATGATTTCTATGTCGGCGGCTGGTTTGACCGGGCTACAAACCCCGATGGCACTGTATTGCAGACAAATCGCATTGCGAAGTGGGACGGGACTACGTGGTCTGCATTAGGCAACGGCGTCAGTGGTGCGATCATCCCTTCGGTGTATGCAATCGAAGAAATTGACGGGCAGATTTATGCCGGCGGTAACTTTTTAGCTGCTGGCAAGGAAAGCTCGCGGTATGTTGCACGCTGGGATGGAAAGGAGTGGCATGGCCTGGCGGTCGGCGTCAACGACCGCGTTTACAAACTTGCGGCTCAGGGGCAATACCTTTACCTCGGCGGTATGTTTACGCGCGCCGGCGGCTTGGGCACCTACTTCTACGGAAAGTAAAACCTACGCTGGCGCGCGCACGATGTCTGCTCCAAGTGCGCGCAGCTTTTCGTCCACGCGCTCATAGCCCCGCTCAATCTGGCCAATGTTGCGGATGAGCGACTCGCCTTTCGCGCACAAGGCTGCAAGGAGCAGCGCCATGCCAGCGCGAATGTCCGGGCTCTCCAGGCGCTCGCCGCGCAGCTGGCCGGGCCCCTGCACCACGCACCGATGGGGATCGCACACAATGATGCGGGCGCCCATGCTCACCAGCTTGTCCACAAAATACAGCCGGCTTTCAAACATTTTTTCATGAAACAAAACCGTGCCGCTGCATTGCGTGGCGACGAGAATTGCCACGCTCATTAAGTCTGCAGGAAAGCCAGGCCACGGTGCGTCATCAATCTTGGGGATGGCGCCGCCAAAATCCTGCGTGATCCGCAGCGTTTGATTGGCCGCCACCAGCAAATCAGCGCCTTCCGTTTGCCAGTGCACACCCAAGCGCCCAAAGACCACGGATGCCATTTCCAACGGGCACTGCGCCGCGCCCACGATGCGCACTTCGCCGCCCGTGACGGCTGCCGCGCCCGCAAAACTCACCACCTCCAGATAGTCCGGCTCTACTGTGTGCTCGCCACCCTGCAGGCGCGCCACGCCTTCAATCTCCAGCACGTTGCTGCCAATGCCGCGAATGCGCGCACCCAGCTGGTTTAGAAAGCGGCACAGCTCCTGTACGTGCGGCTCGGACGCCACATTGCGCAGTACGCTGTTGCCGCGCGCCAGTACGGCTGCCATCACCGCATTTTCCGTTGCGGTGACGCTGGCTTCATCCAGCAAAATGGCAGCACCCTGCAGGCCTTTGGTGTGCATGTGAAAACTATCATGCCAGTCAATCTGCGCGCCAAGCGCCCGCAGTGCGAGTAGATGGGTGTCGAGCCGCCGCCGGCCAATCACATCACCGCCCGGCGCAGAAAGGTGCAGTTCTCCACAGCGCGCCAGCAGCGGCCCGGCCAGCAGGATGGATGCCCGGATGGCGCTGCATAAATTCGGGTCAAGCTGCGCACCACTTACTTGCGCGGCCTGAATCCGCCAGGTGCGCGGACCGGGCAGCTCCACCGTGGCGCCGGCCGCTTGCACCAGCTGCCGCATCGTTTGCACATCTTCTATCAAAGGCATGTTGTGCAGCGTCACAGGCTGGTCGGTGAGCAGGCATGCAGCCAGCAGGGGCAAGGCCGAGTTTTTGTTGCCAGCCGGCTGCACGCTGCCGCGCAGTGGGACCCCACCGCGAATTACAAACTGATCCATGATTTTTGTGCCGCGCACGCAAAGCGGCGGGCAAATACATTGTAATCAATGGCCGAAAACGGGTCAAACGGCAGCGGGAAAGACCACGCGAAAGCTGTGCGATTTGGTAAAATAGCCAGATGTTAGCAATGGGCAAACGTGAGGGCGCAGGGCCCACTCCGCCGCTGGGAGTGATCGACTCACTTGGCCTCGGGCTGCAAGCGGTGGTTACCCACCTGCCTCTTCTGATTCTGCCGCTGGTGCTGGATTTGTTCTTGTGGCTGGGACCGCAACTCTCGATTGCGCCGCTGTTGAGCCAGGCGCTCGCATTTGTGCGCGCCAACCCGGACTTTGCCAGCGCACTCAACCAGCAACTACCGGACCCGGATGCGTTGCCGGAGCTGGTGGCGCAAGTGAGCAAAACCGCAAACTTGTTTGGCTTTCTTAGCACTGCACCGATGGGTGTGCCCAGCATGATGGCTGGCAGAGGCGCAGCATTCACTCCGCTTGGCGCCAGCCTGCAAATCAATGTGCCCGGTGTGCGCGCCGTGCTGATTTGGGGCAGCAGTTTGACGGTGATTGGCATGCTGCTGGGCAGCATCTACCTGCATCTGATAGCACGCACGGTGCAAGCGCCCGAGGAACGCTCCGAACGGAGCGCACTGGCTAAGAAGATCATGCGAAGCTGGCTGCATCTAACGTTGCTGGCGTTTCTGGCGCTGGGAGCGCTGGCGCTCTATATGGTGCCGCTGGGCGTACTGACGCTTGTGACTACAGCCGTGCACCCGCTTTTGGGCGGCCTGGTAAATTCACTGGGGGCTTTCTTTGCCATGTACGTTGTGTTCACGTACGTTTTTATCGTGCAGGAAGTGGTGTTGAGCGGAAGCCAGCTGCGCGCTGCGCTGCGCAAGAGCTCTGGAATTGTGCGCACCAACGCACAGCCGGTAGCCGGCTTGCTGCTGATAATTCTTTTGCTCAACCTTGGGCTGGGGTTTGTGTGGGGCATGCCGGACGCAGCCTCATGGCTGCTGCTGCTGGGCATCAGCTTTCACGCTTTTGTGAACACCGCCCTGACTGCCGCTACCTTCTACTTTTACGCCGACCGTGTGCGCTGGCAAACTGAACTGCAGCGCATTGTTGCTGCGCAGCCGCCCGCAACCAAAGCCTGACCAGCAGCGCTTGCACAACTTAACCAACTTGGCTTGCTGCGGGCTGCAGCCGGGGGCAGGCAGCCCGCCAGCCAAGCGGCCAACAAAATGATCCGCGGAGTAACCAGTCTAATGAAGAAGACGGACAACTACGGAGCACAAAATATCCAGGTACTGGAAGGGCTGGAAGCCGTGCGCCGGCGCCCGGGCATGTATGTGGGCGGCACCGACCTGCGCGCACTGCATCACCTGATTTATGAGGTGGTGGACAACTCCATAGACGAGGCGCTGGCCGGCGAGTGCGATCATGTGACCATCACCATTCATGCCGATAACGCGGTCACTGTACAGGACAACGGCCGCGGCATTCCGGTGGATGCCCACCCCACGGAGAAAGTGTCGGCGCTCGAGGTGGTGATGACGCGCCTGCACGCCGGCGGAAAGTTTGGCGGCGGCGGCTACAAGGTGTCCGGCGGTTTGCATGGCGTGGGTGTCAGCGCGGTGAATGCACTTTCGAGCGTGTGCGAAGCATGGGTGCAGCGCCACGGAAAAGTCTGGTACCAAAAGTACGAGAAGGGCAAACCGCAGGCGCCCGTCAAGGCCACCGGCCCGGCGCCCAAAGACGAGAACGGCACACGCATCCGCTTTATGCGCGACACGACCATCTTCAAGGACGAGAATGTGTACCGCTTCGAAACGCTCGCGCAGCGCTTCCGCGAAATGGCATTTGTGACGCGCGGCGTAACGCTGAAGCTGGTGGACGAACGCAGCGCGCGCTCCACCACCTTTCTGTTTGAGGGCGGCATCAAGTCCTTTGTGCGCTACTTAAACCGCAGCCGGGAAGCCATGCATCCTGCCGTTTATGTGGCAAAAGAGATTGACGGCGTGGGCGTAGAGGTTGCGCTGCAATACACGGATGTATTTTCCGAGACTGCATACTCATTTGCAAACACCATTAACACTACAGATGGCGGCACGCATCTGACCGGCATGCGCACGGCGCTGACGCGCACCGTGAATGACCACGCGCGCAAAGCCGGCCTGCTAAAAGAGGGCGATCCCAACCTGACGGGCGATGACACGCGCGAAGGCCTGACGGCGATTGTGAGCATCAAGCATCCCGATCCGCAGTTTGAAAGCCAGACCAAGGTGAAGCTGATGAACCCCGAGGTCTCCACGCATGTGCAGCAAGTGCTGGGCGAGGCGCTGGGCGAATTTTTGGAGGCGAACCCGCGCTCTGCCAAGCTGATTGTGGAAAAGTGTCTGACCTCTGCGCGCGCGCGGGATGCTGCGCGCAAAGCGCGCGACCTAGTAATCCGCAAGAGTGCCCTTGAATCGATGACTCTGCCGGGCAAGCTGGCGGACTGCTCCGAGCGCGATCCGGCCAAGTGCGAGCTCTACATCGTTGAGGGCGACTCGGCTGGCGGGTCTGCCAAGCAGGGGCGTGACCGCCACTTTCAAGCCATCCTGCCATTGCGCGGCAAGATCATGAACACAGAGCGCGCGCGCCTGGACAAGATTCTCGGATCAAACGAGGTCAAGGCGCTGATCTCTGCGCTCGGCACCGGCATCGGCGCCGGCTTTGACTTAACTGGCCTGCGCTACGGGCGCATTATCATCATGACGGATGCAGATGTGGACGGCAGCCATATCCGCACTTTGCTGCTCACTTTTCTTTTCCGCTACATGCAGCCGCTGGTGGAGGCCGGGCACTTGTTTATTGCGCAGCCGCCACTGTACCGGCTGGCACAAGGCAAGAAGGCGCAATATGTTTACAGCGATGAGGGCAAGGACAGCCTGGCGAAGGAATGGTCCAGCGGCGGAAAGATTGTGGTGCAGCGCTACAAAGGCCTGGGAGAAATGAACCCGGAGCAGCTGTGGGAAACAACCATGGATCCGGCAGTGCGCACCTTGCTGCAGGTTTCCATTGAGGATGCGGCTGCGGCTGACCGCACTTTTGACATGCTGATGGGCGCTGCCGTGCCGCCGCGCCGGCGCTTCATCCAGACCCACGCACATGAGGTGCGCAACCTGGACGTGTAAGCGCGGCTGCGCACCCGCGGTTTATTGCGCTGCGCCTGCGGTGAACTCCACCGTGCGTGTGTCCTGCGCGGGTTCCGCGCCGTAATACAAATCAACCCGCAGCGCATAGTCGCCACTTGGTTCCGCGCTGCGCAGGTGCATTGTCAGTTCATTTACATGCAGCATAGTTTCTAAAATATCTGCCGTGGCCATTTGCTGGCCGGCACTGTTGGTGATCGTCAGCACGAGATTGGGTTTGTCGAAAAACGGCGTGACTACCACCTTGATGCGCACACGCTGGCCATCCGGATAAGGCTGCACACTCACCTGCTCCATGCGCACCGCCGAGCGCTCACGCGGTTCGGCGCCTTCATCAAAGAAAAATACCTCTGACATCTACATAATTATAGGTGCGCAAACCGGTTTTGCCCCTGATTTTCCGCTAGCACGCTTCTTGCATGCTTTGCCGCATCACTTTCCGGGAGGATAGTTACAAAATGATTCACCGAGCTTTGGCATTAATCACTGCATTTGGCCTGCTGGTGGGCAGCGCTTCACCAGCCCTCGCAGCGCCGCAGACGGATGGCATTGTGCATACCGTGCAACCGGGCGAAAACCTGACGTTGATCGCACGGCGCTACGGCGTTGGCATTCAGGCAATCGTGGCCACAAACAGCTTAACCACCACGGCAATCATGGCCGGCCAGAAGCTCACCATCCCGGCCAGCAGTGCAGCAAGCAACCCAGATCCCTCAACCCGTGACACCACCACTGCGGTGAATTACGTTGTCAAATCGGGAGATTACCTGAGCAAAATAGCGCGCGACTACGGTGTTTCTATCACCGGCATCATGACCGCCAGCAAAATTACAAGCACGGTGATCTTTGCCGGGCAGATGCTGGTGATCCCGGCGACCACAACAAGTGCCGGCGCACCGCCGGCAGTGGCCGCCACCGCAGTGCCCGGTGCCCAGCCCACCGCATCCGCGGCCAACCCCGGTACGTATACAGTGATGCCGGGCGAGTATCTGGTTATGCTGGCGAAGCGCTTTGGCACCACCTACGGCGAACTGGTCCGCTTGAACAAGCTAACGCGCACAGGTCTGGTGCCGGGCCAGGTACTGATAGTGCCCGGCGGCACCGCGGCCAGCACTGCGCCGACCACAGCGCCAACTGCCGCACCCACAGCTGTGCCCGTTGCCGGCGCCACCGCATACAAGGTAAAACCCGGGGACAACTTGTCGCGCATCGCCGCGGCTCTGGGGACAACTGTAAGTGCGCTGCAGCTGGCCAACGGCTTGAAATCCACAGTGTTGTTTGCGGGGCAGATGCTGGCCATTCCGGGGCGCTCGACCGCGGCACCCGTCGCCACGTCTGTGCCCGCAGCGACCGCAGTGCCCACGGCGGCCCCGGCAGCCACGGCTGTGCCCACGGCAGCCCCCGTAAGCGTTGCACCCAGTACCTCCGGTACATTTGAAGTGGGCGGCCAAGTGGCGGGCTTTGGCGCCAACGCCGTCAGCGCCATGCAATCCGCCGGAATGAAGTGGGTAAAGCATCAAGTGGTTTGGGCCCCCGGCGCTAATGCCAACGACCAAGCCGGCACAATCACTAATGCGCACTCTAAAGGTTTTCTTGTGCTGTTCAGCACGAAGGGCAACCCCGAGTACACCACCACAAATTACTATCCAGAGTATGCAGCCTTCGTGGGCCGGCTGGCAGCCCTCGGCGCAGACGCAATTGAAATCTGGAACGAGATGAATTTGGACCGCGAATGGAAGGTTGGCACCATCAGCCCCGCAACATATACGGGCATGCTGAAGCAGGCCTACACCGCCATCAAGGGCGCCAACGCCAAGACACTTGTAATCTCCGGCGCGCCCTCCCCCACGGGTTACTTTGGCGGATGCGGCGGCAACGGCTGCGATGACAACTTGTACATAGCGGGCATGGTGGCAGCCGGTGCGCTCAACTATATGGATTGCGTTGGCATGCACTACAACGAAGGCGTGCTCAGCCCCACGCTTTCTAGCGGCGACCCGCGCGGCTCATCCAGCCACTACACTCGCTACTATCCGGCGATGGTAAACACTTATTCGGCGGCAGTCGGCGGCGCGCGAAAACTGTGCTTTACAGAACTGGGCTATCTCTCCGGCGAGGAATGGGGCAGCCTGCCCGCAAACTTCCGTTGGAATGGCGCCACCAATATGTCGGTTGCCCAGCACGCCCAGTACTTGGGCGAGGCCGTGTCACTCGCGCGCCAGCAGGGCAAGGTGCGCATGCTGATCGTGTGGAATGTGGACTTCACGGTCTACACGGACGATCCGCAAGCGGCTTTTGCCATCATCCGCCCCAACGGGTCCTGCCCCGCGTGCAGCACCATAGCGGCTGCGCTGCGCTAAACACACATTGCTCAGCCCAAAGCGCCTCCGCGTGCCTGCGCACCGGAGGCGCTTTTGATTCACGCAGCGGGCGGCCAATAAGAAAAAATATTGCGTAGAATAAGCGCGCGTGGCAAACCAACCTTCGACTGCAGGAATTTTTTGCGAGCTCGCAGATTGTGACTGCATGCTCCTAGCCCTGCTTTCACCAACGCCATCAGGATGCAAATAATGGAAATGCTGCTAGACCCGGAACTGTGGATATCCCTGCTAACGCTCACAGCGCTCGAGATTGTGCTGGGCATCGACAACGTCATCTTCATAGCCATTTTGGCCGGCAAGCTCCCCGCACACCAGCAACCATCCGGGCGCTCGGGCGGCCTGATTTTGGCGCTGGTCACCCGCGTCATACTCCTCTTTTCGCTCACCTTTCTCATGGGCCTTACCAAGCCATGGATAACTGTGCTCGGTAAGGCATTATCCGGCCGTGATTTAATTTTGCTGGGTGGCGGATTATTCCTGATTGCTAAGAGCACACTGGAGCTGCACGAAAAGCTGGAGGGTGCGGAGCATGCGGGTGCGGTGGAAGGCACCGGCGCGAACTTTATGCGGGTGATACTTCAGATTGCACTTCTGGATATTGTCTTTTCACTCGACTCGGTCATCACGGCCATTGGCCTTGCCAGCCAGCTGGGCGTAATGGTGGCCGCTGTTGTGATCGCCACATTGTTTATGCTGTTGTCCGCTGGTGCAGTGAGCCGCTTTGTGGAGCAGCACCCCACCGTGAAAATTTTGGCGCTGGCTTTTCTGGTGCTAATTGGTTTCACCCTCGCAGCAGAAGGCACCGGCCTGCACATCCCCAAGGGCTATGTGTACTTCGCCATGTCCTTTGCGGTGCTGGTGGAGATGTTGAATGTGCGCTGGCGCACACGCTCCAGCCAGCCGTTGGCTCTAAAAGGGCCGCGTCTGAACGACTGAGCTACCCTGCCCTCTGATTTCAAGTGGCGCGGGCAACCGGAGCCGGCTAGCTGTCGCCAGCGCCAATGCGCCGGAAAATGCGGCGTCCGCCGCGCGCAGCTGCCGCAGGCGTTAGTGAACCCGCTGAGTATGGCTTGCCCCCCACCTGCGCGACGCGCTCATTGCAGTCGACTGCATCGTGGGCCCGCGCGAACAACAGAGCACGGCGTCCCTTGATACTTTGCGAAAATCGTTTATGCATCCGACTGCGCTCCTTATACGCGTAATTTACCCGGCACTCCCGGTGCCCGCATTAAGGCGCCGCAAAGCCGCCGTAAAAGTGCGGTAAAGACAGCAAGCCACCGGTATAATAATTGAAATGGCACCCCCGCAACCCACGCCGACCCGCAGCTTCGCGCTGTGGCAAGCAGCCACTCTGGCACTGAGTGTTCTTTTGCTGGCGGGCTGCATCAGATTTGTAGGTGACTGCGTGTTGATGCGCGGCACCATATGCACGAACGGGCAGCTGGCAAATGCAAAACTGGCCGGCATCGACCTCGTCTGGGCTGACTTGGAGGGCAGCAACCTTTCTGGTGCCGACCTGAGCGGCGCCGACCTCAAGGGAATAGTTCTCCTCAACGCGAATTTGGCTGGTGCAAACTTGAGCAATGCCAATATGTTTTCCGCAGATCTGCGCAATGCCGACCTGACAAATGCAATCCTTACAGGCACAAATTTACGGGCGGCAGACCTGCAAGATGCACTTACAACCGGGGCCAATCTGCAGGATGCCAATCTGGAGCAAGCCATCATGCCAGATGGCAAAATGAATCCCTGAGCGCCAATAATTATTGACCCATGTATGAGTTTTCCAAGCATGCGATCCGGCTTTCGTGCAAGAAGTGCGCTGCAACATATCCGGTGGACCGCCCGCTTGACCGTTACCGTCCAACGCTTACAGTGCTTGACAGCGGGCGCATGCAGGTGTGCAAAAGCACAGATGCATATGTGTGCCTAAGGTGTTTGGGTAAGCAGCACTCCGCTGTTGCGCTCAAAAATATCTGAGCCGAGGGCGTTGAGCTGCGGCGCAATGGTTTGCGCCCCGCGTGCACTGATACTTGCGCTGCTAGCTGGTGCTTTGCTAACAGCTTGCGTAGCCAACGAAGTTCCACTGGCCGCGCAAACCGGGCAGGCGCAAGCGGGTACATCAACCGCCAGCGCCGCGACATTGACGGCGCGTGGCACAAGCACGCCATCCCCCACCCCGCTTGCAACCGCACTCGTGATCACCGCTACCCCGCTGCCGCAGCCGGTGGATAACCGGACACCTGCAGAGTACTTGGAATTCGCTGCAGAGATCCACAAGCGCCAGGCGGACTGGATGAAGTCAATATCCGAGAGTCGCGCGAGGCTTGCACAAGATCCCAAGTTGTTGACAAAGGACAGCGGCTGGTCCACCGCCTACGCCACGCTTTTAGACCAGGGCTTTGCAATTGCGGCCACGATTGACAGCGCCAGCGTGCCAAAGGCTTGCGTTGCATACCACGATCAACTGCAGGTGCAGGCCAAGTACCTGCGCCTCGGTGCGGATCGCCTGCTCACTTTTTTGGCAACCATGCAAGACTTCAATAATGGCGAAGCAGACGAATTACTGGACGCTGCGGTAAAAACCTCGGGGGTATTGCAAGCTGACCAACTCAACTGCAAGTAGACGCTCGCTCAAAGAAAAGAGCCCGCCTCAAAGGGCGGGCTCTTAGTTTGTGGGCCGCACACTCGTGCAGCAACTAGGCATAGAAATTAATTTTGCCAAGCAAGTTGGCTGGCGGCGTGGCGGGCAGGTTCTCCATAACAGTGCGGGCAACCGCCCGCGATTCAGAAATTGTTCCGCTCATGGATGCGATCAGTGCGCCCTGATCCACCTTTTGGGCAGTTACTGCACCGGTGCCAAGTGAAGTTGGAGCAGGGCTTGGTGCGACAGTGATGCTCATACTACCCTCCTCACTCCTCTAAAAAACCCTTGAGGCTTCCGACTGCGGGGGTTATCGGCAGGTACATCAGAAACCTTTAGGGAAAGTGGGGTAAAGATTTGGCTGGATTTCAGGCCCCAAAAACCCTGAGAATTCTACTAATGAGCTGGAAAATGCGATCCTGCAACAAGCCCAACAATAATGCCGCGCCATAGATGGCTAAAACTATCGGAGAATTCCAGCCTAGAACCTCGGGAGATGCTTGCAATACGGCTAAATAGAGCAGTGGAGCAAGGCAGCCAAAGATGCCTCCCACCCCCGGTTTTGTAAGGTACCGAAATAGCGGATGCCGGTCAAAATCACGGCGGCGGGCGGTGTAAACCCAAACACCATAAATTGTGGCGAGGGTGCCACCCAGGCTGCCCAGCAGTGCGGACCGCAATAATTCAAGCAGCGGCAGTTGCAACAGTTTGAGGTCAGCCGGAACCGCGCGTTGGGCGGCTTGCCACAACCAGGCCAGCGCACCCAGCCAGAGCACGGCGTAGCTGAGTATCGGCAAGCCGCGCGTGAGCACCCAACGCAGCAGGCGCCGGCCCTGAGCCCGGCGCAGCTCAACATCAACTTCGCTTTCAGCACTCTGCGGGCGGCGGGCCGGATTCGGCGCTGGCTGAGGGCGCGCTGCAGTTGGCTTTTGCGTTGCAGCCGTTTGTGGCGGGCCCGCCTGCCCGGGCTGTATCACCTGCTGTTCGAGGCTGCGGATTGCGTCCCAGAGTTGTTCTAAATCTTTCGGTGCAGTTTGAGCGCCCGCCGACCCGGATTGCGTGTTTGCAGCGCCGGCAGTTTTCACCACCGCCGCCGAGAACGGATTGGCCACATCCGAAATCGCTGCCGCATTTGCGGATGCCGCAGCGCTGCTGTCTGGTGCAAATGGATTGACGGCCACAAACAACGGTGGCTCGCCGCGCAATACATCTGCACTCAGGTCTTGCGGAGCGGCAGCCGGGCTGGCAAGCGGGCTGCCACCCGCAGCCGCGGCAGGCGCGGGCAGCTGATTGCGCGCCAAGTCATTGCTGGGAAACAGAGCCGCAATGTCCTCCGGGCTCAAATCACGCGGCTCGCCAAACCCGGCGGGCATGGGCGGCAGCGTGGCTCGCGGCTCACCAAATGGGTTGCCGGCCGCCGGCAGGAGCAGTTCACGGCCGCGGCCGCTGAGGGGGTTAGGGGGTGCGCTGTTCATTTGCGACAAACTCCGCCAGCCTGAGGTAAGCCTGCGCCGCAGCACTGCTGGGGGCGTGGCGCAGCAACGGCGCGGAGCTGGCTGACGCTCCTGTTATGGCTGCGTCATCGGCGGGTATGGGTGTTAGTACCCAATTGCGAAAGACCGACTGCATCTCCGCGAGGGCGGCTTGCGCCCCCGGCACCTCTGCGCGGAAGACGGTAGGCAAAACCCCCAACAGCTCAAGGCCGTGGTTCAGCCGCCCGCGCACCAGCCAGACCGCCTCCAGCACGGCGCGCACGCCACGCATGGAAAGTGCCTCGCACTGCACAGGAATTAGCAATTGGTGGGCTGCCACCAGGCCATTGACGGTCAACACCCCTAGCGTGGCGGGCGTGTCGACGAGCACAATGTCGTACTGGGCGGTCTCGGAACTATGCAGTGCGCGCTGCAGGCGCTGCGCGCGGTCCGGCGCGCTGCTGAGCGCCACCTCTGCGGATGCCAAGTCAAGCGATGCCGGCGCAAGCATAAGATTGTCGGCAGCGCGCAGCACAATCGGCGCCAGCGTGTCGGCGCCATCCATCAGCACCGAATACATGCTTTGCTTCAGGCTGCTGGTGTCAAAGCCGGCCCACGCCGTTAGGGCAGCCTGCGGATCCAAGTCCACCAATAGCGTGCGCACACCGCGGGCGGCCAGCACCGCTCCCAGGTTAAAAACGGTCGTGGTTTTGCCCACCCCGCCCTTTTGGTTGCAAACTGCAATGATGCGTGCCACATGCCGAGTATAACGGGCGGCGCTCACCCCGGTCAATTCTAGAGATTGACCTAACCCCCGCGCACGGGTATAATCTGAAGTCGTAGCCGGGGTTTAGCCGCAAACAAAGCGGCGCAGCGCTGGCACGGTTAAGAGGAACCCTCACAATGCCTAAGCGAACTTATCAGCCAAAACTCCGCCGGCGCGCACGCGTGCACGGCTTTCGGCAACGCATGCTAACAGCCGGCGGTCGCAAGGTACTTGCGGCGCGCCGTTTGCGCGGGCGCCATTCACTTGCGGTGCAACGCACCCACGTGAAGCGCCACGAGGATTGGAACGGCACCAAAAGCGGCAGCTCGGCAAAAAAGCGTTAGGCGCGCGTGCGCGCAGGTAAAACGTGATCAGCCTGCGCAATCGCGCAGATTTCGAGCGGGTGCGGCGGACGGGCCGGTCTTGGGCACACCCGTTGGCAATTTTAGTGGCGGAATTAAACAACCTGCCCCATAGTCGCTTTGGCTTTGTGGCCAGCCGCCAGGTGGGCAACGCCGTCGTGCGCAATCGCAGCAAGCGCATTATGCGCGCGGCAGTGCGCGCTACAATCACTCAGTTCCCCGCTGGCTGGGATGTAATATTAATTGCCCGCAATGGCTTGCGCCAGCGCGGTTTGGCGGAGACGCTGGTGGCGCTGCGGCACCTGTTGCGGACGGCAGCCCTGCGCCAGCCGCCAGCCGTGGCTGGAAACTAGGTGCAGCCACACCTGGCCCTGCTGCCTGCGCCTTTACCGGCAGCCTGCAAGCAGTGACGCAGTTGAAATAGCTTACTTCATGCAAAACATCCTGCTAAGCCTGCTGCGTTTTTACCAGCAACACATCTCCCGCTTGCTGCCCCCGGCGTGCCGCCATTTTCCCACCTGCTCCAATTATGCGCAGGAGGCGATTGAACGCTACGGCGCAGCGCGCGGTACAGCCCTGGCCGTGGCGCGGCTGTGCCGCTGCCATCCATTTGCAAAAGCCGGCTTCGACCCGGTACCGGATTTGGATGTGCGCGCTGCGTACGTGAAGAAAGCCCGTCCATTAAAACAATGCAAATAAAGCATCCATTTAGAGCGGGGCAAGGGCCGCTTATCGCCGGGCTGACCGCACTCATGCTGGCCGGCTGCAACCGGGTTACGCCCACGGTCTGGCCGGCAGCCACGCTGCAGGATGGCAAAATATTGCTCTCCAGCTCGCACGCTGTATTTGCAATTGATGCCGCCAGCGGCGCGCAGGTTTGGCGCTTCCCGGCTGAAAACAACAGCGACCTGCAGGCGTTTGAGACTGCGCCCGCCTTAAACACCGACCGCATAATCGTGGCGTCGGGAGCAAAACTGGTGCTGGCACTTGACCCCGAAACCGGGGTAGAGGCTTGGCGTTATACGGATCCAAACCAGCTTACAAAGACCGCGTCAGTAAGCTTGAGCGCAGCAGATGGGCGCAGCTATTCTGCCATTGGCAAAACGCTGCGCGCACTCGACAATGAAAATGGCAGGGTGCTTTGGCAATTTGCCGGAGGCGATGAATTCTGGGGCGCGCCCGCCACCAGCACCGCGACCATTTACGTGCCCAACATGGATCACAAGCTGTCTGCGCTCGATGCTGAAACCGGTGCGCTGCGCTGGGAGCGCACTTTTCCAGGCGCGCTGGCAGCAACGCCAGCCCTTGCAGATGCGGCGCTCTATGTGGGCACGCTGTCGCGCTCGTTGTACGCAGTCAACACTTCCGACGGCCGGGATATCTGGGTGCATGAAACGCAGGGGTTTGTCTGGGGCACACCGCTCGTCGTTGCAGACCGGGTGTACTTTGGAGATCTGGACGGGATTGTGTACTGCCTGAAGCGCAGCGACGGGAGTGAGATTTGGCGCGCAAAAACCAGCGGGTCCGTGCGCGGCACACCCGCACTAGACGGAGAAAAACTGTTTGTTGTGACTGAGAACGGATTTGTGCACGCCCTTGATGCTGCTAGCGGCGCAGCAGCCTGGCAGCTGGAGCTGGATCCCAAGAATGCCGAACGCCTGCTGGACTCGCCGATTGCGGCAAACGGCTTCCTGTATATTTCCACATACAATGGCGAGCGCTTGCTTTATGCACTGCTGCAGGACAGCGGTACAACAAGCTGGTTCTTTCCCCCGGTAACAAAGTAGCAAGCCCATGTGGAGCGAATTAATCGTTTACCCGTTCACCAACGCGCTGCTGTTGCTGTACACGTGGCTGGGCCACAGCTTCACTGCAGCGCTGATTGTGCTCACGGTTGGCATACGCATTCTGCTCACGCCGCTAACCGCGCGCCAGCAAAAAACCCAAATCCAGATGCAGGAGCTGCAGCCGGAGATCAAGCGCATTCAGGAAAAGTTCAAGGGTGAGCCCGAGAAGATGCAAAAGGAGCTGCTCAAAATCGGCTACAACCCGGCTGCAATGCTGGGCGGCTGCCTCCCCACCCTGGTTCAGTTTCCCATTTTGATTGGCGTTTATCAGTCTATCCTCAACGCCATTCCCTCCACGCCGCTGCAAATGATGGACTTGTACCACGCAGTTTACCCATGGCTGTTTCCGGATTTCAACAGCCTGCTGCCGGTGAACCGCTACTTGATCTGGATGGACTTGACTCAGCCAGATCGCATTTACCTGCCGTGGTTTCCCGCTCTCGGAATTCCCATTCTGCCCATATTTGTTGTGCTCACAACTCTCGTGCAGCAAAAAATGATGACGCCACCGAGCACGGCTGACGCCAACGATGCATCCGCGCAGATGCAGCGCTCGATGATGACCACGATGCCGTTGATGTTCGGCTTCTTTGCCCTGCAATTCGCGTCCGGCTTGTCAATTTATTTCATCACCTCCAACATAGCCGGCATTGGGCAGTACGCATATTTGAATCGCGCCAAGTTCAGCTGGGGCAAGTTGTCCCTGCCGGGCGGGCTTAGCATGCCATGGCCGGACTACACCACCAAGCAAGTTGCGAAGCCGCGCCCCAGCGTGGTGCCGCCGCCCGACAACCCGCCCAGCGCGTCCGAAACGCCACCAGCCAAACCTAAGCCGCGCAAGCCGCGCCGGCGTGGACACGGGGCATAATAGCGCCTGGCTTACACATGGGAGTGCAATGAATCAATTACCGGATGATCATCAGGCAGGAACGGAAGCCGACGCCATTGCCGCCGAATGCGCACAGCATATCGCCGAAGATTTGCTGCGGCTGATGGATATCACCGCCACGGTGCGCATCTCCCGCGCCGCGGCTGACGACCCCGCAGAAAGTGCACCGTTGATGGTGGAGGTGCTCGGCGATGACCTGCAGGAACTGGTGGGGCCAAAAGCCGCGGTGCTGAACGCATTGCAGCTGTTGTTGCGGGCACTGGTGGCGCGCGAGATTGGCGCACCCGCCAACCTGCTGCTGGATATTGGGGGCTACCGCGCGCACCGCGTCGAGCAGCTCAACCGGCTGGCACTGCGCATGGCCGAGCAGGCCGTGGAGCAGAAGAGGGCGATCAAGATGGAGCCGCTGCCGGCCTTTGAGCGACGCCTGGTGCACTTAGCGCTGCGCGAGTTCGACGGCGCACGCACCCACAGCGAGGGAGACGGCGACCTGCGGCGTGTCGTAATCTCGCCCACCACGTAGCAGCGCCGCGGGCGATGCCTCGCATCTACGCGTTTGTAAACCAAAAGGGCGGCGTGGGCAAAACCACCACCGCCATCAATATGGGCGCTTTTCTGGCTCAGCAGAAACTGCGCGTGCTCCTTGTAGACCTCGACCCGCAAGGCAATGCCACCTCCAGCCTGGGTGTGGACAAGAAGAGCCTGACGACCGGTACCTATCCGCTGTTGCTGAATGAAGACCTGCGCCTTGACGCGCACACGCTGCACAACACCGCCCTGCAAATGTCGCTGGTTCCGGCCGGGCCCGGCCTGGCGGCGGCAGAGGTGGAGCTGGTGTCCGAGCCCATGCGCGAGTACCGCTTGCGCAATGCGCTGGCGCAGGCCGAGCGCTACGACTATGTGCTAATCGACTGTCCGCCATCGCTCGGGCTGCTAACCCTCAACGGGCTGGTGGCAGCCGAATCAGTTGTCATCCCGGTGCAGTGTGAATTTTTTGCGCTGGAGGGGCTGGGGCAGCTGATGGAAACAATCTATCGGGTGCGCCGCGCATTCAATACTCCGCTGCGCATCCGCGGCCTGCTAATGACAATGTATGACGGCCGCGCCCATCTCTCGCAGCAGGTGGTGGATGAAGTGCGCAAGCATTTTCCCGGCAAGGTGTTTCGCGCGGTGGTGCCGCGCAACGTGCGCCTTGCTGAGGCACCCTCGCACGGCTTGCCAATCAGTGCTTACGACCCGAACTGCACCGGCGCGCGCGCTTACGCTGCCGCAACCCAAGAACTGCTGCAGGGCGACCTGGCGGGCACGCCCGCTTAAGCAATGGCAGATTCAAAGAAACGCGGCTTGGGCCGCGGCCTCGAAACCCTCATCCCTATACTGGCTTCTCCGGATGACAGTATCGCTGAGGTGCCGCTTTCATCCATAAAGCCCAACCCGCGCCAGCCGCGCACACACTTCGATGCGGCCGAGCTGGAGGAACTTGCAGCCTCCATCCGCGAGCACGGCGTGCTGCAGCCAGTGGTCCTTGCACGCACTCCCGACGGCGAAGGTTATTACCTGATTGCCGGGCACCGCCGCTGGCAGGCTGCCAAATTGGCCGGCCGCACGAAGATCGCGGCCGTGGTGCGCACCGCACCGGATGATCGCGGGCTGTTGGAGCTGGCGCTGATTGAAAATGTGCAGCGCAGCAACCTCAGCGCGCTGGAGACAGCCGCCGCGTACCAAACGCTCGCCGACGACTTCGGCCTCTCACATGAAGAGATTGGAAAGCGCGTTGGCAAACGGCGCACCACTGTCTCCAACACGCTGCGGCTCATGCGCCTGGCTGCACCGCTGCAGGCGGCGCTTACGCGCGGCACCATTAGCGAAGGCCACGCGCGCGCCCTGCTGGGCCTGCCCGAAGCAGATGCACAAACGGCAGCACTGGCTAACATCCTCAAGCGCGAACTTTCCGTACGTCAAACCGAGCAGCTTGTGCGCAAGCTGCAGGGCGAGAAACAGCCTGCCAAACGCCGCACCAAGCAATCCGCATCTGTGACAGAGCTGGAGAACCGTGTGCGCGACAAACTTGGAACCAAAGTGGCGCTGCGCCGCGGCCGCAAAGGCAAGGGCTCACTGATCATCTACTTTTACTCCGATGAGGAACTTGAAGCGCTGATCAAACATCTGCGCGCCTAAGTCACTGGCCACCCCGCCGGCAGCAGATCCATGAACAACTCCCACCGCCGCGACCCCCATCTAATCCTATTCAACGGGCGCGTAAATTCCATGAGCGGGCAACAGGCGCCAGCGCAAGCCATTGCTGTGCGCGGCGGGGAAGTGCTGGCTGTGGGCTCAGACCAAGCCGTGCGGGCGCTTGCCGGTGCGCGCACTGAGCAAGTGGACTTGCACGGCCGCACAGTGCTGCCGGGCCTCACGGATGCTCATATGCACTTCGAGCATTTTGCACTGAACCTAGCGATGGTGGATGTGGGCGTAAAAACGAAAGCCGAAGCCCTGCAACGCGTTGCGGCCCGCGCTGCAACCCTGCCGGCCGGCGCCTGGGTTGTGGGCCACGGCTGGAATCAAACCGAGTGGGATGGCGCGTTTCCGCTCGCAAGTGAGCTGGACGCCGCAGTTCCCCGGCATCCAGTGTATCTAACCGACAAATCACTGCACATGGCCTGGGTAAACAGTGCCGCCCTGCGTGCGGCCGGTATTGACGCGGCAACTGCGCACCCGGCCGGCGGCCGCATTAGCCGTGACGCCCGCGGCCGCGCAGATGGCATGTTGTTTGAAACTGCCTGCGCGCTAGCCTATGACAGGATCCCTGCGCAAACGCCGACAGAGCGCGCGGCTTCGATGGCTGCAGCTCAAACGCATGCCTGGCAAGTGGGCCTCACCGGCATCCACGACTTTGACCGGCGCGACGCATTCGTCGCCTTCCAGCAACTGCGCGCGGAGCACAAGCTGGGGCTGCGTGTGGTGAAACATGTGCCAGTGGAGCAGCTGGATGAAGCCATTGCACTTGGCTTGCGCAATGGCTTTGGGGACGACTGGCTGCGCATCGGCAACATCAAGATCTTTATTGATGGTGCGCTCGGACCGCGCACAGCCTCCATGTTGGCGCCCTACGCAAACGAGCCGGCCAACTTTGGCATGCAGCTGATGGACAAAGAAGAACTTGCGGACAAAGCCAGCCGCGCCAGTGCTGCCGGCTTGCCAATCACCGTGCATGCAATTGGCGACCGCGCTAATCATGAAGTACTGGATGTACTGGAGGCCGTGCGGCAAGAGGAAGCCCGGCGCGGCGAGACGCCGGCGATGCGCCGCCACCGAATTGAACATGTACAGCTCTTGCACGCAGCAGATGCGGGCCGCCTGGGTGCACTGGGCATTGTGGCGTCAATGCAGCCCATTCACGCTCTGGGGGATATGGCTTCGGCGGAACGCTACTGGGGCGCGCGCTGCGCGGGCGCGTATGCGTGGCGCACACAGCTGCAATCGAGCGCCGTGCTCGCATTTGGCAGCGATGCGCCGGTGGAGTCGCACAATCCGTTCTACGGCCTGCACGCAGCGGTCACCCGCACGCAGCCGGACGCTGCACCGGGAGCCGCGGCATGGTACCCGGAGCAATGCCTGACGCTGGCTGAGGCTTTAGCCGGCTACACCAGCGGAGCGGCCTACGCCGCCGGGATGGAAGACCGGCTGGGCACGCTGCAGCCGGGCTGGCTCGCGGACTTAATTGTGGTGGACCGCGATATCTTTCAGTGCGCGGCGCATGAGCTGCGCGCTACTCAGGTGGTTGGCACAATTGTGGGCGGGGAGTGGAAGCACCGCCTACCCGAACTGGATTAGCCCGCTGCCCGCGCACAGGCAGGCTACTGGCAACTGACTGCTAGCTGCGCGCTTCACGCAGCACACGCTCGTCACCGCGCCGCTGGGTAATGCCGCGCGAATCCAAATGTTCCAGCATTGCCAGCGCATACTTGCGGCTGGTCTGCAGTTTGTCGCGCAGAGCCGCCACAGTAATACTGCCCTGCGCGCCGGTTTCCTGGCGCACGGTTTGCAGCATCTGCGCATACACCGCATCCGGCACCAGCACATCCGCTGAGAGCGCGTGCAGCCGCCCCTGTGCCAGCAGCGCCTGCAGCACCACCTCGCCAACTGCTTCCACACTCTCCTTGCGCGAAGGCAGTATGCTCGCCAGGCCGCCCGCAAACCGCTCCAGCAGCGCGTCAACCTGCGCCTGTTGCATCGCAGTAAAGCGCACACTATGGCTCGCAAGGCGCACAGTGCTGCGTTCATCCACAACCAAGCCCTGCACGCCGGCGTGTTCCAACAAGGCATTGAAGGCACGCGCGGTTTGTCCCATGCGGCTCTTAAGTTCTTCGCGCGGCATGCCACTGCGCAGTGGGTAAGCAGCGTGGAAGTCAGCCAGCTCGCGCGCTGCCCGCTCGCTAAACTGCTGCCCCAGCTCCACTGCAGCCATCAGTGCGGCCGCACCATCCGGCTGCGCGCTGCCAAGCGGCAGCAGCGCGGCGCGCGCATTTAGTGCCTGCACCGCGGGCGCAGTGTGCTCCGGCGCCAGGCCGGCGCGCTCCACTGCTTCCGCAAGCTCGCATACGCCCAGAGCGCGCACGGCCGCCAGCAGCAGCTCGGCAGGTTCGCTAGTTGCCAGCGCAGCCAGCCGCACTACAACCGCCGCATCATTGCTGCGATGCAGGCGCCGCGGCTGTGCATCCACCACCACTCCCCCGCCAATTGTTGTTGAAGGCGAAGGCAGGCGCAGAATAAAGCGGTCGCCAGCGGAGACGGCCACGGGCTGCTGCAGCACAAGTTGCAGCCAGCCGCTCTCGCCAGGCACGATCTGGCGCATGCCCAAGCAGCGCACGCGCGCCAGCAGTTCCGCAGCGCCCACAAATAGCTTCACTTGCGTGTTGTGGCGCAGGGTTCGCGTGCCATGCCCTTCAGGCAAATGGCGGTATTGCACATCCAGCAAGCGCGCGGGCAGCAGCGTGTCCGGCTGCGCCACCACATCGCCGCGCCGCACTTGCGTGGTGGTAACGCCGCTCAGGTTTACGGCCACGCGGTTTCCGGGCCGCACCACCGGCAGCGCCGCGCGATGCGTCTGCAGGCCGCGCACACGTGCCCGCAATCCGGCCGGCAACACGCTCACCTCAGCGCCAAGTTCCACGCTTCCGCCCAGCAGCGTGCCGGTTACCACGGTGCCAAATCCCGGTAGCGTAAATACGCGGTCCACCGGCAGCCGCGCGCGCCCGCTGTCCGCGCGCGCGGGTCTTTGCGCCAGCACGCTTTGCAGCGCTGCAAGCAACTGCGGAATACCAGCGCCCGTGACTGCAGACACGGGCAGCACGGCAGCGCCGGACAGTGCGGTGGGCACCAGCGCTTCATGAATTTCGGCGGTCACCAACGCCAGCCAATCTGGATCTTGCACGGTGTCGCATTTGGCCAGCGCCACCACGCCGGCAGCCACCCCCAGCAAGTCGAGGATTGCCAGATGCTCGCGCGTCTGCGGCATCAAGCCCTCATCTGCAGCAACTACAATAAGCGCTGCATCCACGCCGCCCACGCCAGCCAGCATGTTCTCAATAAAATCACGGTGGCCCGGCACATCCACAACACCAACCGGACCGATGCCCGGCAGCTCAAACCACGCGAAGCCGAGATCGATGGTCATCTCGCGCTCGCGTTCTTCCTTGAGGCGGTCTGGATTGGTGCCGGTGAGGGCTTGAACTAGGGTGGACTTGCCGTGGTCAACATGCCCGGCAGTGCAGATAACGGTCATTGGCGCGCGGGTTCAGCGCACGCGAGTTTGCGGTTGCTCGGATGCGGACATTGCCTCCTGAAGAAAATCGAACAGCGTTTTGAGGCGCGCCTGGTCTGTCTTTTGCAGGGCGCGCAACAGGTCGGCGGCTTCTCTTGCGCCCTGCTCCACTGCTGCCAGGCGCGCCAGCTCGACCACATGGCGGTTGAGATGCTCGCGCCATTGCTCATCCCGGGCCAACATGTGTGAATTCCACTTGCGCTGTTCAGCAGCCACAAACTCATTCCACTCTTCCAGCATGCGGTCGGTAAGCAGGCGCTGCGCCTCGCGCGCCTCCACCATGGCGCGGTCCAGCCGCGCGGTCTGGTCGCCAAAGGACTGCGCAGTGCGCTGCATCTCGCGGTGCGACTCGGCATAGATATCCATGCGCTGGCTAAACTCACGGACCACTGCTTCAAAGCCGGCTAGCGCCACATGCGCCTCGCGCGCGGCCCGCTCACGCTCCAATTGGAGCAAATTTTGCTGCTCGAGCCACGCGGCCTGCTTGGTGTGCCGGTCAGTTTCCAAGCTAAGCATCTCGCCCACGCGCGCATCGCTGCGCACAGACACATCCTGCATCACGTCGGCGCGCGCCTTGAGGTCATCCACCCGGCGCCGCGCTTGCTGCAGCTCGCTGTACATGTCCGTCATACGCTTGGAGTCCTGGCGGCGCTGCTCCTGAATACTGGCCAGCGCGGCCGTGCGCTCGCCATCGCCGCGCACAACAACATCAAGGCGCTGGCGTATGTCACCGGCCATTTGAAACAGGCGCAGCTCGCCTTCTTTGCGGGCAGCCAGTTCATCCGTCACACGCAGCGCTTCCACGCGCTTCAAAAGGTCTGCCAGCTGGCCGTTTACGAGATCGCGGTCTTGCAGCCGGTGCTTCTCGCTTTCACGCTCTGACTTGCTGCGGCGCTGCTCCACGCCGTCCAAAATCTGGCCGATCTCGACGCGCAACTGGTCCAGCAGTTCCGGCACCTTAGTGGACTGCACGGCAGCGGCGCGCGCTTTTTGCAGATCCGCCTCAAACTCCGCCACCCGCGCCACCAACTGGCGCTGCGCCGTGTCCAGTCCGGCAAGCTGCTCGTGCATTGCTGCCAGCAGCTTGCGGTCCTTCATGCGCTGCTCTTCCAGCCATTCCACCGCATTGCTTGCTTGAACCTCAGGCATGTTTGGCATTATACATTCGCAATTTCCGCACGCGTGTTGACACGCCAGCAGCGCAACGGCTATCATGCTGCCATGCGGATTGCCATTGATGCGCGCCTCCCGTATTACGTGCAGGGCGGAATTGCCAGCTATGTGCGCGCCTTGATGACTCGGCTGCCACTGCAAGATAGCGCCAACGATTACCTGATGCTGCATGCACGGCGGCCGGCGCTGCTGCCCGTAGCACCCGGCGCGCGCTCAGTGCGCTGCTGGACGCCCGCGCATCACCGCTTGGAGCGCCTGGCCCTGTCCGTGGAACTGTGGCCACACCGGCCGCACCTTCTGCACTCGCCAGACTTCATTTGCCCGCTGGCAGCCGGCTGGCGCTCGGTTATCACAATTCATGACCTTACCTTCTTGATTTATCCGCAGTTCCTCACGGCTGAAAGCCGCCGCTACTACAACAATCAAATCACGGCGTCGGTACGCGCCGCTGACGCCATACTAGCCGACTCGGAAGCCACGCGCCAAGATATCCTGCAACGCCTGCCGGTACGGGCTGCCGCCGTGCACACCGTGCATCTGGCGCAGGATCCGCGTTTTGCACCACAGCCGGCGCAGGTTGTTGGTGCGATGCGCACCCGCCATGCGCTGCCCGCCGAATATTTGCTGTTTGTGGGCACCTTCGAACCGCGCAAGAATCTGCCGGCGCTGCTGCGTGCTTACGCTCTTGTGCGCCAGCAGCTGCCGGATGCGCCCGCGCTGGTGCTGGCGGGAAACAGCGGCTGGCTGCAGCCGGAGTTGGAAACCCAAGCCGCAGCGCTGCACCTGCAACAGCACTTACTGTTGCGCCCGGACTTTCCGGCAGCAGATTTGCCGGCCCTGTATACCGGCGCAAGCGTGCTTGCACTGCCATCCCATTATGAGGGCTTCGGCCTGCCGGTTCTTGAGGCAATGGCTTGCGGCACCCCCGTGGTAATTTCCGACCGCGGATCGCTGCCCGAGATTGCCGGCGGCGCAGCCATCAGCTGCGCACCAGACGATGATGCCACGATTGCAAGTGCAATCGAACGGGCACTCAGCGATTCCGCGCTGCGCTCGGCAAAGCGCGCTGGAGGTTTGGTGCGCGCTGCGGAGTTTTCAGGGGAGCGCTGCTGCCGCGAAACCTTGCGCGTCTATAACCTGGTGTTGCATGGCTAAGCTGCTGCTGCTAACGCCCGGCCTGCCGTACCCGCCAATGCAAGGCACTGCGCTGCGCAACTGGGGCATCATCTCCGGCCTCGCACCGCGGCACCGCATCACGCTGCTGTCATTTGCGCGCCCGGCGGCCGCAGCTGCGCCGGAGCTGCTAGCGGCGTGCGAGCGCGTGGTGCTTGTGCCGCAGCCGGCGCGCAGCGCCTTCGCGCGCATTGCAACCTTGTTGCTCTCCACCCAGCCGGATCTGGCGCTGCGCTTGAATTCGCCGCTGTATGCGCGCCACTTGCAAACACTGTTGGCAGCTGATGACTACGATGTTGTTCAGATGGAAGGCCTTGAACTGGGATGCTACATGCCAATGCTGCGCGCCTACAAGCAGCGCCACCCGGCTGCGCGCATTGTTTACGACGCGCACAACGCAGAAACCATGCTGCAGCAAAGCGTGGTGGTGGCAGAAACGGACAATCCCGCGCGCTGGCTGGCAACCGCCTACTCGCGCGCGCAGCTGCCGCGCCTGCAGCGCTTTGAGGCCACTGTAAGCAGCAGCGCGGACGCGATAACTTGCGTCGGTACAGCTGATGCCGCCGCACTGCAGGCGCTCTTCCCCGCCGCGCGGCCGGTGCTTGTACCCAATGGCATCTGGCTGCGCGATTACCCGCAGCTGCCCGCACCTCCGGAAACGCAAAAGCCGCAACTACTATTTACCGGCAAGATGGATTACCGCCCGAATGTGGATGGTGTGTTGTGGTTTGCAAGCGCAGTGCTGCCGCTTGTGCAGCGCGCTGTGCCAGGCGCTGAGTTTGTGGTGGCCGGGCGCGACCCGGCTCCGGCTGTGCAGCAGCTGGCCGGCAATGCAGGCGTGCGCATCACTGGCGAACTTTCAGACATGCGCCCGTGCATGGCTGCGGCCAGCATCTATGTGGTGCCGCTGCGCATGGGCGGCGGCACGCGCTTCAAAATCCTTGAGGCAATGGCGCAGGCGCGCCCCGTGGTTTGCACCCAAATTGGCGCCGCCGGCTTTGCAGTCAGCCATCAGCGCGAGTTAATGATTGCCGACTCCCCCGCTGCTATGGCGGATGCCACCATCCAATTGCTGCAGGACCCAGCTAAGTGCCGCGCCCTGTGCAGCGCTGCGCGGGCGTTTGTTGCCCAAAAGCATGACTGGGGCGCGATCCTGCCTGCGCTGGAGGCCGTCTACCCGGCACCCCGCGCCTGAGGCGCGCACCGCGTCAGCCCAGCTTGCCGGCCAGCGCCTCCACCATGCGCGTGGCGGCCGGCACCAACCATTGGGGGTTGAAACCAAGCCCCAACACAGCTCCTGCGCCCAGCAGTGCCAGCCCGGCGAGCACAGCGGTCTCTGGCTCGGTCTCCGGCGGTGGTTGGGGTGCCGCCTCAAAAAGAGCCCGCAGCAGGCGCACATGCGCAACCAGCACGCCCAGCCCCGCAAATACCAGCGCGGCAGCCAGCCAAAACTCCTGAACCGCCACCATTCGCAGCACTGTCCAGCGCACTGCAAAACCCGCCGTTAGCGGCAGGCCCGCGAGCGAGAGGCCGCCAGCCAGCGCCGCCAGCGTGGCGAACGGCTGCGCGTGCGCGCGGCTGCGCAGGCTGTCCTCATCAGTAGCGCCGCCTCCGGCCAGCGCGCCCGCGCCCGCCGCCCACACTGCCAGCGCCGGCACGCGCATCACTAGCAATGCTGCCGCAGCCCCCAGCGCCACCGGCGTACGCATGCCCACCGCCAGCAGGATCGCGCCCCACTCCACCAGCACCGCATAACCCGCCAGCCGGCCCCAGTTGCGCTGCCCGAATGCCAGCGCACCGCACACCACAATCAGGCCCGTGCCCGCCACGCGCAGCATCACAAACAATAGCGCCGTGCTGCGCAGCCAGTCAAATTGCGCCAGCGCATCAAATAAAAACAAAAGCACCGCTGCGGGAAAAAGAGCCCACAAAAATGCAGCCGCTACCGCGGGGGCTTCCTGCCCCACAGCCGGCATCCAGCTATGAAAGGGAACGGCTGCCAACAGGATGGCGAACCCGGCGCAGAGCGCCCAACCAGCCTGCGTCAAATACTGCGTGCTCTCCGGCCCGGAACCCGCCAGCTCCAGCTGCCAGCCTGCCAGCAATATGAACGGCACGCCCAGCGTTACCGTAACCAGCAGCCGCAGCGCACCGCGCGTTGCGCGATGCGCGCCATCCGCCAGTAGCAGCACAGCCAGCGCAGCACTCAGCTCCAAAAACAACGCCGCAAACAGCAGCGGCTGCACAAAGATTGTGGCCGCCAGCAGCGGCAGCAAGAGCAGCGCAGCCGGCACAAAGCTGCCCCTCAGGCGCCCGTCCAGTCCGCACATAAAAAACGGCAGCGCCGCCACAAAATAAAAAATCAGCACCGGCCGGTCTTCCACTGCAAACACAAACGCGCGCCCGAAAATATTGAAGGTCGCGCTCAAGCGCACATCGCTGCCGCCCACCACCGCCAGTTCATCAAGCGGAATCTGCAGCGCCAGCAGCGCCAACAGCAAAACGGTGAGGCAAGCCAGCATACTTTGTAGCCAGCTCCAGCGATACAGCAGCGCGCACAGCGCCGCCGCCGCCACCGGCGCAGCCATAAACAAAAGCGGCACACTCATGCGAGGCTGCCGTCCGGCTCGGGTGGTGGTTGGATGCGTGCCAGATAACTCACCGCCACCGCCACCGCCAAATCCACCGCCGCCATCATCCAGATCACCGCCAGCGCCGGCTCAACCGCTGCATAAAAAATTCCAAAGCCCTGCAGTATGGAGAGCAGTCCACAGCCGGTCTTGAGCGGCTCGCTTGTAAGACCCACGCTCAGCAGCCCGATGCACACCAGCAGCGCTGCGGCCTGCAGCACAGGCGCCTCAATCCCCGGCACTGCCGGCGCCATGCGCCCGTACAGCTGCGCCCCCAGCACCATTGCCAGAATGGCAGCAAACACCCGGAACGGCAGCCGCCGCAACACGCCGGTGTCGCGCCAGCCGCCCGCACCTACCTGCTCTCCGGCAGCCAGATCCAGCAGCGCGCATTGATGCGCGGTTGTATAGAGCACCAAGGCTGCCAGCAGTCCCACCAGCATCTTGATGCCCGCCAGCTGCGCTGCAAGCACGCGTGTAAATAGCAAACCCACAAACACAGATTGGATTGCAAAGGCGCCAATCACCAAGCGCCGTTCATCCAGCAGCACCAGCGTGATCAGGGTCAAGCCCACGCCAGCCAGCGCCGGCACAATGGCCAGCGTGCCCAGTTGCGCCACCAGTTCTGCAAAGGTTGGCAAAACTACAACTCCACCAACAACCCCGCCAGCAGCGCGCCCACCAGCATCCACAGCACGCCGCCATCGCCTTCCAGCACCGCGGCTGCCACGCGCAGCGAGCGCCCGGTGCTGCGATACCCCTGCCACACAGCTGCATAAACACTTTGCCAGCGCAGTATTTCCGCAACCGCCAGCCAGCGCCGCGCCCGCTCCACAACCACCGGTCGCAAACGCCACAGCACGAGCGCAGCGCCACTCACCAGCAGCGTACAACCGGCGGCCAGCAAATTCGCAGCCGGCCGCGCCGCAGACTCCGCTTCACCCAACATGCGCCCCAGCGCCACCGGCGCACTGCCCACCGCCACCGCAAATGCCAGCGGCGCACCCAGCCCAAAAAGGTACGCAGTGCTCGCAAATGGCTCGCTCCAGTTTGGCGCCACACCCGGTCGGAGCGCCTGCCGCAGCATACCCGCAGCCATCAATATCAAAGCGATCAAAAACAAGACCAGCCACAATGGCGCTGCGTTGCGCAGCAGTCCCGCAGCCACAGTCCGCAGCGCTACGAACCCCACTGTAAGCGGCAGCCCAGCCATGATGGCAGCTGCCAACACCGGAGCTGCCACCCACGCCGCATCACTGCGCACAAAACCCAGATACGCGAATAGTGTTCCGCAGGTGATCATGCCCGTTACGCCCACCAGCATCACGCCCGACGCAGCTGCACCTCCGGCATGCAGCGCCACCAACATGACCACGCCGGACAAAGCGAGGCCTAGATTGCTCGGCGCAAGCTGCACGTCCGGCTCGGCATTGAACTTCCAACCGCCACTTAGCGCCGATGCAACAGCGGCCGCCGTAAGCACGGCAGAAAGTGCCGCGCTTGGCGGCTGCGCCGCCAGTGCCGCCAGCAGCACAGCTGTGCATGCCAGCGGCGTCAGCAGCAGCAATGCCGCCCGGCCCCGGCGCTCGCCGCCGCCCGCATGCATCACCAGCTGCATTGGAAACAAATGCAATCGCACCGCGGCCGCAATCCACAGCCAGGCGGTAGTGCGCCCCTGCAAAGCCACGCTGCCCAGCATCAGGCCTGCACTTTGCGGCACGTCCAGCGCCGCCACCGTCAATGCTGCCACCGCAGCCAGGTTCAGGCCAAGCCGCAGCGCGCCCGCAGTCACGGCATCCGAGCTATGCAGATCGGCTTCCTTGCCCGCCAGGCACAGCGCAAACCCAGCGAGGTCTACCGCCGCCCAGGCAACCGCCAACGTCAGCAGGTCCGCTGCAAAAATAACGCCCAGAACCGCGGCACTGAGCAACAAGCTGCAGCAGCGCACAGCCACGCGCCGGCCGCCGCTGCGCACCGCACCGCTCAGTTGCAATCCAAACAATACAACCAGGAACGCCAACGCAAAAAGCCAGGTGTGCGGTTCGGCCGCCAGCAGCACCACGCCGCCCGGCCAGCGCGCAACCGTGCTTTCAGCGGGCAGCCAGAAGCCCATCAACAGCACCGCCACCAGCGCCAGCAGCGCCGCCAGCGCTGCCAGTGCGCCGGCAAAACGAAACCCCGGCAGCAACCCGGCTAAAACGCCGGCCGCGCCAACAACCAACAGCAATACGGCCACATCTGGAGTCATAGAGAACTGAATTGCAAACTAAAGCAGCGGCCCGCAAATCTTAACATGCAGTGCGTCAGTATAATCCCGCGATGCACGCATCCGAGCCGCTCGTGGTGGCTTTTGTTAGCGATTTGTTCTTCAGCACCCGCATTGAAAGTGCTGCGGGCATTGCGGGCTTTGGCGTGCACTTGCTGGAGCGTGCGGATGCGCTGCCCGGCCGGCCTGAACCAACAGCCGCCAGCGGCGAAGCGCTTTCCGGCAGTACCGGCAGCCTGCTGGATTGGCTTTCACAGCTGCAGCCAGCCCTTTTAATATTTGATCTAGACAGCAAGACGCTGCCTTGGGAGCTGTGGATTGCATCCCTTAAGTCTGCGCCTGCAACGCGCCGCCTGCCGATCCTTTGTTATGGCAGCCACGTGGATACTGAGCGGAGTGCGCGCGCGCGGGATGCTGGCGCAGACGCGGTGATCGGCAAAGGGCGCTTCACGCAGGCCCTGCCGCAGCTCATCCAAAAGCATGCGCGCAGGCTGGACTTGGACGCAATTTCAGCTGATTGCGCCGAAGCCATGTCGGCGGAAGCGCAATCCGGCCTGCAGCTGTTTGAGGCCGGCGATTATTTTGCGGCGCATGAAGCGCTGGAGCGCGCATGGAAAGCGGAAGCCGGGCCCGGCCGCGAGCTGTACCGCGGCCTGTTGCAGATTGCAGTTGCCTGCCTGCAAATTGAGCGCGGCAATTTCAACGGTGCCGTAAAAATGTTCTGGCGCGCGCGCCAATGGCTGGAACCACTGCCAGCCGCTTGCCGCGGGGTCGACACGCATAAACTGCGCACAGCAGCTGCTGCTGTGCTCGCCCAGATCCAGCAGCTGGGCAGCACCCGGATTGCGGAAACTGACTGCAGCTCCTTGCGCCCCAGTGCATGGATGGAACCCATCCCTTAAACAAAAGTGGGGGAGCCTGGCTGGCTCCCCCGCCCTTCTCTCCGAACCAAGCGCAAGCTTTTAGCACTCGCTGTGGCCGCAGCTGTAGCACTTACGGCAGCCTTCCTCGTTTACCATCGCGGCTTCGCCGCACTCCGCACACAAGTCACCCAATTTAAACTCAAGCTGCGCGCTGGAACTTTCCGCATCGGTGGCCGGCACCGGGTTCGCATCCGCTAAGTAATTTGCCAGCGCGCGCGAGACGCCGTCCGGAAGCGATCGCACGCGGTTGGGGCCAAAGCCCAGCGAGCGGCTGCCCCCAATGCCATCCAGCTGGCGCACAACCTCAACCAGCCGCTCACGCGGCGGAACTGGAGATGCGAGCCGCAACACAAATGACACCAACCGGCCGATCGCCTCAGAGATTGCCGAGATGTCCGTGCCGGCTTTGGCGGTGCTGATGAACACCTCGAATGGATCTTGCTTGTCGTTTTCGTTCACGGTGACGTAGCTCTTGCCCACCGGTGTGTCCACCACATGCGTTACGCCATACAGCCGGCCGGGGCGCGGCTTTTTCGGTTCACGGAAGAGCGTGGGCGCCTCTCCCGTCTGCAGCTCCTTGGACTTTGCAGTTTCCAGCGTCTCCAGCACAACCTTATCCCGGCTCCCGGACACATAAACCGTGAGGCCTTTGCAGCCCAGCTCCCACGCGCTCATATAAGCCTGCGCCACATCATCCCGGGCTGCACCCGGTGGGAAGTTACATGTCTTCGAAAGGCTGTTGTCCACGAACGCCTGCAGCGCCGCCTGCATCTGCACATGCTCCTCGGCGCTGATGTCTTGCGACGTCACGAACACGCGGCGAATATCAGCCGGCACTTCGACGATGTCCTGGCACGAGCCCGAAACTAGTACCTGCTCGATGATGCGCGTGCGCGCGGCCTCGTTCAATCCGCTCTCGAGCAGTGCGCGTTCAAACAGCGGGCTGGTGTAGGTAAGCTTCAAATCGCGGCCGTTGTCATTCACGTGCCGGATGTAGGAGAGTGCAAACACCGGCTCACAACCGTAGCTCTCACAGCCGGCAACGGTAGCAATTGTGCCGGTGGGGGCGATTGTGGTTTGTGCAGCGTTGCGAATGCCGTGCCGGCGAATGCCATCCACCACCACATCCCAGTCCAGTGCCGGCCGCCCAAACTCTGACGCTGACACGCGCAGCGGTTGCGGCGGCACCCACTTTAAGTTCTGCGGGTCATAGATGCTGCCGGTGCTGGCGGGGAATGCAGAACGCTCGCGGGCCAGTTCCACACTCGTGGCCATGGTGTGATAGCGCACAAACTCCATTAGCTGACCGCACAGATCTTGCGACTGCAACGAACCATACCGCACACCCATGTGATACATCAAATCACCCAGGCCCATGATGCCGAGTCCAATGCGGCGCGCATTGTATGCCGCCTCGCGCAGCGCCGGCACTGCAGCCACGTATGCATTCGCCGTGACCACATCATCCAAAAAGCGCGTGCTGAGCACAACCGATGCGCGCAGCTTGTCCCAGTCCAGCGTGTGGTTGGGGCCAAAGTGCTGGGCCAGGTTGACGGACCCGAGGCAGCAGTTCTCATAAGGGCCAAGCCATTGCTCGCCGCACGGGTTGGTGGCTTCGAGTGTGTACAGATGTGGCACAGGATTGGCGCGGTTGGCCGCATCCAAAAAGAGCACGCCGGGCTCGCCATTGTGGTGCGCCTGCTCCACAATCATTTCGAAGAGCTCGCGCGCGCGGCAGGTCTCCACCACCTGTCCGCTGTCTGGCGCCAGCAAGTCGAAAGTCTTGTCATCGCGCACCGCTTCCATAAACTTGTCAGTGATGCCCACTGAGATATTGAAGTTGGTGATTTGATTTTCGTCACGCTTGCAGCCGATGAACTGGCGCACATCCGGATGGTCCACGCGCAGCACCGCCATGTTTGCCCCGCGGCGGGTGCCGCCCTGGGCAATCTCGCCAAACGCGCGGTCGTATACACGCAGGAATCCCACCGGTCCGGTGGCTACACCGGCAGATGACTTGACCGTGGCGCCCTGATGGCGCAAGCGCGAAAACGAAAAGCCGTTGCCGCCACCCGTCTGCTGGATGAGCGCCGCATCGCGCAGCGTTTGGAAGATGCCCGCGGAGTCGCGGCCCATGTCGTCGTTGATTGGCAACACGAAGCAAGCGGCCAGTTGCCCCAGCGGTGTACCCGCGCCAGTGAAAGTTGGCGAGTTAGGCAGGAAGCGCAGCGTGCTTACCAAGTCATAGAACTGTTCAGCTACCGCTTGCGTGTCGCCGCCCCACTCTGCTTCAGCCAGCGCCACGTTTGAACCTACCCGCCAGAACATCTCCTCCACAGTTTCGATGGGGCGGCCGTCAGGGCCGCGGCGCAGATAGCGCTTCTCGAGCACTGTCCGCGCATTCGCTGACAGTTGGGCAGCAGGCTTAAGCGTGCCGGCAACAGCGCCCTGGCGCCCTTGTGTTCGAGTAGATGTTTGGTCGGTTTGAAGCATGGCAATTCCCTGATAAGTTCTTCGCACTAAAAATATTACGACGGCGGTGCCCAAACCGCCACACAAAAAGCCCGCGGTCAGTGCGCGGCAGTCGCGCTTTCCCCGCCCAACAAGTCATCAATTTCCTTGCGCACTGCGTGCAGGTCCTCAAGGCCCAGATATACGATTGCGTACCGGATGTACGCAATGTGATCCAGCTCTTTCAAGCCTGCAATCACAATGTCGCCAATCATGCGGCCCGGCACTTCCGGCTTGCCGCGCATTTGCAATTGCGATTCAATGCCGTCCAGCATGCGCTGGATCTGGCTTTCGGAAACCGGGCGCTTGGCGCAGGCCAACCGAATTCCGCGCAATAATTTTTCCCGGTCAAACGGCTCCGTGCGCCCGTCCCGCTTGGCCACATACGGAGTTGCGCGCACCGCGCGCTCATGCGTGCTAAAGCGCTGGTTGCACTTCACACACTTGCGCCGGCGCCGCACACCGCCCCGGCTGTCGTGGTCCGTATCCACCACTTGCGTGGCGTCGGAATTACAAAACGGACAAAGCACCAGAGCCCTCCCGCAAGTTCCCGCCACCCGCCACAGGCAACCGTTGCCCCCAAATACGCCACCCAACTCCTCCACACACCTGCATGTGGGAGGTCAGAGGGTCGAAGTCTATCACGCCTAGCCACCAAGTGAAGGGAGCATCAACCCACTTTGTGAACAAATTAAGATGGAATTGCGCAAATTTCATCGCCTATACGAACTGTGATTTTCTCCCTTTTCCGCGCCCAAACTGCGCCGAAAACTAAACTGCCCCGGTTGTGCAAGTAACCTGGGGTTACCCACACAACCGGGGCAGGCTCAAACATTGAGCGCGGCACGGAGCTCCGCGCCGCATACTGCAATGCTTACTTGCGGCGCAGGAATGCAGGGATATCCAACTTGTTGGAGCCCAGCTCAACGGTGTGGGGTTTGAAGTCCGCACCCGTGGCACCGCCGAGTGCGGGCGGCTGCGGGGCAACCTGCATCGCAGGTGGGGCCGCCGGTGCCTCCACAATCGATTGTTCGGTAAGCCTCTGGTCGGCTCTGCGCGACCCCTTCACAACCTCGTCCGTAACCAAACGCCGCGGACCAGTCGCCCGCCGGTCAAAACCAGTGGCGATCACAGTCATCCGAATTTCATCGCCCATCTCCTCGTCGATGGTTGCTCCAAAGATCAGGTTCACATCCGGATGCGCAGATTCCTTAATGATCGCCGCCGCCACATTCACCTCATGCAATGTCATGGACTGGCTGCCGGTAATGCTGAATAGGATTCCGCGTGCGCCGTCAATTGTTACGTCCAGAAGTGTGTTGTTCATGGCTTCTTCCGCAGCCTTCTGCGCTCGATCTTCGCCACTTGCCCGGCCGATTGCCATCAATGCCGCCCCGCCCTCGCCCATGATGGCCTTCACGTCAGCAAAATCCACGTTGATCAGTCCATGTTGGGAGATCAGCTCGGCAATTCCATGCACACCCTGATAGAGCACACTGTCAGCCACGATGAATGCGTCTTGCACGCTCGCCTTCTTGTCCACAAGCTGCAACACCCGGTCGTTGGGAATCACAATCAAGGTGTCGGCCTTTTCCCTCATCTTGGAGATGCCACCTTCAGCCGAGATCTTGCGCCTGTCGCCCTCAAAACTAAAGGGGCGGGTAACCACGCCAATTGTCAGCGAGCCAAGTTCCTTAGCCATCTGAGCCACCAGCGGCGCGGCGCCCGTGCCGGTACCGCCGCCCATGCCGGCCGTCACAAACACCATGTCGGCACCCTTCAATACCGCATAGATTTCCTCGCTCGACTCCTCCGCAGCCTTGGCACCTTTATCTGGATCACCGCCAGCGCCCAAACCCTTTGTGAGCTTGTCGCCAATGCGTACCCGTTGCGGAGCCAGGCAGTTCTGCAGCGCCTGGCCGTCCGTGTTAATGGCCACAAAGTCAACACCTTGAATGCCCTCTTTGATCATGCGGTTGATGGCGTTGCATCCAGCGCCACCGACCCCCACAACCTTGATTCTTGCAAAGCTATCACTGCTGCCCACAGGCACAAGGCTGCCCACAGCCGGAACCGGAGTTTCCGGTGCGACGTTGCCGGAATTTCTGCCGGACCATTTACTTCTGGGTCCCGAGGTTTGGGGTGCTGTAAAGTTAGTCATTATTCATCTCCCTCGTAATTATACAGTTTTTCCAAAAAAATGTTGGTTGATCCGGGCTGCATCTTTATGGCAGCAGGTTGTTGCGTATCCATCCAAAGACTGACGCGAAGGCACCTTCCGGCCAGCGGATGAAGCCACCCTCTGCCTTGTGCGGCAGCTGTGCCACTGTGCGTGCGCCCCAGTGCAGCAGGCCAACTGATGTTGAGAACTCCGGGCCCGTGATGCGATCAACCAAGCCGCGCAGCTGCGGCGGCTCCACGATGCGCACCGGCAGCTGCATCACTGAGCTGGCAAGCTGGCGGATGCCAGGCAGGCGCGCAGTGCCACCTGTCAACACCACCCCGGCAGACAGCATGCCATCGTAGCCAGAGCGTTTAATTTCCTGCAGCGCCAGCTCAAAAATTTCCTCGACGCGCGGCTGCACAATCTGCGCCAGATCCATCTGGCTCACGGCCTGTGCCGGCTCCACCAACCCAAAGGGCTGCACACTAAATTTCTTTGCGTGGCCAACCTCCATAGCAAGCGCGTGCGCGTGCTCTAGCTTGACCGCCTCCGCCACTTCCAATGGCAGCCGCAACCCGTGCCCGATGTCGGATGTGATCATCTTGCCGCCAATCGGCATTACCGCGGTATGCCAGACGTTGCCCTCAATGAAAATTGCAAGGTCCATTGTGCCCGCGCCGAGGTCGCAAACCACCACGCCCATCTCGCGTTCTGTTTCAGTGAGCGCCACTTCCGCCGATGCCAGCGGGTTGATGACCACCTGTTCCACCGCTACCCCAGCAGCCTCCACGCACTTGGTGACGTTTTGCAGCACGGTCTTGCTCACGCTAATAATGTGCGCCTCCACCTCCAGCCGGAAGCCGTGCATGCCAAGCGGTGAGCGAATACCGTCTTGCCCGTCCACAACAAAGCTGCGCGGAATTATGTGCAGCACCTCGCGATTGTGCGGTACAGAAATCGCCTGTGCGCCTTCCAGCGCGCGGTCAATGTCCGCCTGCTCGATCGCCCGGCTGCCGCCGATGCCCACAACGCCGCGGCTGTTGGTGGCGGCCACATGCGCCCCGGCCAAACTTACAAAAGCTGCGCCAATCTCCAAACCGGAAGAGCGCTCCGCCTGCTCTACAGCGCTCGCAACCGCTGCGCTAGCCTCATCCACATTTGAGACCGCACCACGGTGCATGCCGCGCGATGGCTCAATGCCCACGCCCAGCACCTCCAGCTCATTGTTGTCATGCACCTCCGCAATCAACGCACAAACTTTGTGCGAGCCCACATCAATCGCAGTAATTATTGGACTAGCCATGATTCTGTTCTCTCCTGCAGAATAATGAAATTTTGCGGCTACCGGTAATAAGGCAGCTGCGGATTCTCAACACTGATGACCCGCGGCTTGATGCCGCGCTGCTCAAGGTTCTCGACGAGCGCCTCATAAATTGAGAGCTTCACCTGCATGTCCGTGCCAGCGCCAAAATAGCCGCGCCAGTTGCGCCCGTCCTGGTAGGAAAGCCCGCGCGCGGTTTCATAATGCAATAGCTCAATGTTGGGCCGCAAACTGCGCAGCTGCAGCGCCCCGGCGATTGCCGCCATGGGCGGGCTCTTGCCGGCTTCCAGCGGCGCAACCGCATCGTCCACAATAATCGGCAGCAGCCCGGCCACCTCCGCCCGTGCCGGAAACACATCACCGGCCGCATCCACCCACACTCCCACAGAGCCCTGCTGCCAGAGCACCTGCGGCTGCTTCTCCACCACCTCGATCGCCACGCTCGGCGGCCAGTCCACAAAAACTTTGGCGGACGCTATGCCCGGGATCTCAGTCAGGCGCGCATTTATCTGGACCGGGTCAAGCCACAAGATGTTCATATCATGCGCGTTGGCCGCCGTCGCAATTTCCTGTGCATCAACGTACGCGTTGCCGGCAAGGTCGATGTCACCCACAAAAAACATCGGGGCGAAAAGCATGTAACCCATCAGGCTTGCACAGAGCGATGCCAGCGCAAAGCTGGCCATGCGCCAGCCAATTTCAAACCTGGGCAGCGTAAGCGGTTGCATGCGCCACGGAATTGCAGCTACCGCGCCCCACATGATGCCGTGCTCGCGCGGCGCAGCAGCGCCACGCGGCGCCTTGATGCGGCGCTGCCGGGCAATCAGCAGCTCTTGGGGAGACCGCATCACCACAGATGCGGGCGCCGCAGCGGCCGGCCGGTTGCGACGCTGGCGCACCAAGTCTGCCCGCGTGACCGCGGGCGCAGGTCCCTTGGAAACAATCTTTCTTGCCATGCTACACCTCGAATGTGCGTTCTGTCCGGTCTCGGTCCGCTTTGCGCTCCAGCGCGAGCTCTATCAAGCGGTCAATCAGCTCTGGGTAGCCCACGCCTGCGGCTGCCCAAAGTTTGGGATACATGCTTATTGCAGTAAATCCCGGAATAGTGTTGAGCTCGTTCAGCCATAACTGGTCCGTTGATTTGTCCAGCAGAAAGTCCACGCGCGCCATGCCCGCGCAATCCACCGCCTTGAACGCCTCAACCGCCAGCGTTTGCGCCCGCTCTGTCAATTCCGGGCTCAACGGAGCGGGTATCAGCAGCTCCGAATCACCGCTCACATACTTGGCAATGTAATCGTAAAAACCGCGCCGGGGCCGGATCTCTCCGACGGCAGACGCCTGGGGCATGTCGTTGCCCAGCACGCTCACTTCAATCTCGCGTGCATCAATGCCCTGCTCTACAAGCAGGCGCCGGTCCCAGCGTGCCGCTTCAACCAGCGCGCGATGCAACCCGGCTGCATCATCTGCGCGCGAAATGCCCACCGACGACCCAAGGTTTGCCGGCTTCACAAACAGCGGGTAGTGCAGCGCAGATTCGCACTGCGCCACAATCTGATCCGGCTGCTCCGCAAACTGTGACCGCGTAATTACCTGGTGCGGCAGCACGGGCAGGCCAGCGGCGCTCATCACAGACTTGAAGATGCCCTTGTCCATGCTGAGTGCCGACCCGACCACTCCCGCACCGACATACGCAACATCTGCCATTTCCAATAACCCCTGCAGCGCCCCGTCCTCGCCATAAGTTCCGTGCACCAATGGAAAGATCACGTCCAGCTCGGTCACTGGCGCCAGCCGCAACTCACCTGGCGCCCCTGCCGCACTTAGGCTCATCAATTCGCCTTGGCGCGGCGCACCAAGCAGCGCTCTGCCAGGCGCGTCACAAGCGCCCTGCTCCAGTTCGCGCAGCGGGTCATCCCCACCGATCCATTGGCCGGCCTTTGAAATGCCTATCATGGTTACGTCATACTTATTTCGATTGATTGCCTGCGCCACTGAGCGCGCAGACATCAAAGACACAGCATGTTCTCCGGAACGCCCTCCAAAAATAATTCCCACCATCAACCTTGCACTAGCCATGAGCATCGGCAAGAGACACACTCAGCACATCTGCAAACTCACCCAGCAGGCCAATCTCCAGCTCCAGCAAAACCCCCAGCTGTTGCTGAACACTGTTGCGCGCCAGGCCAATCAACGCATACACATCGCGCGCCTGTGCATCGCCCAGGTTCACAAAAAAATTTGCGTGCACTGCGGAAATCTGCGCATTGCCGATGCGCGCATTTTTCAACCCCGCAGCTTCAATCAACCGCCCCGCAAAATCTGCCGGCGGATTCTTAAACATTGAGCCCATGCTGGCTCCCGGCGGCTGCGTGCTGCGGCGCTGCGCAATAAACGCATCGACGCGCGCCTGCAGCGCGGCGGGCTTCTCAGCCTGCAACTTAAACTCTGTAGCCAGCACGACGGCGCTTTCCGGATTTACCTTTAAGCGGCTCGCGCGGTACTCCAGTGCCAGCTCGGCAGCTGACCAGCGCTCAATACCCGCCTCACGGTGCAAGATTTCTGCCACAAGCAAATTGGACGCAATGTCCGCGCCATGTGCACCGGCATTGCCAAAAACTGCGCCGCCTACAGTGCCCGGCACTGTGGCACCCCACTCCAAGCCGGCGGCACCGCGTGCAACGCACAAGCGCGCCAGGGTGGGCAGAGCTGCTCCCGCTTCGGCCCGCACCACAATCGCTTCTCCTTCCTCCCGAAAGGTAATTGCGCGCGCATCGTTATGAATGACCAGCCCGCGGTAGCCCGCATCCGCAACAAGAATGTTCGAGCCACTGCCCAGCAGCCGGAACGGCAGTGCTGCCGCCCACGCTAGGCGCACAGCCTGCTCCAACTCCGCAACAGATTGCACCGCCAGAAAATAGTCGGCGGGCCCGCCAATGCGGGCAGAGGTATAGCGCGCCAATGGCTCAGCCTGCAGCAAACGCGCACCAAACGCTGCCCGCAAGCCATCCACTTTGCCAGCTTGTTCGGCCGTCATTGCGCATCCACCATTGCATGCCGCAGCTCAGCGAGCACAAGCTCGCCCACTTTATGGCTGGTGCCCGCGCCAAGCGTCAGTAACACATCGCCGGATTGCAGCCGGCGCGCTAGCATATGCGCTGCTGCCTCCAATCCGCCCACATAACGGGCATCCGGATGGTGCATTGCACCAATCAGGTCGGCACTGGTGATTTTCGCTGCTTCTGACTCGCGCGCAGCATAAATGTCGCTCAGCACCACATGGTCCGCGTCTGTGAAGCTAGCGGCAAAATCCACAAGCAACGCCTGCGTGCGGCTGGAGGTGTGCGGCTGAAACATGGCCCACAACGGCCGGCCCGGATAGCGCTGGCGCGCGCTCGCCAGTGTTGCGCGGATCTCGGTGGGGTGATGCGCGTAATCATCCACAACTGTGATGCCATGCACCTCGCCCTTCACCTCAAAGCGCCGACCCACTCCGCGGAACTCGCGCAGAGCTGCGACTGCGGTGGCAAACGGCACGCCGCAGTAATCAACGGCTGCAAGCGCCGCGAGTGCGTTGCACACATTGTGGTCGCCGGCCAGCCGGGTCCGCACCAGGCCCAACTCGCGGCCGCCTTTGCTCACCACAAAATCACAGCCGCCAGCGCCATTGGGCTGCATCAGCTCTGCCCGCCAGTCCGCACCAGCTTGCAGGCCATACGTCACCACTGGCGTGCCGCGTGTGCGCGCCGTCTGCGCCAATGCGCGGGCCCCCGCGTCATCATTGCAAGCAATCAACACGCCATGCGCCGGCACAAGCGCCGCAAACTCATCAAATGCATCACTCAGCTCCGCCAGCGTCGGGTAGCAATCCGGATGATCGTGCTCGACATTCGTGACCACAACCACAGTCGGCCGCAATCCCAAAAACATCCGGTCATACTCATCCGCTTCAACAACAAAGGGAACTCCTGTGCCGTGGCGCGCATTTGTATCCAGGTCACTGATCAGGCCGCCAACAATGAAAGATGGCTGCTGGCCGGCACGGCACAGCACATAAGCCGTAAGCGCAGCGGTGGTGGTTTTTCCGTGCGTGCCGGCAATGGCCAGCCCCACGCGGTCTGCCATCATTCCACCCACAAAGTCCTGGCGCTTCACCACCGGCAGCCCGGCCTGCAAGGCAGCTGCCACCTCCGCGTTGGTGCTGCTAACTGCAGAAGACACCAGCACCAGATCAGCGCCGGCAATGTTTTGTGCAGCGTGGCCAATAAACACACGCACGCCGCTGGCGCGCAAGCGCGCAGTGAATTCGGTCTCCTGCTCGTCAGAGCCGCTCACAAGCTGCCCGCTTTCCAGGAGTACGCGCGCAATTGCAGAAAGTCCAGCGCCGCCAATTCCCACCAAATGAATGTGCTTCATGTCAGTTCGCTTCATTACACAAACATCACAATGACGAACAAAAACACCAGCCCGACTGCAAAGTAGATATAGGGTGCCGCAATCAACACCGGCGGCATGTACTCTAGCCAATTGCTCATATCTTCAATTGGCGGCAGCACGCCATTGATTGGGTAACCTGTGGCATCAAGGTAGTACCACAGCGCGCCGGCCAGCAAATAGCCGTTCAGCAGGCCAAGGAAAAAGCCCAGCAGCATATCTTCCAACTTTTCGCGGCGCGTCTTCTCGGCGATCGCTGCTGAAAGAGTCGGCGTTTGGTAACCAAAGAATGCCAGGCCACAAAGAAACACTGCACGCACGGCGAACTGCGCCACTGGAGCTTGTGAACTGAGCAGCTCTGCAGCGCCCGGCACGAACTCGAGAATTACTGAGTTCAGAAAGAGCGCCAGAATCAAACCGCACAGCACAAGTATTTCCCGCGCCCAGCCGCGCAGCGAACCAATCAGGCCGAAGAGCATCAGCTGCATCCAAAATACAACCGGCAGGCTCAGCATTGCGCATCACCCACCACCAGCTGCAGCAGCGCGTTTGCCAAATTGGCAGCCGCAAGCGGCTGCGCAAGTTTGAATGCGTTGCTGCGCAGCGCGGCCAACCGCGGCACATCGCTCACCAGCGCTAAAATTTGCGGCAGCAGTTCAGCTGCCAAGTTCTCGTCATCCAGCCGGATGGCCGCCCCACGCGCAACCATTGCATCGGCATTGGCCTGCTGATGCCGGCGGGCATGCGGATACGGCACCAGAATTGATGCCAGCCCGAACAATGGAAACTCACCGAGGCAGGATGCGCCCGCGCGCGCAACAACCAGATCGGCAGCGCGCAAGGCAATGCCAATCTCTGCTGCCAGATACGCAACGCTGCGATAGCCAGCCTTGGTTTCGACGCTCACCAATTCACGTGCCTGCTGGAGCTCCAGCCAGTCGCGCGTGCCGGTTACATGCAATATCTGCACGCCGCTGGCTACCAGAGCTGGTGCCGCAGCCAGCACCGCATTGTTGATGCTGCGCGCACCCTGGCTGCCGCCCAGCACCAGCAGTGTGGTGCGATCCGGCTGCAAGTGCAGCTGGACGCGGGCGGCTGCCGGCGTGTACTCACGCGCAGCCAGCAATTCCGGGCGCACGGGATAGCCGGTCACTTGCCCTGCAGCCACACTGCTGCTGCGCAGGCTCTCTTCCATCGTCACACAGATGCGCTTTGCCAGGCGCGCGACGAAGCGCACTGCCAGGCCCGGCAGAATATCCGGCAGGTACACCAGCACGGGCACGCGCCGCAGCCACGCACCCAGCGCCACCGGAACGGCTGCAAAGCCGCCGGTCACCAGCACGGCGTGCGGACGCTCGCGCCGCATGATTGCAAGTGCCTGCACTGTGCCGAGCGCCAGCTGCAGGCAGCCAGCCAACCCACGCCACAGTCCGTGGCCAACCAAGCCGGCAGCGCGCACCGCTTCAAATCGAATGTTGGCTGAACGCACAAGCTCAGCCTCCATGCCGGTCATGGTACCCACCCACAGCAGCGCCACAGTTGCGTCTGATCCTTTGGCCAAGTGCGCCGCGGCATCAAAGCTAGCTGCTGCTGCCAGCGCCGGATATACGTGACCGCCGGTTCCCGCGGCGCAGATCAGGAGGCGTATGGACATTGCGTTCAGGTCTCTCGGAAATATTGCTTCTGGAAATATTCAACAGGATGCCAACGGCTGCCATCGCCACCACGAGCGATGAACCACCATAGCTAATGAACGGCAGCGCGTTGCCAGCCACCGGTATTAGTCCCACCATCACGGTTACATTGATGGCCACCTCCAGCGCCAACCAGCAGGAGATACCCGCTGCCAATAGGTAGCCAAACATGTCGCTTGAGCGCAACGCAATCAAAGCGCCGCGCCAGATGAGCAAGCCAAACAACACCAGCAGCACTACACACCCGAGCAGCCCGAACTCCTCGCCAACTACTGCAAAGACGCTGTCTGTGTGCGGAAATGGCAGATAGGTGAGCTTCATACTGCTGTTGCCAAGCCCGGCTCCGAAGAAACCGCCCTTTACAAAAGCCATCACCGCATACTGAATATGTTCATGGCTGTGCGAAATGTCGCGCAGGCCTTCCACATAATCTGCCCAGCGCTGGTGGCCCTTGGGTGAAATCGCAACCACTGCAGCGATAGACAAACCTGCAGCCAGGCCTGCTCCCGATACCTGTGGCAGGCTGGCGCCGGCCACTACATACATCACCGCGCCAATAGCCAACACAGTAAAGGCTGCACTAATGTCCGGCTGCAAAAAGATAAGCGCCACAATCACACCCACGACAATCGCGTAAGGCAGGACGCCTATCCAAAAATTACGCACATAGTCCGGCCCGCGCGCGGCCAGCCACGCTGCCAGATAGATGATGGTGATAAGTTTGGCCGGCTCAGACGGCTGAATGCGGCCATCGAGCAGCGCCCGGCCGGTGCCAGCCACAAGCACATATATCAAGGTTGCGCCAACCGCCACAATCAAGAACACAGCCACCACCGGCCGCTGCGCCAAACGGTAGTTGATGCCATAACAGGCAAGCAGCGCTGCCACACCCAGCATCACTTTTTGAAGATGGTCATAAAACAGGAGCGTGGTGGATATGTGCGGCGCGAGCGGGCTGCGGTACGAAATATCAAAAGTGGTGGAGAACACCATCAAGACACCGACCAACACAAGCACCGTGGCAACCAGCAGCAGCTGCCAGTCCAGGCGCACAGGCATGAACTTCATGCGCTGTGGCTCGCGCTGCAATACCGGAATATCCGCCGTCATTGCAGGTCCGCCACGCGGCTGCGGAACGCCGCTCCGCGCGCCTCAAAATCATAAAACTCGTCAAAGCTTGCGCAGCCAGGCGAAAGCACAACCGCATCGCCGGGCCGGGCCAGTTGCGCAGCGCGCAGCACTGCCGCTTCCATTGTGGCCACAACGTGAATTTGCAAAGGAGAAGGATCAGGGATTGGTGCTTCCCCAACGATAGTCGGGCCAATATGTTTTTTTGCCCCTGATCCTGCTTCCACAAACTGGGTGGGCTGCGCGGCAGCCCCGTGTAATTGTTCGGCGATCATGGCCGCAGCCTCGCCAAACACCACTGCGTGGCGCACCCGCTGCGCCGCGCACTTTGCCAGCTCGCCCCACGGCAGCTGTTTGTCACGCCCGCCCAAGAGCAGCACGAGCGGACAGTCAAATGATTTGATTGCCGCCAGCGTGCGCTCTGGCGCAGTTGCAATTGAGTCATTTATCCAGCGCACACCGCGCAGCTCACGCACCAACTCAAGCCGGTGCGGCACTCCGCTGAAGTTCAATATTGCAGCGCGCATGGCGTACACCCCGATGCCAAGTGCACCAGCCAGCGCGCAGGCTGCAAGCACATTTTGCAAATTGTGTTCGCCCGGCAGGCGCAGCTCAGAACACTGGATGATTGGAACGGTTGTGCCCGCTTGCTCTAGCACAAGCGTGCCATCCTGAAGGTGGCAGCAATTAACCCAGCCTGGCTGGCGCTGCAACCCAAAGCCCCAACAGGCGCCAGCGGCCCGGCTGCGCAATGCGGCTGCCGCATCATCATCCCAACCCAGCACCGCAATATCGGCTGCACTCTGAAAATCCAAAATGCGCGCCTTGCTTGCAGCATATGCTTCCAGCGAGCCGTGCCGGTCCAGGTGGTTCGGCGTCAAATTCAAAACCGCGGCCACTTGCGGGCTGCGCGTCATCAGCTCGAGCTGAAAGCTGGACACTTCCATGATCGCGACGTCCGCTGCACCCATGCGTTCCACATCGGCCAGCAGCGGGTTGCCAATATTTCCGCCGACCCATACGGCGGGAAACTGCGCAGCATTGTTGGCCATCATGCCCAGCAGCTTGGTGACAGTTGTTTTGCCGGCGCTTCCGGTAATGCCCACAGTGCGGCATGGCGCCAGCTCCAGAAATAGCTGCGAATCATTGGAGATGGTGATCCCGCGTGTCCGCGCAGCGCGCGCAATCGGCGCTGTAGCAGAAATTCCGCCGGATAGAAAAACGCAATCGGCTTCATCGAGCACCTGTTCCGGATTGCCACCCAAGAAGTATTCGATCGGCAAGTCATGCAACGCAGCCATTGCCGGCTGCAGTTGCTGCGCTCCGCGCAGGTCGGTCACGCGCACGCGCGCGCCCTGCCCGCACAGATAACGCGCCAGCACCGTGCCCTGCCTTGCCAAGCCCACAATCGCCATAACTTGACCGGCCAGCCTATTTGGCGCGGGAGCGTGCGCTCTTTCCATTTGCAACCGGGCCCGCAGCGCGCGGGCGGCTTTCGATGCCAATCCACAGATGATGCTGGAGCACGTGCGTGGCCGTGCGCAACTGAAGCGCACACTGCTTTGCGCTGGCCTTGTCCAGCATCTCCGGGTGCATATAACAAACATTGGGGCTCTCCCCAAAGCGCCGCTCGTAATGGGCAGCCGCCGCCGCCACCTTGTCGGTGAGCGGCTGGGCGCTGTTGTCAAACCAAAGTAATCCAGTGTCCATGTCCTGTTAAGCTCTCTCCGTTAAAGCAGCGCGAATGCAATTGAAATCAGGCCGCCCACGATTGAGATCAGCCAGAAGCGCTGCACCACTTGCGTCTCACTCCAGCCGCTCAGTTCAAAGTGATGGTGGATTGGCGCCATGCGAAAGATGCGCTGGCCGCCGCTCCACTTGAAGTAGCCAACCTGCACCATCACTGAAACAGTTTCCATTAGGGGAATAATGGCCACGAGCGGCAGCAGCAGCCACTGGCCGGTCATCAGCGCCACAACTGCCAGCACGGCCCCCAGCGGCAGCGAGCCGGTATCGCCCATGAATAACTCTGCTGGGTGAAAGTTGTACCAGAGGAAGGCAAACAAAGCACCGACCAGCGTGAAACAAAAGCGCACCAGATAAACCTGACCTTGCAGCAGCGCGACGAATCCAAAGATGACGAAGGCGGTAACCAGCACCATGCCTGCCAACCCGTCCAAGCCGTCAGTCAAATTCACAGCATTGGAGGTGGCCGTAATGATGAAAACTGCAATCGGCAGGTACAGCAACCCAATATCAATCTTGCGCGGGAAGCCAGGAATGGCAAGGCTGTGCACATTGAACGTGTCATAAAGAATCCAAGCCGTGGTGCAGGCAATCAGCAGCTGGTACAAAAACTTGATGCGGGCGCGCAGCCCCGTGCCGCGCCGCATGCCGCGCATGCCCTCCCAGTCATCCAGCAGGCCCAGCGCAGTGAATGCCACCATCACTCCCAGCGGCAGCAAAATGGAGCGGCCGGTAACGGGCCGCACCAGATTCACAATGTTGAGCAGTGCGGTGATGACCAGTACTGGCACGATGATTATGAGGCCGCCCATTGTCGGCGTGCCACTTTTGGGGTCATGGCTTTCCGGCTGCAAGCCGCTCACCTGCTTTACTATTCTGAAGCGCCGCAGCAGTTCCAGAAACGGGCCGCCCCAAATCACCGCCAGCAAAAATGTGATGCTGGCGAGCGTGAGCGAGAAGATACCTTCGTTATTCATCTTTGTTTGCCAGCTTGCGCACCAGACCGTCCAGATGCATGACGAGCGACCCTTTGACCAACGCCACATCGCCCGCGCGCAACTGCATGCGCATAAATTCAGTCGCTCTTTCCACAGTCTCGAACTCGTGTGTTGCACCAGCTGCCAGCCCGGCGGCACGCGCTGCCGCTGCTATCCAGCGGGCGCGCTGGCCTACGGTAACCAGCAGCTGCACGCGCGCGCCGGCATGGCGCCCCACCAGATCATGGCCTGCGCGCTCGTATGCTCCCAGCTCCCGCATGTCGCCCAGCACTGCAATATGGCGCACCGCGTCAAGCTCTGCCAGCAGGTCCAGCGCTGCCACTGCAGACTCTGGCGATGCGTTGTAGCTGTCATCCAAAATTAGGCTGCCGTGCAAGCCCGGCACCGGCTTCAAGCGCAAGCCGTCGCGCGCCTGCGGCTGCGCGAGCGCGGCCGCAGCTGCTGCTGCCGGCATGCCCTCGGCGACACCCACTGCAATTGCGCGCAAGGCAGTGTAGACAGAATGGCGCCCGATCAATGGCACGCGCACAGGCACGCGCTGCCCGGCATGCTCAAGCTGGAAGCCAATGCCATCGAGGCCATACGTCTCCAGCGCACTTGCACGCAGCTGCGCCGCCGCACCCATGCCATAGGTCACAATGCGCGCGCGGGTGTGCGCTGCCATATCCATCACCATCGGCTCGTCAGCATTCAAAATAGCCACGCCATCCGGGGCAGCCGGCAGCGCGTCCACCAGCTCACGCTTGCCACGCGCAATATCGGCCAGGCTGCCCGCCCGCTCTGCATGCACCGCATAAACATTAGTGATCACACCCACCTGTGGCCGCGCAATGTCGCATAGCTGCGTGATTTCGCCGGCGACGTAGAAGCCCATCTCCAGCACTGCGCGTTCATGCGCTCTGCTGAGCTGCAGCAAAGTGAGCGGCAGGCCAATCTCATTGTTTTGATTGCCCGAACTTTTCAAAGTGCGAAAGCGCTGCGCGAGCACTGTGGCTGTGGCTTCCTTGGTGGAACTTTTGCCCACACTGCCCGTAATGCCCACTACGCGAACTGAGCACTGGCTGCGCCAGTATGCGGCGATGTTTTGCAGTGCCTTCAGGGTGTCCGGCACTTGCAGGCACACTGGCTGCGGACAAGCCGCCGGGTCCGGCAGCAGCCCGCCGGTAATATCCAGCACGGGCCAGGGTCCGTTCACTGCGCGCTGTACCAGCGCAACCGTAGCGCCCTTCGCAAAAGCTTCGCCCACAAAGTCGTGCCCATCCAAATGCGCGCCGGCCAGAGCCACAAACAGCATGCCGGGCTGCGCCGCACGAGAGTCCACACAGCCGCCGGAAATCAGCGGGCCGCGGCCGGTTGCTGCTGCCCGGCCGCCGGCAAGCGCCTGCAAGGCGTGTCCCAGGGTCAACAATGTTCACGCGTCCATCCAGCGCACGATCAGGGGCGCGCCAGTGCCATGCGCCGCGTGTCGGGCGGCATTTGCAGCTGCACCACCAGCCGCTCCACCAGCTCCGCGAATGCGGGCGCTGCGGTTTGCGATCCCCATTCATCCGTGCTGGGTTCATTCAACCGTACGAAGGCTAAAAAGCGCGGCTGCATTGCAGGCACCCAGCCCACAAAAGTTGCGATTGTTTTGTTGGGGTCGTAGTGATAGCTGGGAAGTTGAATTGGAATCTGCGCCGTGCCGGTCTTGCCGGCAACCTCGTAGCCGGGAACCTGCGCCTTGGAGCCCTCAACGTCAATGCTTTCCAGCAACATCTGCGCCAACTCCTGCGCTGTTTCAGCCGAGATAGGGCGCCCGCTAATCTGTGGCGCAACGGGGTCGCTTTGCACTTTGGCAACCAGATGCGGACGCATCATCACACCGCCATTGGCTACGGAGGCCACGGCGCTAATCAGTTGAATCTGGGTCACGGCGACACCCTGCCCGAATGAGTTAGTGGCGAGGTCTGACTCATGCCAGTCCGCATCGCCGGGCCGCTTGAGATGCCCGGTAAGCTCGCCGGCCAGGTCCACCCCGGTCTGGCTGCCCATTCCAAAACTTAGTAGCTGGTCATAGAAACGCTGCGCGCCCAAGGAGGTGGACAGTGTGGCTGCGCCAACATTCAGCGAGTGCTCCATCAGACCCGTCATGCTCTGCGCGCCCCACGCCCGCCCGTCCCAGTTGCGCACAACAATTCCGCCGTATTCAAATGAACCGGTATCGACGTAGCTGCTATTGGGCGTGTACTCGCCGGACTCTAGCGCCGCAGCCATCGTTAGAATCTTAAAAATTGAGCCGGGCTCAAACTGCTCGGCAATTGCAGGATTGCGCCATACTGGATTTGTGTTGAAGTCCGACGCAAGCGACTCAAGGTCGTTTGGATTAAATGTTGGCAGTGACGCCATGGCTAGGATCTCGCCCGTTGCCGGCTCCATCACAACAACCGAGCCACTGGAGGCGCCATACTTTGCGAGGCTGTCTTTCAATACCTCTTCTGCCGTAACCTGCACGCCGAGGTCAAGCGACAGGTGCAGGTCTGCGCCAGCATCGACCTTGGCGTATTGCATATCCCACGGCAGCAAAGGCTGGTCAAAGGCAATTGTGTAACCTGCCAGCGTGCGGTTGTACGATTCCTCCAGGCCATAGAATCCAATCTGGTCATAGTTGGTGAGGCCTAGCACGTGTGCAGCCACCTCTCCGTGCGGATAGATGCGCCGGTGGCGCGGGGACAGCACCAGCGCAGTCAAATACTGCTTGTCGGCCGCACCAATTGCAGCCTGCAGCATGTCGCGCTTCTCAACGCTCAGCAGCGGGTAAAGGGTTTTGCGCAGAAGTTTTATTTCCTGCTGCGTCTCCGGATCCACATAAATCCGGTTGGTAATTAAGTTCTCCACATCCGGATAAGGCTCGCCCAGCAGCGCGCTCAAATCCTGCGCGATGTGCCGCAGCACAATCAGCTCATCCAGTCCGTCGATATCTTTGTCGATGTCCTCATCGCCATAAGTCACGTAACCGTATTCAATTGCAAGGTCGTACAAAACGGTGTTGGTGACCAGCAGCTCGCCATTGCGGTCGTAGATGTTTCCGCGGGCCGGCTGCAGCACTTGCCGCTGGCGGGGCGCGGTCAGATCAAGCTTTGTTTGAACATTCTCGTCAAATGGCAAATAGACCAAGCGGCTCACCACAACGAGGGCGCAGGCCGCAAACAGTCCCAGAATCATCCGCAATCGCGGATGAAGTGCAGTGAGGTTGTCACTCACCCGGACTTAACCCCGTCCCCGTGAATTTCCGCTGTAGCCACGCGCTGATGGTCTCGCGCGCATACTGCTCCGGTAGGATCTCGGGCTCCGCAGGTGCCACCACTGGCTGTACCTCAAAGCTAACGGGAACCTCGAGGAAAAGTGTGCGTTTGAAGAGCATGGGTGCAAACCCCAGCTCGGTGGTCGCACGCTGGCGCACCAGTGGGGCCGAACGCGCAAGGCTCAAGCCGGCCTGAACCCGGTCGTTCTCAAAACGCAGCCCGATGATCTCGCGCCGCAGGCGTTGCACATCGCGCCCTGCCACCACCGCATGCGACGCCTCGCGCACATACACGCCGCCCAGCAGCAACAGGCTGATGCTGAGAATGGTAAGCGCGGTCAGCAGCTGCACGTCCCGGCGCCACGGCGCCTGCTCAAATGCGCGCTCAATCGGCAGCCGAAAAGACATACCAGCACTTCTTTCAAGTCCAATGGCCATACGGAATCCTCCCGACACGGTAGATGTCAAACTTGCCATGTTGAGAGCGTGCAATCTATGTGCCTAAACGCCGCAGCGCAAAAAGTGCCCATGCTAGTAGCGTGGCGCCAGCACCTCAAAAGCAATCAGCGTTGCCAACAGACCGTACAGCGCAACGCATGCCAATGTAATCCTGAATGTTGCCGACATATACCTCCTTCCTTTCCCCTGCTCAACCGGTGCCCACCGGCTACCCTTCAATCCCCCAACTTTTCCACGACGCGCAGTTTTGCGCTGCGGCTCCGCTTGTTTGCCGCCACTTCCGCATCCGCCGGCACAATTGGCCGGCGCGTAATCAGGCGCACCGTTGCGCGTTTGTCACAGTTGCACACCGGCTGCGCCGGCGGACAAACACAGTTCAGCGCCGCCCGCCTGAACGTTTCTTTCACCCGCCGGTCCTCCAGCGAGTGAAACGAAATCACAGCCAGCCTGCCCCCCGGTGCCAGCAGCTCGAGCGCCTGGGGCAGTGCGCCCGCCAGCAGATCAAGCTCGGCATTCACCGCCATACGCACGGCCTGGAACGTGCGCGTGGCCGGATGAATGCGCCCCGACTGGCGCCCGACTGCTGCAGCCACTACTGCAGCCAACCGCGTGGTGGTGGCCACCGGCCGGGCTTTCACAATTTCCCGCGCCACCCGCCAACTATGTGGCTCCTCGCCAAACTCCTTAATAAGCTCCGCCAGCTCCTGCTCTGGCCACACATTTACAATTTCCGCCGCCGTCAGCGCCGCCTGCGGATCAAAGCGCATGTCCAGTGGTGCTTCCATTTGGAAGGAAAAGCCACGCTCACCCGAGTCCAGCTGCAATGAAGACAGCCCCAAGTCCATCAGGATGCCGTCCACCTGCTTCCAGCCCAGCTTGCGGGCTTCCGCCTGCAACGCACTACTGGCACCTTGCACCAGATAGGCCCGCCCGCCAAAACTCTCCAACCGCACGCGCGCAATTTGCAGCGCATGCGGGTCCAGATCTATCCCAAGCAATTCCCCATCGGGCTCACTCGCTAGCAATACTTCTCTGGCATGCCCGCCAAGCCCGACTGTTGCATCAACATAGCGACCGCCCGCGTGCGGCTGCAGTGCGGCCAATACTTCTTGGAGGAGCACCGGCACATGCTGCACTCCGCAAACGCACTACGCCCGCGATGGCGCGCCAAGGTCCGGCGTGCCATCATCTGCGCCGCCGGCGGTTGTGAACGCCAGATCAATCAAGGCAAACTGCTGGCTGTTCATTTCTGAATTGGCACGCTGCTCTGCGCTCGCGCTCCACTCAGCAGCCGACCAAATCTCAAGGTAGTTGCCAGCGCCAGCCAGGGTTACCTCACCGGTTAGGCGCGCGTAGTCGCGCAAATAGTTCGGCACCACCACCCGCCCGATCTTGTCAAACTGCGCCGTCACAGCACCACTAAACAGGTGCCGGAAGAGCTGCCGGTTCTCTGGCTTGGTTGAAGTGAGCTGCTGCACACGGGTTGTCAACCGTTCAAAGTCCTTGCGCCGGTAAAGCAACAGGTTCCGGTCAAAACCGCGAGTCAAATAGCCACCATCCGGCAGCAGATCACGCAACCGACTGGGCACAGTAAGGCGCCCCTTCGAATCGATCGTGTGGTACCACTCACCTATGAACACTTATTGCAGCTCTTTTTGCATACAAATTTGAGAACGAGTTAGGCACAATTACCCACTTGCTCCCACTTAGTTGCCATTTTTACCACAAGCCACCACTTTAATGCAATAGCAAATAGACAAATTTACCGCCAGATGTAGAGATTGAACAACTGAAAAGACGCAGAAATAACCCATATATGGCGGAAATATAAAAAGCACCTCCCATATCTGGGGGGTGCTTCAGAATATGGCGACAAACACCAACTATTGGTCTGAAAAATTTAAGGTTGCATTGTGTATGAAATTTAGGGAACTCATCCTCAAAACCGGTCGTCTACAAGGTTGTACGGTGGACCCTACGCCCCGCCCCACAGCCCACCTCAACCGGACCCGCGCCTTTTGGGCTGCGCTGCATAACCTGCAACAACTGTCTTTGGGCTTGGCAGGAGTATATATTCTTTAGTGGAGCTTCAGTCGGCCAGTGAGCCGGTAATAACTAATTCTGTCTCTTGTTTGCGCTGCGTGCTGCTGCAATCATGGGTTTATAGAGTGCAATGACCGCACTTCCGGTGGCGGGCATTATGCAATTCGGGCACCGAGACTTGCGCCCGGCTTGGGCTCCAACAGCAGCACGGAGCCATCGGGTTCGATTGCACCCAGTACCAGCACCTCAGAGCGAAAAGGCCCAATCTGCTTGGCTGGAAAATTTGTAACCGCAACAACCTGCCTGTCCAAGAGTTCCCCAATAGTGTAGTTGGTGATCTGCGCCGAGGATTGCTTCACACCCAGCTCACCAAAATCAATTTGTAATCGGTAGGCCGGCTTGCGCGCCTCCGGAAACTCATCAATCGCGATGATGCGCCCCACCCGCATGTCAACTTTCATAAAATCATCCCATGTAATCATCCTGCACCCCCGTTACGGCTTGATCCCGCAGCCAATTAATTTTCTAGCCAATGTTGCCCGAGAACTCTATAATTGTGACATGGATATTTGGAAGAATTTGTTTGATAACCAGCAAGCGGTGCTCGCGGACGGCGCGATGGGCACCAGCCTGTTTGAAGCGGGCCTGCAGTTTGGCGACCCGCCGGATCTTTGGAACATCCTGCATCCCAAGCGGGTGCGGGCAATCCAGCGCCGCTATATTGAAGCCGGTTCACAAATCATTCTCACAAACACTTTTGGCGGCACGCGCTTCCGCCTCAAGCTGCACAAACTGGACGGGCGCGTGCACGAGCTCAACCAGGCGGGTGCCGAAAACCTGCGCGCTGAAGTGACGGCTTCTGGCAAGCCGGTGCTGGTAGCGGGTGACATTGGGCCCAGCGGCGAAATCATGGCACCGCTGGGCGACCTCACCTTTGACGCGGCGGTAGATGGCTTTGCTGAGCAGGCTGCCGGCCTGGCAGCTGGCGGCGTGGATTTGTTCTGGATTGAAACGATGTCTGATCTTGACGAAGTGCGCGCAGCGATTGAAGGCGCACGGCGCGCAGCTCCGCAGCTGCCGATTGTTTGCACGCTCAGCTTCGACACACACGGCTGCACAATGATGGGTGTCACGCCCGAGACCGCTGCCAAGTTCATGCGCGATCAAGGCTTGTTTGCCGGCGGCGGCAATTGCGGCAACGGGTCGGATGAGATGCTGGAAGTAGTGCGCCGCATGCACGCAGCGGAACCGGAATTAATTGTGGTTGCCAAATCTAATGCAGGCATGCCGGTGCTGGTGCAAGGCAAGGCTGTCTATCAGGCGACACCGGAAGAGATGGGGGAGTTTGCCGTGCGCGCGCGGGCGCTAGGTGCGCGGCTGATTGGCGGCTGCTGCGGCAACAATCAGAACCACATTCAAGCCATGGCTACACGCTTGCAAGCCACCGCGTACGAACCGCAAGCGCCAGCCGCAGCCGGTGCTGCACCCGCGCCCGCAAAGAAGGTGCCGGTGCAGCGCGCAAACCGCCGGCGCGCCACCTAACCCAGCGCAGCCTGCAGCGCGCGCAGGTTGGCGGCAATGCCGCGCCCGCCGCCAAACACCGCGCTGCCCGCCACCAACACGGTGGCACCGGCCTGCGCAACAGCCGCCGCGTTGTCGGCGCCAATGCCGCCATCAATTTGCAGCTGCGCTAGTGCGCCCCGCACATCCAGCAGCGCACGCAGTTGCGCCACTCTGGCCGTACTGCTTGCAATGAAAGTCTGGCCGCCAAAACCCGGATTGACAGACATTATGAGTGCCAGATCCAACTGATCCAGCACTGGCTCAAACGCCTGCAGGCTTGTCTGCGGGTTGATTGCCACACCCGCGCGGCAGCCCAGCTGGCGCACTGCCTGCACCACCGTACTTAAATTGCTGCAGGCCTCGGCATGCACCGTAATTAAATCAGCACCCGCGCGCGCAAATGCCTCCAGATGCCGCTCGGGGTTTGTGATCATTAGATGCACATCCAGCACTGCGTTGTGCTGTGTGGCCATTGTGCGCAGCGCCTGCACCACCAGCGGTCCAAAACTAATGTTGGGCACAAAGTGCCCGTCCATTACATCCAAGTGCAGCCAGCGTGCCCCCGCTCGCAATGCCTCTTCCGCCTGCGCGCCCAGCTGCGCAAAGTCTGCTGCAAGAATCGATGGCGCTATTTGTGCGCTCATCAGTTGCAGTGCTCGTCCCGCACGCCGTCCGCGCCCACAGTGATCACTCGCGTTGCAAGGCCCAAGAACAAGCCATGTTCAATGATGCCGGCACGCGCCTGCAGTTGCTGCGCCAGCGCCGCCGGATCGCTGATGCCATCCGCAAACCAGCATCTGGCCAGCTGATTGCCGTTGTCGGTAAGCAACGGCGTTCCATCCGCCTCACACCACAGCTCCGCGCGGCAGCCCAGCGTGCCCAGCCAGCGCACGTGCGCAGCCGCTTCAAATGACAGGATCTCCACCGGCAGCGGACAGCGTACGCCAAGGCGCCCCACCCGCTTTGAATCATCCGCTACAACTACAAATTGCAGCGCGTGCTGCGCCACAATTTTTTCACGCAGCAAAGCGCGGCCCAACCCCTTGATCAGATTGCACTGCGGATCAATTTCATCAGCACCGTCCACAGCTAAATCCAAGTGCGGGTGCGCAGCCAGCTCCGCCAGTGCAATGCCCGCAGACTTGGCGCGCTGCGCAGTCTGCAGCGAGGTTGGCACCCCAATCACGCGCTGCAGCTGGCCGCTGCGCAGGCGCGCGCCAAGCCCGTCAATGAAATGCGCAATTGTCGAGCCACTGCCAAGGCCCAGCACCATTTCACTGCGCACCAACTCCAGCGCCTGCAGCACAGCTTGTTGCTTGTAGTCTGCGTCGGAATTCATAGTATTAGTTACGGGATCAGCGGCCGTTGACTCTGGCGTGTATGCAACAAACCAACCAACAATGCATCGGGTACGCTAACTCGCAGTGCCATAATTGCAATTGTAAAGCGTGCGCCATCACCCAGAAGCCGGCAGACCGGCAGCCAAACCTGCCACGTTGCCTGATGCTCACAAACCGGGCGCGTCCAAGTTCGCCTATAAGCCGCGTTCTGTTGCGCAGACTTGGCAGCAAGCCACCTCATCTGCACCAGCGATCATCTATCTGGGACTGGCATTGCTGCCCGCCTCATGCAGCCTACCCGGGACTCAAGCGCGCCGGGCCGGCGCGTCGTCCCTGCTTGGCCTTGCTCCGCGTGGGGGTTGCCTGGCCGCGCCCATTACTGCGCGCGCCGGTGCGCTCTTACCGCACCGTTTCACCCTCGCCGATGCTGCCACCGGCAATGCACTTCTCTGTGGCCCTATTCCCCCGGTCACCCGGCCCGGATGTTATCCGGCACGCTGCCCTATGGAGCGCGGACTTTCCTCAGGCACGCAAGCGCACCCGCGACCGCCCGGCGTACTTGGACGCAAGCGCAATGGTATTACCTTTCGCGCTGGAATACAAGCCGCACGCGTCGGCCGAATCTGCTGTGCGATAATATTTTTTAGATTGCGCCCTTGATAGCCTCGGCAACTGCGTAGACTGTGCAGCATGCGTGACCGCTAATTTTTCCGCCATGCAAGCTTTCTTCCGCCCCAAACTGGCTGCCCTCACCGTAGCGCTCTTCCTTGCGCTGCCGCTTACATCCCTTGCCCGCACAGAGATGACGTGCTCTAATGACGGCGTCTTCCATATTCACAAAGCAGTGGCCCTGGAGGCGGCTCTGCGCCTTGGCGAATGGTATCCGCGCTGGGCGCCGCACATGGCGCATGGCTATGGATATCCACACTTCAACTTCTATGCACCTCTGGGTTCCTACCTGCTGGTTGCACTGCACCAGTTGGGCATCATTTATCCGCTGGCGCTAAATCTGGCGCTGGCGTTGAGCGTGCTGGCTGCGGGCTTAGGGGCGTTTGCCGCCGCGCGCGAGTGGTACGGCACGTGGGCCGGCGTGGCGGCCGGGGTTGTGTACGGCAGCGCTCCCTATCTCGCCTTCAATGTGTTGATGCGCGGCGCGCTGGCCGAGTCGCTGGCACTGGTCTGGCCGCCGCTGATTTTGCTTTGCATTGAACGCGCAACGCAGCGCAACTCGCGCCGCTGGGCAGTCTTCGGCGCAGTGTGCATCGCGGCTTTGGTGAGCAGCCACAACGTTACGGCACTGATTGCTATGCCGCTGGTGCTGGCGGTTGCCCTGCTGCGCGCGTGGCAGGTTGGCGGCCGCGGCGCATATTCGATCGCAGCCACAGCGATTGCCGGCGGCTTACTGCTCAGCGCTTTCTTCTGGATTCCCGCATTATTGGAGCGTGGCTCAATCCAAACCGATCAACTGCTGGTACCGCCCATCTTCACCTACTACACCAATTACCTGACGCCCGGCGAACTGCTGGCGCTGCCCGCACCCACCTACTACAAGCTCGTCAACCCCTCGCCTGCCAAGGCGGTTGGCGCGCTAACAGCCGGCTTGGCACTTCTTGGCGGGCTGGCAGCTTTTTACCTGCCGGGAGTTTCGAGTGCTGCGGGCACGCGACCCAGACAACGCGCTGCGCTGACCGGTGTGCTGGCGCTTGCCTTTGCAATCTATTGCTTGTTTACTTTGAAAGTTTCAGGCGCAGCGTGGGACCGCATCCCGCTGCTGCCATTTGTGCAGTTTCCGTGGCGCATGCTGGGCGCAGCAAGCTTGTGCGCCGCGCTGCTGGCGGGGGCGCTTACTGCGCGCATGGGCGCGCTGGCACCGCTGGCAGCCGGCAGCATTGCAATCGCAGCGCTGCTTGGCAACCTTTCGTGGTGGTATCCCCGCTACTGTGGGAACTTCACCGATGCCTCAGTCGCCAGCATGCTTGAGTATGAGTATGCAACCCACACCGTGGGCACTTCAGCCAAAGGCGAGTTCCTGCCAAAGTTGGTGCGCGCCCTGCCAACAGACAACAGCATTGCCAGCGCACTCATGCGCGGTGAGGAGCCGCAGCGCCTTAGCGGATTGCCCGCTGCTGCAACCGCGGCTGTGCAAAACAGCAACCCGCTCAACTATCAGGCGCGCATCACCACACCATTAAGTTTTGAACTCGTCTACAGCATGTTTTATTTTGCAGGCTGGCGCGCTGAGTTGGATGGCCAGCCTGTGGCACTGCGCGCTGCGGCGCCGGACGGCTTGACACGCCTGACGGTGCCGGCAGGCGAGCACAACGTGCGCTTGTACTTTGGCAGCACGCCACTGCGCAGCGCATCAACTGCCATCTCATTGCTTGCCTTGCTCGCGCTCACAATTGTGTGGGTCCGGAACGCTGAGCAGAAAGGAATTCAAGAGCCGGTTGCCGCTAGCGTCCCGGCACCCCGCGAGCAGTATTTTGCGGGCGGCCTGCTGTTGGTGGCCGGCTGCTTGTTGGCTCTCAAACCCACGGTCATTGACCGCACCGACAACTTCCTGCATCGCGCGGATCCGCCGCTTGCCAGGCTTGGGCTGCCAATTGCGGCACAGCTGGACAACGGCTTGCACTTGCTGGCATACCGCCTCGTGCCGGACCGCATCCAAAGCGGCGCAAGCTTTGATGTGGAGCTGACGCTTCGGGTTACCGCGCCCATTCGCAGCGAATACCGGCCGCAGTTCACTGTGGAAGATGCAGCCGGCGTCAACTGGACGCTCAACCCCAAAGAAACGACGGTGCCGCGCTGGCATCAAGAGCCGCCGCCCACGATGTACTGGCCGGTTGGCGAGAGTGCCCGGTTTGTGCGCCAGTACATGCTGCTGCCGGGCACCCCACCCGGCAACTACCGCGTTTACGCGAGCATATTTGATGTCAGCACACTGCAGCCGGCGCGGGTGCTGGCGCCAGCACTGGCCGGCAACAAAGGGCGCTTCGAAATCGCCACACTAACCGTGGTCCGGCCAGCCACACCACCCATTGTGGCAAACGAACCAGGCCTGCTGCCCGCCGCTGCTGAAATTTCTTCGGGCCTTAGCTTGCTGGCGTTTGTACCGGACCGCCGCAGCGCGATGCCGGGCGAGCAAATGTCGGTTGAATTGCTTTGGAAATCGAACCAGCCTCTCCCGCCGGATCTGCACATCACTGTTGCTCTCGCGGGCACGAACGTAGCACTCTTGACGCAGCCCTCGCCCGGCTTTGCCACCTCCCAGTGGCAGCCCGGTGATGTTTGGCGGGCGCGCTACCTTGTGCAGTTACCTGCCGATGTACCCGCCGGTGAGCATGCGTGGCAAATCACTTCCGCCAGCAGCGCCATCTCATTAGCTAACACACTGCGCATCGAACTGCCAGAGCGGCGTTATGCGCCATCGGCGACCACAAACCGGACTTCTTTTCAGTTTGGCCCGGATGTTGAGCTGGCCGGATATGCGTTGCAACCTGCGCAGCCCGGATCTGGTTCGCAACTACATTTGGAATTGGAATGGCACACACTAAACACGCCGGCACAGGACCTCGGTGTGTTCGTGCATGTGGTGGCGCCAGACGGAACAATAATTGCGCAGCACGATGTGGTGCCAGCAAACTGGGGCCGCCCCACACTGGGTTGGCTGCCCGGCGAATATGTGGGGGATCAGCATGTGCTGCAGTTGCCCCAAAACGCCAGCGTTAGCTATCAAGTGCTGGTTGGTTTAATTGACCGTGCCACTGAGCAGCGCCTGCCCGCAAGCGGTGGCCCAGTGGATGCGGATCGCGCACTGCTGACTAAGTTCACGGTTCAACCCTAATCGATTTACACCCATGTTCACCAGCCGCAAGCCTGATCCGTGGCAGCGCGCAGCCACCGCCCAAACCGTGCTCGCTGCGCATTGCAACTTCAACGGCACGTTGCGCGCCGAAGGAAGTGTCCGCATCGAAGGCGCGTGCGCCGGAGCAGTGCACGCAACAGCGACCATCTATGTTGGTTCGCAAGCGCAGGTAACCGCTGCGCTGCATGCCCAGCAAGTGTTGATTGCCGGCACTGTGCGCGCCAATGTGCAGGCGCAAGTGGTGGGCCTTCTATCCGGTGCGCAGGTCTTCGGCAATATCACGACGCGCGAGTTTTCATCTGAAGAGGACAGCAGCTTTCAGGGCGAGCTGCTACTGCTGGAGTAGCTGCGCTAACCACCCGGCGTGGGCACGGCCTCCACCACAAGCGCACCCGCCGGCAGCAGTGCACCCGCACCGAATTTGTAAACTGCCTGCCACGGTTGGTACTGGGTGCGGGTGGTATCAGAGAAAAGCGTGCTGCCCGCGCGCGTGACAGTGCGCTGCACTTCAACATCTGCCCCGGGATACTCCCATTCCACCTGCTTAATCTCCCCCGCCTCTAATTCCGCAGCCGGCTCGTAGCGGGCCACCCCGGGCTTGCTCACGTTTGTAACCAGTGCCGGCGCCACTTTAATCTCGCGGTCATCATTGGTGCTGTAAAAGCGGTAGGTCACCAACTGCTGCGCAGCATCCACCTCGCTGTCAACCAGCAGCCAAGCATCGCGGTCATTTCGGAAACGAAAATCAGCCATTGGGCTGAAGACGGTGGCATCAAGCCCAGGGCCCGGGCTGTTGGGACCCTGCTCATAATATCCAACGCGGTACGCATGCGAGTTGCGTTCAATGATTGGATAGCCCGCAAAGTAAGCAGCGCGGAAAGCAGTGGTGCTCACCTGGCAGATGCCGCCGCCCACGCCCTGCACTGTGCGCCCCGCGAAAATTACCAGCGCTTCCGCAAACCCCTTATCCAATGAAACATCACCCAGCGCATTGTTGAACGAAAACTCAGCGCCCGGCGCAACCAACACGCCGCGCGCATTCTCTGCCCCGGCCAGAATGTTTTGGATGCGCGCCTGGCTGGAACCGCGGAAGTGCGTGGTGGCCTCGGCTACAAGCTGCTTGATGCCAAGGTCGGCTGCATTTGTGCTGCCGGATACCGGCGGCTGCAGTATGTCAAACTCCAGCGCGATGCGGTGTTGCGCCTGTGGCAGGCCGGCGTTGATGGCCTTCAGCGTGCGGTCAATGTTGAGCGCCCGCCCCGGCGCGCCCGGCTTCAATTCCCGCAGCGCCTGCTGCTCTACATCAAATGCAAAGCGCGCATCGCGCGGTGAAGCACTGGTGTGGGTGGCTGCATACTCAAGAAACGCGCGCAAGCTGTCCTGTCGCAGACCCACCGCAAAAGTTGCGCTGCCATCCGCCTGCTCCACGCGCTGCAAGACCAGCATCTCGACCAGCATCTTCCGGTCCAGCGTCCAGGCATTGCTGTCCCCCGCCCGCGGGTCCGCAATGTACAAAACCAACGGCTCGCTGACCATGCGCTCGGCCAGCGCTGCCTGCAATGTTGCATCGCCAATTGCCGGTTTGAACTCCTTCACGGCCAGTTGAATATCTGCGCCGGTAAAGCTGGTGAGCGGCGCCACTAGTTGCTCGCTGGCAGCGCGCACGTCAACGGTGCGCCCAAGCTGCCCGGGCGTCACTTGCACCCGGCCATCCACCACACTCAGCGTGGCTTCGCGGGGCTCGGACTGCGCCTGCAATGCGAGCTGCGCGATGAACGCCTCAGTACGATTCTGGTCCAACACAATCACTGGCGCAAGGCGCAGCCCGGCGTAGAAGCCCTCCCAGTGCGCGAGCAAATCTGTGAGCAAGTCTCCGCTGCGCCCGAAGGCGTAGGCCGTTTGCACCGGCGTAACCAGGTCCACGCTCACACCCAGCTGCGCCGGCGTCGCGCGCCACACCGCAGCCGCTGCGCGCAGCGTCACGGCTTCCGCCTGCAAAAAGTCCAGCTGCCGGCTAAGCCGTTCGAGCGCACCGTTGGAAGTAAGCCCGCCAACATTCACGCCCCACACGCTCACTCCAGGATAGATGCGATCGTAATATGCCACTTCGAGTGCGCCAACTCCCAGCCCCAAGGCTGTCAACCCCAGCATGCCCACGCAGCCGGTGGCAAGTACAAAGCGCCAGAAGCCGCTCACGGGACTGCCGCACGCGCCGCGCGCGCCCACACTTCATCAAACTCCGTTTCAAACAAGCCAGCCAGCGCCGGCCCGTGCAGGATGACCACATTCTCATCGTTGCTGTCCTCAGCCGCGGCACTGAAGTTATAAGAGCCAGTCACAACGGTTGTCGCATCAATCACAAAAACTTTGTGGTGCATTGTGTAGCGGTTGCCATCCGCAAGCACTGGCACGCCCGCAGACTGCAGCCGCTCAAAAACCTTGCGGCCACTCCCCGCTAGCAGCCGGTCCTCAAACACGCCGCGCACGGCTACGCCCGCAGCCGCGCGCTCAAGCAGCACGTCGGCAAAGTCCTGGCGCGTGAATGAGAACGCCATAAAGTGCACGCTGTGCTGCGCGCCGCGCAGCGCACCGAGAAGGTGCGCAGCCACACCGTCTTCCGGCGAGAAGTAAGTTTCAACCAAAACGCCCTCCACCGTGGTCCTTGCAAAGGGTGTGGTCGCGGGAGATCGCGGGCCGAAGCCCCCGGGCTGCAGCATCTCCGCAAACTCCACAACAAAGTTCTGCACAATTGGCGGCGCGGTGATGCGCAACAGATTGTTGTTGTTGTGCCAGGTGTCGTTGTCGGTTGGGTTCCATGAGCCGGTAAACACTATCGTTCCGTCCACCACTATAAATTTATCATGCATTAGCGCGCTGCGCTCGTCGCCTATTAGCGGAATTCCAACACTGCGCAGCTGCGCAACCGGCGAGCGCGCCAGGTTGTCCGAGTCGGTCACCACGCGCACCTGCACGCCGCGCAGGCTGGCAGCCAGCAGTGCATCTGTAACCGACTGCAGATTGATGTCGTACGCCGCAATGTCAATGCTGGTAGCTGCATTTTCAATATCCGCAATCACATATTTGTCCACGCCATCTGTGCGCCGGCCAGGAACATCCGGAGCCTGCGGGCGCGTAAAGAAGACCTGGATCGCAGCATCGCCCGCTGCGGGAAACACAGTGGGCTGCGGTTGTGGTGGTGCCGTAGCGCAGGCTGCGCACAGCAGCAATGCCCAAAGGCACAGCGGCACAATGTGCCCCGGCCGCTTCGACGCCTGCATTTCAAAATTGTACAGGCGCACAATCAGGCTCCCAAAAGCATCCGTTACAATGCACACCGTTCAGGTACCCCAAACATGCCACCCGCAAAACAACTCATCACTGCCGCCCACTTGTACCGGTTTCAGCTGCTCACCGACTGCATGCTCGCGCCGGATGGCGAACATGTTGTGTACGTGCTGCAGCGCGTTGACCGCCGCACAGAAAAGAAGCACAGCAACTTGTGGCTGGTACCCACCGGCAGCGGACGCCCGCGCCAGTTCACGTTTGGCGACCACACAGACACGCAGCCGCGTTGGTCGCCCGATGGCCGCCAGATTGCGTTTCTCTCCGATCGCATCACTGCCGGGCAGTTCCAGATCTTCAGCATGCCACTGCATGGCGGTGAAGCGCGGCCACTGACTGCACTTCACGGCAGCTTCGGCCAGCTCAGCTGGGCGCCTTCAGGCCGGCAGCTCGTTTTCGAATTTCAGAAACAGGATACCGCCGCAGCCCAACGCGAACGCGACGCGGGCAAGAAAAAGCTGGGCGTTGTCGCGCGCCATATCAAGCGCCTCAGCTACAAAATGGACGGCGTGGGTTTTCTGCCGGAGGAGCGCTGGCATATCTGGCTGTTGGATGCGCGCAGCGGCAGCGCACGCCAGTTGACTGATGGCGTGCGTGACGAAAGCGACCCGGCGTTCTCGCCGGACGGCACTCAGATTGTGTACTGTTCCAACCACAGCACCGAGCCGGACCTCACGCCGGGCGCAGTTGACTTGTTTGTGCGCACCCTTGCCCGCCCAAACATGCGCAAACTTGCTGCGCCATACGGCCCAAAATCCGCGCCGGTCTTCTCGCCGGACGGACGCTGGATTGCATACTACGGGGTGCGCGGCGAACCCGAGGGCTGGGAAAACAGCAACCTGTGGGTGTTGCCGCGGGCAGGCGGCGCGGCGCGCAACCTTACCGGCACGCTTGACATCGCAGTGGCCGACGGCACGATCAACGATCTGCCCGGCGGCCCCGTCATCCGCCCGCCCACGTGGAGCCCGGACAGCACGCGCATCTACATTCAAGTGGCACGGCATGGCGACACACTGTTGCATTCCATCGCGCTTGGCGGAGCGGCCAGCTTGCAAACAGTTGTGGCCGGTCCGGGAACAGTGGGTGCATTCAGCATGGACGCTGCGCAGCGGCGCGTGGCATACCTTGCGGGCAGCATGGCCTCTACCGATGAGCTATGTATCCAGGTGCTGGCAGCTGCCACAACCCGGCAGCTCACGCGCCACAACAGCGCGCTGCTCAACGGCTTGCGGCTTGGAACAATCGAGGAGCTGTGGTTCAAGGGTGCTGCGGACAATCCGCTTCAAGGCTGGATCCTGAAACCGCCGGGGTTCAACCCGGCCCGCAAATATCCGTCAATTCTGCAAATCCACGGCGGTCCCTGGGCACAGTACGGCAACTACTTCATGCACGAGTTTTACTTTCTCGCCGCGCGCGGCTACGTGGTTTACTTTTGCAATCCGCGCGGCAGCCAGGGCTACGGCGAAAAACATTCCAAAGCAATCCTCAACAAATTCGGCACAGCTGACTACGCCGACTTGATGGCCTTCGCGGATTTGGTGCAGCGCAAGCATTACATTGACCGCCGGCGCATGGGCGTCACGGGCGGCAGCTACGGCGGTTTTATGGCCAGCTGGATCATCGGGCACACGCAGCGCTTTAGGGCTGCAGTTGTGCAGCGCACCGTCTCCAACTGGACCAGCATGGTGGGCTCCAGCGACGGCAATACATTCTTCCGGCGCTGGCTGGGCCACAAGGCGCCGTGGGAGGATCTGCAAAACTACTGGCGCCTGTCACCGATTGCGCACATCGGCAACGCCCGCACACCCACGCTGGTAATTCACAGCGAGCAGGACATGCGCTGCGAGATTGAGCAGGGCGAGCAGCTGTTTGTGGCACTGAAGACACTGGGCGTCGAAACTGAGATGGTGCGCTTCCCGGAAGAGGCGCATGGCCTCTCGCGCGGCGGCCGCACCGACAGGCGGGTGGAACGCCTGCAGCACATTGCGCGCTGGTTCGACCGCTACCTGAAGCCGTAGCGAACCCTGCGCAGCCAATTTACCCACAACCTGCCGGTAACTGGAGACACCTTTTGACAACCCTCGTAACCAATGTTGCAATATTTAAAGACGGCGAAGTATTGCTGCAGAAGCGCGAAGACTTTGAAGTCTGGTGCCTGCCCGGCGGCCATGTGGAGAACTCTGAAAGCGCCGCGCAAGCTGCCGTGCGCGAGGTGCGCGAAGAGACCGGTTTTGAAGTGGAGCTGACTTGCTTTGTCGGCTTGTACTATCACCCTGGCCTAGACGGTTTGGGGATGCACAACGTACTGTTCTCCGCGCGCCTGCTGGGCGGCACCCTGCAATGCGATCCCGGCGAAACGCTCGACGCGCGCTTCTTTTCGGTGCACGCGCTGCCACCGGACACTGTGTGGTGGCATCGACAGCGTGTTTTGGATGCCGCAGCTGCAACTAGCGGCGGCGGGCAGGCGTGGCTGCAAAATGTAGCGCAGCCGTTCGATCCCACGCGCTCGCGGCAGAGAGTTTACGCCCAGCGGGATGCATCCGGCCTCAGCCGCAAAGCGTTTTTCATGCAAGAGTTTGGCAACCCTGCGCTTGCTGCTGTGAAACTTGAAGTTGGCCAGTTGCCACCACCCGCTGCCAACTGAGCCGCTACTGCCAGCTGCACTTAGCAACACTCGCTATCGTCCCCACCGAACGACGCCAGCACCGCACAAGCTGTGCTTACGGCTTTGCCAGATAACTTGCCAATGAAATTTGGGGTGCACTCTAAACCTTAAGCAATTGCTGTGCGCGCCTTAGGTGCGCCAGCGCTACGCCTAAAGCATTCGCGGGGTCCGCTGTGTGAGCAGCAGTTCCATCCTTTCACGCTGTGTCCGAGGCAAGCCAGCCGCCACAACCGCTCTCAATCATTGCGGCACACTAGTTGCATCCCCTGCCCAAAGCGCAGATGGGCCCTCATAAAACCAGCGGGCTCCGAGCGTAGCATCCCGCTCAATCCGCGATTCCAGCGTGTAAGACGCACTCCCTCACCCCTTTCAAATGAGCGACATTCTGCTGCGCGGCGGCCATGCCATCAAATTGCAAAAAGAGCCGCAGGTCTTCACGGCTTTTGCGCCCAAGGCTGCCGACCGCTTGCGGTTGGCTGCCCTTGCGGGAGTGACAGATGTGCGGCAGGTGGCCGGTGCCGTGTACCGCGTGCGCGTTGCGCCCAAGCGGCTCGAACGCGCAATGGACGACTACCGTGCGGGCAATCAGCCCGCCGTATGCCACCACGCTTACAAGCCGCAGGGCGCCACGAGTACGCGCTTCTATCTTTCAGACCAGCTCATCGTGCGCTTCCACAAGGGCGTCAGCAAACTCAAGCAGCACGCTTTGCTGCACCAAGCGGGCTTGCGCGCGCTGCGCAGCCTGCCGGGCATAGCGCCAGCGCTGCTGGTGCAGGTTACCGCACGCGCCGGCAGGAATCCGTTGAAGGCCGCCAACGCACTGTGTGCCAGCCCGATGGTGGAGTTTGCTGAGCCGGATCTCATCAACCGCTTTACGCCTGCGTACATTCCTTCTGATCCGGGCTTTCAGCTGCAATGGCACTTGCTCAGCCGCGAAACGCGCGATGTGCTGGCCAGCGCCGACATTGGCGCGACGCTGGCGTGGGAGTTGACGCGCGGCTCGCGCGATGTGGTGCTGGCAGTGATTGATGATGGCTTTGAGCTTTCGCATCCGGACCTGAGCGGTGCCAACAAAATTGTGCACCCGCTGGACTTTGCGGATATGGATGCAGACCCATCTGCTGAAGGTGTTAGCGGCGATCTGCATGGCACGCCATGCGCCGGCATTGCCCTTGCTGAAGAGAACGGCTCTGGCGTGGTGGGCGTTGCGCCGGGCTGCGCATTGATGCCGGTGCGCGTCAGCTTCCGCAAGCGTGACAGCGACTGGGTGCAGATCTTTGACGAGGTTGGGCGCCGCGCGGACGTGATCTCATGCAGCTGGGGGCCGCCGCCTGTGTGGGCGCCACTGCCACTGGCGCTCTCAGAAAAGCTGCACGAGCTGGCAGCGCACGGCAGCCCGAACGGGCGCGGCTGCGTGATCGTGTTTGCCGCGCATAACTACAACGCGCCGCTGCAGGATAACGCCAACACGGGCTTTGAGTGGCGCAGCGCAAGCGATCCCACCGGCGCGCTGCGCTTCACCACCGAGCCCATCGTCAACGGCTGGGCAGCCCACCCTGCCGTAGTAACAGTGGCTGCCTGCACGAGCCTGAACCGCAAAGCAGCCTACAGCAATTGGGGAACCGAAGTTTCACTGTGCGCACCGAGCAGCAACGGGCATCCAATTGATCCGCGCAAGGTGCTGCCCGGGCTGGGGCTTTACACCACGGACAACGAGCTGCACACTTCCGGCTTCATGGCCGGCAGCAGTTTCACGTCCGGCTTTGGCGGCACATCCGGAGCAGCGCCCATCGTCGCGGGCGTGGCTGCCCTCGTGCGCTCAGCAAATCCACAGCTAACCGCGCTTGATATAAAGCGCGTAATGCAGGAAACCGCCGACCAGATACTGGACGACAGCGCCGACCCCGTGCTGGGCTTGCGCCACGGCGCTTATTCTTCCGGCCACTCGCATTGGTTTGGCGCGGGCAAAGTGAATGCGGGCCGCGCTGTGATGCGCGCCCGCGAACTACTGCTGGCCGCCAGCGGTGCGGTGCGGGGAAATCCGCGCGCAGACTACAGCCGCGTGTATCTGCTGCTGCCGCAAGACAGCGGCGCGGATTGGCTGCAAGCGCTGATTAGCAGCGGGCAATGGGCGCGCACAATGTGGACCGTGGGCTTCTCCGCTGATGATGCCGGCGTGGGCGCACTGGCCCGCCGCTCGGTGCTCGCAATTAATCCGGAGCGCTGGGGCGCAGACTTGGACAAGTGGTATGCGGAACACTATCCAGGTACTACTTATGTGGCAGCGCAGGCCGCGTCGCCGCAGTTGCTTACCGAATATTTAGGCTCGCAAGCAGTGCCCGCGCTGATTGCGGCGCAACGCGCCAATGGCGGCGCCTCGCAAAGTGCACAAGCAGTTTCCGGAAAGCCGCGCGCACAGTACGGGCGCGTGTATTTGCTGCTGCCGCAAAGTACGCCAGCCGAACATCTAAGAGCGGTGGTGGACAGCGGGGTACTGGTGCGTCATCGCTATTCGGTTGGTTTCTCTGCGGATGATGCGGGCATCGGCGATCTAGACAGCCGCACAGTGCTGGCCGTAAACCCCGAGCAGTGGGGCGCGGACTTGGCAGCGTGGTACGCAGAGCACTATCCCGGCGTGTTGTATCAACCGTTGCGCGCTGATTCCGCCGACCACTTGCGCGCCCTTTTAGCCAGCCGCTAAAGCGCGCGCTGTGCGCGCCATCCACTTGCGCTGCTGAAAGTTCTTTTCCGCGGCTGACTCTGTTACTCACAAAACACCGCCAAAATAGGACGCTCAATCAAAGCCTGAAGGTTATAATCGCGACTCGTGTCTGAAAGCTTACGAGCCTTTGCGTCCGGTTTGGCGCGCACACGCCAGACTTTTGTCGGGCGCATCATCAATGCCCTCGGCGCCGGCGGGATAACCAGCGCCACTTGGGAGGACATGGAGGCGCAGCTGGTTGAGGCCGACATGGGCATCGCGCCAGCGCGGCAAGTGGTGGGCAATCTGCGCAGCTATATCTTGCGCACGGGTGTCACCAGCGCCGTCACCCTGCACGCACAGCTGGCAGCTGAGCTGCGCAGCCTGCTGGCAGATCCGCCAGCATTCGCGCTGGACGGTGACCCAACGGTGGTGCTGCTGGTGGGCGTAAACGGCGCGGGCAAGACGACGACCACCGCAAAATTAGCACAGCTTGCGCGCGCCCGTTATGGCGCACGTCCGCTGCTTGCTGCGTGCGACACATTTCGCGCTGCAGCAGTGGAGCAGCTGCAAACGTGGGGCGCGCGCTTGGACCTGCCGGTGGTTTCCGGCGCAGCTGGCGCCGATCCCGGCGCCGTGTTGTTTGATGCAGTGGCATCCGCCCGCGCACGCGGCAGCAATCTGGTGCTGGCCGACACCGCCGGCCGGCTGCATTCCAAGTTCAACTTGATGGAAGAACTGAAAAAGGTGCAGCGCGTTGCGGGTAAGGCCAGCGCCGGTGCGCCGCAACATGTACTGCTGGTGCTTGATGCCGTCTCCGGCCAGAACGCCCTGGCGCAGGCTGCCGCCTTCCAAGCTGCCGTCGGCGCGACTGCCGTTGTGATTACGAAACTGGACAGCAGTGCGCGCGGTGGAATTGTGTTTGCGGTGCAGAAGGCGCTGAACCTGCCAGTGCAGTTTGTGGGCAGCGGCGAGCGCCTGGAGGATTTGGAAACATTCAACCCCGGGGACTACGTTGCGCAACTGCTGGCTTCAGAAAGCCAGCGCTAACGGCGCAGATTATTCAGCGGATAACCACAGGAGATCTAGCGAGATGGCGAGTTTGTTGGCGCGTTTAAATGCAAGCAATGTGATGGTGCAGTCGCTCTTGGACCGTCTTTGACTTGCCTGGCAAAGCGGTTCAACTTGCGGAGTTAGAGCAGCGCGCAGCAGCGCCTGATTTTTGGGCTGACGCCGCGGCAGCGCGCCAGATGATGCGCACTGCTAACGGCCTGCGCACCGAGCTGCAAACATGGCACCGCCTCTCGCAGCGCCTCGCCGATGCGCGCGAGCTGCAAGCGCTCAATGATCCCAGCCTGCAAGCCGAGCTTGAGAAGGAAGTTACCGCCCTGGAAGCCACCGCCAATAAGCTGGACTTTGAAAGAATTCTGTCCGGTGAGCGCGACGACAGCAATTGCATCCTGCAGCTGCATTCAGGCGCGGGCGGCGTGGACAGCCAGGACTTTGCCGACATGCTGATGCGCATGTACTTGCGCTGGGGCGAGCGCGCTGGCTTTATCATGGAAGTGATTGACCAGTCGCCCGGCGAAGAGGCCGGCCTGAAAAGTGTTGCCATCACCGTCACCGGGCGCTACGCCTACGGTTACTTAAAAGCCGAGCGTGGCGTGCACCGACTGGTGCGCCTTTCGCCGTTTGATGCTGCGCGCCGCCGCCATACATCCTTTGTGCTGGCCGAGGTGATCCCGGAAGTGGAAGAGGATGGCGAGGTTGTGATCAATCCAAAAGATTTGCAGGTTGACACATTTCGATCCGCTGGCGCCGGCGGACAGCATGTGCAAAAGAATGAGACGGCGATCCGCATCACGCACCTCCCCACTGGCGTGGTGGCGCAATGCCAGAACGAACGCTCGCAAACGCAGAACCGCGAAGTGGCAATGAAGGTGCTGCGGGCGCGCCTTTCCGAGCTGCAGCGCCTGCAGCGCGTTAAAGAAATCAGCGACTTAAAGGGCGATTACATCAAGGCCGAATGGGGTAGCCAGATCCGCTCCTATGTTTTGCATCCGTACCAAATGGTGAAGGACCACCGCACCGGTTACGAAACCGGCAACTCCGCCGCCGTGCTGGATGGCGATGTGACCGGCTTCATGGAAGCCTTCCTGCGCGCCAACGTGACCTGAACGAAAGCAAAAGAGAGCCTGCTACGCAGGCTCTCTTCTATTTGCGACCTTAATGCGCGCAGAAGCTAATCCGTTGCGGCACCTTTGGAACTAGTGGTCAGCTTGGCGGCACTTTCGGCAAGTTTAGCTGCCTCGCGGCTAGCCTTGCGTTGAAACTCCAAACCCTGAACACTGGTGCCCACCAGCGTCAGCACGCTCTCCAGTTCTTCGCCGGCTTCCCGCGAGGTCTGCAGCGAATTCTTTCCCAGCAGCTCAAGGATTTCCGGATTCGCAAGCTCGCGTTTCTTCATTAGGTTCTCCACCAGCGCTTCCACTTCATCAGCGCGTTTCGTAAGCAGCTGCGCCACCTGTTCCTCCAGCGCCAGCCAAATGCGCTCAACGCGCTCATCGGCGAAGCGCAGCTCTTTTGTGTCGCGCCACAGCTCGGAAACCGGCGGGCCGAAGAATCCCAACATCGCCAGTTCGCGGAACTGGCTGCGGGCGGATTGGTAGTCACTGTATGCACCGGTCCAAAATTCCCCCATGAAAACCTTGACGCACACATGGCCGGCCAGCGCCACCATAATGTCCGCGGCAATGCGGCGCAACGGCTGTCCGTAAACCTCAACCGTGTCCACCGGCATTACATAGCCCATGACGCCCTTCGAGCGGCGCACAATGCTGACGCGCGAGATGCGCTGGTCCGGCATCATGTAATGCTGCACCACGGCGTGGCCGGCCTCGTGGTAAGCCACCTGCCGCAACTGCAGCGTGTCCATGTCCCGAATAGGGTTCGCAATGCCCACCAGCTGCTCTTGGAGCGCCTGGTCAATGTCAGATTGCTCCACCTGGTCGCGGCCGCTGAATACGGCGCGCCGCACGGAGTCCTTTGTAATGGCAGACATGATCTGGGCTGGGGTTGCGCGCGGCGTGTCCGACACGATCGCTTCGATGTCCACCTTTGCAGGGTCGTGATTAATTTTGGAAAGATAGCCGCGAATGATTTCGCGGCGGCCCACGCGGTCAGGCAGATCCACTTGAATCAACTGGTCAAAGCGGCCCGGCCGCAGCAGCGCTGGGTCAAGCACGTCCGGCCGGTTGGTGGAACCCATGAAGAGCACATGCCAGTTGCGTTTGGGTGGCTTGCGCCCCAGCAGCTGCAGAATGCGGTTGCGGTTCTTCTCCCAGCGCGACTCCTCGTCGATGCCATCCATTTCGTACAACAGGCGCGTGAGGGCGCCGTTCATGCCCATGCCGCCGCCGCCCATCATGCCGCCCATCGCACCGCCGCCCATTACCCCGGAGCGGCTCATGCCCACCGCGTCAATCTCATCAATGTACGCAATACATGCGCCGTGCTCGCGCGCCAGCTTGCGGGCGCGGCGCACAAACGTAATCATGCGCAGCGTATCCATGCCCCAAAACATGCCGCGGAAGCCGGAGCCTTCAATCGACATGAACGCCACCGACGCCTCGCCCGCCATGGCCTTCGCCAACAGCGTCTTGCCGGTGCCGGGCGGGCCAAACAAAAGCAGGCCGTTGATGTAGCGCCCGCCCATCTTCACAAACTTGTCGCGGTCGGAAAGCAGACTGATCCACTCGCGCACCAGCCGCACCAGTTCCGGCTGGCCCCAGTAATCATCAAAGGTAACCGCCTTGGGATCCCCCGGCTTGATCACCTCTACGCGCGCCTGGCTTATGAACCAGAACAGCGCTCCAAACTGCACCACCATAAACAACACTGCAAACAGCAGCTGCCCCACAAACTCCAAGCCCAGCAACACCAGGTTCAGCACGCTGGTGTCAAGGTATGCCCACACACCCAGCAAGCCCAACAGCAGCAGCCACCAGCCGCGGCGCAGCGCGTTCAGGACGGTCTCTCGAACCACGCGGCTTCTCGGCACAGGCGGTGGCCGGTGCACGTTTTGCCGCGCATTTGGATTGACTCCGCGTCCGCCAACCGATCCTGGTTTAGTTGTTTCGGGCATGTTAGTTCCTTTAAGAATTCATAATTATAGCCGTGGCAAGTGCAACTGCGCTGAGTAATGTAAAGGACCCACGGTGGATTCGCTGTGATGCAATCTACCGGCGCCCCACCCTGATCGGCCACGCCCCTTGCACGCCCTTGTGCGCCGCATATACGCCCGTTCGTGCAATCGTAAATTTTGGCACATGTGCTTGGGCAACTCGGATGCCAAGTTTATATCAGCATAGAGCAGGCGTGCCCACAAACTCCATCTATCATGGCGCAATTACATTATAGGTGCGCTTATACGTGCCAGGTTTGTACAAGCGATAGCCGTCGCTCAGGTTGCCAGTGATGGTGTACGTGTACTGCAGCGCATGTGCGCCCGCCGGCCAGTCCAGCAGGTAGTACGCCGTAACACTACAAGCTGACCCGTCCGCCAAAAACTGCTTGAAGGTGAAGCCCGCCTCGGGCTTTACCGGCTCGCCATCGATCCGGTAATCAAACTTCATGCTCGCAACTGTGCCGAACAGAACCTCATCGCTGGCTGCGCACCACCAGTTGTCCCAAATCAATCCCTCGGACTTTAGCTGCACTTCAAACACCAGCGGCTCTTCCGGTTTGGGCTCGCGAAAATCCTTGAGTAAATCGGAATTCAGCCAGGGCACGGCTTTGTTTTTCAAGTTGACCTGGGTTTCCGGGCTGGTGGCAAGGCGTGGCACCACGGGGCCGGCCGCCGGGTCTGGCGTAGGCGTGGGGGATGGCGTCGCCGTTGGCGTGGGCGGCGCGTAGGTGGGGTACGGCGTGAAGGTTGCCGGCGGAACGGCGGTCGGGACAGCAGTGGGCGGCGGCGGCGCGTCGGTCACCAATGTGGTCACGCGCACCGGGCCGCAGGCTGCGGCCGCGGCCAGCCAGATCAGAAGGAGCCCGCGCCGCACCTCAAGCAGCAGGCAGTGCTTCAATCAAATGCAGGATATCGCGCGACGACATGACCGACACTGGCAGCAAGTCTGCATCCACCAGCGGCACATGCCGGAAGCCACGCCCGCCCATCATCTCAAGCGCCTGCGCAATCTCAGCCTCCGGGCTGAGGGTTGTCGGTTTGGCCGTCATGTGCTCCGCCACAGTGGTTTTCTCAAAGTCTGTCACCACGCCGGCCACGCGCAACAACACGTCCATCTCGGTGAACACCCCCGCCAGTTTGTCCTGCGCATCGGTCACCAGGCAGCAGCCGATGGAATAGAGCTGCATCGTGCGGATTGCAAACTGCAGCGAACGCGTGCCCGGCACCGCCACCGGCCGGCCAATTTCGATACTGGTGATGGGCGCATGCAGCACATCGCCGTGCGCAACGCACAGGCTGTGCGCGTGCGCAATCAGCGTGCGATGCCCGAGGTTGCCCACCAGCCGGCTGCCATCAAAGACCGGCAGGTTGCGAAACCCGAACAAATTAAAGATCTGCAGAGCTTCGCCCACAGTTTGCGCGCTGCTGAGTGTGCGCGGCGCAGCCGTCATCACCGCAGACACCGCAAAATCCAGCGCACCGGCCACGCCCACAACTTTCATCAACAGATCGCGGTCGGTGAAAATGCCTTGCAGCGCAGCGTCCGCACCGGTCACCAGCGCGCAGTTGGCTTTCTTGGCGCGCATGCGCTCCACCACACTACGTACCGACAGCGCTGCTTCCACCTGCACGTAGCCGGACAGATCGAGCCGTGCCACCTCCAGCCCGGTAAATTGCTTCCTGAAGCCGCCTTCCTTCGGCGTTGAAAAATCTGCCACGTGCTAATTCTACCCCGTGCTGTGCGCCGTTGCAGCGCAGCAGCGCATGCGGTAACATAACGCGCATGTTCACTGAAAGCATTCCGCTCCGCCCCTTCCAAAACAAGCGCGCGCTGCTCGCCTGCTTCGCGCATCCGGATGACGAGTCGTTTGGCCCGGGCGGCGGAGTGTTTGCGCGCTACGGTTCCGAAAATGTGGACACGCACCTTGTGTGTGCCACCAAGGGCGAAGTGGGCAGCCACGATGCCGAGCACATGCAGGGCTTCTCTTCCGTGGCTGAGATGCGTGAGGCGGAATTACGGGCGGCTGCCCGCGTGCTGAACTTAGGCTCGCTTCATTTTTTGGGGTATCGCGACTCTGGAATGGCCGGCTCGGCGGACAACGTTCATCCGGATGCGCTGGCTGCTGCGCCGCAAGCGCAGGTCATCAGCCAGCTGGCGCAGCTTATGCGCCAGCTGCGGCCACAGGTGGTAATCACGTTTGACCCCATCGGCGGCTACCGCCACCCCGATCATTTAGCGATGCATACGGCCACGCTTGCTGCGTTCCGCGCTGCGGGCGATCCCGGCTTTGAGCCGGGCGGGCCGGCACCGTTTCAGCCGGACAAGCTCTACTACACTGTTTTTCCAAAATATCTGCTGCGCATCGGCGTGGCGCTGATGCCGCTGTTTGGGCAAAACCCGCGCGCATTTGGCCGCAACAAAGATATAAATTTGATGAGCATTGCGTCGGAGCAATTTCCCGTGCACGCGCGCGTGGACATCCGGCGCTTTGGGGAACAAAAAGCAGCTGCAGCAGCGTGCCACAAAAGCCAGCAGGGGCTGCCGCGGCGCGGGCCGCTGGGCTGGCTGCTGCGGCGTTCCAACCGCACCGAATCATTTATGCGCGCTTATCCCCCCGCCCTGCCCGGCTTGCGCGAGCGCGACTTGTTCGCCGGCCTCTCCTGACGCACGCACAGCGCTTAACTCAGCGCGCGTTAGTCCTCAATACAAACTGCAATCAGTTCTTTCGGGCCGTGCACACCCAGTGTCAGCACGCGCTCAATGTCCGAGGTTCGGCTGGGGCCGGCAATTACAGTCACGCTGCTACTGTCCGCAAACAGTGCGGCGTTAGATTGCGCAGCGAGCCACGCCGCAAGCGTTGGCCACAATTGCTGCGGCGTGAACAGCGCGATGTGCAGCGGCGCCAGCAGCGAAGCATGGCGCGGCCGCCCCGCTCCGCCACAAAGCACCAGACCACCCAATTGCGCAATCACCCCATCGACGCCCGTGATGCCCGCCTCGGCAGTGCCAAGGCTTTGCAAGTGCTGGGTACGCGCGGGCTCTCTTGAGGGAACCTGCGCCGCCACTATGCTAAATTCGCGCGCCTGCAGGTCTTGCAGGAGCTGCGCAGCGGGCAGATGCGCTGCATCCCACGCCAGCAGCGTGTGCACGCCGCGCTCGCGCAGCAGGCCGTCGATGCAGTCAGTGAGTTTTGCGCGCGGCGTGCGCACTGTGCGCCCCTGCAAAATGTTCAACTGTGTTTCAAACTCATACAGCATTTGCTGGCGGTCTGCCGCCGGAGGCTCAGGCGGAGCGGTTACCGCTTCAAAAGGCGGCAGCGTGCTGCCCGCTTGCAGGCTGCGCCGCAGGCGCGCCAGCATTTCCTCGCGCGCCGCAACCTGCGCTGCTAGAACTCCCATCGGTCCGTGCGCTTGGCCGCAGCGCTCGCCTTGGTTGCCTGGCCGCGCTGGCGCGCTGCCCAGCGCGCCCGAAAAGATGTCGACGCGATTCTAGGAAACTCGCGGTGGTCGGTCCAGCCAGCCAGCGGGCCAGGCAGCCGCAAGGGGCCGGCTGTAGCTCGCAGCGCAGCACCCCACGCCGCAACGCGCAAACCCAACTGATACATCCACGGCGCGCGCATTGCCCAACTCCATATCTTCAAGCCGGCATTCCAAACCGGCGCGCCGCCAGTTGCAGCAAGGTGCAGCGTGCGCGTCTTGATCAGCATTGTAGGAATGTCGATGCGCACCGGGCATACCTCCTGGCATGCGCCGCACAGGCTGCTGGCCTGCGCCAGCTCGCCAAACTCGCGCATGCCGCCGAGCGCCGGCGTCACCAGCGCACCGATGGGGCCCGGATACACGCTGCCGTAAGCGTGCCCGCCAATCTCGCGGTAGACCGGGCACACGTTCAGGCACGCGCCGCAGCGGATGCACAGCAATGCCTCGGCCAGCTCGCCGCCAAGCATTGCTGCCCGCCCGTTGTCCACCAGCACCAGATGCAGCTCTGCAGGGCCATCGGGCTCCTGCGCCCGGCGCGGGCCGCACACCACGCTGGTGTAGCAGGTAATGTTTTGTCCGGTGGCCGAGCGCGAGAGCACGCGCAGCAGCACTTCTAAATCGGCCATCGTCGGCACCACGCGTTCAATGCCCATCAATGCAATATGCACGCGCGGCAAGCTTGTCACCAACCGGCCGTTGCCTTCATTGGATACCAGGCACAGTGCGCCCGTATCGGCCACCGCGAAGTTGACGCCGGAAACGCCAACGCCCGCTTCAATGAATACCGTGCGCAGTGCAGTGCGCGCCATGGATGTAAGCAGCGGAATATCTGTGGCCAGCTGCGCCGGCGTAACGCCCGCCGGCAGCCCCAGCTGCTCCTCAAACGTCTCAGCCACATCGGCGCGCGTAAGGTGGATGGCCGGCGCAACAATGTGCGAAGGCACATCATTGCGCAGCTGCAGGATGTACTCGCCCAGATCGGTTTCAACAACCTTAAAGCCGTCCGCCTGCAGCCGCTTGTTGAGGTGAATCTCTTCTGAAACCATACTCTTGGATTTGGCGACCAGCCGGGAGCACGCCGCCTTGGCAATGCGCGCCACGACGGCGCTGGCATCTTGCGCGTTGGCAGCCCAGTGCACCACGCCGCCGCGCGCTGTAAGTTGTGTTTCCAGCTGCACCAGATACTGGTCTAAATTGCGCAGTGCCTCCAGCCGGATGGCGCGTGCCCGGTTGCGCACCAGCGCGCTGTCGGGCAGCGCACCCATCGAGATGTTGCGCTTTTCCTGCGAGCGCGTGTAGTTAGCGTCCAGCGCGCGCTGCAGGTGCGGGTTGTGCAGCGCCAGCTCGATGCGGGTGTTAAGCGTCATGCCGGCACGCTGCCCGCCAGCACTTCCGCCAAATGCGCACACCGCGCTGCTTTGTGCTCGCGCTGCAGCCGGCCGGCAATATTCATCAGGCAGCCCGCATCGCAGGTCACGCAGACGCCTGCGCCGCTCGCATCGATGTTGGCCGTCTTGCGCGCCACCATCTCGCCCGAAACTTGCGGCAGCTTCACCGAAAACAAACCGCCAAACCCGCAGCACTCTTCGGCGCCCGCCAGCGGCACCACCTCCGCGCCAGCCACTTGCGCCAGCAAAGCGAGCGGCGCAGTGCCTTCACCCAAGCCGCGCAGCTGGTGGCACGAAGGATGGTAGGTAATGCGGCCATTGAAGCTGGCTCCCAAGTTCGTCACTTTCAGATCATGCACTAAAAACTGGGAGAGCTCGCGTGTGCGTGCCGCGACTGCCCGGGCACGGCGCAGCTGCGCTGGATCATCGCCGAACAGATCTGCAAAGCCGTGATGCACCATCGCCGCACAGGAACCGGACGGCGTGACAACCGGGCCACTGGTGGCGTCAAAGACGTTTAGGAAGTGCGCAGCAACCGCACGCGCCTCACTGCGATAACCGGCGTTGTAGGCCGGCTGCCCGCAGCATGTCTGCGCTGCAGGAAATTCCACCTTCACGCCCTGGTCTTCAAGCACAGCAACAGTAGCCTCGCCGATCTCCGGCCGGACTGCGTCCACCATACATGTAACAAAGAGCTGGACAGTTTGAGTTGGCATGGGCGCTGGCGCTGATACGGCTAAAGCTTACCGTGTTTGCACTGGACTGCCCGTCTGCATGTGCAGCGCAGCCCGCGTGGTAACCGGCAGCTGGCAGGCAAAGTTGCGGCACACATAAGCTGTGGCCTCGCCGCCAAGCTGCGCGCGCCCCTGCAGCAGCGGGATCGCGCTCCCAACTGGCGGTTGCAGCAGGGCCAGTACCTGATGCGGCCGGAACGGCTCGCGCAATTCAGCCAGCAGCTCCGCCATGCCGGCATCCTGCAGCGCGCCCACGAGCGCAACCTCAGCCGGCGCGCTTGCATAAAAATCCAGCGCCTGCAACGTTTGCGCAAATGCGGTCGGGTAGCGCGCTGCGCTGGCCTGCACGCGCGCCAGCACTTGGGCGGCAGCGCTGCTGTAGCGCGCGTCGGCGGTGTACGCAGCCAGCCGCAGCAGCACACCGGCAGCCATGCCGTTGCCGCCGGGCACCGCGTTGTCCTGCAGGTCTTTGGGGCGGATAATCAACTGTTCATGGTCAGCGCTGGTGTCGAAGAATCCGCCGCTGTCATCTGCAAAGTGCGCCAGCATCGCATCCGCCAGCTGCCGCGCCGCTGCAAACCAGCGCTCCTCAAAGGTGGTCTGATACAGCTCAAGCAAGCCATCGGCGTAGTTGGCGTAATCTTCGAGGTAAGCATTCAGCTTGGCTGCGGAACCCGCGCGCCATGTGCGCAGCAGCCGGCCATTGGCCGTGCGCAGTGTGCCCAACACAAACTCCGCGTTGCGCTGCGCCGCCAAAAGGTAATCCGCGCGCCCCAGCACACGCGCCGCCTCAGCCAGCGCCGCCAGAGCCAGCCCGTTCCACGCCGTCAAGACTTTGTCGTCGCGCAGCGGTTTGATGCGCTGCGCGCGCACCGCCCACAGCTGCGTGCGCGCACGCGCTAGCCGGCTTTCTACTTCGGCTTCCGCAAGCTTGTACTTTTCTGCCAGCAGCGCCAGGGGCTCCTGCACATGCAAAATGGAGTGGCCCTCAAAGTTTCCGCCAGCGGTTACATCGTAGGCATCCATGAACAGCGGCGCATCCGCCTGCAATATCTGCTGCACCTCGGCCGCGCTCCACAAAAAGAAGCGTCCCTCTTCGCCTTCCGAGTCTGCATCCTGCGCGCTATAAAAACCGCCGTCGGGGTCGGTCATCTCGCGCAACACATAGTCGCAGGTTTCCTCCACAATGCGCTTGTACAGCGGCTTGCCCGTTACTTGAAACGCGTGCAGGTACACGCGCGCCAGCTGCGCGTTGTCGTAAAGCATTTTCTCAAAGTGCGGCACCAGCCAGTGGTCGTCCACTGCATAGCGATGAAAACCGCCGCCCAGCTGGTCATACATGCCGCCGGCAGCCATGGCCTGCAGCGTGCGTTCCGCCACCTCCAGCGCGAGCGGATCCGCGCTGCGCGCGTGCTGGCGCAGCAGAAACTCAATTGTCATAGGCTGCGGAAACTTGGGCGCAGCGCCCCACCCGCCATTGCTCCAGTCAAAAGATTGCAGCACCGCTTGCAGCGCATGCGGCAGCAAGCCGGCATCCGGCAGCGCGCCCGCAGCTCCACCCGCTGCCGCCGGGCTGCGCAAGTGCTCAAGCATGGCGCGCGCATTCTCCTGCAGTTCCCCACGCCGTTGTTGCCACGCATCGGCTAGATTGCGCAGCAACTCTTTGAAAGCCGGCATGCCATGGCGCCGCTCCGGCGGAAAATACGTGCCGCCATAAAACGGCTCGCATTGCGGGTTGAGCCACACGCTCATCGGCCAGCCGCCATGCCCGGTCATCGCAACCACAGCCTGCATGTAAATGGAATCCAGATCGGAGCGCTCCTCGCGATCCACCTTAATGCACACAAAGTGGCGGTTCAGAATTTCCGCGGTGGCCGCGTCCTCAAAACTCTCGTGCTCCATCACGTGGCACCAGTGGCACGCGGCATAGCCGATGCTCAAAAAAATCGGCTTGTCTTCTGCCAGCGCGCGCGCCAGTGCTTCCGCGCCCCACGGAAACCAATCCACCGGATTGTTGCCGTGCTGCTGCAGATAGGGACTTGACTCTTGTGCGAGCCGGTTGGGCATGCGATGAGTTTAACGCCGGTTTGAAAAACTGGATGCGGCCCGACAACGTTGTGCCCGGCGGGCGGGCGGGCGGGCTGCCTATGGCGGGGCTGGGCTTGCGCGGGCTGCTGCAGCGCGCTTAAGTACTTGCAAGCGCCCGCTGCAAGTCAGCGATCAAATCCGCAGTGTCCTCGATGCCAAGCGCCAGCCGGATCAAATTATCTTTGATGCCCACTGCCAGCCGTTCCGCCGTGTCCAACTCAAAGAAAGACATCAACGCCGGCTGCTCAATCAGCGACTCAACACCGCCCAGGCTGGGCGCGATCAACGGAATCTGCACCCGGTCCACCACGCGGCTGGCTGCCGCCAGATCGCCGCGCACCTCAAAACTCACCACGCCGCCAAAGCCGCACATTTGCGCGCGCGCCGTATTATGGTCGGGGTGTGTTGCCAAGCCAGGATACCAAACGCGCTCCACCGCCGGATGCGTTGCCAAAAACTCCGCAACGCGCTGACCGTTTTCATTCTGGCGCTCCACACGCAGCGCCAGCGTCTTCATTCCCCGCCCCAGCAAAAATGCCTGCTGCGGATCCAGCACACCGCCCAGTAAAAACTGCAGCTGGCGCACAATGCCCGTCAGCTGCGCGCTGGCACACAGCGCACCTGCCAGCAAATCGTTGTGGCCGCCCAGATACTTGGTGGCAGAGTGGATCACCAGATCCACGCCATGCTCCAGCGGCCGGCAATTCAAAGGCGTCGCAAAGGTCGAGTCAATCAGCGTATATATGTTGTGCTTTTTCCCGAGCGCTGCAAATGCATTCAAGTCCAAGCAGCGCAGGTACGGGTTGGTGGGCGACTCGGACACCAGCATGCGCGTGTTGGGCCGGATGGCAGCTGCCAGCGCGCCCACGTCCGCAGCTGGTACCACACTGGTCTCCACCCCAAAGCGGTTGAGAAAGGTGAGGCAAAACTGGCGCGTGCGCCGGTATGAGTCGTCGGTGATTACCATATGCGCGCCGGATCCCAGCAGCGCCAGCAGCGTGGTGGTTACCGCCGCCATGCCGGAGGCAAACAGCACGCACTCTGCACTGCCCTCAAGCGCAGCCAGACGGCGCTCCACTTGCGCCACGGTTGCATTGCCATAGCGCCCGTAGTCCACGCGGTCGCCCGCCTGCCCCAGCAGCGACGCCTGCTGGTGCTGCGTCAGGTCCTGCGTATCCGCAAAGGTATAAGTGGCGCTCTGCACCACCGGCTGCACAATTGCATTGTGCGCATGCGGACCGCTGGTGCCGGCATGCACCGCGCGCGTGGAAGAGCCCGGCTGGACTGGCGGGTTGGTCATGGTGCCCATTGTATAACGGGAACATGGACCGCGGCCGAAAAACAATTGCTCGCCAAGCCGAAAGCTGAATTTAGTAGCAGATCAGCCGCACATTGCTCAGGCTGGACAGACCGGCACGGATTTGGGCTCCACATCCACCGCGGGCACCGATTGCACGTCTTTTGGTGGGGGCGGAGCTTTCGGTTACCTCGATGTTCAAATGTCCCAAGTTTGATGCGGGCCATGTTTGACCGAAATCTTGGAAGGGCGAAATCATGACCGCCTCTACCGACGCATTTATCCGGTTTGTTCAGCCGGACCTGATTATCACGCTGATCGACAATGACCCCCGCTTCTATACGCTGCTCCAGCGCCACCCGCAACTTACCACCGTGTCTATTCAGAATGGCGTTCGGGGTACTTTGGAGATGCAAGGCCTGCGGCGCGCGGCAGCTGATGGCGCGCTCAGCACAAGTTATCTATGCGTGTTTGGTGCCAATAGTGAGGACCTCTATCGCAAATTGGTTGCATGCGAAACAGTTCGAACCGGCTTGATAAAGAACAACAGCGTTCCGCGAACTGTCTTGAGTAAAGGGAAGCAAACCATCGGTTTTGTTTCGCAATACAAACACCCGGATAAAACCGGAACAGTGTTTCAAGGGCATTTGTTCACGTGGCAAGAATGGTTTGAGTTGGCGGATACCATCGTACTCCATTTCCTCAAACACTATGCAGCCCGCACGAACCGGAACTTACTGGTGATTGCAACACCATTCGCAGTAACAGATCCACTGAGCCTCGAAGAAGTCTATTTCCGCCGCCTGCTTGGCGATGGCTACAACTTCTTTGCTCCCCGGGACATTTGTGCCTCAGTTGCCAAAACTGACGAATGCAAATTAGTTGTCGCAGTCGACAGCACGCTTGGGTTGGAGGCAATTGCGCGTGGTAATCGGGCAGCGTTCTTTTCCATACGTTCAGAACTATTGAATCAACCCGATATGCGCTTCGGCTGGCCGGCCGAGTATGCGGACGACGGGCCATTCTGGACCAATGTGCCGGACCCTGCTATCTTTGAACGCATAATGGATTTTCTGTTTGCGGCCAGCGATGCCGAATGGAAGGAAACCCTGCTCCAGCATAATTTTGAGCGCATCATGGAGTATGATTCAGGCAACACCCGTTTCAAAAACCTGCTGGCAGATATTTTGGTGCCAGCCCCGAGTGCCTAAAAAGCGGCACTAGCAAAGCTGGTCTTAGAGTAAATCCCTTTTCTACCTTTCCGCAAAACAATTTCACCGCGTACTTATAAAACTGGAGCATAAGTGAGGAATTTACCGACACCAAATTGATTAGCTCCCAAAAAATTCGCCTTACCTGCTCGGGCTAAAAACCCACATATACAAATGACGCGCTGGCACAGCCAAGTATTCAGACCCGCGCCCTCACTGCTCTCTGCCGAGGGACGGCTACTGCGGGCTGAGAAATCGGGGCAGGGTAGATTGTGGAGACGTGTCGATTAGGCAAGCTCCCTCAAACCTGAATGCTCATCGCACTAGCCTTAGTACGTCTCGCAGAATCTCCAGGCCTTTCTTGCCGCTCTTATCAGGATGGAATTGGAATCCAAAGACATTGTTTTGCCCGGTTATGGCGGTTATAAGCTTGCCTCCATGGCGAACCATCGACAAAATATTTCCCGAATTATCCGGCTCACAGTGAAATGAATGAACAAACTAGACCCACTCCCCCTCCTGAATTTAAGCAAACGACAAGCGAGACCGATCAGTACTCACGTTGAACAAACGCTTCCAGCCTGCATTAGGAATCGCCTCTGGTGATTCTGGAATTCTGACCACGTCGCCCTTGATTATATCTAATCCGTCAGCAGCACCAAACTCTTCGCTCTTGGGCAAGAGCATCTGGCAACCCAAGCAAATTCCTAACACCGGACGACCTCTCTCAACAAACCGGCAGATTCCTTCATACACTACTCGCTCCCGAACGCCCCTCATGCCCTCTCCGAAAGCCCCCACCCCTGGCACTATAAGCAGCGCACAAGCCTCCATTGCATCTGAATGTGCAACCAAGCTTGGGCAGGCACCCACAGCACCGGGCGCATTTACAATGCTCTTCAAGTTGCCCAGACCGTAATCGATAACGCCGACGCGGACCAGCACAGCTGCTCCTCGTCAGCCGGAGAATTGTATAAAACTAAAACCGGTCGTCGCGGGTTTCCTAATGCTTAGATAGGGGCTCATCATGTTCTTACCTCAATGTTCGCTTTCAGCAGCTTCTCCTTAATTTCCGCTTTCGTTGCAAGCCCGTAGTGCAGTATCGATGCAATAACTTCTCCGCTATAACTTCGACTCGCAACTTCCACTATGTCAACGCTTCTACCCGCACTACCGTGAAGAAGCCCAGGCACCTTGATGTTGCCCAATAGCCGGTCTGCAAGGGTGAAATCGAAGTCTTGTTTAGTGCCCTCAGACTGGATTGATGTCATCAGAAGTTCGCCGGCACCAAGATTCACAGATAGATGCGCCCACGTCTCGGCGTCAAGCCAAGTGTGTTGCCGTCCACAGTCCACGAGGGGTTCCCACGTGCCTACACCTGAAGGCATTACCTCGAGAGCCACGGTTACGCATTGAGCCCCAAAGATTCCGGCAGCATCGCGGATCACCGCAGGATCCATAATCGCCATCGTATTAAGGGCAGCCTTGTCCCCCGCTACGCAACATGGACAGGATATCGGCTAGTGTACGAATGCCACCGCCTACAGTTATCGGCACAAACACCTTTTCGGCAGTGCTCTCCACATGATGTGGTAACTTGCTGTGGTGTACTAGGAATCTTCGATGATCCAACAGTTCCGCTGCAAAACCTACTCAAACTTTGCAGGCGTGGCGGCGTCGTTCTGGCATATACAAACCTTTAATGAAACCAATATTGATTTGATATCCCGTTACCGGAGAGTTGGCGAAGCAAACGCGCCATCGGAAACGGGCTGGAATATCTTTTCCACGCAAACTATCGTGACAATTGCGCCCAACGCCGCAAACAACTGCCAAATCAATTTCATTGACTTCGAAATGCCTTTTGATATTCCAAGGAGTGCCGATCCCATGCGAAACGGGACGGTCAATATCAATGGCAGGAGGATTTGCACAAACGGGGCTGGTTTGCAACTGCGGGAAAAACTAACTGAGATTCATAAGTGAGACGCTTGCCTTTTCAAAACCCGCAAGATCCGCTTGTTGCCAACAGCATCTACACAATTTGATGGCACTGCGTCAACTTGCACGGCAGGGCAACACTGGCAGATAAGTTCTGGTGATCGGCTAAGTGCATGCCACCGTTTGCGAACAGTAGGTCCTTGCACTCGCCACGCTACTGATTGTGAACGCACCAAGAAAAGCGAGCCGTGGCCGCGGGTCAGCCCGGCACTGTATCGGTTATTCCTTGTCTTGATTCGCGGCAAGCCAAGATTTCTTACCCTGTGCCGCCCGGGTGGAAGACCCGAGTGGCACACACCAATTTCTGATAGTGCTTTCAGATCCCCTTACGATGCGCTGCAGCGACGGTTCACGTCGTTCGCAGATTCGCCCAGACCCGCGCCTTACTGACTGGCCAAGCCCATCCGATGGCCAAACTATATTCCCGGACTAATTTGGTCGGGTAAAATTGCGGTGTGGATACCGACCCTGCCTGGGGCGTGGGCACAACTTACGATTATTAATTCACAGCTTCCTATCTATTTTTATGATTCTCGGAGTCATTCCGGCCCGCGGCGGGAGCAAGGGTGTTCCACAAAAAAATATCCGGCCGGTCTGTGGCAAGCCCCTTCTGGTATGGACCATAGAGGCTGCCCAGCAAGCCACACTTCTGGACCGATGGGTTGTATCCACAGAGGATCCGGAAATTGCGCGTATCTCCCGGGAGTACGGCGCAGAAGTGCTTGACCGGCCACCGCAACTTGCAACGGATACCACGCCCACTCTGGAGGTTTTAGGGCACGTGCTCCACGAGATCACTGCCGATACCGTAGTCCTGCTGCAGCCAACCTCCCCAATCCGGTCAAGCGGGCTGATCGATCGCTGCATCCGCCAATTTCAGGACAAACAAGCGGACTCACTGGCTACCGGTTTCATGTGCAAGTATCAGGAATACGCGTTGGGTAATAATTCGCGCCGGCAGGACCGCGCCGGATTCTTTTATGACGACGGCAACATTTATGTTTTGCGGGCAGCAATGCTGCGTGGCGGCGAACAGTTCGGCGAAAACATCGAGCGGGTAACCATAGACCGCGAGCAGAATATTGAGATTGACGACTTCTTTGATCTTTGGCTTGCGGAAAAAGTACTTGAGCGCCGCAGCGCACATAATCCGGGCTCGATTGATGCAACCTGATTTGTATCTTCCTGCCCGCCAAGCCAGACCGCGCCATGGCATTGTTCGGCACTTATGCCAATGCAAGGCTTTATGGTGGAATGTACCGCGCGACTATGCATTATCTGCGGCGAAGATGATCGCACCACAGGATGGTACTTGTTGACAACACTTAACATCGCACTCAACAGCCGCGCAATATTAGGGGCAGACTCAGCGCTTGGTTTACCGGTACAACTTGGCGCACTGGGCTTGCAGCGCGTCGGTTTGGTGATAGACAGAACTGTTGCCAGGCAGGTGCACGCCCAGACAGTACTGGAGCAATGGAAGGCGGCGGGGCTGAACATAACCCATCAGTTTGAAGCCCGGGCCGGGCAGGAGCCGGATTATGATTACTTGGATCTAGTGGCAACTGAATTCCGCGGCAAGTCACTGGACGTAATTGTTGGTATTGGCGGTGGCAGTACGCTCGACCTCGCAAAGGGAGTGGCAATCCTGATGTGCAACCCGGGGCCGGGCATTGCTTACCGCGGCATGGACTTGGTCGCCACGCCTGGCCTGCCACTGGTGGTATTGCCGACTGTGGCCGGGTCCGGCTCCGAGGTCAGCCACACTGCCTCCTTTATCGATCGCAAGACGCAAACAAAACTTGGCATCAATGGGAAGAACGTGGCTGCGCTTTTTGCCGTATTGGATCCGGTATTGCTTGCCGCCTGCCCCGCCTCTGTCACGATGGGATCAGCCATGGACGCCATGGTTCACGCGACGGAGGCATGCACAGCCACCACTGCCAACGTAGTGAGCGTGCTGTTGGGAGCAGAGGCTATGCGCCTGTTGTTCAGCGCACTGCCGGCGGCACTCACGAACGCGGCGGACCTAGCAGTGCTGGAGGATCTGCTGCTTGCCAGCACCCTTGCCGGGCTGGCAATGGCGCATGCCGCCGGAGGGCCGGCTAGTGGCATCGCATACCCGTTGGGCGTGCACTTTGGTATGGCGCATGGATTTGCGGGCGGGCTACTGCTGCCTCATGTTGTGGCCGTAAATGTGGGCAAAGGTTATACGGCCGGGTACGCAGATCTGTACGACCGCATGCAGCTTGGGGGCAGCGGTGGTAGCCTGACAGCGCTGGAAAAGGCAAAGGCTTTCAAGGTGAGATTGCTTGGTTTGTACGGGCAGATTGGTGCGCCAACAGACTTGTTGCGCTGGAAGGTTGGCGGCGAATCAATCGAATTCTTAACCGACCTAACCCTTGCTCAGCGCAAGGCAAATCTGGAGCTAAATCCAGTGCCGTTTGAAAGGCAGGCTGTGGCGCACGTGCTGGCGGCCGCAATGGGAATAACAGGAGAAGACTATGCCGGGTTATGAACTGATGGGCGCCGAAGAGCGCCAGGCAATTCTGGATTGGTTCGATGCCAGCAACGGCGTGCTGTTTGCACACGGCTTTGACAAGCGCCGCAACGGCATTTTCAAAGTGCGCGAGTTTGAGCGGGAAATTGCCAAAACTGTGGGCACGCAGCACGCGCAGGTGGTGTCCTCAGGCACGGCCGCGTTGCTGGTGGCACTGCGCGCGCTCGGCGTGAAGGCCGGGGACGAGGTGATTACGCAGGCCTTCACATTTGTGGCGACAGTGGAGGCGATTTTGGAGTTGGGGGCAACTCCGGTCATCACCGAACTTGATCGCAGCCTGAACATGGATCCCGCTCACCTGAAACAGTGCATCACTGCAAAAACAAAAGTAATTGTGCCCGTGCACATGGCGGGTGCGCCGGCCGATCTGGATGCCATTCTGGTGCTGGCAAAGGCGCATGGGCTGGCCGTACTGGAGGATGCTGCGCAGGCTTTTGGCGGAAGTTATAAAGGCCGGCGCCTGGGCACACTGGGAGATGCCGGCATCTATAGCTTTGATTTTTCAAAAAACGTGACGACTGGCGAAGGCGGTGCAATTGTTACAAACAACCGCGCCCTGTATGAGCGCTGCCGGGCGCTGCACGACCACGGCCATGAATACAATCCGACCGTGCCGCGCGGCCGGGACACGCGTTCATTTGCCGGCCTCAATTTTCGCATGACAGAAATTCAGGCGGTCGTGGGCTTGGTACAGTTACAGAAACTGCCCTACATACTTGAACTACAACGCAATAACAAATACGTTTTAAAATCAGGCTTGGAAGGGTGCGGGCTGGAGTTTCGCCTGTTGCACGATGCTTCTGGGGATGTGGCCGATACGCTCATTTTTTACCTGCCTACTGCGCCGCATGCAGCGCGCTTTGCCGCGGAGCTTGCCAAGCGCGAGATCGGCACGAAAAATTTGCCGGACGCGGTTGCATGGCATTTTGCTGCCACTTGGCGGCATATGCTTCCGGTCCACGCCTGTCAGCGCCCGGATGCGGAAAGCAACGCCATTGCCGAATGCGCCTGCCATGTGAACCCGGATACCTGCAGCTGTGCTGCGTTGCTACAGCGCGCAATTGCGCTGCCCGTAAATATAACGATGACTGGCTCCGAAGTCAGCGGCCTCGTAGCTGCGCTTCGCCAAATCGCTGGAATTGTGCTCGATTAGAATCCCAACTCTGGCGCCCAGCCAGCGCCGGCCATAAGACATGAAACTGCTCTCTATCTTTTGGGGAACCAACTCCACAGCTGCGCTGCTGGTGGACGGCGCAATTGTTGCTTGCATCAGCCAGGAGCGCTTTTCGCGCATCAAAAATGACGAGCGCTATCCGCGCCAGGCAATTGAAGCGGTACTAGAAATTGGCGATCTCGATGCCACGGAACTTGACGCGGTTGTATCTGCGGATCTCAGATTTGACGCCAAAGCTGTGCTCGTGCACAAATATTCTTGCTTCACGGTGCATGACCGTTTGCGTGAACAAACTCACTACTGGGGACCAAAACTGCTGGAGGGCCGCGAGGCCAACTGGTGGAGCACTGCAATAACTTTGACCGCCAACTGGCGCTCATATGCAAGGCACTAGCGCAGCAACACCCAGCGGGACATGAAAATGCGCCGAGCATGCGACCACAAGTGCGTCAAAACCTATAATGGCGTATACTAAAAACTATGCTCGGACAGGCTGTGGGGTGCCCACTTAACAACAACACTAATCCAAGCCTTTGCGAATTGCGCCCATCAAAGTAGGTAACCTCTGCACCAGTTTCCCAAAAAAGGTGCATCTGGCTAATACCAGAGCTGAAATTCTTAATCGTAATTTTGCACAAGCTCAATTTCTTGTTGCCGCAAACCAGAACTGAACTCAAGGACATGAAGTTTGAAAATCAACAGCCATAATGAATGGGACAAGTTGCTGGAAGTCATTGTCGGATCTGCCCAAGGGTCGCATGCCGTGACCACCTGGGCCCGCCCAGATCCAATTCCGCCAAAAATCTTGGAGGAGGCGCTCAGACTCAACCATCTATCGCACCCGCAATGGTTAATTGAAGAAATAGCCGAGGACTTGCAAGGTCTGGCCGATACCCTAGCAAGCTTCGGAGTAAAGGTTCACCGGCCCAAAATTCATGATATTGGCAAAATGTTTGCGACACCCTTTTGGCAATCCACTGGAAACGACGTGTACAACGTCCGCGATTTGCATTTAGTTGTGGGCAACATGGTAATTGAATCCCCATCCTACCTGCGCAGCCGATATTTTGAATCATTGGCTTTTTACGACATCTGGTACGAGTATTTCGAGGAGGGCTTCAAGTGGGTTTGCGGGCCACGCCCGCGCATTGACCGCCCGGTGTCAGAACCGTACTACCGCGACGAGAGCCAGCGGAAGCTCACGGAAGAAGATATCCGGTACCAAAACCTCACCGGCGGCCGCCTGGAAAAGCTGCATCGCCTAAATGAGAACGAAATAGTATTTGAGGCTGCCAACACATTGCGCTTGGGCCACGATCTGCTCTATCTCGTGTCGAGCTCTGGTAATTATAAGAGCGCCAAATGGCTGCAGACCGTACTGGGCACAGACTACCGTGTGCACACGACTGAAGACATCTACCGCTCAAGCCACATTGACTCAACGGTCCTAGCGCTGCGACCTGGATTGGTAATGCTAAACAGTGCACGCGTCAATCAAGACAACTGTCCCCGTATCTTTGAAAAGTGGCACAAGATCTGGTTCGAAGACGTGGCTCCCACACCCCAAACGGAGCTGGATTTTCAGAAAACCGTGCGCGATCCCCTCGCAAAGCAGTTAGAGGCTATGGGCTTCGAAACCAATCTTAACGACATGGCCTCGCCGTGGGTCGGTATGAATTTCCTTTCAATTGATCCTCACACAGTTCTTGTTGACGAACGCCAGATTGCACTTATGAAGGTGCTCGAGAAGCATCAAATAATGCCCGTGCCGGTACGCATGCGCCACATGCACACTCAGAGCGGAGGAATCCACTGCACCACACTCGACACTGTGCGCGAGAGCAAACTGGAACGCTACTTTGACTAAAAACAGTTTTCACCAATTAAGACCCGCTGAGCATTTACTTGATCCCTTACACCCACACCTCACCGCATCCGCTATAAATAATACTAACTGTAAACCGGGTTGAAAAGGTCAAATTAATCGGGACAACACCTTCTTTTCTTTTGCAACTCTGTTATTTCAGGCACCCGGTGTCAAACAAGTGTTCACAGGACTCCTGCTAATTCACCAGCGGAACCTTGAACCCAGTACTTTGCACCCGCAACTGTCACTACTGCTAACTAGCAATACCGGAAGCCAGCCTATTTCCAATATCCCGCCTCAACTCTGACACCACCGCATCCATAAACTACCTGGCACCTAAGGAAAACAATTCAATGGCATTCTTCGACCCCGTCCGCATAATCTACAGACAACCTTTCACAAGCGTATTGAAACATAAAGCTGTGTTGTTGATTTACCGCTTACGCCTTCACAAGATTCTTTTACTTATTACTGGCAACAAAACCGGCCTTGCCAAACGCATCGGTTATCTCTCAAACCGGAAAATCAACCAACACATTGCACCAGACCGCAAGGCCCAATTAGAGTATCTCGACCGGAGAGGATACGACGTCAGTCAGGTATCGCACCTCGCCGAAATCAAAGCGCACTTTTTTGGCAGCTGGATCTACGATTGCCGCCATTTCACAGGGGGGCGCACTACGCCTTTTTGGCAGGGAAATTATTATGCGCTCTTGCTACTGGAAGAAATATTTCCGGCAAATGCTTCATTCCGGGCAGTAAACCTCGGCTTTGAAACGGGCCTGCTTGACTACTACATTGGAACACACTGGAAAAATTCCATCGTCACGGGCGTTGACATAGACCCCTTTGCATCCGAATGGGCAAACCAGCACTATGGCATCCATCAACCACTTAACGTAGACTACGTGATTGAAGAGTTTTCCAGCTGCATAGCAAGGTGCAAACCCCATGTTGTTATTTCGTCACAGACTATTTGTTGCATGTCGCCAGACGAATTATTTCCCGTGATCGCAGCAATGCAGGCAAACAGAGTAGACCGGGTGGTGATCGCCGAAGTATTCAGCATGTCTGACTACGGAAACTATCCAAGCTTTGGAAATTGGAACCGCTCGGAGCCAGTGGAAGGCGGGAACTTTTATCTGCACGATTACATTGCCTACTTCCAGAATCACGGATACGAGACACTTTTTGCGGACTGGTTCCCTAATCGATTTCCATATCGCCTAGATCACCACTTGTTCGTCGGTTGTTTTTCGCTCAGAAAGTAACTGTTGCTTACTGACAGTTAGGTCGCTCCGGAAATGCGTCGCAAAATAGTTGAGCCACTTTGGAAGATTGAGATATTGATCGAATTTGACAATAGCGTCTTGCAAGCTCCGGGGCCAACGCGCTTTGGGCCGGCCCACCAAAGCAACAACCAATCGTCACTTGGACTCGCAGCCTCGGCTATGGGGTGAAGCAGTTGACTCCGCGAACCCTCGTTACCACCGCGCTGGAGGACACGTGGCCGGCGCCAGAAACACCGGTCCTGTTTTTGGGGGAGTGGTGCCGACTGCATGGCAGAAGAGCACAATGGCAGCAGCGCGACGCAGTCGTAGCGCCCTACCATTGGGATAATCGGGCAAAGCTCTACTCCGACTATCAATACTTGCGCGGGTTACACGAGCAACTCTTAGCGAGTCTGGCTGCCCAGCTTAACGAGCTTCACTCAGTTGACCACAGCCTCCGCTACTGGAGAATTCTGATCGGTCCGTGGCTGGGCTGGTTTACACAGGTACTGTTTGACCGCTGGGAATCAATTCATCTTGCACTTGCGAGCTTCGAGATATCGGAAACCCTGTGCTTAGCTCAGCCGGACGCACAAATGGTCCCAAATGACATGGCAACTTTTGTCAAATTATCAATGCAGGATGATTGGAACCATCACATTTATGGTCAAATTCTGAAGCAATTCACATCGGTAAAAGTAGTCCAGCAGGCAGGTCGCAGTGCGGCCAGCCTAACGTCTGCCACCCGTGCCACGCCAGTCAGACTGCGCCTAAAACGGGCGCTGCTGCAGTGGTACTGCAACGCCATGAGTATTGCCGTAAATGACAGCGACGCTTTGTTCCTAAATACCTACCTACCCAATCGTGCAGAAATGTTTTTCAATTTGCGGTTTCGGCAACCGCCAATACTGTGGCGCACCATTGCCCCGGTTGAGGTCGCCACCAATGCCGCCGCGCGCCAATGGGTGGCAGCCGGAGAAAGCCTCTCCCCATTCGAAGTGTGTGCCCGCGCCTTGATACCCGCCCAAATCCCCGCAGTGTATCTTGAAGGCTACCGACAGCTGGTACAGCAGGCCGCCGGCCTGCCGTGGCCTAAAAATCCCAAGCTAATTTGGACAAGCAACTCTTGGTGGGCCGACGACACCTTTAAGGCTTGGGCCGGAGCTAAATTGGAACGGGGATCGCCATTGGTAATAGCGCAGCATGGCGGGGGCTACGGCATGAATCTGTTCGAATTTACCGAAGAACATCAGATCGCAATCTGCGATCGGTTTTTGACCTGGGGCTGGACGGAGCCCGGCCAGGTCAAACTAAAACCTACGGGCGCACTTAATTTAGCAGGCCACAGGAGATATAGCGCCAAGAAACAGACGATTGCACTGTTGATGATCGACGTTTCTCCACAACAAAGTTACCATTTGTTGAGCAACAGAGTGGCCAGCCAATGGCTTGACTATTTCAACGACCAATGCAATTTCGTTAGCCACCTGAACCAATCCGTCACCCAGGCATTAATCGTTCGGCTTTACCCGTCTGATCACGGCTGGGATCAAGCCCCTCGTTGGCGCGACCGCTTTCCCACGATCCAACTTGACGACGGCCGTTCCCAATTCGCCACCTTAATCAGAAAAAGCCGACTCTTGTTAGGAACTATGAACGGAACTACTTATTTGGAAAGTATCATCATAAATAAACCAACCGTTATATTCTGGAATCCACAGCACTCTGAGCTGCGCGCTTCCGCGGTTCCATATTTCGAAGATCTCAAACGCGTTGGGATTTTCCACGAGAGCCCCGAATCAGCTGCGCAACATGTGAACACAGTCTGGGACAACGTAAATGCGTGGTGGGAAACTCCCGAGTTGCAAGCTGTGCTGCAGCGCTTCACAACACGCTATTGCTTCCAGCCGAAGGATTTACTCGACCGCGTTGAAGCGGCACTCCGCGAAACCATCGCGGAGCATGCAGCCGGACGGCAATCAGATAGCGAGGGCAGACAAGGTGGCTAGATATTTCATTTATTTAAACGCCGGTCTTTTGACCTGACCGCTTCTGGCGCCTGTCTCGAGGAATCAGTCTATTCAGTTCGCGCAGTGCACCAGCCTGCAATGGCATTTTATTTATATCCTTATCAGTAATCTACCTAAAACTCGCAATCACATCCAGCGGCTGGCGCGCAATGTCCGGCACGCGTGCGGCCGGCGCGGGGTAACCAGCGACCAGCAGCACAAACGCGCGCTCGTGGGCGGGCCGGCCAAGCAGTGCGTTCAAGAAACCCATCGGGCTGGGCGTATGCGTTAGGACAGCTAATCCCGCCTGGTGCAGCGCCACAATTAGAAAGCCGGTGGCAATGCCAACGGACTCGCTGGCGTAGTAGTGCTTGATTGGGCTGCCATCGGCGCTAATGCCGTGCGGCTGCATGAAAACCGCAATTAGCCACGGCGCAATCTCCAGAAAAGGTTTGTCAGAGTCTGTGCCCAGCGGTGCCAGCGCCGCCAGCCATTGGGGCGTGGCACGCTTGGTGTAGAACTCGCGCTCTTCTTCCTCGGCGGCTTGGCGCAGGCGCCGGCGCAGTTGCGTGTCCGCTTTGCCAACGGCCGCAAAATGCCAGGGCTGCAAGTTGGCGCCGCTGGGTGCTGAACCGGCGGTGCGAATGGCCGCTTCAATTATGGCGCGCGGCACCGGGCGGTCAGAAAAATCGCGCACGGAGCGGCGCGCAGCCATGTTTGCGCAAAACGCTTCAGCGCGCAGCACACCCTCAGCCGGCGCGATTGCTTTGAAATCAAGCAGCTTGGTTTTTGGTGGCGGCTGATTCACATTCACTCAATTGCGGAAAGCAATTTCATGGGGCATGCTCTAATGCTGCCAAAAGTAACGGCGGCACGCGAAAGCATTTGTCGGTTGGTTACTCACGCACGGCGTAATTGCCGCGCACCACCCACTTGTACGTGGTCAGCTCGCTGATGCCCATGGGGCCGCGAACGTGCAGGCGCTGCGTACTCACAGCAGTTTCGCCGCCCAGCCCCAGCTGCCCGCCATCGTTGAAGCGCGTGCTGGCATTTACAAACACGCCGGCTGAGTCCACCTCGGCCACAAAGCGCGCAGCATGCGCCTCGGTTTGCGTCAGGATGCCATCCGAGTGGGCCGTGCTGTGCTGCCCAATATGCGCGAGCGCCTCGTCCAGCCCGCTCACCACCTTCAAGCCCAGCACCAGCGCCAGCCACTCTGTGTCAAAGTCAGCCGGTGCTGCCGCACTCACGGCCGGGTTGCCGGCCAGTACAGCGAGCGCAGCGCCGTCAGCGCGAAAGGCAACGCCCGCCGCGCCCAGCCGCGCAACCACTTCCGGCAGAAGCACCGGTGCCAGCGTTGCATCCACCAGCAGCGTGTCGAGCGCGTTGCAAACCGACGGGCGCTGCACCTTCGCGTTGTAAATTACATCGAGCGCTGCGGCCTGATTGGCACTGGCATCCACATACAGGTGGCACACCCCCACCCCGCCAGTGATAACTGGCACGCGGCTGTGCTCGCGGCAAAACTGGTGCAGCGCATTTCCGCCGCGCGGGATCAGCAGGTCCAGCTGGTCATGCAGTTGCAGCAGCTCCAGCAGCTGCGCGCGATCGGTGCTCTCCACCAGCTGGATGGCATCCGCTGGAATTCCGCTGGCTGCCAGCGCAGTGCGCACCAGCGCGCCAAGCGCAAGATTGGTGCGCAGCGCCTCGCTGCCACCGCGTAGGATGGCAGCGTTGCCGGTGCGCAGGCACAGCGCTGCCACATCAATCGTCACATTTGGGCGCGACTCGTACACCACGCCCAGCACGCCGAGCGGCACGCGCTGGCGGTGCACCTGCAAGCCATTGGCTAGCGTGCGCTCGTCAAACTTTTCGCCGATGGGGTCCGGCGCTGCGGCAACAGCCGCAACATCCGCTGCCATTGCGTTTAGGCGCCGGTCATTCAGCAGCAGGCGCTCGGCAAGTGGTTCGCTGATGCCTGCGCTGCGCGCAGCAGCCAGATCAGCTGCATTGGCGGCAAGCACGAATTGCTGCTGCGTGCGCAAGGCAGCTGCCAGCGCGTGCAGGGCCTGCGTGCGCTGCGCTGCGGGCACCAGCGCCAGTGTGCGCGCCGCCACGCGGGCAGCGGCTCCCGTTGTGCGCAGCGAGCTCACAGCGCAGACCCCGGGCGTGCCAACAGTACCAAATGGTCGCGGTGAATCACTTCATCACCATACTCATATCCCAATAGAGCTGTAATTTGATCCGACTGCTGCCCGCTGATGCTGCGCAGCTCGCCCGCTGCATAGTTTGCAAGGCCGCGCGCCAGCTCGTGCCCGGCCGCATCAAGCACGGCCAGCGTATCGCCGCGCTCAAAGTTGCCATGCACCGCGGCCACGCCCACCGGCAGCAGGCTGCTGCCGCGCGCGAGCGCTGCAGCAGCACCCGCATCCACTTGCACGCGTGCCTGCCCGTCCCAGCCGGAGAGGATGTAGCGCTTGCGGCTCTCCAGCGCAGACACAAGCGCGGGCAAGCGCGTGCCCAGCGCCTCGCCGCGCGCCACGCGCAGCAGCACCTGCGGCTCGCTGCCGGCCGCGATGACAGTAGTTACGCCGGACTGGCGTGCGAGGGCAGCCGCTTGCAGTTTGGTGTGCATGCCGCCGGTGCCCTGCGCACCATTGGCGCCTGCCGCTTCCCAGACTGCTGCCGGAATCTCGGCGCTGCTAATCTCGGGCAGCAGTTGCGCTTGCGGATTGGTGCGCGGGTCCGCGCTGAACAAGCCCGCCTGATCGGTGAGCAGGAGCAGCAGGTCCGCCTCCACCAGGTTGGCCACGAGCGCCGAGAGGTTGTCGTTGTCGCCCACGCGAATCTCCTCGGTGGCAACGGTGTCATTTTCATTTATGATGGGAATGATGTGCTGGTCCAGCAGCGCCAGCAGCGTATGGCGCGCGTTAAGGTAGCTGCGCCGACGCGTAAGGTCGCCGCGTGTGAGCAGCACCTGCGCCACGGGCTGCGCCAGCTGCTCAAAGATGCGGTCGTACAGCGCCATCAGGCGCGGCTGGCCCACTGCTGCCAGCATCTGTTTGGCGGGCACAGCCTTGGGCAGCAGTGGCTGGCCCAGTCGTTCGCGGCCGGCGGAAATTGCGCCGGATGAAACAAGCACAACCTGGCAGTCGATGTTGCGCAGCGCCACAAGCTGCTGCACCAAATCCGTGATGCGCTCCACAGAGAGGCTGGGCTGCCCGCCCGTGAGCGTGGAGGTGCCCACCTTTACAACAATGCGCTGGTACAAGTTAATGCTCAACTTACGCCTGAAAATAGCAACGAAGAAATTATAATGTGCGCATGGCAAAACCCTAGGCATGGCGCAGCGCAAACGCAAGCCACGTGTGGCGGTGCAAGCACCGCCTGCGGCGGCGGCGCAGCAGTTCCCGCGCTTGCAGGCCGCGCTGCCGCTTGCGCTGCAAGTCCTGCAAATCATGGGCGGCATGCTGCTGGTGGCAGCGCTTGTCTACAGTGATGCCCGGATCGCGCGCCACAAGTTCTTCTGGCTGGATGAAGGCGCTGAGATTGAAAACAACTGCAGCGTCACGCCGCTCACCACCGGCCGCTCAACCGGCGGCTACTTTCCGGTGTATTACTCGCTGCAGCGCGTGGCCACAGACTACTGGCCACGCTACGACGAAAGCATTTTGGTGGGCTATCGGCTCGTGAGCCTGGCGTTTGTGGGCGTCAGCATGGGCACACTGTTCGCAGTGCTGTATTGGCAGCTGGGCGCGGCGTGGGCATATTTAGCGCTCGCAACTCTGGCGGGTCAAAACATTTTCCACTTTTATGCTGCCGAGAGCCGGCCGTACTTTGCATGGCTGGCCTGCTTCATTTTGGCGCTGCTGGCTGCCGCCGTAGCCGGTGCATTGGATTGGCAGAAACTGCGCAAGCGGGAGTACAGCCTGCTGCTGGCAGCCTGCCTGCTGCTCACATTGGTGGCCACGCCCGGTGTTGGGCAGGCTGCCACGCTGCTGGTCACTTGCGGATTGAGCTGGCGCCTGCTTGCGCCCAAGCCCATTCCGTGGAAGCGCGCACTGCTGCTGATTGCTCCGCCGATTGCGCTAATGATTGCGCTGTGGTTTTACTATGCGGGCGTCATAACCACCGGTCGCATAAGCTCTACCGGACCGGACATCAACAATGTGGTCTTTGAACTGCAACAAGGCGAGACCAAGCTGCTCGTGGAAGTGCTGCGCCTGCTGTTTGCCGGCCCGCACCCGGTGGCGGACCTCGAGATCACAATCCCCAACGGCTCCGCCCCGGTGCTACAGGCCCTCAACCTGCTGCTCCTGGCGGGAGTCGCAGCGCCTGTGTTTTGGTGGCAACAGCGCGCCACGCTGGACCGCCCCACCCGCTTTCTATTTGTGCTGGTTATTTGTGCGCTCGGCCAAATTGTGTTGAGCGTTCCAATTGCAATTGGCTTGGCATACAGTTATTACTTTGTGGCCAAGATGTTCATTTACCTGATTGCCTGCTACGCAGTGCTAGTGCTGGCCGGCGCGCACTTGCTATTGCAGTTTGCAGTGCATGCGTACCCGCACAGCCAGCGGCTGGCCAATTCAGTGGCGCGTGGCGCACTGCCGACACTGGTGGTGTTGCTGGTTGCGCGGCATGTGCAGATTTACAACGACGCGTTCTGGATCAAGTACGATGGGTTCATAAAATCCGCGGAGATCTCCTGCAGCTATTGGGGAGACACCACAATGTTCTACAAAGCGGCGCCATCTTCGCCCGAAATTCCATTCAATATGATCGTTACAATTGGGGAGAAGATGCATCGGTGTCCACCGCCCGCTGCAGGCCAGCGCAAAGCACTGTCGCATGCGACCCTCGCCAGCTCGTCCGGATTCGAAACGGGCCTCAATTTTTCAGATGCGCCACCCGCCAACTTGCAAATAATGTCCTACTGCGGGCGCGAGGTGCTGATCTCCCGCTGACGACAGTACTGCCTAACCGGCAGCCAACTACTTCCGCGCGAATTACGTTACTGCGACCAGCTGGTTGGGAAGCGATCCCAGCGCTGTAATCGCAGCTGATCTAATGTGGCCGGCAGCAGCGGTGCAGCCTCGCTGCAAGCCAGGTTTGCGCGCACATGCCCCGCTTTGCGCATGCCCGGGATCACAGTGTGCACATCCGGATTAGACAGGATAAAGCGCAGGGCAAGCTCCGGCATGCTGACGCCCGGCGGCAGGTGCGGGCGCAGCTGCTCTGCATGTTCCACACTCGCCGCTAGGTTTTCCGCAACAAAATAACCATTGCGCCAATCGCCCGCAGGCCAGGTGCTGGCAGTGGTGAGCGTGCCGGTCAGCGTGCCTTCATCAAACGGCACACGCGCAATCACGCCGATGTTGAGCTCACGGCAAACCGGAAACAGCTCATCCTCCGGGTTTTGGTCAAAGATATTGTAGATCACCTGCACCGCGTCAACGCATCCGGTGCGCAAAGTGCGAATCACGTTCGTCGGCTCCCAGCGGTTGATGCTAACGCCCACAGCCTCCACCAGCCCTTCGCGCTTCAAGTCATCCATGGCGCGCTGCCATTGCACGTCTTCGGCCCAGTCATCCTCCCACACATGGAACTGGATCAAATGCAAACTGGGCAGCCCCAGATTGGCGAGGCTCTTTTCCACAAACTCGCGAATGTGGGCGGCTGGAAAGGCATTTTGCAGTGCGTCCCCGCGCCGCGATGGCCACTGCATATTCTTTGGTGGAATCTTTGTGGCTGTAAAGAGCGAACGGCCGGGATTGGCGCGTACGAGCTTGCCCAGCAGCTTTTCGCTGTGACCCGCGCCATAGCCCCACGCCGTGTCAAAAAAGTTGCACCCGAGATCAACTGCCAGCTGCAATGCCTGCGCGGATTCGCCATCATCTGAACCGCTCCACCCGCCCATGCCCCACATGCCGTAGCCAATCTCACTCACCTGCCAGCCAGTCCGCCCGAATGTGCGCTTTCGCATACTTTCAATCTCCTTGTGCCATACCCGCCGCAATTATAATTACTCTTTATCAACCTCCTTTGAAGATAGATCTTGAACGTGACCACGCCAACCGATATTTCCAACCAACTTGCCGCACAGATTGCCACGGCAGTTCTGAAAACGCCACTGCACCCGCCGTTACCAAATGCTGCGCTGATCTCCAGCGGATTGATCGACTCGTTTCATCTGGTGGATTTGGCGTTGTTTGTAGAAGACACTTTTGGAGTGCAACTGGATGATGGCGAGCTGAATGCACAATGCTTCGACTCTATTGCGCAGCTGACAGCTCTGATAGTGCAGCGCCAGGCAGGGTAGCGGGCCCGCCGCTGCCCACCTGACCGCAGGCCAGCTACGCAGAGGCTCACCAAAAGTCGCCTGCCCTCCACTCCGCCACCGACGGTGACGCTCATGGAAAACTTTTCACAGCGCCTGCTGCGGCGGGCAGCTAGCACGCCGAGCCGGGTTGCCGTGCAGCTGTTGCAAGCCGGCCAGCCGGACCACACGCTCACTTACGCCGATTTGTGCGCGCACGCCGCGGGCTATGCAGCAGCGCTCGCAGCCGCAGGCGTGCAGCCGGGCGCAGTGGTGATCATCATCCTGCAGCATGGCGCTGCGCTGCTGGCAGCTTACTGGGGGGTCGTGCTGCATGGCGCAGTGCCGGCCATCATGCCGTTCCTTACCGAGAAGCTGGCACGCGAGCGCTATCTTGCTGACCTCGCCAGCCTGCTGCGCATCACGCAGCCCGCGGCCCTCATCACCTATGCAGCCTTTAAAAATGAGGTGCGTGCGGCGCTGCCGCCGGAGGCCAGCGTCCGCGCCGTGCTGCTGAGCGAGGCCGTAACCCCGGCAGCGGAGTGGTCAGCCGCAGCGCTCGCGGGCACGCGCGCTGATGTGCAAGCCGTGGCCCTGCTGCAGCATTCATCCGGCACCACCGGCCTGCAGAAGGGCGTGGCGCTTTCCCACCGGGCCGTGCTCAACCAGCTGCAGGCCTACGGTGGCGCTCTGCAAACCAGCAGTGCGGACGTTGTGGTGAGCTGGCTGCCGCTCTATCACGACATGGGCTTGATTGCCGGCTTCATCATGCCAATCCTGAGCGGCATGCTGCTGGTGCTGCTGTCTCCGTTTGACTGGGTACGGAGACCAGCTCTGCTACTGCAGGCTATCTCCACGCATCGCGGCACGCTCAGCTGGCTGCCAAACTTTGCGCTCAACTTTTGTGCGCAGAAGATCCGTGATCGCGACCTGGAGGGCGTGGACCTGCGCAGCCTGCGGGCGCTCATCAACTGCTCGGAGCCAACGCGCGCCGAGAGCCACACCCTGTTCGCACAGCGCTTTGCGGCCTCCGGTCTCGCGCGTGGCGCGCTCGCCACTTGTTACGCAATGGCGGAAAACGTTTTTGCGGTAACGCAATCTGAACCGGGCAGTGCGCCAAATGTGGATGTGGTGGATCCGGCTGCTTTGAGCCGCAACGAAAATGCGCAAGCGCTGCGTACCCTAGCTGGCGGCACGCAAATGCTTTCCAACGGCCGTGCGCTGCCAAATGTGCAAATAGAGATTCGCAGCGCGGACGGTGCCACGCTGCCGGAGCGGCATTTGGGAGAAATTGCCCTGCGCAGCGACTGCCTGCTTGAAAGCTACTACAAGCGCCCGGACCTGACCAGCGGCGCATTCAGTGGCGGTTGGTATCTAACCGGCGACCTTGGCTATCTTGCAGATGCTGAGCTGTACATCACCGGCCGCAAGAAGGATGTCATGATTGTGGGCGGCAAGAATATTCACCCGCATGACATTGAGGATCTGGCGGGCGCGGTTGCTGGTGTGCATGCCGGGCGCGTTGTGGCGTTTGGCGTGTTCAACGCCGAGCGCGGCACAGAGGATGTGGTGCTGGTGGCCGAAGCCGACACGCCGGCAACGGCGGAACTGGCTGCGGCAGTGCGCGACCGCGTCAACCGCGGCACAGATGTGGCACTGGCTGCGGTGCATTTGGTGCCGCCAGGCTGGATCATCAAGACTAGCAGCGGCAAAGCCGCGCGCAGCGCCAACCGCGACAAATATCAGGCTGCAGTAGCGGGCACAGAAGTGCGCTAGCCGCCCGCCATTGCCTGCTGCACCGCGGTGCACGCCGGGCAATCGCCGGTGGGCCGCACCATGGCAAAGCCCGCCTGCGGGTCGTCTGCCCAGTAAGTGAAATCCACATTGAAAATTATCATCAGCCGCACATTGCCCTGGCGCCGCGCCAGCCGCACCGCATCTGCTAAATACTGCGCATGCTCCGCAACTGTGTTGTTGTACGGGGCGCGCCACAAGAATGCGCCAGGCACTGTGCCCCACTCCTGCCCGGAAAGGTATCCGATCTCCGTGAAGCACAGCGGGCGTGACTGGCCACTGGCAGCGCGATACTGATTGACCATGCCCTGGTAGTAGCGCGTGTAATGGCCGGAACTGCCGCGCGGGTCGCCGCTGGTGGCGGCCGGCGGCATGATGCCCTCGTTGTAATGCACGCCGATGCAATCAATGTAATTCAGCCCGCCTGCAGCCAGCATGCCGGCAATGAACGGAGAATCATCGCATCCCTGCAGGCCGCAGCCACCAAAGTAACCTGTAGGCGCAGGCGCACCGGAGACCACAAGCGTGCTTGCGTTGGCGGCTTTGATGGCGCCGTATGCCTGGCGCAGCATTTCCGTGTACGCCACCGGGCTAATGGTGCCCGCCAACCACTCCCGCGGCAGGTTCATTTCATTCCACACCTCAATCCCATCTGCCCCGAGCGCGGCCAGCGCACCCACGAAACTTGCGAACTCTGCAAAATATGCGGGCGCGGTGTGCTGCGGATCGCCAAGCACGCTCAGCAAAACTTTAAAACCCTTGCTGTGCGCATCCGTCACCACTCCGGCTTGCCCGGCCGCGCCAGTGCCCGGCGCCCAACGCACCTGGCGCTTCACCCATGTCATGCCCGTCTGGCGCATGAGGTCCGGGTATGCAAAGCTCGCCACCTGTCCGCCCAGCTCAAAACTGCCGCTGCGGATTATTTTGGGAGCAACCGCCACGGGTGCGGCGGCAGTTGCTGCCGGCGCAGCCGCAACTGCCGCTGTTGGTGTGGCAGCGGCTGCCGCTGTGGCAGCTGCTGCCGACGTGGCGGCTACAGCCACTTTGGCCGGGCCAATCTGCGGCAGCGCAGTCACCACTCCCGGCAGTTCTACAAAGCGCGCCAAGACCCACAGCAAGTCCTTGCTGCTTTTAGTTGTCACTTGGATCCACAAGCTGTCCGCGCTGCGCCCAACAGCCGTTACCGGCGCGCCCTTTGCCATCAGCTGCACGCGCTTGCTGTGGGTTGCCGGGGCAGCGCGCAAAAAGATGGCAGACTGCGCAATCTTTGCCTCCTGCACCGCCGGGTTGCCGGCCTTGGCGGGCGCAGCAGCGGCTGGCGCAGCTGCACCTGCCGGGCTGGCAACCACCGGCACAGTCGCAACATCAACAGACAGCTTGCCGATGATTGCAGCCACCCACGTGTTGCTGCCGAACTTGGGCAAGTCCACCAGCAGCCAGCTGCTTTGCACATTCCGGCCGAGCACGGTTACTTTGTCTCCCTTGAAAACTGCGCCCACCACCGGTCCATTGTTATCCGGAGTGGCGCGCACAAACGCGTTGAACGCAATCACAGTCAATACTGCCGGCTCGGCAGCGGTAGCAGCGGCTTGCGCCACCGGTGCGCCAGCCAGCCAAAGTGCAAGCACGCCAAGCATGAATTTCACGGCCAGTCCGCGGTGCTGATTATTCAATTTCAAACTCCTGTAGGGTGTGGGCGCAGCCAGCGATGGCACTGCGCTGGGCTGGGCTGAGCTGAATCGTACCGTTTGCAGTGGCTGCCGTCAACCACTGCGTCACCCCTTGGCACAGGCGTGGCCGCCGGCAATTACTGTGCCAGCCAGCACATGCTGATACCATTCACCCGATGTTAAAGCCGCGGGTTTTTTGGTTGCGTGCCCTGATTGCAACGGCTTCGCTACTGCTTTTGCTGGCGCTTTCGGCGGGGCTGGGCATGGCCATCATGGCTGGAGCCTTACGGCTGTGGCCGGGCTTGCTGCAAAGTGCGCAGTGGGCGCAGCCGCCGGCTGCAGCATCGGCCACGCCGGCGCCAACTGCTACAGCGCTGCCCAGCCCCACACCCACCACTACGGCCACGTTCACAGCCACGCCCATCTTCCAGCTGCCCGGCCGCGTCACCGGTGATCAGCTGCGCCTGCGCCGGACGCCCGGCTCAGCCGGCGAGCGCATCGCGCGCCTGCCCGCAAACACCACACTCGCATTAGAAGGCCGCTCTGCAGACTTCACTTGGTTTGAAGTAACCACCGCCGACGGCCTGCATGGCTGGGTGGGCGCCGAGTACATTGAACTGGTGGGCCAGATTGAAGACCTGCCGGTAACCGGCCAGATAAAAATGGCCGGCGAGGAAGCCAGCGTAGCGCGCAACGCCAGCCCGGCACCTGCGCTGCTCAGCGCGCCGGACTCGCGCGACAAACCAGTGGTTGAGTTTTTGCTGCTGCCCGACACGCCGCTGGGGCTGGCCGGCCGCTCCTCGGACGGCCTGTGGCTGCAAGTTGTGTCGCCCTATGGCGACATTGGCTGGGTGCCGGCTGATAAGGTGAACCTGCTGGTGCCAATTGATGCGGTGGCAATTACATTTGAGACGGTGGCAGCGCCCACGCCCGAAGTGGCGGCTGCCGGCCAGCCAACTGCTGCCAGCGAAACTGTCAACAGCACAGACGTTGCAACGCCTACGGGCACAACCACCACTGAAGAAAGTGCCACACCGGCGCGCACCGCGCTGGTGCAGGCAGGTGCCACCGCAACTGCTGCGCGCACCGCACTGGCCACAACCATGGCAAGCGCCACACTCGTGCCGGCCAAGCCAACGGGCAGCCCGCCGCCAACGATTACGCAGCCAGCCTTCACGCAGCCACCCACCCAGCCGGTGCCCAAAACACCCGTCGCGCCGTTTGACCCCAAGCTGTTCATCTCCAACATCACACCGCGCGCCCGTGAAATATTTTTAGCGGGGCAGGCGCGCGGCAACCGCGCGGACCGGTTTTCAAAAGTGGGTGACAGCATCACCGTTCCGCCGCAGTTTCTGGCGCTGATTGACAAGGGCGAGTACAACCTGCGGCGTTACGCGGCGCTGCAGGCCACAATCGATTTTTTCTCAGCGACGCCGGTGCGCAATGGCAGCTCGTTTGCCAACCAGTCGCTGGCCGCAAAGTTTGGCTGGCCCACGCGCCAGGTGCTGAACCCGTGGGCCGCGGGCGAGATTTGCAGCGCCGGCGAAATTCCATTGGAGTGCGAGTACCGCCTGACGCAGCCGGCGGTGGCACTGATCATGCTGGGCACCAACGACGTGCCCAGTACTCCGGCTGCAGTTTACGCGGACGTGCTGCGTGAGATTGTGGAGTTTTCCATATTGCGCGGTGTGATCCCCGCGCTCAGCACGATCCCGTCTTTCAACCGCACGGGCAGCGAACAGCGCCCGCGCGAACTAAACGCAATCGTGGTGGCGCTGGCGCTGGATTATCAAATTCCGCTCTGGGACTTTTGGGGGGCCACACAGCACCTGCCCAATCAGGGCCTGAGTGGTGATGGAGTGCATCCGGCTTGGGGCTCGGCGCCAGCGGACTTTTCCGAGGACAACTTGCGCCAGTACGGGGGCGTCATGCGCAACCTGCTGGCCCTGCAAATGCTGGACAGCCTGCGCACGCAAGTAATGAAATAAAAACGCTGTGCTAAGGCGCGTCCAACCCGCGCCGCACTGCGTCGATGGTTTGCAGGGCCGTGAGGTTGCGCACCACCCACCCGGCCCTCATCGCTTCGGGGTCATTAAAGCGGTTCTTGGCAAAGGTAAGGTGAAAACCATCTTTGACCAAACCGTAGCCCGGCAGCGCACGCGTCGCGCGCCAGAAGTTCCACAAAGGCAGCTGATTGTCGCGCGCGAGCCCAATAATTATTCTATTTATGTGATCGTCGCCTTCAAGGTTATCCGCTTTGGTAGCCAGTATCGGTAATATTCCACGCGTGACTAGAAAATCAATAGCGCGCTGCATTGATGCGCCAAAGAAAGCGCCGTTTTGAGCATCATTAGTGCCCAGCAGCAGCAATGCAATGCTGGGCCGGTGCACGCGCACTTCACAACCCAATGGCGACTCCTCCGCCCCGCAAATTGACGCGTCCGACCACATTGGCGAGAACACAGCCGTGATGGTGAAACCTGTGCTGACCGCCAAACTCTTGCGGCCGAACGAACCATCATAAAAATCGATCGTAGCTTGCAGTTTGCTGTATGGCCCAAGGTTGTAGCGTTGCAGCCCAACATCAAAGGGCGCAAGAAAGTACGGATGCACGCTCATGCAATCGCCAATCTTGGAAAAAGCGCGCGGGTTCATCCCCCGCGCAAGCCCGCGCGCATAAATTTGGCGCGCGCGTTCCGAAATAACCGGAAGCACCGGCATAGCCTCAAGCGTGTATTCCGGCCGCGCCACAATTACGTTTGGCAATACCGGGTTCAAGTCTGGCTGCCGCATGCCGGAAAGTTTCAATTGCATGGAAAGGCGCGCGGTAGTCACAGCCCCGGCAGCGGGCACTAGCAGGCGTCCGGGCTGCAGCACGCCCGCATTGAGGTCGATCGTTGGAACCGATCCGATGGGGACACGCGGTTCGGGCTGATACTCGGGATCCACCGGCACCTTTCCACCAGCAAAAACAGGCACAGTGCGGAGCGCAGCGCAAGTAAACGCCAGCGCAAGGCAAGCCAACTGCCAGCGCGGGTTGCGTTTGCCTTTTGCATGGTTCATGGTCACCAACCGTACAGTATTCAAGACAAAACTTCTACACACGGGTATCAAAAAGTAGAGGGTTGGTCGGCCTCCGCTGGGGATTATAAGCCCGAAATCGCCTGTGTTAGGCCGGGGCAGCCCGGTCAGGTGCGGGTCCACCGGCCCCCATTCCATTTCGGGCAAGTTTAGACAGCCAGTTCAATATAAAATTGCGTAGTCAGTTGAAGCCAAATCACTACGAACTCCGACTCTAATGCGAAGTTCAACCGACCCGATGCGTGCAATCAATACTCTTTACTTGGCAAAAATTATTTTGCGCGGGTTGCCTGTTGCAGGGTGCCCGCGGTTAAGCGCCGGCGCGCCCCAACGCTGGGGGCTGCTGCTGCTGTTAGTGCTGGCTGCAGCCGGATGCAGCGCTACTACAAACACCAGCCCGGCAGCGCAAGCTGTTCAGGCTTATTTGCAGGCGCGCGTTAATGCAGATACGGACATGCTCTCCTCGCTTTCCTGCAAGGACTGGGAAGCCGAGGCGGTGGCCGAGGGCGAATCCTTTAGCGGGCTGACTGCGAAGCTGGAGCAGGCGGCCTGCAAGGAAGCTGCAAACGCGGATGGCTTCACGATTGTGAGCTGCAGCGGAAAAATTACCACGACGTACAACGGCGAGGTGCGCGAGTGGCCGCTGGAAGCGCGCAACTTTCGCGTGCAAGCGCAAGCCGGCGAGTGGCTGGTGTGCGGCTACGCAGCCAAATGATGCGCAGCGCCGGCAACCACCCCGCACTTCCTGCTACATGGCAACGCGCGGGCCGTACCTAACACCCCACCACAGCTGGAGAAAATTAACCGCATGACTTTTTCGCGTGAGCAAGCATGGGAAATTGTTTGCCAGCACGTGCAGAGCGAGAGCCTGCGCCGCCATATGCTGGCGGTGGAGGCAGCCATGCGCTGGTACGCAGCCCAGTGCGGCGCAGACCCGGATGCGTGGGGCCTGCCCGGCTTGCTGCACGACTATGACTGGGAGATCCACCCCACGCTGGACGAACATCCGCAAAAAGGGCAGGCGCTGCTGCGCGCAGCCGGCGTGCCGGAGGATGTGCTGCGCTGCATCATGAGCCATGCGCACCACACCAATCTGGCACGCGAGACCCCGCGCGAGCAGGCGCTGTTTGCGTGCGATGAGCTGACCGGGTTGATTACTGCGTGCGCGCTGGTGCGCCCCAGCCGCGCGCTGCATGACCTGACCACAAAATCTGTGCGCGGCAAATGGAAGGACAAGGCTTTTGCCGCCGGCGTCAACCGCGCCGACATTGAGCAGGGCGCGCGCGAAATGAACGTGGAGCTGTGGCTGCATGTGGGCAATGTAATCACCGCACTGCAGCCCGTGGCTGGCGAGTTGGGCCTCGCAGGCGTTTAGCAGCCGCACGTATAATCCCCGCAACACACAGCATGCCCGCAGCTGTGTGCCCCTATGCCAAACGAGCCCGCGCCATCGCGCAAATGTCCGCTGTGCGGCGCGGCCGCACCAGCCGCAGCCAAACGCTGTGTGGTTTGTGCCGCAGCGCTGCCGCCTGAACCCCGGCTCACCGTAAAACGCGGCGGCGACCCGGCCGTCGGTTTCGGGTTGGCGCGCGGTGCGCCAGCCAGCCGCCTGGCGCTGCCCATTCCACTGATTGTGGGTGCGCTGCTGTTCCTGATCACGCTCGGGCTGCTGCTGATCCTGTTTGCGCAGGGCATCAACCCGTTTGTGGAGCCGACGCCAACTGTCACAAGCACGCCCACGCTGCAGCCAACATTTACCGCGCAACCCACGCGCACGCCAACCTCCACGCCCACCAGCACACCACTGCCGCCGCTGGTGCACAAGGTGCAGGAAGCGGACAGCTGCATCCGGCTGGCTGCAATTTATAACGTGGCGGTGCAAAGCATTTTGCAGCTGAACAGTTTTGCGCAGGCGTGCCCGCTGTACGTGGGGCAGGAGGTACTGGTGCCGCAGCCCACGCTCACGCCCGTGCCCACCGGCACCAGCACGCTGCCCGCGCCGCAGCTCACGCAAGAGTCGCGCCCCACCCACGTGGCGCTGGCCGGCGAGAGCCTCTCCAGCATCGCCGCGTTGTATGCCATCAACTTCAATGTGCTCGCCGAAGTAAACGGCAAGCTGCCGCCCGACTACGCCATCAGCATTGGCGAGGTGCTGCGCATCCCTCTCGACGCGCCCGCACCCACCGCCGGGCCCTCGCCCACCGCCACCGCGCTGCCGCCGTACAACGCGCCGCGCCTGCTGGTGCCCGCCGATGGCGCAGCTGTATCGCAGATCGACCAGACCGTGGCGCTGCAGTGGGCATCGGTTGGCCTGCTGCGCGCCAATGAGGTGTACTTGATTACAGTGGAGGATGTGACAGCCAACAGCGCTAGGCGCCTGGAGGCCACCACGCTAACCACGCGCTACATTGTGACGGTGGAGATGAAGCCGTATGAAGCCGTGCCGCACGTGTTCAAGTGGAAAGTTGTGACCGCGCGGCAGACCGGCGTGGCTGGTGACGGGCGCACGTTGTACGAACCGGCCGGTGCCACAAGCGCTGAGCGCACGTTCACGTGGACGGGCATTGGCATCGTGCCAACGCTGACGCCCGCGCCCTAGCTGCTGCCACACTGCCAGCAGCTGCCGCCGCAAGCCGGCAGCAGTTATTCGTCCAGCAGCGTAACCGGCTCCTGGTAAAAGCGCACGTTGCGCCGCGCCAGCTTTTCAGCCACCATCTGCTCCAGCCAGGCGGACTTATGCGCCAATGGCTGCGGCGACTTCAACATTGCCAGATCCGCGTTCAAGCGCAGGATGCGGCCGGGAATTACAAAGCGCGTAATGCCGGCGGGCAGCAGCTCGCCGGTGAGCGCGGCACGCAACACCTCAGCCACTTGGAACTGGGGGAACACCACGAGCAGCGCCACGCCGGGCACCTCGCTGCGCAGCGATTCCAGGTGCGTGTTGAGCGTGCGCGTGACGGAGCCGGCCGCAGAGTAGGCTGCCACCAGCGCTTTGAGCGCCTGCAAGGCACTGTGGCCGGCTGCGGCGCGCACCAGATAGCCCTGCCCGTCTGCGCCAGTTAAGGTGCACAGTGCTGCGCGGCTGTCGAGCGCAGCTTGCATGGCGCTGCTGGCTGCCGCCTCAATGTGCACCGCGCGCACCGCACCCAGCAGTGCCAGCAGCTCCGGCTGCGCCACGCCGGAAACCGCGTGATACCACGTGTGCAGGCGCAGGCTGGGGTCATCGCTGCGCACAACCTGCACCACAATGTGCGGGTAGCCCAGCTGCTGAAACGCCTTTGTGCGCGTGGCGCCATCCAGCACCACATAGCGTCCGTCGGCTTCCGCGGTCACGGGCGGGTTCACCAGCACGCTCTCGGTTGCCAGCCGCATCGCGAGGTCCGCAGCGCGCGCCGCATCAAAGTTTTCATGCGGCACAACATCTTCGAGCGCAACCACCTTCAAGCTCAGCCCGGCGCCGGCTGGCTGGCGCTGGCGCAACAGCTCAAGCAGCTGCTTCAGCACGCGCTCTACCGCGTGGCGCGGCGGAACGCTGGCCGTGCTGAACGGCGCGGGCAGAACCTTTAGGTTTGGATGCGCCGCCGTATCCGCGCCGGCCAGCAGGCGCACCGCAGCCTGCGCCAAACGGCCACTGGCAAGCGCAGCGCGCAGGGCGTCCAAGTTCAGCGCTTCCGCACTGCCGGTGTTTAGCAGCACCGCATGCGCCCGGCAGCGCTCCAGCTGCTCTGCGCCAATCACATGCCTAGTCTCCGCGCCCTGCGGCAAATGCAGGGTAATGAAATCACTGCGCTCCAAAAGCTCGGTCAGCTCCAGCAGTTCCACGTCCGGCTCCAGCGCCAGCTCGGAAGTGAGGCGCGGTTGATGCACGAGGATTCGCATATCAAAAGCGCGCGCGCGGTGCAGCACTTCCTGCCCGGTGGCACCCAGCCCGATGATGCCGAGCGTGCTGCCCGCCAGTGCGGTGCCACGCGCGTGCGCCAGTGAAAGCAGCGCCTCAAGCGTTTGCTCTGCGCGCGCCAGGGTGAGCGCGGCGGGCACGTTCAGCACTGCAATGCCTTGCGCGCGCGCAGCACTGACGCTGACGTTTGCCAGCGATGGGCCCAGCACCGCCAGCGCTGCCAGCCGGTAGCCATATTCAATGGTGCGGCCGGAGACGCGGCTGGCGCTGTCCACAATCAGGGCCTGATAACCGCCGATGCGCGCTTCCACCTCTGCGGGCGGGAGGCCGGGCCGGTAATCCACGCGCAGTGCAGCGCGCAACAAATGCAGGCTGGCTGCATCCAGCTGTGTAGTGACCAGTATGCGGGCGTCGTCAGAAGACATTTAGCGCAGCCCCGCAACCCGCAGAATCTCTTCCAGCTCTGCCAGTTTCATCATGCAAGCAACTTCAGGTTGTCCGGATCGAACAGCGGTTCAGCCGTAACTGTAACCGGATGGCGCACGCCAAAATACTCCACCTGCAGCGCGCTGCCAACTTGTGCATATTGCAGCGGAAGATAGGCGTACGCAATGTTGCGCTGCACGCTGTGGCCGGCGTTGGCGCTGGTTACAAACCCGATGGCTTTTCCATTTGCAAGCACGGGCTCCTTAGCGAGCGCGCAGCTGTCCGCACCGTCAAAAGTGAGGCAGCACAGCTTGCTTGCGAGCGGCCCGGCCTTGGCTTGCCGCAGCGCAGCCCAGCCCAGGAACTCACCCTTTTGCAGTCGCACCGTCCACCCCAAGCCCGCGCTGTAGGGATCATGGTCCATGTCAATGTCCGCGCCCCACAACCGGTAGCCTTTCTCCAGCCGCAGCGAATCGAACGCGCCGCCTCCAGCTGCAATACAGCCGTGCTGTTGACCGGCCTGCCACAGCGTGTCCCAGAGCGCCAGCCCATATTCGGTGCGTGCATAAATCTCCCAGCCCAGCTCGCCAGCGTAAGAGATGCGCAGCGCCAGCGCAGGCGTCATGCCAATCGTTACGTGTTGCGCCGTGAAGTATGGAAATGCACTGCCGGAAACATCTGCATCACACACCTGCGCCAGCACCGCGCGCGCGCGCGGCCCCCACAACCCAATGGCAGTGTAGGCGGAAGTTTCATCAGTGATGGTGACCGAGCCATCCTGCGGCGCATGAGCACGCAGCCACGCTAAATGCATGGGGCCGCTGCTGCCGCCGGTCAGCACCCAAAAGCAATCCGGCGCAAGGCGCGTGATGGTGAGGTCCGCCACGATGCGGCCGTGCGCAGTGCACAGGCAGGTGTAAACCACTTTGCCAACCGGCACATCAATTTGATTAGTAGCGATGTAGTTCAAGAACTTCAGCGCCCCTGCGCCGCGCACTTCAATCTTTGTGAATGGATGCAGATCAAACATGCCACAGCGGGTGCGCACTGCCTGGTGCTCGGCACCCTGAATGGGCGACCAGTACTGCGCCTCCCAGCCGCTGCGCGCCCGCACCGCAAACTCCTGCAGCAGAGGCGCATTGGCGCCAAACCATTGCGGCCGCTCCCAGCCCGCCGCCTGAAACATCACCGCCTGCTGCGCCACCAGCCGCGCATGATACGGGCTCAGGCGCACATTGCGCGGGAACTCCATCTGCTGCAGCGGATGAATGATGTCGTACACCTCGCGGTAGTTTTGCGCACCGCGCGCGCGCACGTAAGCCGGCGCGTGCTGATGCGGATGAAAGCGATTGATGTCTGCTTCATGGAAGTCCATTCCCGGATTGCCGTCCATCAACTCTGCCAGCAGCTTGCCAGCACCTGCGCCGTGCGTTATCCAAACTGCCTCGCCCACCCACAAGCCCGCCACGGGCGACTCACCCAAAACCGGAAATCCATCCGCCGTAAATGAAAACATGCCATTGATGGCTGCGGTGAACTTGCGGCCGCGCAAAGCGGGCATCAGCTCAATTGCAGCCGCATGCGCCACCGCAAAATGCTCTGGCGTAAAGTCATGCACGGACGGCATCAGCCGGGCATCGGCCGGCGACTTGATGGCTTCCGCGTCCACCAAAATCGGCTCGTGCTTGTAGGAGCCCACTTGATAGCAATCAAAGTCCTGGCGAAAGTACATGGCGAAATCCTGGTGACGCATAACGGGGTGCGCGGCTTCGCGCGTTGCGCCCGCCAGCTCCGGCAGCGGCTCGGTCTTTACCAGCAGGTGCTCGCACGGGGTGAGCGGAATGGAGATGCCCGCCATGCGCGCCAGCTTAGGTCCCCAGATGCCGGCACAAATCAGCGCTTGTTCGCATTCGATGCGCCCCTGCGCGGTCAGCACTGCGCGCACGCGCCCGCCGCTGATCTCAAAACCCGTGACGGGCGTGTTGCCATAAAACTCGCCCGCCTGCAGCGCGCGCACGTGCGCAGCCATTGCGGCTACACCATCCACCGCCTTTGCAAGCCCGTCACGCACCACATAATAAGCCCCATGAATTTTGCTCACGTCCACCAGCGGATTGCGGGCGCGCACCTCTTCCGGTGTGAGCAAAGCTGCCTCAAGGCTGTAAGACTGCGCGTAGCCATGGCGGCGCTTTAGGTCATGCAGGCGCTCGGGCGTGTACGCAACCTCAAGGCTGCCCGCCATGCGGAAGCAGGGCTGGCCATCCGGCTGGCGCAGCACATCGTGCAACAAATCCACGGTGTACTTGGCGAGCTCGCACATCGTGCGCGAAGCATTGGTTTGAAACACCAAGCCCGGCGCGTGCGACGTGGAGCCGCCGGTGCAAAACAACGGGCCCTGATCGATTACGAGCATGTCGCGCCAGCCCAGCTTGGCAAGGTGGTACGCAGTGCTGGCGCCGACGATGCCGGAACCGATGATTACAAGCCGCGCTTTTTGATTCACGTAGTTAGCTTTATTTTTTGTTGCACTGCCGCGCTGCGTTGCCTGCGGGAAAGCTGGCGGATTGCGCCTGAGCGCATTTGCATAGCACGCCGCGCCAACAGTTCACTACACCACACCGTTGCCACTTGCAATTACTGAACCCCAAGGCACGCGCCGCGCGCAATGTTGAGTACCGGGCAGGCGCAGTGCGGAAGAGCAGCCGTTGCGCCTTGTGCCCGGCCGCGCTTCAGTCCGGCCGATTAAGTTTGCCCGCGCGAATGTCCGCGCGCCGGCGCACAACAAAGTCCTGCAGTGCATCGCGCACAGCGGGGTCAATCGGGGGCGCTTCATAATCCTGCAGCATGCGCTTCCAGATTCCGTGCGCCCGCTTGTAGGTGTCCACGCTGCCCTCAGCCTCCCACTTCTCATAATTGTCCATGTTGAAAACCCCATGCTGATAGAAAGCCGTGTCGTAATGGCGCATGGTGTGTGCCGCACCCAGAAAGTGGCCGCCCGGCGGCACATCGCGGTAGGCGTCCCACGCAAAATCCTCCTCTTCCAGGCCAATGCCGTTCATGTAACGCGCCATGATGCCGCACATCTCCAAGTCAATCACGAACTTCTCGTAACCCGCAATCAAAGCGCCCTCCAGCCAGCCAGCTGAATGCAAAACAAAATTCACACCCGCCTGAATGGTCGGCCACATGGTGCTGGCAGACTCGTAGCCCGCTTGCGCATCCGGAATGCGCGAGCCGGTAAAATTGCCGCCCGAGCGATACGGCAGCTTGTAGCGCCGCGCCATCTGGGCGCCGGCATACAACGCCAGCGCATCTTCCGGCGTTCCAAAACAAGGCGCACCACTGCGCATGTCGATGTTGGCAAGAAAAGATCCGTAGATTACGGGCACGCCCGGGCAAAGAATCTGCGCATAACAAATGCCAAACAGCGCCTCGGCGTTCTGCTGGGCCAGCGTGGCTGCCATCGTGCATGGTGACATGGCACCTGCTATCAGGAAGGGCGTGACCAGAATTGCCTGCCGCGCCTGGGCATAAATTTCAAGCGCGCCAAACATGCGGTCATCAAAGCGCAGCGGGCTGGAGGCATTGATCAGCGAGAGCGTGGCGGGGTGCGCGCGGATGGTGTCTGCGCCAAATAAAATTTCGCTAAACAGCACTGTATCACGCGCATTCTCACGGTGAGTTACGCTCCCCATAAAACACTTGTCGCTGTACAAGGCGTGCGCGAGCAGCATGTCCAGGTGGCGCTCTTTCACCTCCACATCGTTGGGTTCAACCAGGGTGCCGCCGTTGTGGTGGATCTGCGGCGCCATGTAAGACAGCTTCGCAAAATTCTGGAAGTCCTGCAGCGTAGCCAAACGCCGCCCGTGCTCGTAGTCCGCCACAAAGGGCGGGCCGTACACCGGCGCAAAAACAGTGCGCCGCCCGCCAATATCCATGTTGCGCGCCGGGTTGCGCGCCAGCTGTGTGAACTCGGAGGGTGCGTTGCGCAAATGCTGCAGCAGCAGTTCCTCCTCCATCTTTACCAGATGGCCGCAGACCTTGGTGGTGTCGCCGTTGGGATACAGGTGCTCGGCATCCACCCACTCCACACTGGCGCCGGCCTTGCGAAATGTCTCGGCTGCCGCGGGGTAATCCACAATCAGTATGCCGTGCTCGCGCAGCAGGCGCATGGAGGCTGCGTGAATAAGCTCCACCCCCTCGGCAGAAACAACCTCGGTTGGGGAAAGTTTGTTGATTAGCGCGCCGGGCTGCACCACGGGTGTGTGCCGGCGCGCCTCGCGGCGCTGCGACCGGCGCTCAGCTACATTGGTCATAATGGCCTCCAATCAGTTGTCATTTGCGAACCCGCGCCCAGCGCCCATGGGTATGGCGCTGGATTGCGCACGCTAAACCACCTTCAGAAATTCTTTCTCAAACCCGGCAACATGCCGGCGCATTACCGCTTCCGCCCCGTCTGCATCGCGCGCTGCAATTGCAGTCACGAGTTCATGATGCTCGGCAATTGCCTCGGGCAGCCGGCCCACGCGGTGCAGCCCCACATACCAAAGGCGCAGCACCTGGTTGTACATGCGCTCCAGCAGCTCCGCCAGAAACTCGTTGTGCGCCGCCTCCGCCAGCAGCGCATGCGCACGCGCATCCAGTTCTATCAGCTGGCGGTAGTCGCCCGCGCCATCCAGCGCATCTGTCTCGCGCAGGTTTTGCTCCATTGCTGCAATCTGCGCTGGCGTTGCGCGCGCTGCGGCCAGCCGGGCCGCAAAGGGTTCCAGCTCGCGGCGCAGCTCCGAAACCTTTTGCAGGTCGCTCAAGTTTAAATCCGCCACGAGTGTTCCGCGGCGCGGCAGAATCACCACCAGATTCTCGCGACTGAGGCGCTGAAGTGCCTCGCGCAGCGGCGTGCGCCCTACCTCCAGCGTGGCCATCAGCTCGGCTTCATTAATTAGCTCCGCCGGTGCAATCTCCAGCCGCAGAATTTTTCCGCGCAGCACATGGTACGCAAGGTCGCCGCGCATGCGCGCAGCTGCCGGGCTCTTGCGGGCAGCAGCTATCAGGGTGGTGGGAGTCATTTAAGCGGTGTGCGCAGCTGTGGCGCGAAAATGGTGCGACGCCGCATCACATTCTTACAAGGTACAACAAGTGCACCAAATAGTGGCTGGCAGCTCCGCCAATTACAAACAGATGCCAGATTTCGTGCGCTCCAAAAATACCGGGAAACGGATTAGGCCAGTTGGTGGCGTAAAGGATGGCACCGGTGCTATAGAGCAGCCCCCCGCCGACCAGCAGCAAAAAGGCAGCCGGCGGCAGCAACTCGAACACCAGCAGTGCCGGCACAACGCCCAGCCAGCCCATTGCCAGATAAACACCCACAAAGGCGCGCCGGAAGCGCATGCCAGCAATCAACTTGTAGCAGACGCCCGCGAGTGCGATCGCCCAAATGGAACCCAGCATCAGCCAGCGCCAAACGGGAGCTAGCAACAGATAACACACAGGCGTGAAGCTGCCCGCTATCAGCAAAAAGATAGCGCTGTGATCGAGGCGCCGCAGCCACTCATGCAGGCGCGGACCCGCCTGCAAAAGATGATAGGCACTACTGGAAGAGAACAGCATCACGAGGCACAGCGTGTAGATTGCAAAGGTAAGCTCGCGTGCCGGCGAGCCGGCGCCATACCAGAGCAGCAAAGCCATACCGACGGCCGACAGGAACGCCGCTGCCAAGTGGGTCAGGCCATTTACGGGCTGGCGGAGCTTTAGGCGGAGCTTTAGAAAGAGCACTAGCGTTGCGCCTTATTCTGGCGCAGGACCAGACTGGAATGTATTTGCCACGAAGACGAACATTTGATGGACCTGAGGGCTGATATATTGTTAGTATACTAGGTTAGCAAAACACCTGAGAGCAGTGTTCAATCGATCTCTTGGCCCAACCCAAGTACAAATGTAACGCGCCTTCCGGCTTCCCGCCCGCTGCGGAATATCTACGTGTGTACCTTGTGTACCTTGGGCGCGCGCGGCGAAATTACCTCTGACCACGACATGTTGGAACGCTGCACTACGAACTGCTTTGCATTGTTATCAGGCGGTCTTTGCTATAATCCCATTCACTCTCGCCAGCGCCCTTAAAACGCCGGTTACGCCCACCACCTGCAAATGTCGAAGAAACTTGTTGCCCAGGGACTGAATGGCGCCCTGCCGCGCATGTGGCGCAACCATGCGCTGCGCAGCCATTACGATGTGGTCATCATCGGCGCTGGCGCGCACGGGCTGGCATGCGCCTACTATCTGGCACATGCGCACGGCATCCGTAATGTGGCCGTGCTGGAGAAGAGCTACATTGGCGCCGGCGGCAGCGGCCGCAACACCACCATCATCCGCAGCAATTACCTGACGCCGGAAGGCGTGCGCTTTTATGACGAGAGCGTGCAGCTCTACAGCGAAATGTCCGAAACGCTGGACTTCAACGTGATGTTCAGCCAGCGCGGCCACCTTACGCTGGCGCACACCGACGCCGCCGTGCGCACCATGCGCCGGCGCGCAGAGGTCAACCGGCTGCAGGGCGTCAACTCGCGCCTCGTGTTCCCGGATGAGATTGCGCGCTTGTGCCCGCAGCTGGATGTAAGCGACCAGCCGCGCTACCCGGTGCTGGCTGCGCTCTACCATCCGCCCGGCGGAGTCATCCGCCACGATGCAGTCGTGTGGGGCTACGCGCATCACGCAGACCTTGACGGCGTGCACATTCACCAGGACACAGAGGTTACCGGCATCCGCGTCAAGAGCAACCGCGTCGAAGGCGTGGAGACCAGCCGCGGCTTCATAGGCGCAAGTGTGGTGCTCAGCGCAACAGCCGGCTGGTCCTCCATCATTGCCGGCATGGCGGGCCTGCGCCTGCCCATCGTCACCTCGCCGCTGCAAGCGTGCGTCACCGAGCCGCTCAAGCAATTCCTCGACGTGGTGATTGTGTCCGGCAGCCTGCACGTCTACGTCAGCCAGTCTGATCGCGGCGAGCTGGTGATGGGCGCCAGCGTCGATCCCTTCAGCTCCTACTCCACGCAAGGCTCGCTGGCTTTCATGGAAGAACTTTCCGGGCACATGCTTGAGCTCTTTCCGGCGCTCTCCAAAGTGCGCGTGCTGCGCCAGTGGGCCGGCCTGTGCGACATGACGCCCGACTACAGCCCGATCATGGGCTTCACACCGGTGGAGGGATTTGTAATTGACGCCGGCTGGGGCACGTACGGTTTCAAAGCGTCGCCCATCTGCGGCAAGACCATGGCCGAGCTGATTGCCACCAACCGCACACCGCAGCTGATTGCGCCGTTCCGCATGTCACGCTTTGAGGAGTTTGACCTTGTTGGTGAAAAAGGCGCCGCGTCGGTGGGACACTAAGATGCAGCGCTGCAACCCAACAACACCAGCTCGCTGCCGGCGGGAAAGCAAACGGCGGAGGATGCGCGCATGTTAATTTTGGCCTGCCCCAACTGCGGCGCGCGCAACATCAGCGAATTTAAGTTTGGCGGCGAGCGCGGCACGCGCCCCGCGCCGCTCGCCAGCCAGAGTGATGCGCAATGGGCAGACTATCTTTATATGCGCACCAACCGCAGCGGCGTGCAAGTGGAGTGGTGGTACCACGCCAGCGGCTGCGGCCTGTGGTTCTTTGCGGAGCGCGACACGCGCAACAACCAGATCTCGCGCACCTTCTGCTACGAACCCGCAGCCGCGGACGGCGCAGCCAGCTAAGGCAACTCGCTTGGCAACCAGCACTCCCGTCATCACCGGCCTCCGCCTGCCGCCACAAGCCGGCGAGCAGATCGACCGCAGCTCAACATTTAAGTTCACGTTCGACGGCCAGCCGTGCAGCGCTCATCCTGGCGACACGCTGGCTTCCGCGCTGCTGGCCAACGGCAATTCTGTGCTCAGCCGCTCGTTCAAATACCACCGCCCGCGCGGCGTGCTGTGCTGCACCGGCAACTGCCCCAACTGTTTGGTGCAAGTGGGCGCCGAGCCCAATGTGCGCGCCTGCATGCACCCGGCCGCGCCCGGCCTGCAAGTAACCCACCAAAACGCGTGGCCTTCATTGGAAACAGACCTGATGGCCGCCACCCAGATTGTGGATCAGTTTCTGCCGGTTGGCTTTTATTACAAAACTTTCATCCGGCCAAAAGTATTGTGGCCGCTGTACGAAAAAATTCTGCGCACTGCTGCCGGACTGGGCAAGGTACTGCTGGGCTCGCGGCCCGGCAAACACCACAAGCAGTATGTGCACGTGGATGTGGCTGTGATTGGCGGCGGGCCGGCGGGCATGCGCGCCGCGCTGGCTGCGGCCGCGCACGGTGCGCAAGTGATGCTGCTGGACGAGCAGCCGGCACTGGGCGGGCATCTGCGCTTTACAGACGCAAACAGCGCTGCGGCCTTGGCGGCGCAAGTGGCGGCCCAGCCGCGCATCAGCGTGCGCACCGACACCGCCGTTGTGGGCTGGTACGAGGGAAACTGGCTGGCCGCCACCTGCGGCAACGAGCTGCTGAAGATTCGCGTGCGGGCGGTGGTGAACGCTACCGGCGCTGTCGAAACGCCGCTGGTGTTTGGTAACAACGACCTGCCCGGCATCATGCTTGGCAGTGCCGCGCAACGCCTGCTAAAACTTTTTGCAGTGCGGCCCGGGCAGCGCGCGCTGGTGGTAACCGCCAACGACAGCGGCTGGCAGGTGGCCGCGGACCTGCACGCAGCCGGCATCCGCCTCGCGGCAATTGTGGACCAGCGCAGCGCAGCGGAATGCCAAAGCGGGCATCAGGCCGCATTGAGCGCAGCGGCGCCGGTGTATTGGCAGCACACAATCACTGCCGCAACGGGCGACCGGCGCGTGCGTGAAGCTGTGATTGCACCGCTGTCTGCCGCCGGCACGGTGGACGCCGCCGCCGGCAAGTTTGTGGATTGCGATCTGGTGACGCTAAGCGTGGGCTGGACACCGCAGAATGGCCTGCTGCAGCAAATGGGCGGGCGCGTGCAGTTTGATGGCGCGCGCTGCGAGACGCTGCCAGTGCATTTGCCGGCGGGCGTGTTTGCTGCCGGGCGTGTGGCCGGCACACATTCGCTGGCTGCAGAGCTGCGGGAAGGGCAGCAAGCCGGCGATCAGGCAGCCGCCCATCTGGGGTTGTGCGCAGCGCCTGCGCCGCTGCAGCTGCCCGCCGCACAGCGCCAATCAAGCGCGCACACGCTTGTAAACGGCAGCGGCAAAAACATCGTGTGCTTTTGCGAAGATGTAACTAAACAAGATGTGCTGACTGCAATTGAAGAAGGCTTTGATAGCGCGGAGTTGCTGAAGCGCTACAGCACGACGGCCATGGGCCCGTGCCAGGGACTGATGTGCGCGCACAATGTGAAGCAGACGTGCGCCGGTGCGCTACGCCAGCCGGCGGCGCGCGTGGGCGGAACCACGGCGCGGCCGCCAGCGCGGCCGATGGCGCTGGGCGTGCTTGGCGGCCAGCACTTGGAACCGGTGCAGTACAGCCCGCTGCAGGCGTGGCACGCAGCGCATGGCGCAAAGATGATGCTGGCCGGGTTGTGGGTGCGCGCAGAAAGATACGGCGACCCGCCTGCCGAGGTGCGCGCCGTGCGCGAGCGCGTGGGCTTGATTGACGTGAGCTCGCTGGGCAAGATTGAGCTAACTGGGCCGGGTGTGCCGGCCCTGCTGGACCGCGTGTATGTAAACAACTGGGGCAAGCTCGCCAGCGGCCGCGTGCGCTACGGCTTGATGTGCAATGACGAAGGCGTGGTGCTGGATGATGGCGTGACGGCGCACCTTTCCGCAGACACGTGGTACATGACGACCACCACCTCCGGCGCCAGTGCAATTTATGAGTGGCTGCAGTGGTGGGCGCAAAGCGGCTGGGGCGCGGGCGTGCTGCTTGCCAACCGCAGCGAGGATTTTGCTGCGTTCAATCTGGCTGGCCCTAATGCGCGCAGTGTGCTGCAAAAACTGGTAGCGGATTGCGCGCTGGACAATGCTGCTTTCCCGTACATGCACGTGCGCACAGCCACACTGGCGGGCGTGCCGTGCCGCATCTTGCGCATCGGCTTTACCGGCGAGCTTTCTTATGAGGTGCACTGCCCGTCCGGCAGCGCGCTCGCAGTTTGGGAAGCATTGATGGCAGCCGGCAGCGAGTTTGGCATTGCGCCGTTTGGCGTGGAAGCGCAGCGCATCCTGCGGCTTGAGAAGGGCCACATCATTGTGGGGCAGGACACTGAGGCAACCACCGACCCAATCTCCGCGGATCTGGCTGCGCTGGTGAAGCTGGATAAGGCTGACTTTTTGGGCAAGCGCTCGCTGGCTCGCATTGCCAGACATGGCGTGAAGCAGCGCCTGGTGGGCTTCAAGCCGGTGGCGCGCAATGTGGTGCCGGAGGAGGGCTTGCAGATTGTGCGCAGCACGGGCGGCGCCCGGCCGGAAATCATCGGCTGGGTCACTTCATGCAAGTTCAGCCCCACGCTGGGCGAAACAATCGGGCTGTGCTGGCTGCCGGCAGAGCTGGCTGACCAGGCCGGCGCTGAGTTCACCATCTGGCGCAACGACAAAGGGCTGCAGGCGCGCGTGCATCACGGCGCGTTCTACGATGCAGCTGGCGCGCGCTTGCAGCAATGATGCGCAAATTAGAATCATGACCGCGCCCGTTAAGATCTCGCCGCTGCTAGCGGTTGCCAGCACACAGCAGGCGGCGTCTCAGAGCAAGGCGGGCTGGAGCGTTGTCGTACTTCCCGCGCAAACTGGTGCGCTGCGCATGCACGACCACAGCGCAAATGCCAAACTGATTGTGGAAGGCGCGCGCGCGGCGCAATTGCTGGCGACCGTCTGGAGCGGCACGCCCACAGCCGTGAATGCGGGGTGGACTGACGGCCACGTGGGCGTTTATTGCCTGCGCCCGGACCGCTACCTGGTTCATGGCGCAGCCGGCACCGATGACGCGCTGGAAGCGCGCGTGCGCAGCGCCCTGCCCCCCGGCCAGCTGCTTTCAGTCACCAACATCACGCACGGTCGCGCGGAGATCCAGCTTGTGGGCACACAATGCGTGGCATTGCTCTCCCGGTTGTGCGCGCTGAATTTTGCTGAAAACGAGTTTCCAAACATGCGTGCCAAGCAGACGAGTGTGGCCAAGATCTCGCAAGTGGTGGTGCGCTGTGACGCCGGGGGATTGCCCGCTTACACGCTGATCGGCGCGCGCTCGCTCGGCCAGTATTTGTTGGCGGCGCTGCTGGCCGCTGGCGCCGAGCTCGGCGCTTTTCCCGCCGCTTCCAACAACCAGCACTAGCTTGCGCATTGCGGCTGCGCGCCGGCGCTGAGTGCCCGGCCCGCGCGGCATCCATAGTGACCGGCCTCCCAAAATATGCCCGGTGTTAAAATCATCGGCGCTGCCGCTACCGCCATGACAATTCTGTACCGCTTTGCCGCCTCGCTCCGCGCTTACAAACTGCAGGTAACACTGCTGCTGCTGAGCCTGCTGGGCGTCACCGCCACCAACCTCGTAAACCCGGCCGTGATTCGCACGGTGATTGACGAGGGACTGCTAGATCGCAGCGCTGTGGCCCTCGCAGAGGCGGCGCTGGTGATTGTGGGCGTGGGGTTTGCGCGCGCGCTGTTTGGTTTTGCGCGGCGCTACCTTGGCGAGTGGCTGGTGAATCGCATTGGCTATGACCTGCGCGCGCAGCTCTACGACAAAATTCAGCGCCTGCCGTTTGGCTTTCATGATGAGACGCAGACGGGGCAGCTGATGAGCCGCTGCACGGAGGATGTGTCTGCGCTGTCGCGCTTTGCCGGCGAGGGCGCCGTGGACCTGCTGAACATCGGCTTGCTGGTGACCGGGGTGCTGGTTATGCTGGTGCGCACCAGCCCGGCGCTTACGCTGCTAAGTCTGCTGCCGTTGGCGCTGCTGACCGCCGTGGCCATGGCCCTCGCCTTTAAAGTGGAGGGGCTGTTCCTGCGCGTGGATCAGGCGCTGGGCGGACTCTCCAGTGCGGTGCAGGAGTACGCCACCGGTGTGCAAGTGGTGCGCGCATTTGCGCGCGAGCCGGAGGAAGCGCAGCGATTTAGCGTTGCCAACCGCGAACTTTACGATGCCCGCGTGCGCATCGTGCGCATGTGGGGTTTGTTTCTGCCCACCATGAACCTGCTGGTGATTGTGGCCAACTGCGTGGTGCTGTGGTTTGGTGGCGGCATGGTGCTCGGCCAGCAGCTTACGCTCGGCCAGCTGGTGGCGTTCAACGCCTACCTGCTGCTGCTCACCTCCCCCGTGCAAGAGCTGGGCTTTGCCATCAGCGCCGGCGGCGAGGCTGTGGCCGGCGGCCGGCGCATCTACGAAGTGCTTGACCGCGCCGAAATTGCAGTGCCGCCGGCACCGGCCAGAAAGCTGCCCGCCGTGCACGGGCTGGTGGAGTTTGACAATGTATCGCTGGCGTACCGCGGCGCGCATCGGGCGCTGCACAACATCAGCTTCACGGCACAGCCCAATCAGATCATTGCGCTGGTGGGGCCGACCGGCAGCGGCAAGTCCAGCTTTGTAAATCTGCTGCCGCGCTTTTACGACCCCGATGAAGGCAGCGTGCGCATCGACGGGCACGACACGCGCAGTGTGGACCTCAAGTCGCTGCGCCTGCAGATTGGCGTTGTGCTGCAAACATCGCTGCTGTTCTCAGCCAGCATCGGGCAGAACATTGCATTTGGGCAGCCGGACGCAACGGAGGAAGACATCATCGCAGCAGCCACGGCTGCACGCGCGCATGATTTTATTTGCAGCTTCCCGGCCGGCTATGACACGTGGGTGGGCGAGCGCGGCGTTACGCTTTCGGGCGGGCAGCGCCAGCGCGTGGCGATTGCGCGCGCCCTGCTGCTCAATCCGCGCATCCTTATCCTCGACGACGCCACCTCCAGCGTGGACACGCGCACGGAGCACCTGATCCAGCAGGCGCTGGACACGCTGATGCAGGGGCGCACCACGTTTGTGATTGCGCAGCGCCTCTCCACCGTGAAGCGCGCGCACCAAATTCTGGTGCTGGATGCCGGGCGCATTGCGCAGCGCGGCACGCATGCGCAGCTGGTGCAGGTGCCGGGCATGTACCAGGACCTTTACAACCTGCAACTGCGCGACCAGGAAGACCTGCAGCGCACGCTAAACAGCGCCCGGGAAATGCAAGTTGCCGGCAGCGTGGAGCCCGCGGCGCGTGCCGCGCGGCCGGACCTGCGCAACAAGCCGCCGCAACAACCGCTGCGACCCAGCGCCATCAAATGAGCGCCAGTGCCGCCCCCGCCCTGCCCGTGCGCAAACCCACCGCGCCGCCGCCGCCGGAAGACACCGTGCTGGGCAAAGCCTATGACGGCAAGATTGTGCGCCGCTTGTATGGTTACCTGCGCCCCTACCGGCTGCGCGTGCTGGCCGCGCTGGCATTCATGCTGCTGGCCATGACTGCGTCCGTGTCCGGCCCCTTCCTGATCAAGCTGGCCTTGGACGAAGGCGTTGCGAATGGCAACCGCGCCGCGCTGGCGCAGGCCGTGCTGCTCTACCTGCTCTCGGCCCTTGTGTTCTGGGTGGGCACTTACTCGCGCATTCGCATTATGTCCACTACCGGCCAGGGCTTCATCTTCGATTTGCGGCGCGAGTTGTTTGACCATTTGCAGGCGCTGTCGATGTCGTTCTACAACCGCTACGCGGTGGGGCGGCTTGTGTCGCGCGTGGTCAACGATGTTTCTGTGATCAGGGAGATGGTGGTGTGGGCACTGGTTGCGGTGGCGCGCAGCTTTGTGGATCTGGCCGGCATTACGCTTGCAATGCTGCTGCTGAATTGGCGGCTGGCGCTCTATAGTTTTGCGGTGCTGCCGTTGATGGTGCTAGCTACAGAGGTGTTCCGGCGCCTCGCGCGCGACAGTTACCGCGCAGTGCGCTCCGCCGTCAGCTGGGTTAACGCCGTGCTCAACGAGAATATTGTGGGCGTGCGCGTGGTGCAATCCTTCAGCCGTGAAGACTACAACCTGCAGGTTTTCAACGCGCATGTAAACGGCAATCACCTGCGCCACACCAACCACGCCGCGCTGATCACATCTGTATTTTTTCCGAGCGTGGATTTCATTGGTTCGCTGGCGCTGGCGCTGGTGATCTGGCTGGGCGGGCTTGCATTGATGGGTTCGCTCTGGCTGGGGCCCACCGCGCTCAGCGCGGGAACGCTGGTGGCATTTGCACTTTACATCGACCGGCTGTTCGATCCCATCCGCGATCTCTCACAGCGCTACAACACATTTCAGGCCACGATGGCCAGCAGCGAGCGCATCTTTGAATTGCTAGATACACCCGCCGATGTGGTAGATGCGCCAGCAGCGCAAGTGCTGCCGCAGATTTCCGGCCGTATCTCCTTCGACGATGTGTCGTTTGGCTACGGCGCTGGCAGCCCGCCCGTATTGGCCAACATCCAGCTCCAGGTACCGGCCGGGCAAACCGTGGCGCTGGTTGGCGAAACCGGCGCCGGAAAGTCCACGCTTGTGAAGCTGGTGCAGCGCTTTCATGACGTGAGCAGTGGCGCTGTGTGCATTGACGGAGTGGATGTGCGCAGCATTACCCAGCGCTCGCTGCGGCGCCAGATGGGGGTTGTGCTGCAGGACCCGTTCCTCTTTTCCGGGTCAGTGCGCGAGAACATTGTGTACGGCAAGCCGCTGGCTGACAGTGCTGAAGTGGAAGAGGTGGCGCGCGCAGTCGGCGCGCACGATTTCATCAGCGCCCTGCCCAATGGCTATGACACCAAGGTGGGCGAAGGCGGCGCAATTCTCTCCGGCGGCCAGCGCCAGCTGGTTTCGTTTGCGCGCGCATTGCTGGCGGATCCGCGCATCCTGATTTTGGATGAAGCCACCGCCAGCGTGGACACACAAACTGAGCGCCTCATTCAAGCAGCGCTGGAGCGCCTGCTGGCCGGCCGCACCGCACTGGTAATTGCGCACCGCCTGTCCACCATCACGCGCGCCGATAAAATTGTAGTGATGGACCAGGGGCGCATTGTGGAGAGCGGCACGCACGCGCAGCTTCTGGCACTGCACGGACACTACCATGACTTGTACGCAATGGCGTTTGCAACAGCGCCCCAGCCGTTATGAACGCACAGTCCAGCAAAGCGCCGCAGCCAGCATCAATCCCCGCAGGCGCTGTACGGAACCCACAGCGGCCGCCCACAGCAGCCGCCTGCATGCGAGCGCACTGCGGTGAATGACCCGCTAGCCATCGTGAGCGCAATCCGGCGCGGATACACGCTGCCAATTCGCGGCACGCACGGTGTGGTGCACTGGGCGCGCGTGCTGGAGAACGGGCTGCGGATTGCGGACAGTATCGGTGCCGACCGCACGGTCATCACATTGTTTGCCCTATTTCATGATGCGCGGCGGGTGAACGAAACTTATGACCCCGGCCACGGTGAACGCGGCGCAGAGTTGGCTAAATCCCTGCGGGGCACGCTGGTGCACCTGGACGACGCCCAGTTTGCGCTACTCTCCGAAGCCTGCCGGTTGCATGCAGACGGCCTCACCGTGGGCCGGCCGACGGTGCAAGCGTGTTGGGACGCAGACCGGCTGGACTTGGGGCGGGTTGGCATCAGACCAGTGCCGCAACTGCTGTGCACTGCTGCGGCGCGCAGTCTGGTCGCCTGGGCGCACGCGCGCGCTGTCAACGGACACGTTCCGGCTGCGATACTGGATGCGTGGGGTGCAGGCGCCGGCACAGCCTGAATATTCTCAGGCAGATTGCTATGACGGCCTGCAGGTGCTGCCACGCATGTCCGTGCTCAGCACCAATACGCAGACCATGGCGACTGCTGCAACACCTCAACACAAAGCCAACCTGCAAGCAGTGACACCCGCTGTGCCTGCCGCGCACGCGCAATAAACCCGCGCTGCCGCACTGCGGGCGTTGGCGGCGGTTCGGATAAATCACCTGCGCAAAAAATTCGGACTTAGCTTCCAGCTACCAAGCCTTGGTGGCAACCTTGCACAGCCATTTGACGCCGACGCCAAATGGCTGTACAGTTCATAATCCTTAGTAGGAAAAAATGGCTAAGAAAACGTTAGGTCGTCGAAAGTTTCTCGCATTGTCTGCAACTGTTCAAAATCCTTAGGAGGAAAATATGGCTAAGAAGACGTTAGGTCGTCGAAAGTTTCTCGCATTGTCTGCAACTGTTGGTGCGTCGGCACTCGCCGCATGCGCGGCGCCGGCGGCAGTGGAGGCACCCGCAGCGGTACCCGCCACAGATGTGCCGGCGGCTGCACCGGAACCCACAGCAGTAGTTGAGGTAGCCACCGCTGTACCGGTGGCAAGTGGCAAGCCAAAGGGCGGTACGCTGCGCATTGGCATGGAGGGCGGCTCTGCCACCGACTCGCTCGACCCGCGCACTTATGCGGACTCGGTGATGATTGCTGCAGCGCTGTGCTGCATGAATGGCTTGGTGGAGTTTGATGCCGCGGGCAACCCAACCGGCGAATTGCTGGAGAGCTGGGAAGCCAAGGCTGGCGCAGCCGAGTGGATCTTTAATGTCCGCCAGGGCATCACTTTTTCCAACGGCAAGACTCTGGACGCGGATGACATCATCTACTCGATTGGCCTCCACCGCGGTGAGTCCAAATCGCCGGCCAAAGGCATTCTTGAGCCAATAACGGAGATCAAGAAGCTGTCAGACTCGCAGATTAGCATCACGCTGTCAGGCGGCAACGCAGACTTCCCGGTACTGCTTGGCGACTACCATCTGATGGTGGTGCCGAAGGACTTCACCGACTGGGAAAAGCCGATTGGCACAGGAGCCTTCACGCTCGAAAGCTTTGAGCCCGGCGTGCGCTTGGTGTTTAAGAACCGTGGCGGCTACTGGAAGAAGGACCGCGGTAACTTCGACATGGTAGAGATCCGCAACATCCAAGACCCGGCAGCCCGCACAGCTGCGCTTCAGTCCGGCGAGGTGGACGCCGTCAACCGGCTCGATCCTCGCACCGTGGATGCTCTCATGAAGGATCCAAACCTGAAAATCGTGCGCACGAAAGGCACCGGTAACCGGTTCTGCTTTGTGGCCCGCGTCACGGATGCGCCGTTCGACAACAAGGATTTGCGCCTTGCGCTCAAGTACGGAATTGATCGCGAGCAGATCATCAAGCAGGTTTACAGCGGTTATGCAGTGCCCGGCAACGACCATACGCTGGATGCGCTCAATCCTTTTTACAATACCAAGATGCCGCAGCGCACCTATGACCCGGATAAGGCCGCTTTCCACTTCAAGAAATCCTACATCACCAGCGCATTTGAATTGCAGACTTCCGAAGGTGCGTGGGGCAGTGCAGTGGACTGCGCGCAGATTTACCAGGAGTCGCTCAAGAAGGCCGGAATCACAATGGGTGTGAACAAGGTCAGTGCCGACGGCTACTGGGACAATGTGTGGCTGAAGGTTCCCTTCTGCGCCGTGTATTGGGGCCGGCGTCTGTCGGCCGACCAGGTATTCCGGCAGGTTTACGGCTCGGCTTCGGACTGGAACGACTCGAACTGGAGGGTACCGATGTTCGACGATCTAGTGGCAAAGGCCGCCGTCGAGCTTGACAATGCCAAGCGCACCGAGATGTATTACACTTGCCAGGAAATGATCGCGGAAGACGGCGGCATGATCTGCTTTGCTATCACCGACTATCTGGACGGATACTCCAAAAAGGTCATGGGCACAGATACTCACGCCCGCTACGACCTCAACGACGACCGCATCGCGGAGAAGGGCTGGTTCGCCTAAGCGGCCACCTGCCGTGGAGACAGGGACGACCCGTTGCTGCGCATCATCGCTACGCGGGTCGTCCTTGGAATACTGACGCTCCTCGCCGTCAGTGTTCTAATTTTTGCAGCTACAGAAGTCCTGCCGGGCGATGTTGCCAGCGCCGTACTTGGGCAAGGCGCCACCCCGGAAACGCTTAGAGTCTTCCGCAAAGAACTTGGCCTTGACCGGCCGGCCCACGTCCGCTATGCGGAGTGGTTTACCGGCGCCATTCAGGGCGATTTCGGAAAAGCGCTGACAAACAAGCGCGACATTCTTACCTCGGTCACACCGCGCCTTAAGAACACTCTGTTTCTGGCCGGCTATGCCGCACTGATCGCAGTGCCGCTTTCAGTTGCCCTTGGCATTCTGGCCGCCATCAACGAGGGCAAGCTGACTGACCGCTTGGCCAACATAATTTCGCTTGCCACAATTTCTGTCCCGGAATTTTTCATTGCCTATTTGCTGATTTTATTTTTTGCCGTAAAACTGCGCTATTTCCCGTCGCTTTCCACAGTATTTGCAGATATGCCATTTGCAAAAAAGCTGCACGTGACGGCGCTGCCCGCTGTAACGCTTACGATGCTGGTGGCGGCCCACATGCTGCGCATGACGCGCTCCTCAGTGCTGTCCATCATGTCGCAGCCCTACATTGAAATGGCATTTCTCAAAGGCCTCTCGCGGGCGCGCGTGGTGCTCACGCACGCACTGCCAAACGCCGCCGCCCCCATCATCACCGTGATCGCGCTCAATCTGGCTTACCTGATTGTGGGCGTAGTAGTGATTGAAGTTGTGTTTGTCTACCCCGGCATCGGACAGTTTATGGTCGACGGCGTTAGCAAGCGTGACCTGCCAGTTGTACAGGCTTGCGGCCTGATTTTTGCCGGTGCATTCATTACACTGAACACTATTGCAGATGTGCTCAGTATTCTGGTGAACCCGCGCTTGCGACACCCCGTTTAGGCGGATAGAGTGCGCCTGTTCGGTCACAAACCTACGACTCTCGCATGGGTGGGGCTGGCCATCATTGGCTTCTTCAGCCTCATCGCAGTACTTGCGCCACTGCTAGCGCCGCACGAAGAAGGCGCAGTGGTCTCGGATACCTGGGCGCCCGCATCCGGCAGCTTCCTGCTGGGCACAGACAACATCGGGCGCGACATGCTCACCCGCCTGATCTTTGGCGCGCGCATGACCATTGGCGTGGCGCTTGCCTGCACTGTCCTTTCGTTCATCATTGGCACCACACTCGGGCTGCTGGCCGCGGTTGGCGGAACCTGGCTGGACCAGGCGCTTTCACGCAGCGTGGACCTCATGCTCTCAATTCCACTGCTGGTGTTTGCTCTAATGATTTTGTCCATGTTTGGGTCCTCAATCCCCACCCTGATCATCACAATCGCAATACTGGATTCCACGCGCGTCTTCCGGCTGGCGCGCTCCGTTGCCGTAAACTTGGTGGTGCTAGATTTCGTGGAAGCTGCGCGCCTGCGCGGCGAAGGGCTGTGGTGGCTAATGCGGCGCGAGATTTTGCCCAACGCCCTGCCCCCGATGATTTCCGAATTCGGCTTGCGCTTCTGCTTTAACTTTCTGTTCGTTGCCGGCCTGAGCTTTTTGGGGCTGGGCATCCAGCCGCCGTATGCAGACTGGGGCGGCATGGTGCGCGAGAACGGCCGTGCCATCGCCTTTGGCGTCTCCGCGCCACTCTGGCCGGCAATTGCAATTTCCATCGTGACGATCGGCGTGAACCTGGTGGTGGACTGGATCCTGTCGATTAATGCGCGCCCGTCCGGCGCGTCGGCGGAGATGTAAGCGCGTGCCAGAAACTGTGCTTGCAATCCGTAACCTGCGCGTGGAGTCCGTCAACGGCACAGTTTTGGTGGACGATGTATCTCTTGAGCTGAAACCGGGCGAGGTGCTGGGCCTCATCGGCGAGAGCGGCGCCGGGAAATCCACCATCGGTTTGGCTGCGATGGTTTACGCCCGCGCCGGCTGCAAGATCACTGGCGGCACGGTGGAAATCAAGGGGAACAATGCGCGCACGCTGGATACGGAAGCGCGCCGCGACCTGCGCGGCCGCCGCATTGCCTATGTGGCACAAAGTGCAGCGGCATCATTTAATCCGGCGCATTGCATCATGGACCAAGTCTGCGAGATGCCCGTCCAGCATGGCATGATGACCAAAGCTGCAGCACAGGCTTGGGCCGTGGAACTGTTCCGCTCGCTTGAGCTGCCCAACCCGGAAACATTCGGCGCGCGCTTCCCGCACCAGGTTTCGGGCGGCCAGCTGCAGCGCGCCATGGCTGCAATGGCTATTTCCTGCCGTCCGGACATTGTGGTGTTTGACGAACCCACCACCGCGCTGGATGTGACCACCCAGATTGAAGTGCTGGCGCTGATCAAAAAGCTGATCAAGGAATATCACACCGCGGCGCTCTACATCAGCCACGATTTAGCGGTGGTGGCGCAAGTGGCGGACCGCATCATGGTGCTGCGTGGCGGCAAGATGGTGGAACAAGGCACTACCGAGCAGATTTTGCTGCGGCCGCAAAACGAATACTCGCGGGCACTTGTAGCAGACCGCAAAGCGTCCGACAAGCTCTCCATCGAAGGCACCGCCCAGCGTGGCGAGATTGTGCTTTCGGTGGCGAATGCCGTTGGCATGTACGGCAGCTTTACCGCTGTGAAAAATGTATCGCTGACTGTGGCGCACGGCGAAACTTTGGCGGTAGTGGGCGAGTCCGGCTCCGGCAAAAGCTCGCTGGCGCGCCTGATTGTGGGCCTGCTGCCGCGTTCGGCAGGCGCGGTCACCTTCCGCGGCCGCGAGCTCTCCAGCGCGCTCAAAAACCGCACCAAAGAGGACCTGCGCAAGCTGCAATTCATTTACCAGCAGCCGGATGTGGCGCTGAACCCGCGCCAGACCGTGGGCGAGATTATCGGCCGGCCGGTGCAGTTCTACTTTGACCGTTCGCCCGCAGATGTGGCCCTGCGCGTAGCAGAGCTGCTGACCCAAGTGGACTTGCCTTTGGATTATGCGCAGCGGTTGTCGAGTGCACTTTCCGGCGGCCAAAAGCAGCGCGTTTGCATTGCGCGCGCACTGGCAGCCGAACCAGAGCTGATTATTTGCGACGAACCGACCTCGGCACTTGACCAACTGGTGGCTGATGGAATTTTGAAATTGCTCAAGCACCTGCAGGATGAGCTGGGGATTGCGTATCTGTTTATTACGCACGATCTGGGCATTGTGCGGCGCATTGCACACCGCACCGCCGCGATGCTGCGCGGCGAGATTGTGGCCGAGGGCGCCACAGCAGCAGTTTTCTCACCGCCCTTGCACCCGTACACAGAGCGGCTGCTGGCATCCGTGCCAGAAGTGCGGGCGGACTGGCTAGACGAAGTTCTTGCGCATCGCGCATAGATAACGCCCCGCGCAGCCTGATGGCGCTGCAGCCCGCCCGGCAATGACAATCGCAAGCTATCACTGCAATTTCGTTCATGTCTGAAAAAACCAAGCGCCGGCTGGCGCTGCCGCCCTTGCTGCTGCTTGCGGCTCTGGCACTGATGGCATTGTTGCATCTACTGCTGCCGTCGCCGCAACTGGTGCCCTCGCTCTGGCGCACACTTGGCGCAGTGCCTGCCGCAACCGGCATTGGGCTTGTGCTGTGGTCCGGAACGCTTCTCTCTCGCGCGGGCACAGCCATCCATCCCTTGGCCCGCTCATCAACGCTATTGCACTCCGGCCCCTACCGCTTTAGCCGCAATCCAATCTATTTAGGGATGGTGCTTGTGTTGGCCGGTGCAGCCACTGCGCTCGGGAGCGCCACGCCGTGGCTCATCATTCCTCCATTTATAGTGCTGATTGCGCGCCGGGTTATTGCGGGCGAGGAGCGCAAGCTGACGGTGGAGTTTGGCGCAGAGTATCTGGCCTACTGCAGCCAGGTTCGGCGCTGGCTGTAGCTGGCACCGCGAACAAGTTTAACTGACTGCGATAATGCCCTATCGCACGTTGCCCTTGGAATGTAAGCTGTGGCGCTGCCCACCGGGCACGCTCTTCAGCTTTGCGCTGGCCCGCCAGCGATCGCAGTGGCTGCCGCTGTTGGTTGCGAGCGCCCGCCGGGCAGCGTAAGTGTGCACAATAGCGTGACGCACAGCGCCGCTGCGCCCGCCAACATCGGTGCAGCGGGAGCACGCGCGTACAGCAAGCCGGCAACAGCCGGTGCCAGCGCCATTCCCAGGCGCATCGCTGTCTCCAGAAATCCGTAGCCAAAGCTGAGCATGTCCGGGTGCAGTGTGCGCGCAAGGCGCCCGATCACAATCGGGCGCACCACCCAGTTGCCGCCATGAACAAAGCAAGCCAGTATGATGACCGGAAGCAAAGCGGAACTGAGCAGCAGAACAGACGCGGCCAGCGCCACCAGCTGGCACAGCACCAGCGCCCACCGCCTGGTTTCCGGCAGCTGCCCAAACCCCAGCGACAGCACTACAACGCCAAGCGAGCCCACCGTTCCCAGCCAGCCAATCTGCGCCAAGCCAAGCAGCCTTACTTCTTGAAGATATTTTGGCATCAAAATCTGGCCCAGCTCAATGGCGAAAAATAACAAAAAGATAAACACAACTTGCCAGACAAAAGCGCGTGAATAAATAAGCTGGTGGGCCGGCGGGCGCAGACCGGGCGCGGGTTCGGCCGGGCGGTCGCTGATCATACCCATCACCAAACTGGACAGGATGAAACATGCGCCAGCAATCAAATACACGGCGCGAAAGCCAAGCTGTTCGCCCAGCCAGCCGCCGATTGCCGGCGAGATGACACGGCCAATGGCGGCACCACTGGTAATGAATGCGAGCGTGCCACTAAGGTTGCGCCCGGCAGACTCAGCAGCCACATAGCCGTTAAACGCCGGCATAGCAAAATTGGCAAGCTGATACATAACCAACGCCGGAATCAGCCAGCGCCAGTCCGGTGCCAGTGCCATCAAAATGGTTGCGAGGGAAGCCAGCCACCAGCCCGCCAGAATTGTGATGCGGCGGCCGCGCCGGTCAGCCCACAAGCCAACGGGGATGTAAACCGCGGTGACCAGCAAACCGCCCACTGCAAGCGCAAATCCAACTTGTGAAGTTGTTGCTCCGAGGCTTTCAATAAAAAGTGGCTGGATAAAAATAAACATGCCCATGCCAAATCCCCACAGGAACATGGCTGCAAACATCAGCCGGTGATTGCGGGTGTATGTGCTGAGCATTTGGCTAATTGCGTAACGGCAGCGTTATGGTCGCAGCCGCTTTGAAGCTGCGGCAGGTGCTGCAGCGCTGCCCGGCGCGCACGGTAGCGCGCAGCAGGGTGCTAAGTACCAGCCGCATCCCGCGGGCCAAACATGCGCACCGTCTCGGCGTCATCGCCGGGCGGCACCGTGCCTACGCCCAGGATGCGGTCAATCAGCATATTCTGAAAACGATGAATGGACTCTTCGAAGCGATAGCACATGCGCCCGCCCGCATACGCGGGATTTCGCAAACCATCCTGCACCGACTCCACTATCGCAATGTCTTCCTTGTTCACACTATCCCAGAATTCAAGCAGGCCATCTGTTTCAGCGGCAGGGTCCGCGCTCAGCGCCTCCGACTCCGGATGCGTGAGCAGGTATGCCACCTCCGTTGTCCGGCCGGAACCCGCCGGCTGTGCCAGCAAAAACACCACATGATTCGGGAGTACATTCACCGCCACGTTGGGAAACACCCACGCAAAGCGCGCACTCACACCGTCCACTGCATTGAGACCCGTAATTGCCGGCAGGCCCATCCAGCCGCCATCGTCTGTGTTGGCTGCAATCGGGGTGGTGCAGAAGCCCACGTACATGCCGGGCCCCTGCCAGCGGTAGTGCGAGTCCATCGGCGAAACCTTCACCAGTGCCGGGTGCACCCACGGCAGATGGTAGTACTCCATAAAATTCTCAGCGATTAGCTTCCAGTCCGCCCGAATCTGATACTCGACGCGCCGCGCCAGGCGGAACTCGCTCAAGCGATAGCCATTCAAGCGCACCGGCAAATCGCCCAGCTGCTCAGCAAGCGGCGGTGTTTCTGCAGCCAGGCACACAAACACAAGACAGCCCCACTCAGAAACACGCACTGGGTACAGACCCATTTCATTGCGGTCGAAAGCTTTTACATCCGCCATGTCAAACGCTCCGCGCTGCTCCACCGGAACCCGGCTGTCGGCCGTGAAGAGCGGCGTGCCAAGGCAGGCGCCATCCAAGTCATAGGCCCACGCATGATACGGGCACTGAAAGAAACGCTCCACTTGGCCGACGCCTTCGCACAAGCGCGACCCGCGGTGCCGGCAGACATTCTGATGCGCACGCAGCGCGCCGGCCGCATTGCGCGTCACAATTATGGAACGCCCCGCCACTTCCACAACCTTAAACTGCCCCGGGTTGCGCACTTCATCCGTCACGCACACTGGCACCCAGCTGTTTGCAAACACGCGCTCCTGCTCCAGCGCGTAAAACTCGGGCATAGTGTACGCGTCCGGAATTAGCGTCGACGCAAAGTCCACCGGCAGCCGCGTGCGCGCATAAGTTTCCGCCTTCAGAAACAGCGCCGGATCAAGCGGCCGCATCATGGCCGATCTCCAGAAAGCTGGCTGAGCGCGGGCAGGCGTGATTGGGCACTTGGTTGCATAGTCGTTGCCAACTCAGTTTGAGGATTGGTTGAGCGTAAAGCCAGTAGGTACCGGCCGCAGGCAGATTAACTTTAACATACGCCGCCCCTCGTGAAGGTTGCTGCCCAAAGCCGGCTGTCATCAGCTAACCCGGCATGGCGGTGCAACGCCCCAGCAGCCGCGCCCGCTACCGCGGCGCCGCACCATCGCTTGACGATCGCGCAGTGCGTGGATAAAGTTGCGTACCGCACAGCTTCGTTGGCATAAACCAGCGGACGCTCCCCAATCATTGTCGTCAGCCAAACACCCGCCGCTCCGAACACCGCACCCCGCCCAATACCGCCAGCCCATTCATTTACAAAATGCTTCGTCCCATAATTAGCGGCGTTGCCGCCACACTCGGCTTGGCAATTGCGGCGGCACTGCTTGGCCCGCGCAATCGTTTCGGCCCGAATGTGCCCACGCCGCAGCCCGCACCGCCCACTACGCCGGCAGCACTGGAGGACTGGCTGCGGCAGCGCGAAGCAGCCTATACAGACATCGTACCCGGAACTGAAAAATGCATTATTTGGAACTCAACCGCACGCACCCCAACGCAGTGGGCGGTTGCATACCTTCACGGCTTCTCTGCCAGCCGCATGGAAACCGCGCCATTGGCCGACATGGTGGCCGCGGCGCTTGGGGCCAATTTGTTTTATGCCCGGCTAACAGGGCACGGGCGTGGCGGCGCCGCCATGCGCGAGGCCTGCGTACAAGACTGGCTCGCCGATGGGATTGAAGCCGTGCGCATCGCCCGTACTTTGGGCAAGCGCGTGCTCGTCATCAGTTGCTCCACCGGCGCCACGCTGGCCACCTGGCTGGCTTTGCACCCGGAGCTTTGCACCGTGGACGCACACGTCTTTATCTCGCCCAACTTCAAGCCGCGCAATAAACTTTCCGGCATCTTCAACTGGCCGTGGGGACTACAGATTGCGCTTGCCGTGCAGGGCCCAATCCGCAGCTGGCCGGTAACCGACCCGCAAGAAGCATCCGCCTGGTCGAATCACTACGCAACGCAAGCGTTGCTGCCCTTGATGGCACTGGTACGACATGTGCGCCAGAGCGATCTATCCGCCTTCCAAGCGCCAGTGCTGATGTTGTATTCAAACAGAGATAACACAGTTGATCCGGGCGCAATCCGCGCAGCGTACGCGCGCATCGGCAGCCAGCTTAAGGCGATCGAGGAAGTCACGTACAGCACTGCCACCGGCCAACATGTATTGGCCGGAGACATCAAAGCGCCGCAAGCAACTGCGCCAATGGCCGCCTCAATTGTGCGCTGGGTAAATTCATTGCCGGCCAGCACCGGCTGAGGCTTCCACCTCCCGCCTCCACCCGGCATTGGGCCGCTGTGCCCGCAACATCACAAAGGATTGCACCAGCCGCAGCTGAATTATGGGCTGGAAACTTTGCGCTATCCACGGGAACGCGGCGATGGCGCTCCTGCCTTGCGGGCATGCGGCAGAGTGACAGCCGCTGCCTGCATCCGGCTTGTCAGCCGACTGCGCCCCGCACCAGCCAGAGCGCAGCCATGCCCGTGATTATTGTGAGCAGCACGCTGCGCGTGCGCCACGCCACAAGTGCTGCAAGCACGGCTGCCAGTAAACGTGCAGCGCCCGCTGCGGAAAGCATGGCCGGCCCGCCGGCAGTGAGCTCCGGCACAATAATGGCGGCAAACACCGCCGGCGGCACAAAGCGTAATGCGCGCTGCCACGCACCGTTCAGGTGCAGTTTCTCAAGCATCACAACTGGCAGCAGCCGCGTGGCAAAGGTCACAGCGCCCATGCCCGCCATCGTCAGCCAGAGATAGGCGTCAGTCATGGAGCCCGGCCTCTGCGCTTGAGCTCCCTGCCCGCGCGTGCCAATGCTCGAAGAGCACACCGGCCGCAATGCCCGCCAGCGCCGCAGCAAACAAACCCAGCTTGTAGGGCCAACTCACGCCCGCTGCGGCCACACCACCCGCCACCAGCGCGGCAACCACCGCCGCCCGGTCGGCAAGCGCCGGCACCAGCAGCGCAATAAAAGTCAGCGGCACCGCAAAATCAAGCAGCAGCCCGGCTGGAATCTGCCCGCCAACCAAAATGCCAAGCGCGGTGCTGAGTTGCCAGCTGCACCACAGCGTAAGCGCCGTGCCGAAGAAATACCAGTGGCGGTGTGCGTAATACTCCGGCTGGCGGGCCGTGGCGTTGTAGTGCGTAATCACCACCGCGTACGCCTCGTCAGTCAGCAAGTAGGCAAGCAGCCACTTCCAGCGCGGCCGCAAGTGGCGCAGCTGCTGCGCAAGCGAGGCGCTATAGAGTGCGTGCCGCAGATTGACCACAAGGGTTGTAAGCACCATCACAGCTGCCGGCGTCAGATCGCGGTACAGGCTCACAGCCACAAACTGCGCCGAGCCCGCAAAGATCACAGAGGAAGTGGCAAGCGCAGCCAGCGGTGGGAGCCCCGCATCGCGCGCAACCGCGCCAAAGATCAGGCCGAAGGGGAATACGGCCAGCAGCATCGGCAGCTGCCCCCGGATGCCGCTGCTGAATTCACTGCGGTTCGTAACAGCTTGCAGCGCTGGCGTGGGCTCAAGCTGCTCATCACCGGCAGCCGCATGGGTTGCACTTTCATTGTGATCGGCAGAATTCATAATTCGATTTTATGCTCTAAGTTGCAGGAACAGCAGTATCTGCAAACAGCAAAAACACCAGACCAGCCATGCATGCCACACGCCCTTTCGGTTTGCAATCCAACAGCAAAGGTAAAACAGAACTGCGCGTTGCCGCACTATCGCATTTAGCGCACAGCATCAGCTTGAGTACAGGCTGCTTCGTGACGCGCATGAGATGCGCTGCGGCCAAAATCGGCCGCAGCCCCATGCAGCCGACTCATTCGATGAGCTGCGTCCCGGCAACCCGCAGCTGCAGCAATCTATCCGCGCCCGATAAACGGCATTTTTGTCGCCATGACAGTCATAAACTGCACGTTGGCATCCAAGGGTAAGCCAGCCATATACAGCACCGCATCCGCAACCACTGCCACATCCATCGTGGGCTCCACTGCCAGCGCACCACTGGCCTGCGGCACGCCGGCCTGCATGCGCTCTGTCATCTCGCTGGCCGCATTGCCAATGTCAATTTGCCCGCAGGCAATGTCGTACTTGCGCCCGTCCAGCGCGGTGGCGCGCGTGAGGCCGGTAATGGCATGCTTGCTGGCAGTGTAAGGCGCGGAGTTGGGGCGCGGCACGTGCGCAGAGATTGAACCATTGTTGATGATGCGGCCACCTTGCGGCAGCTGCGCTTTCATCAACCGGAAAGCAGCGCGCGTGCACAGAAACACACCCGTCAGGTTCACTGCCACCACTTTGTTCCACTGCGCCACAGTTATGTCTTCCAAACAAACCGCAGGCGCACTCACGCCGGCATTATTAAACAACAAATCCAAGCGCCCAAAGCTTTCCCGGGTTTTCGCAAAGAGCATCTCCACGGCGGCCTCATCAGATACATCAGCTGCCACGGCGCGGCAGTTGACGCGCGCACTTCCAATCAGGTTAAGTGTTTCATCCAACGCAGTTTGCCGCCGGCCAGCGAGCACAACCGCAAAACCCCGGCCCGCAAGCGCAATCGCCACCGCCCGGCCAATCCCGGAGCCTGCGCCCGTCACCATCGCAATTTTCAGAGTTGCAGTCACACACGCCTCACTTGATGAATGTTAAAACGAAGCAGCGAAACCACGACGGAAGCCCAATCGCGCACAGCGAAGTTGAGCTCACAGGGCTCAGTTCGAAGGCGTTATTGCGGCGCGCCAACCAAGCCCATCTTCTGTGCGCCCGCCCGGCTTGTACTCTGCGCCCACCCAGCCGGCATAACCAAGACGCTGCAATGTGGCCATGATGTGCAGGTAATTGACCTCGCCCGCATCCGGCTCGGCGCGGCTGGGCACCGCAGCTATTTGCACATGCCCGATCATCTCAATCTGCTGCTCAATGCAACGCGTCAGATCGCCCTGCATGATCTGCACGTGATAGCAGTCAAACATAATCTTGATGTTCTGCCGGCCGGTACGCTTGATAATTACCGCCGCCTGCTCAACGGTTGTGAGGGCGTAGCCCGGCTTGTCGCGGGTGTTGATGGGCTCGATCAGCAGCCCCACCCCAGCCACGGCTGCCAGCTCGGATGCGATCTGCAGATTCTCAACAAAACAGTGTTCGGCCGCCGTAAGCCCCTGCGCGCGAACCAGCCCTGCCATGCAATGCACAGCCGCCGCGCCGGTTGCCATAGCGTAGTCCAGTGCCTGCTGCACAGTCTGGCGAAACTCCAGCTCACGCCCGGGTACGGCCGCCAGCCCAAATTCTCCAGCCGCAGTATCACCCGGCCCCGTGTTGAGCGCAATCAAACGCAATCCAGTAGCACGCAGGGCAACACTGACCTCCGCTGCGGGCACATCATAGGGCCAGTGCAGCTCAACCGCTTCAAAGCCGCACGCCGCTGCCGCACCGATCCGGGCAACGAGGCCGCGCTCTGCAAACAAAAAACCAAGGTTGGCAGAAAACTTCATTGTTGCATGAATAGCAGTGTGCCCAGCGCCAGCTACCTAAGCACTAAACGAACTCAATGATGTAGCTCTTGCGATTGGCATTGAGTGTAAGCTGGCGCGGAATCTCCGAAACCTTGACCCGCAGGCGCTGCTGTGCGGACTCGAAATATGTTTCCGGAATTTCGAGGTGACCCGCCCTGCCCAGAACTGCCTGGTAGGCATCATCCGAAAACTGCATCTGCGCCAGTTTGGCAACCACCTGCCAAAACATTCCATGCCGCAGAGTAAACAGCACCGTCAACAGCTGCTCGCGCCAGGTGCGCTCTGCCCGCCCCACATCCACCAGAATTAGCTGCCCGCCGCGCACCGAGATTTTTCCAACTGCCACAATGAACTCATCCAAATAGTGCAGCGAGGGGAAATACTGGATCACACTCAGGCACAGGGTTTTCGTACAGCCCGGCCCCAGCGCTGCAAGCTGCGCCAGATTTCCCGTCAGCTTCACAACAGAAACATCGCGGCGGCTGGCAAACTTCTGCTGGCACAGCTCAACCGAGTGCTGCGAAAGATCAGCGCACACTATCTCCTTTACCCGCCCTTGCATTTGCATTGCAAAAATTCCGGAGCCGCAGCCAAAATCAAGCACGCGGTCCGCCGCCCCGAATTTCACGAAGGGTTCGATCAGCTCCAGCAGCACCTGCATCTGCCGGTTCCAGAGCGCCGAGTCGCTCCAAATTGTGGGCGCGTTCCAATAGCCGGCCCAGGCGCCGCTATCGTCTGCTGCACCGGAAATCAGGGGGTTCCCGCCGAAAAACTTAAAGCATTTATTAAAAACGCGCACGCGAATATTATCCTCCAACTTGCGGCAGATGGCTGTTCTAGAACACGTTTAATTCCCCCGCCGCTAAACAACACCGCCATAAGCACAGGTGCTAACATTCAGTAATGTGGGCAGTGCGGTCTAAAAACATCCGCCCGAGCGGGCTTTTAAACTAATGCCCCCCGCCATAACTGAGGCTGCGCAGCGCACTGCGCCAATCCCTTCGCGTTTGTTTGGCTGGGCAATGGTGCTGTGCTCCACGCTGGCTTTCAGCTTTTCCTCACCAATCGCCACCATCCTAATCCGACAGGGAGTGGACCCCACCACAATGCTGGTGGCGCGCTTTGCAATGACCATAGCGGTTATGGCGGTGAGCATTGCATTCTCCGCCCCGGCACTATTTATCATGCCGAAGCGCGCTCTAGGCATTGCGCTTGCAGCCGGCCTCATCAACAGCATCAGCATGCTCAGCTTTTTCTGGTCGCTCACACGCTTGAGCACTTCCATCGCATCAATGCTCTTCTCGCTCTATCCACTGGCGCTGCTCGCCCTACTGGCACTGCGTGGCGAGCGCTACACAATGCGCCACGGAGTGCGGCTGGTACTGGGCCTGGGGGGCGCATACCTGCTCATAGATCCCGGAGGCAGCTCAGACATGCTGGGCGTGCTGCTGGTGCTCTGCACAGTGGTGGTTGCAGCGCTGCAGATGGCGCTGGTGCAATGGTTTCTGCAAGCGGAAGATGCCTGGTCGGTGGCGTTCTATAACTCTCTGGGCATCACAATTGGCATTTTTTCATTTTGGACCTGGCAGGGAAATCCATGGTCTGCGCCAAGTGCCACGGGCTGGCTGCTGCTCATAGTCATGGCTATCTTCACCACATTTTTTGCGCGCGTGACAATGTTTCTTGCCGTGCGCATCGTTGGCAGCTCGCAGCTGGCGCTGCTGACTCCGTTGGAAACGCTGCTGAGCGTGATTTGGTCGGTGGCTTTTCTGGGGGACCGGCTGCTGCCGCTGCAGCTGGCCGGCGGCGCATTGATTGCCATCAGCGCTGTGCTCGCAGCGCAGCGCTTGGAGCGCACCCGCTGGCCGGCGCGCTGGCGGCTGTGGGGGCGGGTGTAAGCGCGTTGCGCTTTGCCGGCTAGCTGCCAGCCTGCACGGCCCTGCGCTGCAGCTGCAGCCGCCCAAACCCGCTGCTGCCCAGCAGCACCAGCAGCGCAAACCCAAAGCCAAGCGGCTGACCGCCGCGCTGGCTCAACACACCAGCCAGCACGGGCGCCAGCGTTGAGCCTATGGCGCGCGCAAAGAGCTGCGCGGTGCCGGCCGTCGCCCGCAACGCGGGAAAGTTGTCCACCATCAGGCTGAGCTGTGCGGGAAAGCCTGTGCCCGCAGCGACACCAAACATGCCAACCGCCAGTGCCAGCCACAGCAGCGAGAAGCCGGGCGCCGCCAACAAGCTGGCAATAAGCAGCAAGCCGTAAGCCAGCCCACCCAGTGCTGCGCAACGCTCCAAAATTCGCAGCGCCCCGTGCCGGTCAGCCAGCTGCCCGCCCCACAGCGAACCCACTGTCACACTCAAAGGCAACAACGCTTGAAAGCCGCCCGCCCAACTCTCCGGCGCGCCCATGCGCTCTGAAAGCATAAATGGCAGCAGCGCGTGGTAAGTGTAGATGGCGTAGTACTGTGCAAAACCAAACGCAAGCGCAGCGGCTGTGGCGGGCCGGCGCGCAATTTGCAGCAGCTCCTGCAGGCCGACGCGCTGCGCGGGCGCGGGCTGGGCGGGCAGCTGCCACAGGACCAGTAGCAACACCAGCAGCCCGCAAAGTGCCAGCGCCCAAAAGTCGCCGCGCCAGCCAAACCAAAGTGCAATGGCGCTGCCCAGCAGTGGCGCAACTGTGGCGCCCAGTGAATTAGACATTGTGAAGAGGCCCATGGCGCGGCCGCGCTGCTCCGGCGCGTGCGTATCACTGATTGAAGCGACGCCCACTGCGACCGCCGCTGCAATGCCCATGCCCTGCAGGCAGCGCACAGCCAGCAGCGCACCGAGGCCGCCAGCCATTGAGCCCCACCAGCTGGCGCCTGTAAACAGCAGCATGCCCGCAGCCAGAATCCATTTGGAAGAATAGCGGTCCACCAGCGGCCCAAAAATTATCTGCAACCCGGCCACGCACAAGCCGTAGATGGAAATGGTGAGGCCAATGCCCGCTTGGCTGGCGTGCAGGTCGGCACTCATGGAAACAAGCGCGCCAGAGTAAATCATTTGCGCAAAGGCGCGCAGGAAGCCCGCGGCCAGCGCTGCACCCACCAGTACCCACCAGCCCGCCGCGCCGCTGGGCCGCGCCTGCGCTGCGGGCGGCACGTTAGAGCCAGTCACGCGCAATCGCCTCCACCCACACACGCTCGTAGAATGCCTCACCCTGCCACGCAGCGCGCAAGCGCAGATCCACATTAAAGTGCGTGGCGGTACTTTTGATGGTGCCGTGCACATGCACCGCCGCAACCTGTCCGGCCTGCTCAAGATCATAGTGAATATCAGTGGCCACGGTCACCTGCGCCGCATCAATATTGTGCGCGGTCATCTCCATCGCTTCCGAAACGCCCAGGCTGATGCCGCCTGCCAGCGCACTGCGGTCACCGCTAAACACGCGCACCGTTACCGTGTCAGCCAGCACATCCTCAACCACTTCGTAACGCGGCGGCAGCTCAATGTAGGAACCGCCATGTACAACATCCGGCGGCGTGAACTTCAATCCCGGAAGCGGCTCGCTGCCGGGAGCCAGCGGCAGCTCGAGGCGCGCGGGGCACGCTGCGCCCCAATGCAGCTGGTTGTGCGCAGTATGGGGCGTGGGCCACAGCACCGGCCACCAGCCGCTGCTCACGCTCAGGCGCAGCGCATTGCCAGCGGAAAACTGATGCCCGATGCCTTTTAATTCCACGTGCACTTCATAAACCACACCGGGCTGCAGCGCCTGCGGCTGGCCATGCCCGTTGCGGTGCGCCAGATTGAGAATGCCGGTACTCACCACGGTTGCGGCGCCGTCGGGCGCCACTTCACTGAGGCGCACAACCACGGCCGCAACCGGCGCGCTGCTGGAAACAAAAAGCACGGCGCGCGGGTTGCCCAGCACGCGCAGTGGCTCCACCAGCGGCGCAGAAGTAAACACCGGCACAAGCGCGTCGTCCGCGCGCATGTCGCGCGCCAACCCGGTTGGGAGCCCGCCCGGGCCCCAGCACAGGGCTGCGTGGGTGCCATGCGCCGGGCGGTGGGCGTAATGCGCCACGCCCGGCTGGGACGGCGCACTCTTGCAGAGCGCGGCGCTGCCCAGCCACAGCGTGGCGTTGGCTGGCTGTGCGACGCCAAACGCAGCCGTTGCCTGCCAGCTGCCGGGCAGCTGCAGCGGAAAAGGCTGCGGTGCGGCATGCGCAGTTTCGTAGTACAGCAGCGCAGGCTCGTCCATCACGCCATTTTGGTCGCCGCGCAGCCAATAACCAAAGAAGCGCACCATCTCGTGCATCCAGTCCAGCGCCGGACCGGGGAATGGCGCCTGTGGCAGCGTGTGCCCCCACGGGCCAATGATGGCGCGGCGCGGCGCACTGCAATGCTGCAGCATGCGCAGCGCGCTGTTGGTGTAGCCGTCGTTCCAGCCGCCCACCAGCAGCATGCCGCATTTGATCCGGCCGTAATCCGGAGCCAGCGACCCGCGGCGCCAGTAGTCGCTGTCCTGCTGCTGGCGCAAGTTGTTCAATACCCATGGCGGCGTTTGCTCTAAACGCTCGCGCCACTGCGACAGCCAGCCGGCCTGCGTTAGGGCTGGCACCGGCGGCAGGGCATTCATGCCGATCTGGCTGAGCGTGTAGCCCAGCATCTCGCTGACAGTCTTGCATCCGCCCAGATAGTGCACATCATCCGTGTAGCGGTCGGCGCTGGCGTACATGGGCAGGATGGCCTTAAGCGCCGGCGGCTGCTGCATGGCTACCTGAATGGATGTGAAGCCACCGTAGCTGATGCCCCACATGCCCACGCTGCCATTGCACCACGGCTGCGCCGCCAGCCACGCCACCACATCGCAGCCATCCTGCGTCTCGGCAGCCGTGTATTCATCCAGCGCCACGCCGGCGCTGCTACCTGTGCCACGCACATCCACCCGGCAGCCGGCAAAGCCGCGCTGCGCAAGATAGCCCATGCGCGCATGGTCAGCCTCGTAGCGCCAGTCGTCCTTGCGATACGGAATCATCTCGAGCACCACTGGAAATTGCTGGCCGGCATACTGCGCGCGCGGCAGCCACAGATTGGCGGAGAGCAACACGCCATCACGCGCTGCAATGCGCACGTTGTGCTGCACCTCAAATGCATGGGGGCCGAGGCTGCTCATAATTGTGGCTGTGCGAACACTAGGTGAAGAGCTGCGCATCGCGCAGCTCAACGGAACGGCGTGCCACATAAGCGCGCAGTTCCTCGCGCAATGCGGCTTCCATTGGCGGCTCGCTGTATTGTGCCAGCAGCTGGCGCCACATGCCGTGTGCGCGCTGCGCTGCATCGTGCGCCCCACCCGCCTGCCAGCTGTCGTAGCCAGTGCGGTCAGCCAGTGCCGTTGCAAAAAATTCGCTGTCAAAGCGCGCCTGTGTGTGCGCCGTACCAAAGTGATGGCCGCCCGGCCCGATGGCAGCAATGCTGTCAAGCGCCAGGCTGCTGTCATCAATCGGGAAGCCGCGCATAAAGTGCGCAAACATTGCCAGCTGTTCCGCGTCAATCATCAACTTCTCAAAGGAAATAGTAAGGCCGCCCTCCAGCCAGCCCGCCGCATGCATTACCAGATTGGCATGCCCGAGCACACACGGCCACAAGTTCCACATTGTTTCAGTGGCTGCCTGCGCATCGGCCAGCTTGGCGGACGTGAGGCTGCCGCTGCCGCGGTACGGCAGGCGATAGTGGCGCGCCAGCTGCGCGCCGGCGAGCAGCGCCCACGCCCCCTCCGGCGTGCCGAATGCCGGGCTGCCACTGCGCATATCAGTGTTGGTGGTAAAGCCGCCATACACTACCGGCGCGCCAGGCCGCACCAGCTGCGTCAGCGCAATGCCCGCCAGCGCTTCTGCGTTTTGCTGCGCCAGTGCAGCCGCAATCGAGATGGGGCTCATGGCGCCAGCCAGAATGAACGGCGTGATGATGCACACCTGCCCCGCGCGCGCATAAGTTATCAGGCCGCCCAGCATGCGGTCATCGTAAGTGAGCGGGCTGTTGACGTTGATCACATCGCCAATCACCGGCTCCGTGGGCAGCGTGCCGCCAAACGCAATGCGCGCCATCTCCACCGCGTCCGCCGTGATGATGCGCCCCTGCGCGCCTTCCAGCATCGCCTTGTCACTCAGCGTAAATCCGGCATACAGGCGCCGCAAGTGGCGCGTGGGCACCGGTTCATCTTGTGCGGTCACCTGCTCCCAGTTGCCAAAGTGCAGCATGGGCAGCATGTGCGTCAGGCGCAGCAGGTTTTCATAGTCGGCGCTATCGCCCACCCGCCGGCCGCGCTCCAGGTCCGTCACATACACCATACCGCCACTGGGCCCAAACGCTACCGAATTACCGCCCACGCGGATATTGCGCTGCGGGTTGCGCGCCCGCCATACAAACTCCTGCGGCGCAGTCGCCAGACACTTTTGCAGCAGTTCCTCCTCAATCCACACATGGCTGCGGGCGTGGTCGACGCGCGCCCCCGCCGCCTGCCACAACTGCAGCGCCTCCGCATCCAAAAAGCGCAAGCCCACCTCGCGCAAAATGCGCAGTGAGGCTGCGTGCAGCGCGTGCAATTCGTCTGCGGAAAGCAGCGCTACCGGCGGCCACGGATTGACCGGCACGGCAGCCGAGTGCTGCAGCAACGGCAGGCCGGTGCGGCTTTCACGACGTTCCAGCCGCCGTGTTTGGCGCGGAGTTTGCGAAGCGGTACTCATAGTTAAACTTTTTGCGCGGTGGGATTGAAGATGGATTGTAACTGAGCGGGCAGCGTGCCCGGAAGATGGCTGCCCCTAATGAAAGCGGCTGCCAATTTGTGCGCCGCGAGCAGCGGCTGCCGTGCTAGGAACTTTGCGGGTCCAAAGCGTCCCGCAATCCATCTCCAAAAAACGAGGCGCCCAGCATGAGCAAAGAAAGAAATGCAGCCGGCAGCACGGCCATGTGCCAGTAGGCTTGAATGTACTGCCACGAAACGCCCACCAGCTTGCCAAGGCTCGGCTGGCTTTCCGAAAGGCCGTAACCCAAAAAACTCAGCGTGGACTCAGACAGAATAACGCTGGGCACACCCAGGCTGATGGCAATCACGAACGGATTGAGCAGATTGGGAATTACATGCTTGACCGCAATCATAAATGTTGGCGCGCCAAGGCCGCGCGCTGCGTCAATGTAATCGAGGTGGCGCACTTGCAGCACACGCGCGCGCACAATGCGCGTGGTTTCCGGCCACCCCAGCAGCGCAATCGACAACACCAAATTCAGCACGGTCGGGCCGAAAACCACAATGAACAGTATTTGGAACAGCAAACCGGGCAACGCCACCCACACTTCTGCCAGGCGGCTGATTGCAAAGTCCACCGCGCCGCCAAACCAGCCGGCAATAAAGCCCAGCACCAGCGAAACCGCAATTACAAACAGCTGCACCAGCGTGGCAATCACAATGCTGGTGCGCATCCCAAGCGCCAGATACACCAGCATATCGCGGCCCGCAATGTCCGTGCCCAGCGGATAACCATCAACTTGAAAAGGAAGTTTGCTGGTGACCTTCAGGTTTGTGGCGGGATACTCGGAGAATAGGGGCACGCCAAAAGCGTACAGCGCCAGCCCCAGCACCATCAGCAACCCCAGCACGGCTGCGCGGTTGCGCGTGAAGCGCCGAACCGCCAGCGCCGCAGGCGAGACAGCCGCCTTAGCCGGTGCAGCCGGCAAAATCGGTCCGTTATCAACCATCGCGCGGTAAGCCGGCGGGAAGCCCCAAGCAACGCACCAAACTCAAAAATGCAGTCGAAGCAACGCCGCCGACATACGCACTGCCCTAGCGCCGCAGCCGCACGCGCGGGTCCGCAACCGTATAAAGCACATCCCCGGCAAGGTAGGAAATACCCCACAGCACCGTCACAATCAGCACCAGCGCCATCACCATCGGATAGTCGCGCTGGCCGATTGAGTCGATAAAGTAGCGCCCGATGCCGTTGATGCGGAAGATCTTCTCCAGGATTGCCGAACCGGTCAGAGCGTTGGGAATAATGGGCGCCAAAACCGTGATCAACGGAATAAGCACATTGCGCAAACCATGCTTGAAAAGCACGCGCACGAAGGGCATGCCCTTAGCGCGCGCTGTGCGCATGTAATCCTGGGTGAAAACCTCCAGAATTCCGTTGCGCGCGTAGCGCACCAGCACCCCGAAAGGCAGGATGCCAAAGATAAACACCGGCATCACCAGCGTCCGCGGGTCCTTAGTTGGCAGCCAGCCACCCGTAGGCAGCAGCTTCCAAGCCACCGAAAGCAGAAAAGTCATGAATACAGCAATCGCAAAATTGGGGATAGTTGTTCCTAAAATCGCCACAAACCGCACCAGGTAATCCGTCGCACTGTTTGGGCGCAACGCCGCCATTACACCAAGTGTCACACCCAATGGCACAGACCATAACAGGGCCAGTGCGCCCAGCTGCAGGCTGGTGCCCCACTGTTGTTGAAAGATCTCAAGAATCTGTTTGTTCTCAGCCTTATAGGAGGTGCCAAAATCCCCGCGGACGGCGTGGGAGATATAGCTGGCCCAAACAACGTAGAAAGGTTTGTCCAAATTGTATTTTGCTTTGACGTTGGCGAGTGCGGCAGCGGAGAGCGGTTGTTCCCATTGATCGAAAGGGCCGCCGGGCACATTGTAAAGGATGGCGAAAGTAATGAAGGAAACAACCAGCAATACGAGCACAAGGCCGAACAAACGCAAAAAAATATATCTGAACATGAGCCCTAGGGGTCAAATATTCCAAAAAGGGTGCAAGGCTTGTCGGCCTTGCACCCTTGATTTCAGTGAGTCTTAGCAGTAGCCAAACAAATCGCTATTGCGGCGGCTCCGGCCGGTAGTCAGTCACATTCTTAGTGACGTACGTATCAATCACGCCAAGGTTCAAGCTGGAAAATCCCGGCCAACCTAGCCCACGCGCAGTGTTAATTTTGCCTGGTTGGAAGGTAGCGCCTGTGATGTAAGGCTTCCAAACCCACACGTCAAACTGCTGCAGGGCAAAAATGCCGCCAACCTCGTCTACCAACAGTTTCTCGGCGTCGCGGTACATCTGATCACGCTTCGCCTTGTCAGGCTCGGCCAGCGCACTCTTGAGCAAGCCGTCGTACACATCGTTGTTCCAGTTGTGCCGGCCTCCATTCCGAAATACGCTCAGCATGTTAGACTGGTCCATGAAGTCCAAACCGTATGAAACAAATCCAAATTGAAGTTCAGTTGGCTTGGCGTTCAAGGCATCCATAAACACTTTAGCCTCAGTGCGCTGCACCTCAACTTCAACTCCCAGATTGGCCTTGATTGCCTCAGCATAAACACCAGCCATGGCAATCAGCGGCTCTTCGATCGGATTGCCCATGCGCACGTTCATTGTCAACTTATCAGTAATCTTCACACCAGACTCGGCAAACAACTTCTTGGCGAGTTCCGGATCATACATTTGAAAAGGCTTCAGAGCTTCCTCGTTAGATCCCGGAAAGCCCGGGGAGAGCATCGCGTAAGCCGGATCCGCTGCCGGCGCGGGCAAAATGGTCTGCATGATCGTCTCGCGGTCAAACAAATGCGCAAATGCCTGGCGTACTTTCAGATTGTCGAATGGTGGCTTGCTGTTGTCGAAGAAAAAGTAGTGCACACGCATATCACCCGGATCCTGGGCTGCCAGCTTGAACAGCTCTGGATCGGCGGCAATCGTTTGCACATCAGCGCCGGAACCAACCCGCGCCCGCTCCACTTCATTTGCCTGGAAGGCCTGCAGCTCGCTCTTGGGCGAAATGAAAATTACCTTGTTCAAGTAGGGCTTCAGGTCATCAGGCATGTTCGGGTTCGCCTTCAGCACCACCCGCGTCGGTGACCACTCCTCCAGCATATACGGGCCGGCAGACACGGTGGTCTTCAGGTCATGGCCGTATGTCGGGCCGTACTTTTCAAGCGCTGCCTTCTGCATCGGGCCAGAGTACAGCATCAGCATCGGCAGAAATGGAAGCGAAGTTGTGAGCTCAAAGACCACCTCTTTGGGGGTTGCCCCCTGCCGCACGCCAATCTCGGTTGGCTTTACCTCGCCCTTCAGCGCCTCGGAGTAGCCCTTGATCTTCATCTCTTCGGTGTACCATGAAAAATCGTAAGCAGTGGCGGGGTCCGCCATGTGCTGAAAGGTAGCGATCACATCGGCGGCAGTCAGCTGGGTGCCGTCGGACCAGTTAACATCGTCACGAAGCTTAAATGTCCACACCGTGTTATCAGCATTCGGAGTGTATGTTTCCGCCAAACCCGGAACCACATGGAAGTCTTTGTCCACGCGGATTAGCGGAAAGGAAAACATGCTGTCGCCGATGCTGCGGTTGTATACGCTTGCAGTCAGATCCATAAAGACAGCGCCTTCAGCAGCAGCTTGCGTATCACCTGTGATTGCCAGCACCTGCTGCTCGCTGGGGGCAGCGTCATCCGGCAGTAACTTGCCAATGCTGTTGACGTTCGGTGCGGCAGTCGGCTCCACCGGCACTTCGGTGGGCGCAACCGTCGCTGTGGGTGCGGCAGCGGGCGCCGCAGTGGCTTCATCCGCAGCCGCAACGGCAGTGGGGGCCGGTGCCGGGCTGGCACACGCCGCGAGGATTAGCGTGCCCGCCAAAATCAAATAGATTGTCTTTCGATACATTTTCTTTTTCTCCTTTTGTTTCAAAACACTGACACGAATATTAGTCGCAATCGGCACACAGGTCAAGGGGTTTGTTACAACGTCGGCGCTACCGGTGGGTCGGCTGCCAATGCGCCCGCTGTGCCAGATCCCCTATAATCTCAGCATGCTGAAGAAAGAATTTCAGTACATCGTGCTGGGGTTGGGTGGGCTGGGCAGTGCCGCCGCGTACTGGCTGGCACGCCGCGCTGGCAGTGCGGTGCTCGGGCTGGAGCAGTTCGAGCTTGGCCACGACCGCGGCAGCTCGCATGACCACTCGCGCATCATCCGCCTTTCCTATCACAAGCCAAACTATGTACAGCTGGCCAAGCGCGCCTACAGCGCGTGGGCGCAGCTGGAGGCGGACAGCGGCGAGACAGTGATCATCAAAACCGGCGGGCTGGATCTAGCGCCCGTCAACAGCGCTATTCCCATCCTTGATTACACCAACAGCCTCACAGCTGCGCGCGTGCCATTTGAGTTTTTGGATGCGCCGGAAGTGCGCCGGCGTTACCCGCAGTGGCGCATCGAGGACGACGTAATGGCACTCTATCAACCCGATGGCGGCATTGCTGCCGCCGAGCGGGCTACGGCTGCGCATCAGCGCATGGCGCGCGTGCATGGCGCCACCCTGCGCGCTGGCGCTCCCGTCCATTCCGTGCGCCCGCTGGCAGCGGGATACGAAGTGCAAGCCGGCGGCGAAACATACCACTGCGAAAGGCTTGTGGTTGCCAATGGCGCGTGGACCAACCACACTCTGGCGCACCTGGGCATCAAGCTGCCGCTGACCGTAACGCAGGAGCAAGTGAACTACTTTGCCGCGCCGGACGCCGCCGAGTTTGCGCCGGAGCGCTTCCCGGTTTGGATTTGGATGGATGAGCCCAGCTACTACGGGTTCCCCGTCTTCGGCACAGCGGGCGTGAAAGTGGCGCAGGATTGCGGCGGTGCCGAGGTAACTGCGGAGACGCGCACTTTTGACCGGGACGAGGCTGCGTACGAGCGCGTAAGCGCCTTCACCAAACGCTACCTGCCCGGCGCCCACGGCCCGCTGCTTTATTCCAAGTCCTGCCTGTACTGCATGCCACCCGACCGCGACTTTATTGTGGACTTTGTGCCCGGCCACGAGCGCTGCACGATTGCGGTTGGCGCCGGCCACGCGTTCAAGTTTGCGTCCGTGCTGGGCCAGGTGCTCAGCGAGCTGGCCATTGATGGCAGCACGCCCAGCGACATTGCCGGCTTCAGTATGCAGCGCCCGATTCTGTGGATGGACAACCCACCACGCAGTTTCATGCTGTAGCGCGGCTGCTACAATGCGGTTGGCAGCAGTTGCCAAAAAGGAGAAAAAGTGATGCGCCTTCCATGCAGACTGCGGCTTATGCTTTTGTGTGTGCTGCTGGGTGCCTGCACGGCTGCGCCAACCCCGCAGCCGCTTGCGGTTGCGCGCGTTGGCTACGGCGGCAGCCCGGACACGGTGAACCCCGGCACCGCTGTACTTACCGAGGCGTACACAATGTTTGCGCTGGTGTACGACGCGCTGTACACCTACAACTTCGACGGCACCTACTCGCTGAGCCTGGCAGAGTCTGTGGACCGCAGCGCAGACGGGCTCACCTACACCTACAAGATTCGCAGCGGTATCAAGTTTCATGACGGGCAGCCGCTGACGGCGCGCGATGTGGCCTTCACCTACAACCTCAACAAAGCCCACACCGAATACCCGTACATGAATCCGTACACCCGCTACATGGAAAGTATCACGGCGCCGGACGACACAACCGTGGTGATCCGCCTGAACACTGCCATTCCGAACATTGAGAGCCAGCTGGTGTTCCAATATGTACTGCCCGCGCATGTGTGGCAGGCACACGCAGACGGCGCAGCCGCGGTAGAGTTTGAAAACGAGGCGATGATTGGCAGCGGGCCGTTCAAGCTGCTGGAGTATAAGCAGGGCGAGTTTGTGCGGCTGGGCGCCAACAAGCAGCACTTCTCGCGCCCGCCAAAAGTGGACGAGGTGATCTTTCAAACATTTGCCAACTCGGACGCGCTCGTGCAGGCAATTTCAACCGGCCAAGTGGATATGATCACCGAGCTGCCCAACACGGCTGCGGAAAAACTCGGGCAGACGCTCAATGTAAAAGTTGTCAGCGCTGCGCCATTTGCGCCAGCCGTCAGCGACATCATATTTAATCAGGCCACGAGGGAGAGCTGCCCATCTGAATCAGCGTGCACCGGAAATGTGGCGCTGCAAGACCGCCAGGTGCGGCTGGCGCTGGCGCATGCCACCAACAAGCAACAGCTGATTGATGTAGTGCTGCAGGGCAAAGGCACGCCCGGCCTCACGCTGATCCCCAACGGCCTGGGAATGTGGTTCAACGACTCTCTGAAAGACTATGAATATGACCCGGCCAAAGCAAACCAGATTTTGGATGATGCGGGATATGAATATAAAGGGGATATTCGGTGTGCGGCTGTGCCTTGCGTTTATGGAGATCCACCGATGAACTTCCGGATGTACTGGCCCAGCGACAGCGCGGATGCGCCGCGCATGGCGGAGCTGCTGGCTGGCATGTGGAAGGAGATTGGCGTGGGCTTGCAGCCGCAGGCGATTGACCCGGATGCACTGACCGCACTGTGCTGCCCGGCATTCGATTTTGACATCATTCTGTGGGGCTGGGGCTCCGACCCCGACCCCAACATGCTACTAAATGTGATGCGCACCGAGTCCATATCCACGGGCAGCAGTGAAACCGGCTACTCCAACGCGCGCTATGACGCATTGTATGACCAGCAGGTGGTGGAGCTGGACCTGCAAAAGCGCAAGGATCTGGTTTGGGAGATGCAGCGCCAGGTGCATGAAGATGTGGTGTACATCATTCCGTACTACGACATGCAAGTGCAGGCATTGCGCACGGACCGCTTCAGCGGCTGGATTCTGGACCAGCCCAAGCTGGACCTGAGCGATGTCAGCTCGCTGGTGAACATCACACCCGTCAAGTAACGCGCAGCCCGCGCGCCGGGCTGCGCCCGCTAAACCACCCCGCAATGCAGTCCGGCCGATTGCTGCTTCGCAAAGCCTGGTCTGCGCTTTTGACCATCGGCTTCGTGCTGGTGCTCAACTTCTTTTTGTTTCGCGTGCTGCCCGGCGACCCGGCGCGCGCCGGCATCAAAGACCCGCGCATGACCCGCGCAGCCCAGATCGCCATTCACCAGCGCTTCGGGCTGGACAAGCCGGTGCTCAACTGCCTCGCCAGCCTCAACCCGCTGCGCCGCGGCCCGTGCCTGGTAAACCCGCTGCAAACGCAGTTGTTCATATACATCAACAATCTTCTGCACGGCGAGTTGGGCATCAGTTACCACAACAAAATTCCGGTGGGCGAGCTGGTGCGCGCGCGCTTGTGGAATACGGCCGTGCTGGTCAGCGCCGGGCAGGCGCTGGCAATTGTGCTGGGCATAGCCGGTGGCGTGCTGGCCGCGTGGCAGGCCCACACGCGCATTGATTACGCCGCGCTCATCACCAGCCTGGTGGCGTGGAGCATGCCAACTTTTTGGCTGGGATTGATACTGCTGTTCTGGGGCAGCCGTTACGCCGGCCTGCCAATCGGCGGGCAGCATACCCCCGGGCTGGCAGCTGCCGGCACGGTTGATCAGCTGCGCGATGCGGTCCGCCATCTGGTGCTGCCCACCCTCACTCAAACCATTATCTATCTCGCCGAGTACCTGCTTATCATGCGCAGCACCATGCTGGATGTGCTGGCCGAGGATTACATCCTCACGGCCAAGGCCAAGGGGCTGAGCACGTTTCAGGTGCTCAAGGACCACGCACTGCGCAATGCGGCGCTGCCCATCATCACAATTGTGGCGCTCAACCTGGGCTTCACGGTGGCGGGCGCGGTGCAGATTGAGGCGGTGTTTTCATGGCCGGGACTGGGGCAGGCAATTTATGAATCGGTTGCGCGGCGGGACTACCCGGTGCTGCAAGGCGCGTTTCTGCTGCTGGCTATTAGCGTGATTGTTGCCAACCTGCTGGCAGACTTGCTTTACACCTGGCTGGATCCGCGCGTGCAGGCACCGGCATGAGCGCCGCACCAGCAAACATGTGGCGCAATGCGGCACGCAACCGGCTGGTACTGGCCGGTGCTGGGATGCTGCTGTTTGCGCTGGGCCTCGCAATGTTCGCGCCGCTGCTTGCGCCGGAGGATCCGCGCCGCGCGCTGCTGGCAACAACCTACACCATCTATGCCGCACCGGATGGACAGCATTGGCTGGGCACGGATGATGCCGGGCGTGACGTGCTCAGCAACCTGATCTTCGGTGCGCGCGTGTCGCTGACCGTCGGCTTCTTTGCATCCTTCATTTCAGTTGCGATCGGCGGCAGCATTGGCATGGCTGCCGGCTATTTGGGCGGCGCCACAGACCGCGCACTCATGCGCTTCACCGATGTTGTGCTTGTCATTCCGGACCTGCCGCTGGCAATTGTGCTGGTGGCACTTACCAAGCCCAGCCTCTTCAACATTATTCTGGTGATTGGCCTGGTGGGCTGGACCGGCACCGCGCGTCTGGTGCGTGCGCAAACGCTGGCCGTAAAAGAGCGCAAGTTTGTGCATCGCGCGCGCGCCGTCGGCGCCAGCGACCTGCGCCTCATCACGCGCCACATCTTTCCGATGGTGCTGCCGCTGCTGGTGGTGAACACGGTACTGGTAACTTCGCTCGCAATTCTGGAAGAGAGCGCGCTCAGTTTTCTGGGCCTCTCCGATCCCACCAACGTGAGCTGGGGCCAGATGCTCAACTACGCATTCTCGCGCGGCGCCACCAGCAGCGGCGCGTGGTGGGCGCTGCTTGCGCCCGGCGCCGGCATCGTGTGGGTGGTGCTGGGCTGCACGCTGCTGGGCTACGGGCTGGAGCAAATATTAAATCCGCGCGTCAAATCGCATCACCTGATGCGCGCGTCCATTCCCCGCATAAGCGCCGTGCAAAGTGCAAGCCCTGCGGAGGCGGAGGCGCATGCGCTGCTGGAAGTGCGCGGCCTCAGCGTGGATTTTGTGGCGCAGCAGGGGACAGTGCATGCTGTGCAAGGTGTAAGTTTTTCGCTGCGGCCAGGCGAGATCATGGGGCTCGTCGGCGAGAGCGGCTGCGGCAAGACAACTTTGATTCTTAGCCTGCTGCGCTTGCTGCCGGCAGCCGGCCGCATCACCGCCGGGCAGGTGCTCTACCACGGCCGCAACCTGCTGGCACTGCCGGAGGCGCAGCTGGCAGCTGTGCGCTGGAAAGAACTTGCGATTGTGTTTCAGGGCGCGATGAACGCACTCAACCCGCTGTTGCCGGTGGGCCGCCAGATCGCCGAAGCAGTGGAACGCCACGAACCCAGTGCCACGGCCGCAGCAGTGGCGCAGCGTGTGGGCGCGCTGCTGGAGCAAGTGGGCATTCCGGCCGCGCGCGGCCGGCAGTTCGCGCATCAGTATTCGGGCGGCATGCGCCAGCGCGCCATGATTGCAATGGCGCTGGCCTGCAACCCGAAAGTCATCATTGCCGACGAGCCCACAACTGCACTCGATGTAATCATTCAAGCGCAAATATTGGAGCTGCTGAACGCGCTGCGCAAGGAGCTGGGCCTGGCAGTGATTTTTGTAACGCATGACCTGGGCGTGGTGGCGGAAATCTGCGACACAGTGCTGGTGATGTACGGCGGCGTGGCAGCCGAGTACGCACCCGTCAATGCCGTGTTCAACGAGCCCCAGCATCCATACACCCACGCGCTGCTGGCGGCGTTTCCGGATTTCTCGCGCCGGCACAAAGCGCTCGTCTCCATTCCGGGCCAGCCGCCGCGCCTGCATGCGCTGCCGCCGGGCTGCCGTTTTGCGCCGCGCTGCAGCAGCGCGCAAGCGCTGTGCCACGCGCATCAGCCGCACCTTTTGCGCGTGGGCGCAGACCACTATGCCAGCTGCCACCTGCTGCAGCCCATGCTGCCCGCGGGCAGCCCATTGCCGCAGCCCGCATGAATACTGCGCTGCTGGAAGTGCGCGCATTGCACAAGCACTTTGCGGCCGGGCCCGCGGGCTGGTTTAAACCGCAGCCGGTGGTGCGTGCGCTGGACGGCGTCAGCCTGCAGCTGCAGCGCGGCGAGGTGCTGGCGCTGGTGGGCGAAAGCGGCTGCGGCAAGTCCACGCTGGCACTCACCATCATCGGGCTGGAGGCCCCCACGCGCGGCACAATCCTTTTCAATGGTGAGCCAATGCAACGCAGCAACAAGTCTCAGTTGCAGGCGCTGCGCCGGCAGATGCAAATGATTTTTCAGGATCCATATGAGTCGCTGAACCCATTGATGCGGGTGGGCGAGATTGTGGAGGAGCCGTTGCTTGTGCATGGCAGCGAGCCGGCGCCCACAGCCCGCCACGCCCGCGTTTTGAGAGCACTGGAGGATGCCGGCTTAAAGCCGGCATCTGAGTTTGCGCAGCGCCTGCCCCACGAGCTTTCCGGCGGGCAGCGCCAGCGGGTGGTGATTGCGAGTGCGCTGGTGCTGCAGCCGGCGCTGCTGCTGGCCGACGAGCCGGTCTCAATGCTAGACGTGAGCATCCGCGCCGAGATCCTGAGCCTGCTGGCCGCGCTGCGCGCGGAGCACGGCATTGCAGTGCTCTTTATCACGCATGATTTAAGCAGTGCAGCTGCGCTGGCAGACCGCGTGGCCGTCATGTATCTGGGCCGGATTGTGGAGCTGGGCCCGGCTCAGCAAGTACTGCACAATCCGCAGCATCCGTACACACGCGCACTGCAGGCTGCGGTGCCGGTGGCCAACCCGCGCCAGCGCCACAGCCGCGTGGTGCTGCAAGGCGAGACGCCAAACCCTGCGCAGATTCCGGGCGGCTGCCGCTTTCATCCGCGCTGCCCGCTGGCCGAGGCTCAATGCAAGGCCAACGACCCGCAATTGCAAGTGGTAGACGCCGGCCACAGCGCCGCGTGCCTGCTGCTCGCGCCAAAATAAAAAGCCCCGCGCTATTCTGCAGCGCAGGGCCCAAGCTGGCAGCCTGGTGTGCGGCAGCGCTAAGCCATGGCTGCCCCTTCCGGGAGCGCCACGCGCAGCGGCACTGCTGTTGCAATCCCACCCGCAGCATATTCATCGAGCGTAAAGGAGTCCACCTGCGTCGCATCATCCTGCGCCGCTTCGGCAGCGCGCAGCAGCTCCGCGTCAGCGCTGCTGATAATGCCCTGCTGCAGCGCTGCATCCAGCTCTTGCCGCGCACTGCCCTTGGGCAGCTGGCCACTGCGCACAGCCGTCCGCACCTTGCGCAGCAGCCCGTTTGCCTGCGCAGTTAACTGCAAAGCATGTTCCAGCCGGCCGGCTGCCTCGGCAGCATTGGTGCAGCGGTAAACACCGGCGGTGATTACATCGCGCTGCGGGCCGGGCTGCAGCAGCATGCTGGCCACGCGCTGCCCGAGGGAGTCTGTGGGCCCGCTGCCCAAATTGTTCAGGCGGCTCCATGCAGCCAGCGGACCGGCAGCCAGCCAGCCCATGTTTGCGTACAGTCCGTCGAAAGCAATCTGCATTTGCAGCAGCGCATATTCCAGTGCCCACTTCGCCAGCGGCACATCCGCGCTGCGCCGGCCCTCGGCTTCAAAGCGCCGCATGGTGGCGGTTGCCAGATACATCCACGAGAGCACATCCGCAAAGCGCCCGGTAAGCTGCTCCATGCGCTTGAGCGCGCCGCCGTGCCGCACCATGGCCGTGTCCGCCAGAAACGCAAATGAAGCTGATGCCCACAGCAGCCGGCGGCGGTAGCGCCGCAGTGCGCCGCCGCCGGCGCCGGCAGCCAGCCAGCCGCGCGTCACGCTGAGCAGCAGCGCCCGAAAGGCATTGCGCACAATGTGCCCGATGTGCGCCCAGAAGGCGGCGTCAAAAGCCGGCGCATCATCTGCCGGCAATGCATTGATTTCACGAATGGCATACGGGTGGCAGCGCAGAGCCCCCTGCCCGAAGATCATCAGCGTGCGCGTGAGAATGTTTGCGCCCTCCACAGTGATGCCGATGGGCGCGGCAGCGTAGCCGGACGCCAGCAGATTGCGCGGCCCGCGCGAAATTGCAGCGCCGCCTAAAATGTCCATCGCATCGCCGACGGCCTTGCGCGAGAGCTCAGTGCAGTTGTACTTCATGATGGCTGATACCACGGCCGGCTTGGCGCCGCCATCCAGCCCGCCGCAGGTGTAGCGGCGCGCAGCCTCCAGCATGTAAGCCCACCCGCCAATGCGCGCCAGCGGCTCCACAATTCCCCCAAACGCACCGATGGGCAGCCCGAACTGCTGCCGCACGGCAGCGTAGGCGCCAGCCACGCGCGCAGCCGCCTTCACCCCGCCGGTGCTGGCAGCCGGCAGCGAGATGCCACGCCCGGCAGCCAGGCTCTCCATTAGCATGCGCCAGCCATTGCCAGCCTGCGCAGCTCCGCCGATGATTGCATCCACCGGCACGACCACATCACGGCCCCATAACGGCGAGTTCACAAATGCCACGCCCAGCGGATCGTGGCGGTGCCCCTGCGTGATGCCGGGCAGTTCAGCAGGAATGAGCGCGCAGGTGATGCCGGGGTTGGTTCCACGCCCCAGCAAGTTTTCCGGGTCGCGCAACTTAAATGCGATGCCCAGCAGCGTGGCAATTGCGCCGAGCGTAATGTAGCGCTTCTCCCAATTCAGTCGCAAATACAAGGCTCCGTCCGTACCGCGAAACACTACGCCGCTGGCGCGGATTTTTCCGGCGTCGGAGCCGGCGCCCGGCTCGGTGAGCGCAAAGCATGGAATGTCTTCGCCGCTGGCAAGCCGCGGCAGATAGCGCGCGCGCTGCTGTTCCGTGCCATAGTGCACCAGCAGCTCCGCGGGGCCAATCGAGTTGGGCACGCCCACCACAGTGGCCAGCACGCCGCAGCGCGTGGCAAGCTTGGCCTGAACGGCGCTGTTGCACGATTGTGAAAAACCCAAGCCGCCGTACTCACGCGGAATGATCATTCCGAGGAAGCGCTCCCGCCGGATGAAATCCCACGCTGCCGGCGGCAGGTCCTTGGTTACGTGCACCTCCCAGTCCCGCACCATGGCGCACAGCTGCTCCACCGGCCCGTCTATAAATGCCTGCTCGGCGGCGCTCAGCTCGGGATACGGCTCGCTCATCAGGCGCGCAAAGTCCGGCCGGCCGGAGAACAACTCGCCATCCACCCATACGCTACCGGCTTCGAGTGCGATGCGCTCGGTTTCAGAAATGACGGGCAACAGCTGCAGGTTGCGCAACAGGCGCATGATGGGCCGCGAGAGCAGCGCTGTGCGCAAGGCGGGCACATTAAACAAGACCGCAGCCACAGCCGCCACGCCCAACAGCCAAGCTGGTGCGCCCCACCCCAGCAGCGCCAGCGCAGCTGCAGCGGTCCACAGCCAGAGCGCAGCACCGGTGTAGCCCAGTGTGCTTACGATTGCAACGGCAGCGACAAGCGCTGCCCATTGCGGGACTCCTAAAAGAAACGCGTAAGTACTCATTGCAATTTTTCCTGTTAGCTACTCAGCTTAGATAGTCCTCGCCAACTGCAGTGATTAACATTCAGGCTTCATTCTTTCTTCATTCTTCAGGGCGCACGCTACGGCACATCTCCGCGCCTGCACCTCAGTCTGCGGTGCGCCGCGCCATCAACGCCTGCAGTTCATCCAACGGCAGCGCGTGCGCAACGCGCCCGTGAAATCCGGTCATGGTTTCCGCACTGGTCAGCGCGTTCAAAATTGACTCCTCCACCACTTCGGCAATCGCCTCAAAGAACGGGTTAAGCTGCGCATGCGGCAGCATAGTGAGCGCAATTTCGGTTTGCGCCTTGGGCGAAACATGGTTGCCGGTGGCAAAGCAGATGAAGATGTCACCGCTGCCGTTGTGGCCCACGCCGCCCACGCGCGCCAGCCCGACCGTGGCGCGCTGCGCAAGGCGCTTGCACTGCACCGCCAGCAGCGGCGCATCCGTGGCCAGCACCACAATGATGGAGCCTTCAGCCGGCGCGGCCTCATTCCACGCAGAAGCTACGCGCTTCACATCCAGCGCGCGTCCCACTGGCACGCCATCCACGCGGAGCAAATGGCGCGCGCCATAATTTGCCTGCACCAGCGCGCCCAGCGTGTAAGTGTTGCCTCCGCTGCTTACCCGGCGGGATGAAGTGCCAATGCCACCCTTGAACTCATGGCAGATCATGCCCGTGCCGCCGCCCACGTTGCCTTCAGCCACCGGCCCGCTGCCGGCCGCCGCAATGGCAGCGCGCACATGCTGCGCGCGCACATGCGCGCCATCCGCATCGCTCAGCCAGCCGTCATAAGTTTCCGCCACCACCGGCAGCGAGAAGATGTCGGCGCCGCCCAGCTCATGGCCATGCTGCACCAGCGCGTCGCGCACTACACCCACCTGATGGGTATTGGTGATTGCAATCGGCGTGTGCAGCAGCCCAAACTCCGCTACATAGTGGGAGCCGGTCATTTCGCCGTCGCCATTGAAGGAGTGCAGGGCCGCAAAAGCGTGGTCGCGCCAGATCTCGCCCGCGCGCGGCAGGATCACGGTCACGCCGGTGCGCGCCACCCGCGGCTTGTCCATCACGATTGTGGCATGGCCCACCAGCACACCAGGCACATCGGTGATGGCGTTCTGGGGACCGGTTGGAAAATGCCCAATCTCAATCCCAAGCTCCCGCAATCGTGCCCGTTTCATTACTGTGCCACCGTTATAATCGGCAGTATACAACGCCTGTGACCAGCTTCTTTGCTTACGATGAATTGACCTGGCCGGAGGTTGCGCAGCTTGCGCGCGACACCCCGCTGGTGATTCCACTAGGCGCCGGCTTCGACCTGCAACAGCTGGCCACTGCGCTGGGCGCACCCGACCACGCCGGTTTGCTGCCCGCGCTGCCATTTGGCTGGCACGGCAGCGCGCTGGCACTGCCCGAAGCAGTGCTGGGCGCACTGCTGAACAATTTGTTGGACAGCTTGTGTGCAGATGGATTTACACGGGTGTGTGCGCTGGCGCCGCAAGGCTTGCAGTTGGGGCTGGCGCACGCGTGCATTACGCAGCCGTTTGCGGCCGGGCAGGTGCCGGCTGGCCAGCAGCTGCCGCCGGAGTCTGCGGCCGCCAGCGTCATCCTCTTTCCCATTGGGCACACCGAGCAGCACGGCTATCACCTGCCGCTCTCCACCGACAACATCATCATCGATCACATCAGCCGCACCAGCGCGGCCCTGCTGCCGGAGCTGGCGTACAGCATGCCCTTGATGCCGTACGGTGTGAGCACGCACCGCAGCTCTTATGCAGGCACGCTCAACTGCGGCGGGCGCGCGTTTGAGGATTTTTGGCTGGCGGTTTTGGCAGCGCTTGTGGCGCGCGGCTTCGACCGCATGTATTTGATGAGCGGGCACGGCGGCAATTGTTCCTTCCTCACCAATGTGGTGAAGTATGCGGGTGAGCGCCACCGGCGCATCTTTTGTGCGACAGCTTACCTGCACACATCCGGGCCGGCGGGCGAAGCATCCATCAAGGCGCATCGGGTGTCGGCGGTGGGTGGCATGGGGCACGCGTGCGAGCTCGAGACATCCATGGTCTTGGCACTGCGCCCGGACCTCACGCACATGGAGCGCGTGGTGGATGAAACTGACTTTGTGGCAACCGCGTCGTATTACATGGACTGGGCGGAAGGCGGCGCACTGGTGGCCAACCCGCCGTGGGACGACGACAGCGCGACCGGCAGCTATGGCGCAGGCAGCGTGGCCACGGCTGCGCATGGCCACATCTGGCTGGAAGTGGCCGCAGCGGAGAAAGCCGCACATGTGCGCGAGATTCACGAGCAGCACAAGCGCCGCGAGCAGCGCCGGAATGCGGGCTACGGCCTGTGGGGCATCAAATGAATCATAAGTGCGCACGCGCGCTGCCGGCAGCAAATACAATACAACGCGGAGGGACCAAATGCACGAAGCCATAAAGCTGGTGGAGAAATACGAGCATCAGGGCTGGCCGTCATTGGCGCGCCCTGATCTGCATCCGCCTGCCGGGTGGAGCCACGCCCTGGTTACCGCGGTAAACCGCGTGCGCCACCATTCGTTGTCGCCGAATGGCGACCGCGTAGCCTTCATTTGGGATCGCGACGCGCGCTCGGATTTGTTTGTGATGCCAGCGGCCGGCGGCTGGCCGCAGCGCCTCACTGTGGAACGCGCCCCATCCGTTTATTGGGCAGATGAGCAGCCGCGCTGGTCGCCGGACGGGCAGTGGCTGGCAGTAACGCTGCACGGGCATGTGCAGGTGGTGCGCGCTGCGGGCGGGCTGCCGCACAATGCCTCACAAGCTTGCAATGGTGCATCAGAAGCTGCGTGGCTGCCGGACTCGCGCCGCCTAGTGCTGGCGGTGGAACAAAACGACTCAACGCAGCTGGTGCTCACCGACCGCCTGGGCGCACTGGCGCGCAGCCTGACGCAGGCTGCGGGTGACCACAGCAGCCCGCAGGTATCCCCGGACGGGCGCCAGATTGTATGTGTCTACGCGCCGCGCGCAGACTTGAACTGCCTCGCACTCGAGCTGATCGACTTGCAAAGCGGCGCCGCGCACTTGATCACCAATGCACCGCACCAGAAGGACTCGCAGCCGCGCTGGTCGCCAGACGGGCAGCGCATCGCATTCCTGTCGCAGCGCGGTGGCTACACGGAAATCTGGAGCATTGCAGCGGATGGTGGCGGGCTGCGGCAGCTGACGCACGCCGGTGCGGACTTTGCGGATTTTGCCTGGAGCCCTGACGGCCGCCAGCTTGCAGCCACACTGAACCGCAATGGCGCGCTGGATCTGGTACTGGTGGACAGCAGCAGTGGAACCGTGAAAGATTTACGCGCCGGGCGCGGCGTGCACTGGCGGCCGGCGTGGGCAGCCGTCGGCGGCTTCATTACAGTGGAACATGAAACGCACCTGCTGCCGCCCGACTTGTACCGCATTGACGCACAAAGCGGCGCCGCGCAGCAACTCACATTCTCCAACCCGGCAGCATTGGAAGCGCTGCAACTGCGCGAGCCCGAGCAGCTGTCTTACCGCAGCCGCGACGGGCTTGAAATTCCAGCGCTGCTCTTCCGCCCCGCGCAGCCCAATGGCGCAGCCATCCTGTACCCGCATGGCGGGCCAAACTCCCAATACATTTGCGACTGGGACATCATTGCGCAGTACTTTGTAGCCAAGGGCTACGCGTGGCTTGCGCCAAACTTCCGCGGCAGCAGTGGTTATGGCGCGCAGTTTGAGCATGCCAACTACAACGACTGGGGCAACGGCGACATGCAAGACTGCCTTGCGGGCGTGCGCCTGCTGGGTGCGCAGCCCGCAATTGATGCGCAGCGCATTGGCATCAACGGAGGCAGCTACGGCGGCTACATGACAGCGTGCTGCCTCTCGCGTGACCCGGACTACCTGCTGGCGTGCGGCGTCAGCCGCTACGGCGACGCCAACTTGTACAGCTCCTGGGCGCAATGCAACCGCGATGTGCGCCTGTACACCGAGATGATGGTGGGCCACCCAGCGCGCAGCCGCGCCGTGTATGCCGCTGCCTCCCCCATCAAAGAAGTGGAGCATGTGCGCAAGCCAGTGCTCGTGCTGCACGGCTTGGACGACACGGTGGTGCCGCCTGAAAGCTCCGAAGAATGGGTGGACGCGCTGCGCCGCGCCGGCAAAACCTTTGAGTACAAAACCTATGCCGGCGAGCCGCACGGTTTTCTCAAGCGCGAAACTCAAATGGACGCACTCGCGCGCATGGAGCGCTTCTTCGACTGGTATCTGGTTCCGTGACGCGGCCGCACAAAACCGGCTGCTGGTGCCACGGCAGCTGCATTGCTGTACAAGCAGCGAAGCTTGCACAGCTGAACTTGTGCGACAATCCCGTTCCAAAAAATTACCAGCGCAGTCAAGTTGTGAATTGACAGTCAAACATTACGCCATGCCCGGCCAGCTGTTCATTGGCGCGGGCGCGGCCGCAAAACTTCTGCCGGAGGCGCAGCGCCTGGGCGCACGGCACGTTTTTGTGCTGGCGGATCCGGGGGTTGTGCGCGCCGGCCTGCTTGACCCGCTGGCTGCCAGCCTGCGGGAAGGCGGGCTGCCGTTTACGGTGTGCGAAGACGTGGTCCCCAACCCGGACAATGTCACCGTGGATAAAGTGGTGCGCCAATGCGCCGCGAGTGGTGCCAACTTAATTGTGGGACTGGGCGGTGGCAGCGCGCTTGATATAGCCAAGGCCATGCGCCTGCCGCTGGCCGGGGGTGGCGGCGTGGATGAGTACGCGTACCGCCTCGGCGACAAGTCCCGCACTTTCCCCACAAGCGTGCTGCCGCTGGTGGCCATCCCCACCACTGCCGGCACCGGCAGCGAAGCAACGCCCTGGTCCGTGATCACCGACTTGAAAGCGCACTACAAGTTTGGCGTTGGCGGCACTGTGGCAATTCCGGAAGTGGCGTTGGTGGATCCGCAGCTGATGCTCGGGCTGCCGCCGTTCCTCACGGCTGCCACCGGCATGGACGCGCTCAGCCACCTGATTGAAGCGTTTGTGTCCACCAACATCAACCCGCTGCTCGACCCGTTGATCCTGCGCGGCATCGAGCTGGCTGGGGCGCAGCTGCTGCCCGCCGTCAGGCATGGCACCGATCTAACGGCACGCGCCGCGATGGCGCAGGCCGCGCTGCTGGGCGGCATCGCCATCAGCTCTAATTGGCTCGGGGCATGCCACTCGCTTTCACATCAACTCTCCAGCTTTGCGGATGTGCAGCACGGACTTGCAAATGCAATCATGCTGCCACACCAGATGCGCTACAGCCTGCCCGCCGCCGTGGCCCGCTACGCCCAAATTGGCATGGCGCTGGGCTCGCCGGCAAAAGGCTCCGCCAAGAAGCGCGCAGAGTTTGCGGTGGAACGCGTGGCAGCGCTGGCGCGCGATTGCGGGCTGCCCGTGCGCTTGCGCGATGCCGGCGTGGATGCAGCGCTGCTGGCGCCCATGGCCCACAGTGCCTTTGTGAATGATTCAAACCACACCACCAACCCGCGCCCGTGCACTGAAGCCAGCCTGGCTGAGATGTATCAGGCTGCTTTTTAGCGCCACTGTGATCAAGGGGAGACCGGCATGAAGATTCGCGCTGCCGTACTGCACGCGGCCAACCAGCCGTTTGCCATCGAAGATCTGGATCTGGCTCCGCCGCAAGCGGGCGAGGTGCTCGTGCGCGTTCAAGCTGTGGGCGTGTGCCATAGTGACTGGCATTTGGTTACCGGCGCCACGAAGCATGTAATGCCGGTTGTGCCCGGGCACGAAGGCGCCGGCATCGTGGCCGCAGTTGGGCCGGGCGTCACGCGCTGCAAGCCCGGCGACCTCGTGGCGCTAAATTGGGCGCCCAGCTGCGGCGCGTGCTTCTATTGCCAGCATGACCGCCCCAGCCTGTGCAGTGCGTACGTGGGCCCGCTGTGGGCCGGCACAATGATGGACGGCACCACACGCCTCAGCAAAGCGGGGCGCCCGTACTTTCACTTTAGCGGGCTTGCCTGCTTTGCAGACCATTGTGTGGTTCCGCAAGATTGCTGCGTAAAGCTGGATCCCAAAGTGCCGGCGCGAATAGCCGCGCTGATTGGCTGCGCGGTCACCACCGGCGTTGGCGCCGCGCTCAACACGGTCAAAGTTCTCGCTGGCGACAGCGTGGCTGTCTTTGGTGCCGGCGGCGTGGGCCTCAGCACCATTATGGCTGCGCGCCTGGCTGACGCCAGCACCATCATCGCCGTCGATCGCACCGAAACAAAATGCACCATCGCGCGCGCCTGCGGCGCCACCGATGCGCTGCTGTCCGGGCCGCAAGTTCCGGAGGCCATCCGCGCGCTCACCGGCGGCCGCGGCGCTGATTATGTCTTCGAAGCCGTTGGCATTCCCGCCCTGCAGGAGCAGTGCCTGGAGTGCACGCGCCCCGGCGGCACGCTGGTGCTCTCCGGCATCTCACCGATGGGCAGCGGCACCAACCTACCCGGCGCAATCCTCACGCGCCAGGAAAAAACTGTGGCCGGCTCGTATTACGGATCGTGCAACACCGCACGCGATTTTCCGCGCTATGCGGACTTGTACTTAGGCGGGCAGCTGCCCATCGACAAGCTAATTGGCCGCGAGTACGCCCTGGCCGAAATAAACATTGCGTACGCCGACATGCTGGCCGGCGAGAGCGGCCGCGGCGTAATTATTTTTGATTAAACTCTCACGAAGGTTTCAACCCAATGGCAATAACTAATGCAGACATTCTGATCATCGGTGGCGGCCTGTACGGCTGCAGCACGGCTTACCATCTGGCCAAGAACGGCGCCCGCAATATTGTGGTGCTGGAGCGCAAAGCCGTGTCCAGTGGCGGCACCGCCAAGTCCTGCGCAATCGTGCGCACGCACTACTCCATTGATACCAATATGCAGCATGCAGTTGAATCGCTCAAAGTGTTCGCAAACTTTGACCATCTGGTGGGCGGCCATGTGGGCTGGCACCGCACTGGCTACTTGATCGTGGGCCCGGCTGAGCATGCCGCCCCGATGCGCAAGGTGTTCAAGGCACAGAACTCCTACGGCATCGACACCGCGGAGCTGACGCCGGCCGAGGCGCTCAAGATCCATCCGCTGCTTTCGTTTCACGATGTCGGCGTGATTGGCTACGACTCGTTCACCGGCTTTGCCGACCCGTACCTCACAACCAATGCGTACGCTGCGCGCGCCCGCGAGCTGGGCGTGCAGATCCACACGGACACGCCGCTCACCGGCCTGCAGCGCAACAGCCACCTCACCACAGCCCGCACTCCCGGTGGCGACTACAGCGCGCCCATCGTGATCTTGTGCGCCGGCCCATGGACCAACTCGGTGGCAGCCTACCTGGGGCTGCAGTTTCCATATGAGGTAAGCCGCCACAAGGTGATCACGCTGTCAATCGAGCGGCCATATCAAATGGACTGGCCGATTGTGAAGGATCTAACCACTCCAGACAAAATCTATTTCCGGCCGGAAACCGGGGACGTGGTGCTGGTGGGAACCGGCGATCATGGCGAGCCGGTGCAGGATGCGGACACGCTGACGGACAATGTGGAACTGAAGCATGTGGAGCGCATCAGCAAGATTATTGCCAACCGCATGCCCGCGTTTGCGAACGCCAACTTTACCGCCGGCTGGACCGGCCCCTACGACATCAGCCCGGACTGGAACCCGCTGGTGGGCGCAGTGGCCGGCAACGAAGGCTTGTTTGTGGCGGTTGGCTTTTCCGGGCACGGCTTCAAGCTTGCGCCCACCATTGGCGAGGCGCTGGCGCAAACTGTGCTGGGCCAAAAGGTGCACGTGCCGATTGCTGATTACGATCCCGGCCGCTTTGCCGCCGGCAAGCAACTGAGCGGCGCTTACGGCATCGGCTCCATCTCCTGACCGCCACCGGAATTGCAGTGGCACGCAACCGATGAGCACTGACGCCCGCCGACCGCGGCGTGAGCGCACTGTGCGCAAGGTGGCAAGCGTATCGCCAGCCGGGTTGGAGGGCGGCCAGTACCAGCCGCTGCGGCACGCGGAAGTGCTGCGCATTCATCAGGCAGCGTTGCAAGTGCTGGAGCGCACCGGCGTCGAGGTAATGGCGTCTGAGTGCCGCACAATTTTTGCAGCAGCGGGAGCCCGCGTGGATGCCGGCCTGAACCGCGTGTACCTGCCAGCCGCGCTGGTGGAGCATGCACTGAGTGTTGCCAATCAGGATGTGGTGCTCTACAGCCGCGACGGACGCAATGACCTGCACCTGCGTGACAAGCGCGTTCACCTGGGCACCGGCGGCGCAGCCGTACATGTGTTGGACCTGGAAACCGGTGCACTGCGCGACTCGCACCTGCGGGACTTGTTTGATATCGGGCGGATGGTAGATCAGCTCGAGAATATTCACTTTTACCTGCGGCCCGTGGTGGCGCGCGACATGCCCAACATGGATCTCGACCTCAACACTTTTTATGCCTGCGCAGCTGCCACCACCAAGCACATCATGGGCGGTTGCTACTTCCCGGAGAAAGTTACCGAGGTGTTCCGGCTGGGCGCACTGCTGGCCGGCGGAGCAGAGCAATTTGCAGCGCGGCCGTTCTTCTCCTTTAACCTCGGCTACATGGTGAGCCCGCTGCGCTTCGCCACGGAGACGGTTGAGACGCTGACGGCCGCCGTGCGCATCGGCATGCCCGTGGCGCTGGTGTCTGCACCGCAAGCCGGGGCCACCGGCCCGGCCACGCTGGCCGGCACGCTGGTGCAGGTGCTGGCTGAGGAGCTGGCCGGCATCACTTATGTGCAGCTGCTGCGCCCGGGCCATGCGCTGCTGATGGGCGGCATGCCACTGGTAACCGACCTGCGCACGGGCAGCATGATTGGCGGTTGCGCTGAGCTGGCGCTGATGAACGCGGCGGCTGCGCAGCTGGCGCACCACTACCGCTTGCCCATTTACAACTCGTGCGGCATTACTGAAAGCAAGCTGCCGGACGTGCAGACCGGCTTCGAAAAAGGCCTGACCAGTGCAGTTACCGCACTCGCCGGCGCACAATACAACCATCACGCCGCTGGCATGCTGGAATCGCTGCTAACTGTGGCATACGAAAATTATGTGATCGACGATGACATCAATGCCCAGGTGATGCGCCTTGTGCGCGGAATTGAGGTGACGGAAGAAACGCTGGCGCTTGACACCATCCACGAAGTTTGCACGGAAGGGCCGGGCCATTATCTGGGCCATGCGGACACCATCGCGCGCATGAATAGCGAGTTTCAGTACCCGCATACTGCGCACCGCGGCAGCCGGCGGGACTGGGAGGAAGCCGGCGCGCTGGACATGCGCGAACGCGCCCGCATCAACGCGCGCAGCATTCTGCAAAGTGCCTGGCCGCAGACAATCACGCCGGAACTGGACGCGCAGCTGCGCGCCGAGTTCAACATCTTGCTGCCGCGGGCCGTGATGGCGCCTGGCAGTGCCTGAGCGCCTGGCAGCGCTCAATCCAAACGCGAGGGAAAACAAATGCTTGGTGGAATACATGGAAAGATTCTGCACGTTGACCTGACGAGCGGAAAGATGCACGTGGAAGAACCGCCCGAAACCATCTATCAGCTGCTGGTTGGCGGGCGCGCGCTGGTGGCCTACCTGCTGCTGCGCGATCTTGCGCCAAACACGCCAGCGCTCAGCCCGGACAATTTACTGATCTTTGCGCCCGGCATATTGCAAGGCACCAACCTGCCTGGTGCCGGCCGCCACGGTGTCGGCGGCAAGTCGCCGCTTACCGGCGCGCTTGCCAGCAGCGAGGCGGGCGGTTGGTGGGGGCATGAGTTCAAGCGCAGCGGTTTTGATGCGCTTGTCATTCGCGGGCGCGCCGCAGCGCCGTGCTACCTCCACATTCAAGATGGCAACGCAACGCTGCGCCCGGCCGCGCATTTGTGGTGCCTGCCCACCTGGCCCGCGCAGCAGCGCATGCAAGCTGAGCTGCAGGATGCGCGCGTGCGCATTGCGCAAATTGGCCCCGGGGGCGAAAACGGCGTGCTGTACTCCGCCGTCATGCACGACATCAACCGCGCAGCAGGCCGCAACGGACTGGGTGCGCTGATGGGCAGCAAGAACCTGAAAGCCGTCGCCGTGCGCGGCACACAGAAGGTACCCGTGATTGAGCGCGCGCCGGTGAACAACGTCGCCAAATGGCTGGGCGCAAACTACAAAACACTGGCCGCGTGGGCCACCAACCCCGGCCGCGGCACCCAAGACTCGCTCGCCTGGTGGGCAAACGTTGGCGCATTACCCACCAACAATTTTGGCACGCCGCTCTTTGCGGATGCAGCGCTGCTTTCCGGCGAGCGCAACTATGAAATGTTCCACAAAGAACGCGATACCTGCCAGTCCTGCCCCATCACCTGCAAGCAGGTGTTTGAGAACGCCAGCGACAACCCCTACCAGAAGCTGAACCCGGAGTACGGCGGGCCGGAGTATGAAGCCATGGCCGCACTTGGCTCCAACTGCGGCATCACAGACAACCTGGCGGTGGCCAAGGCCAACGAACTGTGCAACGCCAACGGGCTTGACGCCATCTCCACTGGTGCCTCAATTGCGTTTGCGATGGAGTGCTTTGAGAACGGCATCATCACCGAGCGTGACACCGGCCAGCCGTTTCGCTGGGGGGATGCCGGGCTACTGGTACAGGCAGTGGAATCAATTGCAGCGCGCAGCGGCTTTGGCGCCGTGCTTGCCATGGGCGTGCAGCGCATGAGCAAGCGCTTTGGGCCGGAGAGCACAGTTTTTGCGCTGACGGTGAAAGGCCAGGAGCTGCCCATGCATGAGCCGCGCCTCAAGCATGCGCTGGGTGTCGGCTATGCAGTTGCACCCGTGGGCGCCGACCACATGATGAACATGCATGACACCGATTTTGCCTCTGCTGGCGAAGGCCTCAAGCGCGTCAACTCTGCAATCACGGGACGCACCATCGGCCCGCTGCGCACCAGCGACTTAGGCGAGGACAAACTGCAGGTTTTCCATCACGAGCTAAACTGGATGCACTTTCAAGACTGCGCCGTCAACTGCCACTTCTACCCCTACACCTACGCGCATCTTGCCGAAGCGCTCAGCGGCGTTACCGGCAGCCACTACGGCATTGCGGACGTGCTGGCCGTGGGCGCGCGCGCCCAAACACTGGCGCGCCTGTTCAACTTGCGCGAGGGCTTCACTGCCGATGATGACCGCCTGCCACGGCGGGTAATGCGCGCCTTTCAGAGCGGTCCGCTGCAAGGCGTTGAGATTTCGGAGGAAAGCTTCAACTGGGCGCGCCGTCGTTACTACGAGCTGCTGGATTGGGACGGCGAAAGCGGGGTGCCTGCCAGCAGCTGCCTGGCAAACCTGCAGCTGCCCGAACTCGGCTTGCAGCTCTAACTACGCCAACTGACCGTCACTAGCTTCATCGCGGTCAAACACTAAATCTGGCGCAGTGCCCGGCTTACCGAGAATATTTTGCGCGCACACCAGCCTTTTTTCCGTGGTGGCCAAAGCGCGAGGGATAAAACGCCGCGCCCGCGCAAAGCCGTGCGCCAGAATGCCGCACTCTAAAAACTTGCGCAGGTCGCGCTCCACGTATCCCGGCACCGGATCTATCACCCAATTTGCGCCTGCAACCAGCCTTCCCGCGCCGCGTCCAACGCGCCGACAATCGCCGCCGTGCAACCACCGCCCGGAGAGAAGCAAACTTGAATGCCGGTAGGCTGTGACGGCGTGCCGCGCCCATCCGGGCGACACGACGCCAGCACCAGAGCTACGATCAAAGAAAGGGCAATGCGATTCATGCCGCACAGTGTACACTAGCCTCGACACTGCCAAAACCCGCGGTTAAGGTTCCACTCAGAAGGAGAACCCAATGAACACACCTCACCTTGGCAACTTGGAGATCAAAGACCCGCGTGAAATCTGGGGCGATGAGGCTAAGGATTTCACCCCTTGGCTAGCTCAGCCAGAGAACCTCAAGCAACTCGCTAAGGCGCTCGATATGGAATTGGAATTGGAAGGGGTTGAAGTTTCGGTCGGCCCTTACAGCGCGGACATTGTTGCCAACGATGCAACCTCAAACTCCCGTGTCGTGGTCGAGAACCAGCTTGAGAAAACCAACCACGACCACCTTGGGAAAGTCCTCACCTACGCTTCGGGACTGGAAGCGAAAGTGATTATCTGGATCGCCCGCGAGTTTACCGAGGAACACCGACGAGCGGTGGATTATCTCAATGAATGCACTGGTGGAAAGTTGCGGTTGTACGCGGTTCAAATTCAGCTTTTCCAGATCGCCAATTCCCCACCAGCCCCCTACTTCAACATTGTTGCCAAGCCGAATGAGTACACGGCAGCCGCACAGATCAAAGAAACCGATTTCACCGAAACGAAGGCGCTGTACTTGGCTTTCTGGGACAGCTTCAAAGAACACTGCAAAGCGACCGGAACAGCCCTAAGCTTGCGCAAAGCACGTCCACAGCACTGGTATGGGTTTGCTTTGGGGCGCAGCAAGTTCTCCCTCAATCTAACCGTCAGCGCGATGTACAACCGCGTGGGCTGCGAAATCTACTTGCGCGGCGTAAATGCAAAAAAAGCCTTCAAACTCTTGGAGCATCAAAAGGCATCCATTGAGAAGGAAACCGGCCCGCTGCAATGGCAGGAATTGCCGGACGGCCAAGATTGCCGCGTGGTGCTCTACAAACCGGACTTTGACCCGGCCCAGAAGTCCGCTTGGCCAGAGGGGTTCAAGTGGATGAAAGCCGAGGCGGAGTTGTTCCAAAAGGTCTTTTCACCACGAATCAAGGCGCTACCGATTGAGGACGAGGAAGACGTGGAAACCAAAGGCAACGAGCAGAACTGATGCGTGACCTCTCTAACTGGGTATGGGATAAGTCTTTCTCTCGCCGCCATGAATGGGTGTAAGAATCGCATCGAGCGCATTCCTTACTCCTTCGCGACCACGGTGTCGTACAGGCCGTAATGCGTCAGGCCCTCATGACTATCGATGCCGGTGTACCGCAAGGAAGCATCTTCGTATCGCCTGAAGGCGAACACCGCTTGATTCATTTGCTCCGTATTGAACACACGCAGTCGAACGAGCAAGTGAAAGTCCTTCACTGTCAGGCCCGTAACAGTCAGGAACAGTTCTGGCTCGAGCTTGGTGATCACATCTTGAAGCGTGTTCTCACGAAAGTCCGTGAGGTACATGAAGGCCGGAATGCGCGTCGCGAACTTGATGAGCTTTTCCTGCACCATCTTGCGCTTGCTCTTGTATTCCTTTTCCTCTTCCGTGAGTTCGCGCTTGTCCTTGGCCGAAAGCTCTTTTTTCTGCGCCTTGGCTTTCAGCTCTTTCACCCGCTCGCTCTTATTGATGATGGTCTCGATGATGTTGTCACCGAGTGCACGCCAGCCTTCGATGCGCTCCACTGCGGCCATGGCTTCTGGGTTGTCCATGATGCGGCGCAGGGTGTCGTTATCCACGTTCACCAGCAACGCACTTTCCCATTTGCGGGCAAGCAGCGTTGCGCTTGTGCCCGCCATCGCGATGTCCAAGATGCCCGCCGCATCAATCTGCGTCATGTTCGCGCCGTCGTAGGCCAGCACGGGCAAGAACGAAATAAGGTCTTTGACCGCGTTCTCCGGGTTCGGCTCGTTGGGCGAAAGGCCGATGCCGTATTCGGAGAGCTGCCGGAGTGCGCGCGTGGGCGCGAAGTCGAACACGAAACAAACCGGCTTGAGGATTTCCTCCTCGTTCGGGTCGTCGCCGTTGGGATTCCTGATGGACCATGGCGATTGCACGCGAAACGCAGACTGAAAATACGTCTCAGGCGATTTCAGATTTCGCAGCATCAGGATGGACGACCACTGCGGCACGGTGACGCCGGTTGTGAGCTTGCCGCACGACAGCGTGATGGTCTTCGTGTCGAATCCACTGCCGATGGCCTGGCGCACGGGCGGCAATGCGTCCAAGCCGATGCCCGCACTTGCGCCTGCCGCAACGACCACGTCGTAGTCATGCCAGAAGACGTTTTGCTTTTCGGCCAGCAGGTTTGACATGGCGTGACATGCCGCGACATTGGGCAGAAACCAGAACGAGTGCTGGAGGTAGGGCAAAATCCGCGAGTCTGAATACGGAAACGGCGGCTTACCCGCCTTGAGACCTTCGACAATCTTCGGCGCGTATTGGCCGCGGATGATGTCCAGCCACTTCTGGACGTCGCTTTTGTGTTTGAACTGCGCCAGCACACCTGTGCCCGTGGCCTCGAAAAACGCATTGAGATCGAATTCGTCGAACTCTCCATCGCTCGCGATGGCCAACAGTTCGTCCGGCATCTGATAAGTGAGCAATCGCATCTGCGGCAATGCGCCGTAAGGATTCCACTCGCCGGGATTCTTGGCCGCGAACTCCTCCTTGGCGCGCTGCTCGTCGGTGTAGGTCCAATTGAAAATCTGTTCCTCGATGAACTCGCCCGTGGCCAGCGCCTTGAACGGCGTGCCGGAGAGATATAGGTAAGCTTTGGTGGTGATAGGCAGGAACTCGGTTTCCTTCTCGGACAGAACCGTCAGGTCCTCGTTCACGCCTTCCAAGCCGGCGGCGTATTCGAGCTTCGCCTCCTTTTTGGCGACCGCCTCTTCTTCGCCTTCAAACAGTTCCTTCGCCGTCTCGCGCCATGCGCCGAAGTGATATTCGTCGAACACGACCAAATCCCACTTCACCTTGTGCAGCCACTCGTTCTTGGCCTTGATGTTTCCCGCATCGTCGCGGCCCAGCAAGTCCTGGAACGAGCCAAAATAAACGAGCGGCTTCTTGGCGGAAACCTTGGTGGGATCGCTGCCGGAATGGCGCGACTGATATTGCCAGCCGTCGAAGTCCACGTGCGATTCAATGTCCGTCTGCCACGCATCCTCCACGGCGGGCTTGAAGGTGACCACGAGCACGCGCTTCGCCCCGAGTTTCCGGGCGAGCTGATAGGTGGTGAACGTCTTGCCGAAACGCATCTTGGCGTTCCAGAGGAAGCGCGGGACGGCGTGCATGTCCTCCTTCCAGATGGAATGGAAATAGGCGTGGGTCTTTTCCACGGCGGCGCGCTGCTCGGCGCGCATGGGAAAATTCTGATCTCGCGTGCCCGCGATTTGCTGCCCCGTGCGGAGCGCGATAAGCACGGCCTTCAGGTCTTTGAGCGTGCAGCGCATCCATTCCAGTTCGGGATTCGCGAAACCTTTCCGGACGAGGGCGGCGCGCACCTCATGATCGGTAAACGTCGTGCCGTCGCCGCGCTCGGCTACCACATCCAGCTCAATTTTGTAATTCTTGATGTTGGCAGTCTTGAGTTGCTCGGCGACGCGCTGCTTCACGTCGCGCGTGGTCTGGCCCACCTTGAGCAGGCCCGCGTGCGCCTTGTCATCAATCGAGTAGGCGTAGATGCGCGGACGCGCCTCCGGCTTCGGCGCGAGGATTTCTTCGACGGTCTTACTCATCGTCGTCGGTTCTCGGACGGATGCAGGCTTCAATGTGAGCAATGTCGGCCTTGCTCAATCCGTATTTCTTGTAAAGCGCCTCGTCCGTCCAAACGCGATTCCAAGTCTGCTGCGGAATCCAAGTATAAGTCGCGCGAGTTGCGTGCTGGGTGATCTTTCGCAGCGATACCAGAAAGCGAAAGAAGCGAGTGTTGAGATAACTTTGCAGGCTTTCAGCCTGCTTCTTTGAATCCACGTAAAAGAACAAGTAGGTCTGCGTGCAAACCGACGGTGATTCAGCAATGAAACTAGGGCCAAGCACCATCGCAGGCCGCGCACCACGTTCGCCGTAGGCGGCAGAGACCATCACCTTCCACTTGTCTATCAGGTGGGGACTCTTTGTGACATCCTTGCGGGCAATGCCGCCGACAAGCCGCTTGCCAGCGCGCCCGTAATACAGCGCGACATCGCTAGGCTTTTTGTCCTCCCGAAATCCATCGAAGTTGGATGTCCAGCCAAACTCCTTGTCAGCGGAAAGAATATCGATGATGGACGGCTCGCCTTCTGCCAGCACCTTCTTGAGGATGTTTAGGCCACGGCTATCGCGCACAAGAATGTCGTATTCGTTCAGGTCGCGCGATATTGGCCCGATGGTTTCCTCGCCCGTAACCGTGGTTACTTCACATTTACCCGTGTTGTCCCGATCCCAAAGGAAATAGCAGATACCGCCCTCGAAATCCACGCCTGGAAACACCAAGTCCATGCGCTCGTAGTCCATCAGTTTCCTGATGTGTCGATCCTCCAGCATGGCTTTGCGGAAATCGCTCAAGCCAAGACCCGACGCCATCCACCGAGACGGGATAACCATCGAGAGATAGCGCGGCTCAAGTTTCTTCGCCTGCTCGACGAAATTGTTGTAGATGGGAATGTCACGAGTGCCGCCGTCACTCGCCAACTGATATGGTGGATTTCCGATTATTACGTCGAATTGCATGTTGCCTCCAAAAATCTCGGCGAGCCGAGTCTTGATGTTGTCGGTGTGAATGAACGCGTAGGCGTGAGTTTCAAGTCCCGCCGCCCGGTCGAAAACGGATTTGCCCGCACCGCAATATTTGCACTTGTCGCCATCCCACGGGTGTTTGATGCGCTTGAACCAGATGTTGCCATCGTCGCTGGTGAAGGATTTGGCGATGGAGTGTTTGCCGGTGGCGTGCTTGGAGCAATACACGCTGCGCCGCGCGAGCAGGCTGGTGATTTGCGTGATGCCGAGGCCGAACACCTGCCGGGCCAGGATGTGGTTCACGCGCTTTTCCAGTTCGGGAATCTCCTGCTCCAACCCCTTGTTGAGACGACTG